>Ga0126307_10002637_pt1 | contig 12136 bp, 17 predicted proteins | sample Plot28_FD_89955 | JGI IMG/M metagenome (GOLD analysis project Ga0126307, IMG submission 89955) | Serpentine soil microbial communities from UC McLaughlin Reserve, CA, USA - Plot28 | ecosystem: Environmental > Terrestrial > Soil > Grasslands | place: USA: UC McLaughlin Reserve, Lake County...
GCGCCACGATGTCGAAGTAGGTCCACCAGAGCGCCGCCACGACGCCGATCCCGAGCGCGGCGGCCGCGGCGATTCCCCAGGTCAGATGCGACCCGGCGCCCAGGCCGATGGCGACGATCGACTCGCCGAGGGCGATGATCACGATCAGCCCGTGGCGCTCGGCGAAGTGGCCCGGAACGAGGTGCCAGCCCTCGGAGCCGAACAGGTAGGGCTCGCCCATGTCGAGGATGAGCGCGAGTCCCCAGACGGCCGCCTGCAGGCCGGGGTCGAGGAACGACCCTAGGACCAGCAGCGCAATTCCGACCGCGGTCCCGATCCCGAGGCCCGTCACCGAGCGCCGGAAGCTGGGGTCATCGCGGCCGGCGATCGCCAGCAGGAAGATCTGCGCGATCCGAACCGCGCCGTAGGCGACGACGAACTCCGTCGCCAGGCTGCCGAACGCCTCTGGCACGCAGATCGCGGCGACCAGGAAGCCGGTCATGGCGGCGAAGAGCGCGATTCGGACGCCGCCCTCCTCCGGGTCGACGACGCTCGTCAGCCAGGCGTAGGCGGTCCACGACCACCAGAGCAGGGCCAGGATCAGCATGCCCTGGCCGAGCCCCTCCCAGGTCGTGTTCTCGGACATCAGCGTCGTGCACTGCGTGAGCGCGAGGACGAAGACCAGGTCGAAGAAGAGCTCGAGCGGCAGTACCCGGTCCTCCTGGCGGAGGGATGCCCCGAGCCGCAGCCGCCGCGTCTCGCTCCCACTCTCCACGGCGCTCATAGTCAATCGTCCTCATCAGTCGTGTTGCTTCGCTTGGCAAATCGTTCGGGACCGAGGAGGGCGAGGTAGAGGAGGAGCAGGCCGAGCGAAACCAGGGCCAGATAGACGTACAGGTGCGCGGCCCAGTTCGTCTTCTCCCTGGCGATCGTCATGAGCGCGCCGGTTTCGCCACCGAAGACGACGACGGCAAGCAACACGGTTCGGTAGCGCCGGGCAAAGGTCAGCTTCGAAGAGAGCTCGAGGACGCGGCCCTGGATCGCCACGGCGACCAACAGCGTCGGTATTACGGTCGAGGCGGCGCGGTAGAAGTCGAGGCTGGTCTTGGGCCCCTCGTCGAGGCTCGTGCCTACCCCGTAAATCGCCACCAGCCCGACCGTCGCGGCGTAGTCAAGGGGATTCAGCGAAGCCGCCGCCTGGCGAACCTGGCCCATCTTGCCGAGCCCCTTCATCCCTGGCGATGGTATGCGGGATCCGGTCGAGGCCAGCTGCGCCAGCCCCGATGTGAACTGGTGGGCCCGGGCGGGCAGGCCCTGGTTCAAAGATCAATCGGGGTCAGGCCCGGAGAGGAGGAGCGATGGGCAAGCGCTTAGCAGTGCTGATCGCAGCTCTCGCGGTTGCCTTGGCGGTGGCAAGCCCGGCTGGCGCGGGCAATGGGGGACGGCCGCTTTCGACCACGCTGACTGGGGCGGAGGAGGCGCCGGGGCCGGGGGATGCTGACGCGACCGGCTAGGCCAACCTCAGGCTCAATCAGGGCAAGGAGAGGGTCTGCTTCAACGTCAGCTGGACCGGATCGACGGAGCGGTCTTCGCGGGCCACATCCATGTCGCGCCACCAGGCGTGCCAGGACCGATCGTCGTGACACTGTTCAGCGGCTCGTTCGCCGGCACGGACGCGGTCAGTGGCTGCGGCGGGGACGTCGATCGTGGCCTGATCAAGGACATCCGCAAACACCCCTCGGCCTACTACGTGAACGTGCACAGCCAGCCGAACTTCCCCAACGGGGCGGTTCGCGGCCAGCTCGGGAAGTAGCTCACGGGCGGTGGCCCGGCCCTGGCGGCCGGGCCAGCAGCGCGTGGCCCAATCCGCGCGGACAGGGACGGCTTCATTTCAGGCCTGGGTAGTCGAGGACTGGTCCGTTAACTGCCGGGAGGTGTGAGAGAGCCTGGTCGAGAGCAATAGGCAGGTCGGAGAGATCGTGCGGGAACAGCAGGATCGGCTGCATGCCGAGAAACCGCATGTCGCTGAGGACGTCGGCTACAGCCTCGGAGAGATCATCACGATCGAGTGGGCGCGATTCGTCGATGAGCTCCACCTCGATCAACCAGCCGTCCGCGACTTCGAGGGAGGGGAGCGTCTGGGTCAGTCGTGACAACCGAGCGATCACCGGCACGCTGGATCGGAGCCGGCTCAACTGCAGCTCGAGCCAGTCCTCGAGCTCGGCTGGCGCAACCGGGGTGACTGGGTGACAGAGGATCGTGACCTTTGCCATGCCTCAAGTCTCATTGGACGGAAAACTCGGGTCCATGGGTGGAAACGCCCATTGGGCCGGCGGGCCGTGCTTTCGTTAGGTCATGACGGCTGCCGAGCACCCCGGTTCTTCGGAGCGACGAAGACCATCGATCGTACGGTCCGCGCTCGTTTCCAGCACGGCACTGTTGGCGCTGATCTTCGTCCTCCTGGTGGTGACACCCGTCACCGTCAGCCACCCGATCCGCATCAGCGAGGTGGTGATCTTGGCTGGCGCCTTGGTCGCGGCGCTGACACTCAACACGGTTCGCATCCGTCGTGCGTTTACTCCGCTACGGGACTTCGCTGCGCAGATGGAGCAGGTCGATCTACGCCATCCCGAGCGCGGCCGAGTGGGAGGTTCGACCGAGACCGTCGAGCTTGCCGCCTTCACCGACGCCTTCAACGCGATGTTGGAGCGCCTAGCCGATGAGCGACGGGCGGGCTCCCGCGCAGCGCTCCTCGCGCAGGAGCGCGAGCGGCTGCGGATTGCGCGAGCGCTTCACGATGAGGCTGGCCAAACCCTGACGGCGGTGATCCTTGAGATCGAGCGGGCTGCCGCTCAGGGACCCGAGAGCGAGCGCGAACGGATGGCCGAGCTCGCCGCGGAGCTTCAATCGACGCTCGATGAGATCCGTCGGATCTCGCGTGAGCTGCGTCCCGAAGCCCTCGACGATCTCGGACTGACCAACGCCCTGATTGCCCTCACGACGCGAGCAAGCCGTCAGGGTGACCTTCAGATCGAGCGTCAGCTCGCCGACGACCTGCCCCCGTTGTCCGCTGAGCTCGAGCTGGTCATCTATCGCGTCGCCCAGGAGGCCCTGACGAACGTCTTGCGCCACGCCGAGGCCTCGCGCTGCCTGCTCGAGCTTCAGAGTCGGGATGGCAGAGTCGAGCTGAGGGTCAGCGATGACGGACGCGGGATGCCCCGGTGGATTGAAGGCGAGTCGATCGGCATCGAGGGCATGCGCGAGCGAGCCCTCCTCGCCGGCGGGTCATTGGCCATCGAGGCGAGGGCGGATGCCGGCACGACCGTAAGGCTCACGGTGCCCTTGGAGGAGAGCTGATGCCGGTCCCCCTCCGAACACGGATTCTCCTCGCCGACGACCATGAGTTGGTGCGAAGCGGTCTCAAGATGGTCCTCGACTCCCAGCCAGACCTGGAGGTCGTCGCCGAGGCCAGGGATGGCGAGGAGGCCCTCAAGACCGGGATCGGCGCCGAGCTCGACCTTGCGGTCCTCGACGTTTCGATGCCGAAGCTCACCGGCCTGCAGGTAGCCGCGGAGCTTCACAAAAGTCGCCCCGAGCTGCACACGTTGATGCTCTCGGTGCACGACAACGAGCAGTACTTCTTTGAGGCGCTCAAGGCAGGCGCTTCGGGATACGTCCTGAAGTCCGAGGCCAACAGAGACTTGATCGAGGCATGCCGCGGCGCCATGAGAGGGGAGCCCTTCATCTACCCGGCCGCAGTCTCGGCTCTTGTCAAGGACTATCTCGAGCGCGCCCGACGCGGGGGAGAGGCGCCCAGCGACCCGCTGACCCCGCGAGAGCTGGAGGTGATCAAGTTGATCGCCGAGGGCCTGACCAGCGAAGAGGTCGGGGAGTCGCTAGCGATCGCCAAGAACACCGCCGACCGCCACCGCGACAACATCCTCGAGAAGCTCGGCTTGCGAAACCGCGTCGATCTGACGCGCTACGCGATCAAGCGGGGCATGGTCCAGCCTTAGTCATCCGAAGCACGCGGCTGTCTCAGCCCGCGACGCAGAACAGTCCCGAGGACGACAGCGTCGTTGTGCTCCCTGTCGTGGGCGGCATAGACGAGGGTAAGGGTGCCGCTCCGCGCCCGGCGACGCAGCTCGGCAAGCAGCGGACGCTGCTTGCGCAGTTCCTCGATGTAGCGCCGGCGGAACCCCTCGAAGCGGCTCGGCTCGTGCCCAAACCACTGCCTCAGTTCGGCGCTCGGTGCGAGCTCGCGCTCCCATGCATCGAGCCTTGCCTTCTTGCGCGAAACTCCGCGCGGCCAGAGGCGGTCGATCAGGACCCGGTAGCCATCCGAGGGCGCCGCCGGCTCGTAGGCGCGCTTCAGGCGGATGTCCATCTACTCGCGCTCCCCAACCAGCTGCGCTAGCAACGCGCGTAGGCTCTCGTGGTCCTCGCTGCATGCGGAGCATCCGTCGAGGTGAGTGCGCAGGCCCGGGATGAGCGTCCCAGCCTCGATGCCAGCGAGCTCGAGCTCGGTGTACTCGTTGACTAGCTCAAAGCATTCTTGGCAGCCTACTTGGAAGCCAGTGGGACCAAGCAGCCGCTCGATCAGCTCCCTGCGCTTGTGATCGTGAGTGCTCATCGCGATCCATGCACTGATAGGCCCAGGGGCACCGAGGCGGAATCCCCAATCTCCCCGGAGTCCAGGTCGTCCAGGTAGGTCCTGCTCTCCTCTAGCCCGCGTTGGATCAACTCGTCGCTTCGGCTGAAGTCGATCGGCGAAACGCTTGTCCGGCAGGGCGGCGGCAAGACGATCAACTCCGCACGATCTGCCAGCAGCTCAACCTCGACCTGGAGTCGGCGCATCAGCAGCAAGCTCATCGAGTGAAGGAGCATCCCCAGCGCACGGTGCGGTGGCTCGTCCAGAGCGCAGGCGGCTCCGGTGGACAGGACGTAGACGCGCTCGGCGCCCAGCTCGACCGCGTCGGAGATCGGAGCGTGATTGGCGATGCCACCGTCCATCAGGTGGCGATCGCACCACTCCACCGGCGGAAAGACTCCCGGGATCGCTGCGCTGGCCATCACTGCGTCGATCGCCGTCCCCCGTGAGAGGCGGACTTCGCTGCCTGTGAGGACGTCGGTAGCTGTGACGTGGAAGGGGACTGCTGCCTGCTCGAGGCGCTCGAACTCGATGTGCTCGGCGAGCAGCTCGCGCAGCCCTCGCTCCGGGACGAGGTATCTGCGGGCGCCGAAGAATCCCAAGAAGCCGGTCAGCGGATTCAGGGGAAAGACCTGCCCTCGGCCGAGCCGGCGCCAGATCTCAGCGAGGTCGTCAGTTGTCGGCTGCGTAAACGGATGCGAGGCGATGAAGGCGCCATTCACGGCACCGACCGACGTGCCGACGACCAGGTCGGGCTCGATACCGCGCTCGTACAGGGCGCTGAGCATTCCGACCTGGATCGCACCCAAGGCAGCGCCGCCGGATAGAACGAAGGCTGTCTGCGGGCCGCTGCTCATGACCTGTTTGCGTCCGCTCCCCGAACGGTCTTACCAGCTCAGGCCCGGCGAGCCGGCACCGCTGAACTCAGGTCCCCGCTCCGGCGCCGACGATTGCGCCGTAGACGATGTGGGTCACCAGCATCACGGTCGGGGTGCTGGCCCCATAGTTGAAAAGCAGAAACCCAGGGGGCTCGAGCAGAGGAGCCGAATGGGCGGCGCTGAACGGCGTGCCCATTCTTGGGTGGACCAAGGGCAGAAGAACACTGACCAAGGCCGTGGCGGCAAAGAGGGCGTGGGTGACCCCGAGCAGGGCGCCGAGCCACCAGCTGGCTTGACCGAGCGCAGTGAAGACCACGTAGTAGACCCCGGCGAACAGCAGCCCGAAGACGAAATGCAGGGCGTAGCCGAGGGCGCGGGCCCGAGTGCGGTCAGCGGTGAACGCCGTGCCCAAGAGGAACGGCAGATCGATCCGCGTCAGTCGGAGCTCCGTGGCCGCCCGCAGTCCCGTGGTCAGAACTAGGGTCCCGACGAAGCCACCCGCTAGCGCACCCGGTAGCGAGACCATCAGCGTGACCCTTGCTGCAGAGTGACAGCAGCATTGATCAGGGCCAGGTGGACAAGGCCCTGGGGGAAGTTGCCGAGGAACTCTCCACTCACAGGATCGATCTCCTCGGCGTACAGCCCGACGTCGTTGCTCTGGGCCAAGAGCTCCTCCATCAACTCGCTCGCTTCGTTGATTTCACCCAGCCGGCCCAGCGCGTCGACGAGCCAGAAAGAACAGGCCAGAAAGGCTCCCTCCTCTCCGGGAAGACCATCCTCGCCGCGGTAGCGATGGAGATGGGACCCACTGCCGAGCTCGGCGCGAATGTTCCGGACCGTCGCCATCAGCCGCTCCCGCTCGCCGTCGGCTCCATAGCCATTCAGGGTCGGCAGCAGGATGCCGGCATCGGTTTCCGAGGCGCCGGGAAAGCGCATGTAGCTCTCGCGCTCGGCAGACCAGCACCGATCGGAGACGAATCGGCGGATTGCGTTCGCCTCGGCCAGCCAGCGGGAGGCGTTCTCGGCGGGGATGTGACCGTCTGCTGCCAGGCGGGAGGCGCGGTCGAGCGCCACCCAGCACATCATCTTTGACTGGGTGAAGTGCCGGGTGAGTCCTCGGACCTCCCAGATCCCAGAGTCCTCGTCGCTCCAAATCGAGCAGACCAGGCCGGCCGTCGAGGCCAGCCTCGAGGAGGTGTCAGCGCTCAGTACGCCCCCGGCCTCGACGAACAGCCACGCCGTCTGCAGTAGATGTCCGTAGACGTCGAGTTGGCGTTGCGGGGCGGCCGCGTTGCCTATTCGCACCGGGCGCGAGCCCTGGTATCCGGATAGATCGAGCTCGGACTCGGGGAGTCCGGGCCGCCCGTCGAGCCGGTAGAGGACGTTCACCTGCGGATGCGTGAGCTGCGAGGCGTGGAGCAGCCACCAGAAGAACGCGTCGCCCTCGGTGGGGCATCCGAGGCTGAGCAGCGCGTCGAGGGTCGCGGAGCTGTCCCGAATCCAGGAGTAGCGATAGTCCCAGTTGCGGACGCCGCCGAGCTCCTCGGGCAGGGAGGTCGTCGCCGCCGCGGCGATCGCCCCCGAAGGGGCATGAATCAACAGCTTCAGGGCGAGTGCGCTGCGTACGACCGCCTCGCGCCACGGACCTTCGTAACTGCGCTGATTCGACCAGCTGCGCCAGTAGTCGAGAGTTTCCTCGGTGCGTCGCTCGATAGCGCTCCGCGGTGAGAAGACGAGAGGGTCGCCGTGGGCAATGCTCAGCGCCAACAGGCCCTGGGCACCGATTCGCGCAGTGAACTGACCCTCGATCGCGTCACCGCTGGCTTGCGGCTCGCCGGCGTCGAAGCTGAGAATGGCCATGGCGTCGGCCCCAGCGTGGGCGACAGGGACTCCTCGACGACGTCCAATCTGAGTCTGACTCCGGCCGTAGCCGAAGCGAGGCTCGACGCTCCAGCGCATCGCGACCTCGCCGGATAGGCCCTCAATCGAGCGAGCGAGCTCGCGGGTCGGAGCAAGTCCGCTCAGCGGCAGCGGCATGGCGTCGGTGACCCGGACGGTGCCGCGACTGGTGCTGTAGGTGGTCTCGAGCAGGTTGCTGTCTTCGAGGTATTCGCGCTCGGCGGAGAAGGGCTCGATTGGTTCGAGGCGAAAAGCACCGCCGCGCTCAGCGTCGAGAACCGCGCCGAAGACGCTGCCCGAATCAAGGTCCGGCAGGCAGAGCCAGTCGATCGATCCATCGGCGGCCACCAATGCCGCGGTTCGCCCGTCGCCGATCACGCCGTAGTCGCGAATCGCGGCATAGCCGTCTCGCCGAGCTGCGGGGGCGGATGCGGCGATGACCTTGCTCCCTGTTACTCGCGGCCCTCGGCGACGACCAGCGCGCGCAGGCTCTCATAGTCCTCTTTGCAGGCGGGGCAGCCCTGGAGGTGAGTGCGCAAGCCCGGGAGGCACGCATCAGCATCCGAGCGGGAAAGCTCCAGCTCGACGTACTCGTCGAGCTGGTCGAAGCACTGATCACAGCTCACCTGGCCGCCGATCGGCCCAAGTAGCCGCTCGATGTCCCGGTTCGCGTCGTTGTGTTCGCTCATCGCATCAGTCCGGCTCGTGGTCCGGTCGTGCCAGCCCGGACGCCGCGAGCTCACGGCGAAGCTTGCGGCGCGCATCATGGAGGGTCTTGTAGAGGGCGCCGCGATTGCTGTCGAGTCGTTCGGCAAGCACATCGATCGGCACCTGGTTGAGGGCCAACGCGACGAACACCTGCCGTTGGTGCGGGGTCAGCTCGTCCTTGATCGCGTCTCGGAGCCCGCTGAGCACCGCCGCCTGCTGGAGCTCTTGGTCGGCTGTAACGCCGCGGTCGGCGAAGTCGCTCCAGCTGTCCGGGTCAAGCACGACTTCGCGGTCTTGCCAGGCGCGTCGGCGCAGTTTCACGCTGGCCTCGAGCAGGGCGAACTTGTAGGCCCAGGTCGTGAAGCGGCTGGCCCCACGAAAATCGTCGAGCTTTGCCAGTACCGCGATCAGGGCGTCATTGGCTGCCTGCATGGCGATGTCATCGAGTTCCTCACCCCGTACGTGTGACAGCGCGGCCTGGCGCCGGCTGAGCTCGAAGCGAGCCGCTCGCAAAAGCAAGTCGTGCAACTTCGCCGTCGCCGCATCACGCTCGGCCCGCGGGCCGCGAAGCGCCGCGAGCCAGGCCTCCGACTGCGCGCCTGACGACATCTCGCGGTCCTCGAACGCACGGTTCACCGTGCGGCGAGGGTGAAGCACTTCCTGAGCTGCCATCGGGCTAGTCCTTTCCGAGTCGATCCAATCTATCTCTAGAGATTGGGACCCAGAGGCGGGAGAAGCCATGGGTCGATGCACCCATTCGGCGTGCTTGCCACTTCCCGGGGGAGCCAGCTTTGCGACGGTAGGGACGGCGCATGACGAGTCGGGCATCGACTCATTAGTGGCGGGGTCGATCCAACTCTTACGCCGGGCTGGCAGTGATCGGAGGTAAGGCGGGGGCGGGCCGGGTCGCTAAGCAGGTAACCGTCACCTGCGACCAGAGCTTCGCGCCGAGGGTCCGGGACCAAAAGGCGGACCTCTGCCCCTCTGAAAGGAGCAACCCATGAGCACCATTGCCGCCTTGATGCGGCCAATCCCGTTCCCGCCGATGGACCGACTGCGCAGCGATCCGGCCAATCAGGCCTTCACGCTGCTCCGGATCGGTTTCGTCGTACTCCCGATCCTGATGGGGCTCGACAAGTTCTTCGAGGTGATGAACGACAACTGGCCCATGTATCTGGCCAGTGAGTTCAACGACATCATCCCCGGAAGCGCCCAGGACGCCATGTACGTCGTCGGTGCCGTCGAGATCCTTGCCGGGCTCATCGTCTTGGTGACGCCGCGCTTCGGCGGTCTACTGGTTGCCGGTTGGCTGGCAGGAATCATCGTCAGCCTGCTGCTGGTCGGCGGGTACGGCGACATCGCACTGCGCGATTTCGGGCTCCTGCTTGGCGCCCTGACGCTGTTCCGTCTGGCCGGTCTAAATTCGGGTGACTCGTCCGACGGCGGACGCACCGTTCTGCCCGGCCGCGGAACCGTCGATTCGCCGACCGATAACGATTCCGCTCGCGGTCCCGCCGGCTCGCCGGGTCACGCCCGCGTGGGCTAGCACGACCCCTAGGGAGGCGGTCGGTTCTGCCGGCCGCCTCCCGGTGCGTCGCAGAGGGCGCTCGTTGCCTGCTCACGGCTGGCGCTGTGCTGGCGACTCTGGGGTGCTCGCCCGGGACTTGACTATCCCAGGGTCCAGGCGGATGGCGGGTCGCTCGCCGGGAATGAAGACTCGCTCATCTCGTCGATCCTCGAATCTCCGGTTGGGGCGACCGATGGCCTTGCTCCTGATGGTCTCAGGACTCGCCCGCCCGCCCCTTCGCCCTCTGGGGGATGGTCTTTCACCTCGACGATCATGGCAGCGATCTCCTGGGCGGATGGATCACAACCGGGCAGCTCGCGCGGCGTATTACGTAGTGCGCGACACCGCCCAACAGCGCCGCGGGCAGTGGGCCATGGCCGCGTGAGCCCATGACGAGGAGATCCGCTTCGCGAGCAGCCTCTACAAGGACCCCCGCCGGACTGCCATTACGTACCACGCCTTCCGCTGAGCGGTCAAGCACCGCGATCGCGGCGGCCTGTTCTCGCTTGAGGTCCCGGCGCAGGCCCGGTTCGACTGATTGAGCGGTAAAGCCAAGACCCGTGACCGGCATCGGCTCGTGGACGCTGATCACCCGCAGTCGCCCCGCGGCATTCGTGGTGAGGCGCTCGGCCCATTCGAGAGCCCCCCGCGACTCGGGCGAACCATCGAAGGCACTGGCGACCAGGCTCAGTGAATGCTCTGCCTCGGCATATCCGCGCGGCGCGATCGCCACTGGTAGGCGGGCGTCGGAGAGCAGCCTTTCGCCCACGCTACGGGGGCGCAGACGACCCAGCCCGGACGGCTTTGAGGGCCCGATCACGATCAGCTGGGCGTTCTCCTGCTCGGCGATTTGCCGCAATCCGTCGACCGGCGAGTCGGCCTGCGCCAGACGGACAGTGGGATCGCTGTGGGCGTCAACGACTGGCCCTTCGCGGGGCTCGTTATGGACGAGCACGAGCGGAGCACCGAGCGGTTCGGCGAGCAGCTGGGCAAGGCCGAGTACGTCGGCTGGGTGGCCTGTGTCCCCGAGGCCGACCACGATCGTTCCCACGGGGTCAGACTCGAGCGCAGGGGAGGAGCCCGTCATCGGCTCCAGAGGCGGCCGGGCCCGAGAATCCCTTTCGGCGATCGCTGGACCCGGCGTGCCCGCCTGATTGACGGGCTCTTCCCGGTTCATGCGCTCGTCCCCACCGGCGATTGCGTCTTCTGCCGCGGATGAGGATCGTCATTCAGCGCCGCCAACGTGGCCCGAACGGCCCGCTCCAGGGTGGCCGGATCACTCTCGGTTGTCAGCGGCCCGCGCCCGTCACGAAGCAGCAGGGAGGTCAGTGCCATGCCTCGGAGGGCAACCGCTCGTCGGCCTCGCAGTCGGTATGCAAGTTCAAGCAGGAGCGAGCGGTTGGCCCGGACCTGCCTGGGCCGGAACGGCGGATTCGGGGTGGTTATCGGCGCGCGGTAGCCGTCGGCGATCCGGATCAGATTGCTGATCGCCGTGGCCAGCCGGCTGCGTGTCCTGCGATCACCAAGTTGCCTGGCCCGTAGTTCGAGTTCCTCGCCTTGCGCGGAATCAGAACCGCCCGCCAGGGCGGCGTCCAGCTCGAGTTCTCTCAGCCAGACCCGCGCCCTCAGCATCAGGCTGGGGCCGCCCGGTGCCGGAGTCGGCGGTAGGTAGTAGGGGGAGTAGAACGGGGCGAAGATGTAGCCGGGCACGATCGGCTCCTTGTGGTTTGAACTGGTCATGCCTCGACATTGCTCTCTTGCAGGTGCAATGGCCATGGGCCGAAACGCCCAACTTCGGAGCTCGGCGACTCTTCCGAGATACATAGATCCACCCATTGCTGGCCAGGCCATCGCCCGCCAAAGTCGACCTATGAGCCTGAACCTCCAAAACGAAGCTGCTTTGCGCCTACAGCGCGGCGGTAGCCGACGGGGAATGCTTGCGAGCGCGCTCTTCGGCCGTTCGTGTCGCCGCCTCGGTTCCCCGGTCACTCGGGAGCATGCCGCCAGCGTTGCTCGGCGTCGAGTGAAAGACCCGCGCTAGCGGCTGGCGGGCTGCGCCGGGCCGGGCGGCGTGCTTTCTTGTCTCCGGACCGTGTCGGGACCGAGGACCAACCAATGCCTGTCCCGCTGACCACACGGATCCTGCTGGCCGACGACCATGCCCTGGTCCGCGACGGGCTGAAAATGGTCCTGGAGTCCGTATCCGATCTCAAGGTCGTGGCCGAGGCCGGTGACGGTGTTCAGGCGCTCCACCTGGGGGTCAATCAGGAACTCGACCTGGCAGTGCTCGATGTCTCGATGCCGCGCATGACGGGGTTGCAGGTGGCGCGCGAGCTGGCCAAACAACGGCCCGAGCTCCGCGTACTGATGCTCTCTGTCCATGACAACGAGCAGTATTTCTTCGAGGCACTCAAGGCCGGCGCATCCGGTTATGTCTTGAAGTCGGAAGCCAAC
>Ga0126307_10002638_pt1 | contig 12135 bp, 13 predicted proteins | sample Plot28_FD_89955 | JGI IMG/M metagenome (GOLD analysis project Ga0126307, IMG submission 89955) | Serpentine soil microbial communities from UC McLaughlin Reserve, CA, USA - Plot28 | ecosystem: Environmental > Terrestrial > Soil > Grasslands | place: USA: UC McLaughlin Reserve, Lake County...
TAGCTTGCCCAAGGGTAAGGGCCGCATGAAGCAGGAACGCTCCCAACTCAACGTCCGCATTCCCACCGCCCTCAAGCGGCGTGCATCGGCCAAGGCCGTGATGGAGGGCCGGGATGTCGGGGAAGTCGTCGAAGAACTGTTGCACGAGTACCTCGAGAAGTAAGAGTGCTGCGCTGCTGCGTTGCTAGCAATTGTCAACCCTCCCGGATTTGTCCTGTGTGCCGTATCAACAGCTGGAGCGGCTGCGGATAAGGATCGAACCCGAGCTGGAGGGGAGGAGGGAGGCAGGGGAGCGCAGCGATGAGAGCGCCGTCGAGGTCCTGGAGAGCTACGCTGCAACAAGTGCAAAAGCGGCAAGAGGCACGGCCCGTATTTGTATCGGTTCTACTATCGCGACAGCAAGCGCCATAGCGAGTACATCTCGCTTAAGAAGGCGCGGGCCTTAGGACTTGAGCGTCCGCCAGTGCCCCGCTAGGGCGATGTGTGTTCTCCGTCGTGTCTGTTAAGTGATTTCATCCATCCCTCCGCAAGATCATGCACGCAACAACTTGCTACATGCCTTGTATGCACCACGTAAGCGCATCTCGTCTACCCTTAGGCCCCTGTGCGGGCACAGGTATACGAGATACTGGATATGAACTTCGGAGAATTTCTGTTCCACGCAATCGGGTGAATAAGAGAAGGTGCCGCCACCCTTGAGCGATAGCTGAGCGATAGCTGAGCGATCTCTGCACCCTATGCTCCACTATGCACGGGGCCTGGCGGGAGCGTCCCTACCACGGTACATCCTCACCGGTGGCACTATGTGCGTTACGCATATGCCCCTTGGCATATCTCGTTGTGCGAGGATCTCTCTGAGAAATAGCCATATGGCATATACGAAATTGGCCACTTGGCAGACGCCCCAGCACCCCCCGCCCGCTAACCTGTCCTCGCAATAGGGAAGCAACCTACGGAAGTTATGGAAATCACTACCAAGTTGCAAGGAGGAGAGAGAGATAGGAATGGACACAAGGAACGAGATGTGTAGGGTAAACGAGAAGGGAGACAACTAGATATGCGAACTTTCCTGAGGGGCAAGAAAACGCTCCTTTTTTTGACGTTAGGGTTGCTGATCGCCATACCGGCGGCAGCGCTGGCGAGTGACGTTGCCACTGCGGTAGTCGATGCTGAGGCGCCTACCGGTGAGGTCACGGTGTCTCAGGGCAACTCTGGTAACTTCACCATAAACATGTCGGTGTCCGGCAAGCAGGACGGTACCGCTACCTTCAAGGTCTACAGGGACTGGACGCTGTCCGGCGGTTCGTTCTCAAAAACAAGCACAACAGCAGACGGATACTTAACGCCAGAGACGTTTAACGTTCCTGTTCGCGCTGCCGGGGCTGACCCTACAACGTTTTCGACTACCGGCAAGGTGCGCGTTGATAGCGGCCAGGCTGCGGGCGGTCCTTTCACGCTCGCCTTCGGTGCCGAGGAGATCACCAACTCCAACGCGACTGGCGCGAAGCTTAGTGCGGGAACCTCTAGCAACTACAAGGTGACCGTACAGGCCGCCACCGATCCTTGCGCTTCCGTTGTGGATCCTGCAGCCCCGGTGATCAGCGCTACGCCGAACACCCCGAATGGTAACGACCCCTGGTACACGTCCATCCCGACGGGTATCTCCGCTACGTCGGCCACGAATGGCGCTACGATCACCTACGCAACCGAGGTAAACGGCGGTGCCAAGAGCGCCTACAGCTCGACCGCTCCCACGCTCGGCCAGGGCACGACGGTAGTGTATGCCAAGGCCACCAGCGCCACCTGCGACAAGGTCACGGAGTCCTCCAGGGAGTTCAATGTCGACACCAACGCTCCGACGGTGGACCCTGCGGGCGTTGTGAACAGCACTTGGCGTAACACCGATCTGTCCCAAGCCTTCACGGCCTCCGACGGCGTATCCGGTCTAGCCGATGCTATCAATGACGCCAGCTTCACTCTGACGGCTTCTGCCGAGTCGGCCAACGCCAGCACCCCGACTGTCGTGTCCAGGACGGTCTCCGACGTAGCAGGTAACTCGACCACGCGCTCGGTCTCAGCCAAGATTGACAAGACCAATCCGAACGTCAATTGCGGCAGCGCCGATGCAAACTGGCACGCCACTGATGTCAGCATCGCCTGCACGGCCTCCGACGTCCTCTCGGGTCTCGCGGACAACGCCAACGATGCGAGCTTCAACCTGACCACAAGCGTCGATGCCAACACAGAGACGAGCAACGCCTCTACCAATAGCCGCAATGTTTTGGACAACGCCACCAACAGCACGCAGGCTGGTCCTATAACCGGCATCAAGGTCGACAAGAGAGATCCGACCTTTAGCGACTGTACCGGTGGTCCGTTCACGCAGGGCAGTGGTTCGCACACAGTGAGCATCAATGCGACCGACAACGGATCCGGAGTGGACAACGCCAACAGCACGCTGAGTGGCTCGGTTGACACCAACACGATAGGAACCAAGACGTTTACCTTCACGGCGACGGATAACGTCGCCAACTCGGACACGAAGGTGTGCTCCTACGACGTTGACTACAACTGGACGGGCTTCTTCCAGCCGATCGACAACAAGGACACCAACGGCAACTACATCCCCAACAAGGCTAAGGCTGGAAGCGTTATCCCGGTGAAGTTCAGCCTCAAAGGTAACCAGGGCGACCAGATCTTCGTCACAGGTTCCCCAAGCGTTGTGGGCGCCACTGGTTGTGCAACAGGCACTTCTGACTTGGTCGAGGAATATGCCCCTGCCAACGCTAGCGGCCTGAAGTACGATCCCATTGCCGACCAGTACATCTACAACTGGAAGACGCAGAGCAACTACGCCGGTAAATGCCTACAGCTCAATGTGACGCTGTCCGACAATACCACTCACTCGGCGCTCTTCAGCTTCGTCAAGTAGTGTAGTAAGGAGGTAAAGCACACCACAACCACGGAGGGTCGGGGCATAACAGCCCCGGCCCTCTCTGCTGTAGGGGCAAAGACCTAAGAGAAGATCTCTCATCCAAGGAGCCAAGCGAAGTGGAACACCACCACCAACCCACAACCACAATAGCCATCCTCGGCTGCGATACGGTGGTCGGGCGCTCTCTGTCTGTGCTCCTTGAGGGCTCTGGTTATAAGACCACTCTACTCGAGGCCTACCCCACAGGGGTTGTCGAGGAGCTGCTAGAGGGTGCACACCTTTTGATCCTCACTCCCAGAGTGGATCAGGGTGTGCGCGAGGCTTTCCTCGGCGCCATGGGCAAGAGCACACCGCAAAAGGCAGAGATGCCGGTGATCGCTCTCCACACAGCCCTAGAGGAGGACCTGCCAGAGAAGGAGGGAGTCATTAGGGTGCCGTGGCCTTGTGAGGCGAAGGACCTCGTGGACCACATAGAAGCTGCCCTTCCTTATGCGCCGGCGGCATCTACCTCACCTCATCCCCAGGCCGGGACCGAATGAGGACTCCCGAGGCGCCCTCATGCACCCGTTTGCAGCGCTGGAAAAGCTGATGCGGTTGATCAAAGGGACGGCATCATCCAGGGAAGTGCGCCTGCCGCCAGGCTACAGCCTGGACCGCTCAGATCCCGAGGTCTTGGTCTTGCGCTCCCCCGAGGGGACGGCGGTCGCCCGCTTCAGTGCCCAGGGCGCCACGGCGGAGGCCATAGAACAGGAGGCGAGGGAGCACTACAGGAACCGAAACCGGTCCGCGTGAGGTAAGAGGGTTACTGTAGAGCTGGTTCGGGCGCATCTACAGCAGATCGCGCATGGCCTTCGTGAGCGCCTCGTGGCCCTCCTCTGTGGGCTCCCGCCTGCGGGCCATCGCGAGCAGGTGGATGTCGAGGTCGGGGAAGCTCCCCAGCACCACCTCCAGAAACGCCCGCACGTCGTCGGGCAGATCAGGATCCCGTAGCGCCCCTGCCTCGAGTGCTTCCCCAAGGAAATCCATCTCCCGCTTCCTGGCCCGGATGGCCTCGAGGGCGTCCTCCCACGTGCTCTGCTCGCAGTGCTCCTCTATCTCCCACTCGTCCATCGCCGCGTAGGCCGATCCCAGTGCCCAATTCAGGATGATCCTCAGGTAGGCCTGGTGCACGTTGCGGTAGGGGATCCTTCTGCACGAGGGCTTGGGGGGCGCCTTCCCCTCCAGGGCGTCCTCTCGCCTCCTTCTTAAGTCTTCCAGATTGACCTGCAGCACATCGGCCAGGAGCTGGGCTGTTTCGGGGTTGCAACCGCGCCTGCCCGACTCGATCTTGTAGAGGTGGTGGCTGGCCAGGCCCGCCCTTCGGGCGAGCTCCTTCTGGCTGAGCCTCTTGCGCAACCTCCAGTGCTTGAGGCCGGGGAGCGGCAAGCTTCCACCCCTGAGAGGCGGTTCGGGCTCACCAAGGGGGCCATCACTACCCGAAACTTCCTTGGAATCCCCATCAGTCAAGCTCTCACGCTCGATCATCCAAGTAGGACCGCTCTTTGTGTCGACCTTCTCGGCGCGGTACATGCCCGCCATAACACGGTTCCTTACGGTGTTGGGGTGGCAGCCTAGCAGGGCCGCAGCCTCAGCGATTGTCACCCTCTCGATGGCCCTGCCTGCGTTGTCAGCCCCGTCGTAGGCCACGCCCGCATCTAACCCTCGGAGGGCTCGCGCAGGTCCTTAGAAACCTTCCTTGCGGCTCTGGGAGGGAGATCTATGCACGACCCTGCCTCCGAACTTCGGAGAGCTCCGTTTGGGCGAAGTTCGGCATAGCCCCGGTCCAGACGGCGCAGGACCGCCGGCGAGGGGATAACCATACGTCGGGCATTATGCGCGAGTTGCGGGGGTTAGGGTGAGTGAGAGCTTAGTGCATAGGGCCGGGGCGAAGCCACGAAACTACTCCGCTACGCAGGGAGGTGGCGGCGGGCCCTTGGCTTGGGTGCCTCTGTGCCCTCTTCGCGCAAGGCTGAGAGGTAGAGATTCATCGCGATGAGGACCTCCCGAAGAGCCTCTTCGTAACTCTCCCCAAATGCAGAGCAGTGAGGCAGCTCGGGAACGTTGGCGATGTAGCCGCCGTCCTCTTCGCTCCAGAAGATGTCCACTTCGTAGCGCGGCACTCTCTCATTCCTCATAGTCCAGCTTCTCTCTGTACTGTACCAGCAGCTCACGAAGCTGGCGAACCTGATAGGGTTTTCAATTTCCCACCCTTTACTTCCTGAAGATTGATCAACTCTGCTATGTCGTAGCGGGAAAAGATGTGGTGCGAACCGGAGGTCCGCTCCTCAAAGTCCAGGGAGAGTAATAGCGTGCGAACTGCGGCAAAGCGCATGTTCTTGTCCGATTGCCCGGACAAGATAGCAGCTAATGTCTTTCGCCTTCGTCCCATCTCCCGGCCGGCATGATACAGGTCGGGGCCCGGAGCGTGGGAGCCCCGACCCTATGAGAGAAACCGGTGCGCCGAGCACGAGAGGGTTGTAACTGTGAATTGTAAGGTGTGCCCGCCCCACCGGGGGTAGTCATGCTCTCACCACCGAAGCCTTCACGCTTTTGATGTCAATTGGAATCTCATTAGAAAATACAAAGAGGCCGGAGCTCCCACACCTATGGTAGGTGTGGGAGCTCCGACCCCCTCCCTGAGAGAAGCCGGTTTGCCGAGCACATCGGGAAAATGGAAGAGTACGGAGTGTTGTGCCCGCCTCACCGGAGGTAGTCATGCTCTCATCACAGACGCTCCTGAGCAACACGCTCCTGAGCAACACTTCAATGGCGTAAATCTAAGGAGAACGCTAGAAGTGGGGTAAGAAAAGCGCGGCCAAGGGCAGTATAAGGCCGGAGCTTCTTATGAGCCCCGACCCGAAGGAGGAGGATGGTAGGAGTATGCTACCAGTCTAGTAGTTCCTCTAAACGTTCCTTATCGGCCCGCGCCTGCACTTGTCCCCTGTTCATCACCACGTACACTGTTCGTTTCCTTCTCGGTAGTTCGTGAATCTTCCAGACGTTTGGAATATCCGCTCTGGTGGCCCGAGCTTGGTAGTCATGGGATTGGCTTCCTTACACGGCCGTACGCCGCGCGAGGCGTGCCAGCTCGGAGAAGTGGCCCCGACCGTAGCGGTGCAGCGTGGTCCGCCCCCTGAGGCGAGCCCAACACGAGCGAACCACCTCGAACGTCTCGGCTTTGGTCCATTCCTTGAAGGCCTCCTCGCGGATGGCAGCTTCTTAAAAATGGGTTACTGTCGGTTCACTATCGGTGTGATCGAAGCTCCGAAAGCCCCACCCCGATCGTCCAGGACCGCCGGCGAGGAGATGCCCATATCGTCGGCTATTATGCGCCACCTGCGAAATTACCTCTGCAACCGGAGCTATAACGCTTTCTAACGGGGTGGGGCAAAGCTCAGGGGCCGAGGGCGCGGCAAAGTGAGGTGTAGAGGCACGCGCCCCCGGCAGTCTGTTATCTACGTTGCAGCCGCCCCCTAAGTGCTAGCCCACCGAAGAGGCCGCCCAACAGCAGCGCAACTCCTGCGGCTAGCGGTAGGAGACCTAACCCGCCCGTCGGTGGGAGTACCCCCGCACCATACTGGGCTTGTGCGGCTCCGTACTGGGCTGCTGCTGCGTACTGGTCTGTAGCGGTCCCTTGTGCCATTGCCGGGGCGGCCACAACCAGCGTCAGAAGAGCTAGCATTGTTGCCAGATATAGGGCTCTTTTCATGGCTTCACCTCCTTCTAGAAAACCTCGATTTCCCATAATGAAGATTTCTATGTGGGCCAGCGTTGTACGCTCCCGGCCCCCCTATGAGACGACTTTAGTAACTACCCTTCGCCACCTTCGCACACTCTCATCCCTTCAGTATCTCACATGCGCCATAGCAAAGAACACGCACACCCCTAATTACTTCGAATCGGCTACACAAAGCTACCCGCCTTCCCTCTCGCCGTAACCTACGTCCCCGTGTGCCCTACCCCTAACCTCCTCAATCACTTCGCCGCTTTGCTCTTCACAAGCACGCTGCAAACACCCGGCGGTGGCCCAATGGGACCGGGCAGAGATAGAGCGGGGATATCTGCTGCCGCTGTGGCCCCCTGCCCTAAACGGCACCTTCCTCAGCACAACGGCGCAGGGCAACGCCTCTACCTGCTCGACCTCTTCGTCTGTCTTACCATCGGCGGGGCTACTAAGGATATAAGAACACTGTTTTAGCACTTTGGAATGAGTTGGCGCCTCAAACAAAGCGTCGTTAACACCGGCTCGAAGTGTGCCGCTCGCAGATTTTGGGAAGGGTAAGGCTGTAAACGCCAAGAAATTGGACACAAAGGAGCATCTCATGGACGACAACCACCGGATAGCCGAACAGCAAGCACGAGAAATGGAGACCGCAAGGCCACAGAGTTCCGACGAGGCTGTGCAGGGACGGATGGCCCGCCTGGATGTCTCCCAGGAGTTGGCGAGGTACCTTCTGGACCTCGAAACGAGGATATGGCAGCTAGAAATGGAATTTGAGGAACTCAAGCGGCGCTCCAATCAATAACATCGGCGCCGCGGAGGGCATCATACAGAAAGCTGCATAATGATGCGGCGTGTGGATAACCCGGAGCAAGATGCCTGAATGCTCGCTGCGGTGGATAAGATCTTATCCACCTATTCACCGTGCGCGGATACTTATGCGACCAGTTGCCTCAGACGTTGCAGCGTAGTTGACAGAAAAGAGTTCTACGAAGTTCGGACCCGTCCTTGTAACATCTAGGTGTGCGGGTTTTGCGCAGCAGCAACCCATGGAGGCCATCAGGAGGCACGGTTTTGAAGTCGATCAAATACACACTGCTAATTTACGAACCGGGTAGCATCGACGTCCCAGCCGCTAAATACGAGTCCTCCAGCCCATTTGCAGCCATCAGCGAAGGAGACTACTTGCATCCATTCCCCACACCTGACGAGACCAGCGGCTGGCCTGAGCTTGGCCCCCAGAAGTACTTGCAAGCTACCGAGATACACCACGCTCTCTATGACCCAATGGACGCAGAACAGATCACGCACATGGTGGAGGTCTACACAAGGGTCCACGAGGTGTGAGTTCTGGCGTTAACCCCACCCCGATTGGGCCAGGTGCTCCAGAAGAGGGAGGCTCGTATCGTTGGGTATTATGTTTCTTATGTATAGACCTGGGGCTCGTTGTCCTTTGTACATAAGACGACCCCTGCAGCATCAGGGTGGGGCAGAGCGAAGGCCGCGCTCCGGGGGATGGGGGTAGAGCACGGCCAATAGCTTGGCAGGCCGGGTACGAAACCAATGTGGGGCGGATTGTTCCCCGGCCTCACGCATCAGGCACCACTTTACGTCGCTTCTAAGGTCAGCGCATCTGCCATCGGTGCCTATCCACACGACGTTTAGCCGAACGTGTTGCATGTCCTGCTCCAAAAGTCTTACGCCTGGACACCCTACGCCCCTCTAGTGGTCTTCGCCGGCTACGTCCTCCAGCTCCTTTCGCACCGCCTCCTCAATTTCGGCCAAGCGGTAGACGGGAAGCTCGAACACCGCGACATCGCGCTCCCACCGGCCCAAGCCGCTGTAGAGCCTTAGCATCTGGGCGACGCGAGGCGGCAGCGGGAAACGCTCAGCAGGTATCCTGAGCTCTCCCACGCGGAAGTCAGTTATGCGCTTCATGCCTGCACATCCTCGCCGGCGCATCGCCGACACGATACGGGCTCGAGGACCTCGACCTCTTCACCGTCCTCTTCGACCAGGTGGCCGATGTAGACGGTGCCGTCTACGCAGGCGTGGGGACGCAGGCGCTCGAGACCGGAGTAGTGCAACCTCTACGGTGTCGTCGTGATCCTCAGCGGATGGTTGCGCAGATGCGCTAGACTCTGCGGTGTCCATAAGTCCTCCTTATGGGCCGGGCTCCGGGGTGTCACCAGCACCTGCGGGGCCAGCTTTACGCTACAGGATCATTGTCTCATATTTGAGTTGAAAACACAATAGAAATCAGGCATAATCTCCTGATGATTTTGTCTCGTTTAGAGGAACATCGCCACCGGCGAGGTCTTACCCAGATCGAACTGGCGAAGCTCTCCGATGTCGGTCGGGCGACGATCGCGGCCATCGAAACCGGCAAGCGCAAGCAGGTACATCCCGCGACCCGCTGGCGTCTAGCCCGTGCGCTGAAGGTAAAGCCAGAGGAGCTAGCCTAGCTCTGCGTGCCTTCCTCAAGGATCCTTTCGACCTCGTCGCGAACCTCGTCACCGCGAAGCCCATCCCCGAGAATCACGGCCGCCACAGTGGCACATAGTGGCTTCAGGTGACGGGCGGGGTCTTTGCGATAGACCTCGATCTGTTTAGGTAGCCAGTCGGGCGGGTTGGCGAAGAGGCTCGCGACAGTCGTCGGGCTCGTTTTTATCACTTCATCATCCCCTAAGGGTTCCGGAGATGATGAAAACCAGCGGTAGAGCTTCGAGCGTCCTTTATATCTGGCCTCCTCAACCTGCGGCGGATCTGTTTTCATCAACCGCGAGAGGTTGTTGTAGATCGTCCCCTGCGCGGCTCCGGTGAGCCGTTCGAGGTCCGCCACGGAGGCGGGCTCGATCCGCAGGGCCGCGAGGATGCGCTCTCCTACGGGCTTGCTCTCTTCCTCGAGGAGCTCCTCGTCGGGGAGGTCGTAGCCCCCATCGAAACCTTCTTCTCCTCAAAAGTGAACCTGACACCGATGGGGTCGATCTTCGGCCCGAAGTTCGTCTTCGTCTGGCGCACGCGTATATCGAGCTCTGAAGCCTCTTCCCTGTACTCCTCGAAGACGAACTGCAGCACGCTTCTTGACGCCCAGGCCTTGTACGCACTGCCAAAGGGCGTCTTGTCCTTATGCTTCTCTCCGGCCTGGAGCTTGCCCTCGTGGTCTACGATGAACGGTGTAGCGCCGGCTCGCCGGAGGGGGTTGATGTATCGCCCGTGGAAGGCGAGCACCTCCTTACCCTTCTCCATGTCGCCCTGCATAGCGAGCCCCATCGAGTCAATGATCACCGCCTTCGCCTCGTAGTCCTTCACGAAACGCAGCGCCTTCTCGAAGGCCGTCTCAGGGGAGATGCCGACGCCGGAGAGGTAGGCGAGCTTCTTTGGAATCGGGATCCCAAGTCCTGCGCACAGGTCGCGGACGCGCCTGTGTTGCTCCTCGACGTCGAGCTCGAAGTCCAGGTACAGAACATATCCGTGCTTGAGTACTCGTAGCCCGAGCCACTCTTCGACGCCCGAGGCACTGGCAACGGCGATGCCCGCCGACAGCATGGCAAACGACTTCGCCACGCCGCCTGCCCCGAACGCGACGATCGGGTAGCCCTTCACCCCGATCTTCTCGATCAGGTACTCGCGCTCCTTCGGTTCACCGAGCTCGGCGAACCACACGATCTGGGACTCCTCGTTGTTTTCATCATCACTGGGACCCTTTAGGGGTGAATGAGATGATGAAAACGAGCGCGGACGCTCGCGGCCGCCCTCCTTCGACCAGTCATACGTCTCGCCCACGTCCCTCAGGGCGTTGTCTATGGAGTAGCGCAACCACGACCTTCCTGCTCGTCCCTCGTCCCACTTCGGGCGCGCGAGTCTGGAGCGCCGCATCAACCGCTCCAGCTGGTCGGGATCCTGCGTGTAGAACTTCAGGATGCCCAGGAGGGCAAAGTCAGCGCCCGAGGCATCCCCACCGTTGCCGGACGTGTCCCCGTGGTCGAAGAGGTCGGCGAACTTCGCGACGTTATCTGCGCCGCGGCACTTCTCGATCACGGCTTCATCAGAGGGCCCTGATCCGGGACGTGTGTCCCGGATCGCATGGCCGTTAGTCTGGGCAGTCTCAGTGTCCGGCTCCTGCATCCATTCGACCAGCCTGTCGATGAGGGCCTGATCCTTGCTGCGTCCCCGGCTCACAGGACCCGGCCTGTCACCGTGAAGAACCGCTCACGAGAGTACATCTCGACCTTGCCCTTCGGCGGGTCTTTCTTCTGCGCCCTGCCACCGCGGGCCGTGCCCTCCACGATGACGTGGACGCCGGTGCCCGAAGGCGAGGCCTCGATGTAACCCTCCTCGACGCGGGAGATGATCCTCTGCGCCCACTCGGCAACCGCTCCGCTCTCAGGATCTCGGCAGTCGTCGAGGTCGACACCGACGAACGGATCGGCACTACAAAAGGCGAACCCGATGCCGTCGTATGGTGGCTCTCCCGCCTCGTAGGCGGCGAGCGCTTGATCGAACGTGCGCCAGGTCATCAGGTCGGTGCTCGAGGCCCTGCGGTTCGTGCCAGCTATGTAGGGAACCTTTGTCTGCTTGCCCTCGCGCTCCTCGAGGCGCCAGCACACCCACTGAGGGCGCTCGGTGAACTCTTCGGGGATGTTCTCGACTACAGGCGGATAAACCGCTGTAGTTGCCTTGATCATGGCGTATACTCCTTACATCTGGTAATGGAGAGCCCCGGAGATCCTCCGGGGCTCGTCTCGTTTTACCGGCTTAGAGGGGTGCGTCGGGGACCGGCTCCTCTTCGTCCTCGACGTAGCCCTCCTCGACACGATCGTGATGCGCCGCCTTGGCCGCGACCGCCTCCTGCTTCTGCCGGAGGCCGTTCTCAGGCTCCTCGACGATCACGCGATAGAATTCTCCTTTACCATCAATGCGCGTGTAGTCGTTCTTGTCTTTGCGCGTTGTAGCGACGAAGCGCCGCCCGAAAAGCGCATCGGCCAGGTCGTCGAAGGTGTCGCACTCGTCGAGGAGCTTCTTGAGGGCGCGCGTGTCTGCGTTGTAGCAAGCCTTGACGATGTGCAGCAGCGCGCCGCCAAGCTTGGGCGTCTCGGGATCGTCGATGCTCTCGAACTCGAAGTTCTTGTTTTCAAGCACGGAGGCGATCGCCTCGTCGTCGAGTCCGTCGGCCCGCAGGTCACGTACTTTGCTCAGCCGCGGCTGAGACAGGCCAAAGGTGCTCAGGATAGAGTCTCCGGCGTGCGCGGCAGGCCGCAGCACTTCCAGCGCCAGCTCGACAGCAGGGCCGAAGCGCCCTTCCTCGTCGTAGGTAGCGTCGCCGACGACGACCTCTACCTGGGTTCCTTCCTTGATGTCCGCAAAGGACCTCGTGGTGCCTATACCCATAATGGGCGCCTCCTTGGGAGGGGTATGCGCGCTGTTGGTGCGCGCAAAA
>Ga0126307_10002639_pt1 | contig 12133 bp, 13 predicted proteins | sample Plot28_FD_89955 | JGI IMG/M metagenome (GOLD analysis project Ga0126307, IMG submission 89955) | Serpentine soil microbial communities from UC McLaughlin Reserve, CA, USA - Plot28 | ecosystem: Environmental > Terrestrial > Soil > Grasslands | place: USA: UC McLaughlin Reserve, Lake County...
AGGCGCTCGGCGACGGCGTTGGTGTGGACTGACTGGTCGCCGCGTCCCTGCAGGTGGTAGATCGCCTTCGCGTAGTTCTCCGCGCCCTCGTTCGTGCGACGCTCGGGATGAGCGTGGTGCGCGTCCCTTCGGGTGCGCGCCGTGGCGCTTTCCGCGCGGCCCATCAGACGCTCACCAGCAGGCTCGTCGCGTACAGGATCGCCCCGCCGGCGATCAGGCCCGCGATGCTGAGCGGATGAAGGGCCTGGCCCTCGCGGTCCCTGATCGAGGGCAGGAGCTGTCCGATCACCTGGACGATCGCGCCCACGCCGACGCCGATCAGGAAGGTCGCGAGCTCCTGGTTGTAGGCGCCGGCGCCGATCACCGCGCCCAAGATCGCGGGCGCGCCGGCGATCAGCCCGAGCGCCAGCAGCCGGATGAAGCCCGGCCGCCCCGCCCGAGCGAGCGGCGCCACGATCGCGAACCCCTCGGTGGTGTTGTGCAGGGCGAAGCCGATCACGAAGAAGGCGCCGAGGGCGACCGAGCCCACCGCGTACGCCGAGCCGATCGCAAGTCCCTCTCCGAGGTTGTGGAGTCCGATCCCGATCGCGACCATGAGCGAGAGGCGGTACGCGCCCTCACCCTTCGCGCGTCTGCGCTCGACTCCGCGCTTGAGCCGCCGATCGACTGCGGTCAGCGCCAGGTAGGCGAGGGCCGCGCCGAGGAAGAGCAGCTCCGGCCCGCCGAAGGCGCCGCTCGCCTCACCGCCGATCTCGAGGCCCTCGAGAGATCCGTCGATCACCAGGAACCCCAGCAAGCCCACGGTGACGGCCATGAACAACCGCACCCAGTCCTCCGAGACGCGTCGCAGCGCCGGCATGAACAGCATGCCGAGGATCACCGGGATCACCCCGACGTAGGTCCCGAGCAGGGTCATGAGGCCGTAGAAGCCAATCCCGGTATCCGGTGTCTCGACCGCAACATCGATGGTGTGCTCGATCGTCGCGCCGGTCGAGGTCAGCATGCTGATCGTGTAGGCACCGCCCTCCTGCCACGGGTACTCGAGCGTCAGCTTCTGCTCACTGAGACGACCGACGTCGCCGTCGGGGTCTGCCGCGAAGGCGACGTACGCGTCGTTCACCGCGACCTGTGCGACCTCGACCGCGTCCGGACCCGTGTTGCGCACGCTCAACTGGATCTCGCCGGGCCGCAGCACGGTGCGCTCGACCGCCAGTTCCTCCACGGGCGGCCCCCGGCGCTCGTCCAGACCCGGGCCGCCGAGCGCGGCGATCAACCCGATCGCAGCGGCGATCAGCGCGAGCGGCACTGCGACCAGCACCCACGTCGGGGCGCGAGCGATTGCCGGAGCGGCCTCCGTGCGCGCCTCCATCAGGCGCTCTCCCCCTCGTCCCGAACGGGATCATGGAAGGCCGCCGGCTGGCGCTGGCGTTCCCGGTCACCCCCGACCCGGAAGAACCCCATCCAGCCGAGCTCCGCGAACTCGGTCTTGTGGGCGTGGAACATGTAGTCGCCCACATAGGGGAATTCGAGCTCGAGGATCCCGCGCTGCGCCTGAGCCTGGACGATCGTGTCCGTGAACTCGCTCGGCTCGAGCCGCGTCCCGGTCGGGTAGTAGTCGAAGAAGTTGGCATGGATGTGGAACGAGTTGAGGGGGTCGAACTCGAGCAGGTTCGCCAGGTAGATCCGGACCGGCGAGCGGCGCTCGACGGCAACCGGCTCGTTGACGTAGTGGAAGGCGACCGTGTTGACGGCGTAGGTCTGGTTCCCCTCGGCGTCGAAGTTCGTGTTGAAGCCGTTCATCACCATCACGAGCTCGTCGGCGTCCGGGCGGCCCTGCTTCGGGTCCACCACGAAGGCGCCGTAGAGCCCGCGCGCGATGTGCTCGGCAAGCGGACCGGCGTGGCAGTGATAGAGGTGAAGGCCGAAGGGCTCGGCGATGAACTCGTAGGTCGTCTCCCCGCCGCGGTCGATCAGACCCGCACCCACGCCCGGGACGCCGTCCATCTCGGCCGGATGGAGTCCGTGGAAGTGAATCGTGTGCGGGTGCTCGGAGCCGTTGACGAAGCGGACCCGCAGCAGGTCCCCCTCGCGAGCGCGGAGGGTGGGACCCGGAACGCGGCCGTTGTAAGCCCAGGCCGGATAGTGGACGCCGGGCGCGACCTCGATCTCCTTGTCGCCGGCCACCAGGGTCCATTCGCGAAGGACCCGGCCGCTCGCCAGCCGGCGCGTCTTTCCCCAGTCGAAGTCCCGCAGCATCTCGGTCGGGTGGAAGCCGTTGGCGGCGTGATCGACAGTTTTCCCCGGCCGGAACGTCGGGCCCGCCGCGCCGCCACCGTGGAGCGCGGAGGACCCGCCCGTGCCGTGCCCGGATCCGTGTTCGGCGGCGCGAGCGCCTTCGAGCGCCTCGTGCAGCCCATGGTGGGGGACGAACTGATGGAGCAGGGGCATGCTCGCTCCGGCGGCCGCGCCGCCGATCAGAAGCTTTCGACGATTGATCTTGGCCATCGCAGGAATTGAAGCACACCCGAAACCTAGATTTAGCCATACCTAACAATTTCGGCGGCCATGCTGGCCTGGCCGGTCAGCGCCGCTACCTACAATCGCCTCGTGGCTGAGGCGGCGACAACCCCGGTGGAGCTGGACGGGCAATACCGGGCCCTGCGCGAGGAGGCGGGATTCCTGCACCGGGACCGCGCCGCCCTGCTCGTCAGGGGCGGCGACGCCACCGAGTACCTGCAGGGACAGCTCACCAACGACGTCGAGGCACTCGAGCCACAGCACGGCTGCTACGCCGCGCTGCTCGACCGCAAGGGGCACCTCCAGTCGGACATGCGGGTCCTACGCCTCGACAACGGTGAGATATGGCTCGACCTCGAGCCCGACCCCGCACCGGCCGTGCTCAAGCACCTGCGTACCTACTCAATCGGCCGCGAGGTCGAGATCGAGGACGCGAGCGCGCGCTGGGCGATCTCCTCGCTGATCGGCCCCCGCGCCGGGGAGCTCGCCGGCTTCGAGGGCCTCGGTCCCGAACACGCCCAGCGTTTCCGGGAATGGGATGGGGTCGAGGTGCTTGCGGTCGCCACCGACGTCGGACTCGACCTGCTCACCAGGGTGGAGCAGGCGGCGAGCCTCGCCGAGCTTCTGCGGGTGGCCGGCGCCGCCGAGGTGAGCGAGCCCGCGGCCGAAATCATCCGCGTCGAGTCCGGCCGGCCGCGGTTCGGACTGGACATGGGCCCCGAGTCGATGCCCGCAGAGGCCGGGATCACAGAGCGCGCCGTGAACTTCGACAAGGGCTGCTACATCGGCCAGGAGCCGGTGGCGCGGTTGCATTACCGCGGCAAGCCGAACCGAACCCTGCGCGGCCTGCGGTTGAGCGAACCCGCGGATCACGGCGCTGCGCTGCTGCTCGGCGAGCGGGAGGTCGGCACGATCGGGACCGCCTGCCTCTCCCCCGCGCTCGGTCCAATCGCCTTGGCGATCGTCAGACGGGAGGCCCAGAACGGCGACCGGCTCGCTGTGGGCGACGGGCGCGCCACCGCCGAGGTGGCCGAGCTGCCCTTCATCGCCTGATGCCCAACTGCCGCTGCGCGCCGCTCCGTTCGGCTAGATTCTCCCCGCATGCTGCGGGAGAGGGGCAGAGTGCTGGTATTCGCCGTCGCCCTCGTCACGGCGCTGGCGGTGGCCGGATGCGGCAGCGACGACTTCAAGAACGATCCGCGGCCGCCGATCCCGGCCGAGGTCTCGGTGAAGATCGCCAAGGACGGCGTAGGGGTCTCGCCCAGGGAGTTCGGCGCCGGCCTCGTCAACTTCACGATCGCGAACCTCACGATGAAGCCCGGGACGCTCGCCATCCACGGTCCGGTCGATGCCGACAGCATGGAGATCCCGCCCGCCGGCACGGACACGATCAAGGTCGACATGCAGACCGGCAGCTACGAGGCGAGCGTCAGCGGAGTCGCCGTGCGGCCCTTCAGCTTCACCGTGGGGCCGGAGCGCGCATCCGGGCAGAACGACCTGCTGCTCCCTTAGGCCCTAGCGCCCACCCGCGCGGTCGAGCGCTGTGAGCCGGTCGAAGATCGTGTTGACCATCAGGTTGAGCCGGGCGTAGCCAGCCGCTTCGGCCCCGGAGGACAGGTTCTTCGCGACCCGATTCGGGTCGACGCGATGGAGGGCGGGGCCGCCCACAGGCTGCGGCAGCGCGGTGTCTTCGGACGCTTCCATGGTCTCTCTGCGGCTTATTTCGTCGGCGTCCAAGGGATCCCTGACGGTTTGCCGAGCCCCTGGACGCAAGTCTCGCCTGGTCATTTGTCCTCTTCCGCGACCTCGATCAGCGACTCGACCCGCTCGAGCCGCGCCCGGACGGACTCCACCATCTCGTCGAGCATGGCGCGCGCCTTGTCCGAGCTCGTCTTGATGCCGGTCAGCGTCGAGCGGATCGATTGCGCTGCCTTCAGACAGGAGACCGCCTCCTCCGCCGCAATCCGCACCTCGGCGGCGTCGAGGGTCATGTCCTGCTCGCGGGCCATGGCAACCCGCGCCGCCGCCAGCCGGTACGCGACCTCCAGGGCGAGACCATCGGGTTCGTCGCGATCGACCGCGACGATCAGCTTGTTCCCCTCGTACTCGACGAGCGTTTCCCGCCCGGCGGGCACGCGGTCCTCGCCGGCGACGACCAGGACCGCGAATGAGGCGGCGCGTGCCGCCATCGCCTCGTTGAGCTCCTTCCATGCGACGTTCTTGGAGAGCTGCGCGTCCTTGGCCTCGAAGACGATCCGGCCCGCGGAAGGACCACAGGCTGCACCCAGCTCGATCAGCGTGTCCCCCTTCTTGCCCCCGCCCTCGGCGCCCTCGCCGCCCGTGTGAGATGAGGCGTCGCCCCTGGTGGAGGCGACGCGCTCCAGCGCCTGATCGACGCGCTCCTCGAAGCTGCGCCCCTTGCGGGTTCCCGCCTCCTCGGCCTCCTCCAGTGCCTCGCGGCCCTGGTCGAGCCCGGCCAGCTCCGAAGCTCGGTTGAGCAGCTCGTCGAGCTTCTCCTCGAGCTTGCGATCGCGGCTGTCCTGATCCTCCCTGCGCTCCTTGGTCCAGTTGCGGAGGTTGGCCAAAATCGGCGCCAGTGGATTATTGGCGTCCTCGGCCGAGAGGCGGTCGAGGAACTGTTCGTCGCGCTGCTCAAGCATGCGCTTGATTTGTGCCTGCACCGCGCCCTCGCGATCCTCACCGAAGGTGGCCGCGATCCGCTCCGAGAGCTCCTCACTATGCGACTCGAGCGCCTGACCGAGTGCGCCGGGGCCCTCCTCGCCGCCGAGCGCACGCCGCAAGCCTTCCTCGATCCGCTCCACCGCCTCGCGATTGCGCTCCTCGATGGTCTCGTTCGCTGCCCGGGTGAGCCGCTCGAACTCGCGGCGAACGTAATCGACCTCGATCGCGGTGTCCTCGCGATCGAGCACCCGGGTGCCGATCTCGATCGCGCGCCGCACCGAGCGCGCCGGTTCCTCGCCGGACTCCGCTCGCTCGCGAACGACGCGAGCGGTCTCCTGGTCGGTGATCGTCAGGGCCTCGATCACGATCCGGTCCTCGACCACGCGGACTGAGCCGGAATCTCCCGGCTCAATCGGCAGTTGTCTCTCGGACGCTTCCATGGACTCTTGAACGTAGTCGCGGTCCCGGACGAGAACCTGACGGGGGTGGGTTGAATACGATCCAGCCGTCCACCAGCACAAACGGGTCGCGCCTAACGGCGCGCCCTCGCACAAACGGGAGTCACATGGCCGTAGAGATCGCCGACGTATCGAAGCTCGATGTCGAACCGGGCGCGCTGCCCGAGAAGATGGCCGCCTGGGTGATCCGCCCAGAGCGCGAGGGTGAGCCCAAGGACGCCTTCCAGGTCGAGGAGATCGAGGTCCCCGAGCCAGGCGCCTTCGAGGTGATCGTCCGCGTGATGGCCGCCGGCGTCAACTTCAACAATGTCTGGGCGGCGCTCGGCAAGCCCGTGTCGGTCTTCGGCTACGGCGACCACGAGCAGTGGGGCCATCACATCGGTGGCTCGGACGCCTCAGGGATCGTTTGGAAGGTCGGGGAGGGAGTCACCAAGTGGAAGCCCGGCGACGAGGTGGTGATCCACTGCAACCAGGCCTCCTACGAGGACGTCGAGGTCCACGGCCTCGACCCGCTGGCCGCCCCGAGCCAGGAGATCTGGGGGTACGAGACCACCTGGGGTTCCTTCGCCCAGTTCACCAAGGTCCAGGCGCAGCAGCTGCTGCCACGCCCCCAGAACCTCTCCTGGGCCGAGTCCTCGGCCTATGGCCTGACCTACTTCACCGCCTACCGGATGCTGATCGACCAGTGCAAGCTCCAGGCCGGCCACAACGTGCTGATCTGGGGCGCGGCCGGGGGGCTCGGCGTGTTCGCGACCCAGCTCTGCGCCGCGTCCGGCGCCAACGCGGTCGGTGTCGTCTCCTCCGAGGACAAGGGCGAGCTGGTCAAGCGCCTCGGCGCGGTCGACTACATCAACCGCAACGAGTTCGCCGGGATGATGCGGACGAAGGAGAACCTCACCGACCGCGACGCCGAGAAAGGACGCTTCAAGGAGTCGCGCGGCTTCGCGAAGAAGGTCAAGGAGATCCTCGGCGACTCTCCCGACATCGTCTTCGAGCACGTCGGTCAGGCGACCTTCCCAACCTCGGTCCTGGTGGTGAAGCCGTTCGGCAAGGTCGTGATCTGCGGCGCCACGTCCGGGTACAACCTCGACTTCGACGTCCGCTATCTGTGGATGCGCCAGAAGCAGATCATCGGCTCGCACTTCGCCAACGCCTACGAGTGCTGGCGCGCGAACGAGCTGATGGCCGCGGGCAAGATCCAGCCGGTGCTGTGGCGGGTGATGGGGTTCGAGGGGGTCGCCGAGGCCCATCAGCTCCTACACGAGAACAAGCACCTCGGCAAGATCTCCATCCTCGTCGGCGCGACCAGCGAGGAGGAGGGCAAGGTCGAGGAGGGCCCGGGCGCGATCCGGGCCGAGGTGGGCGCGTGAGCGCAGCCGCCGTAGCCCGGGGGTTCGGCGCGTGAGCACACCGGAGTCCGCACAGGGCACCTGGGAGCAGCCGAGCCCACGCGGCCGTCCGCTCGACGTGCTCTACATCGAGTGGCACATTCACCCCTTCCGGGCGGAGCGGTGGTACGAGATCTGGGAGCCGGCCGCCGCCCGCGCGATGGCGTTCGGCGCCAAGGGCTGGTCGCTGACCCGAAACGTCGAGGACCCGCTCCACTTTCGCCAGGCCTCCCTCTGGGAGGCCCGCGAGGACTTCGAGCGCTACTGGTACTCGGACGAGATCTCCGCTCTCCGCGAGGAGGCGGTGAACTACTTCAACAAGCCGATCCTCCCCGTCTGGCACACCCTGATCGCCGGGGAGTAGGCGCTTTGGCGCTTTCCTCACGAACGGTCGTGAGGAACGCGCCAAGTCGGGCATCGATCTACGTGAGCTACTTCCCGATTCGTCCCGTGTTCCTTCATTGCCCGTGCGTGCGCCCCGCCCAGTCCTGCGCCTGATCCTGCCCGCGACCCTCCTTGCCGCGGCCGTGGTGATCGCGCCTGGCACGGCCAACGCCAAGGTGCGCTCGACTGTCAGCGGCCAGCTCCTCGTCGTCAGGGGTGGCAAGGCGGCGGATCGGGTCAAGGTGGTCTGCAGCGCAGCCGGCCAGGTGAAGGTGAACGGCAAGGACCCGCGCACCGGCGCGGTCGCCTGCTCACGCATCTCCGAGGTCGATGCCCTGACCGGCGACGGCAATGACCGGGTCGATCTCTCCGGCGTGGGCAGCGTCCTCGGCTTCGGCCAGCGCGACGTTCCCGGCGGCTTCGGCCGCGGAACGGGCTGCGGTGCAGCGCTCGGCACGGGGAACGACCGCTACGTCGGCGGCGGCACCTGCTTCAACCTGGTTCTCGGCGGACGCGGCGACGACCGTGTCAGGGGCGGCGCCCTCCGCGACCAGATCACGGGTGGAAGCGACGACGATGCCGTGACCAGCCTCGGCGGCCGCGACATCGTGATCGGCAACGCCGGCAACGACAAGCTCAACGGGGGCGCCGACGACGATCTCCTCAGCGGCAACAGTGGAGACGACATGCTCAACGGGTCCGCAGGCGCGGACCTGCTCGGCGGCGGCCCCGGAATCGACCGGCTCCTGGGCGGCCCGGGCCCCGATCAGCTGATCGGCGGCCCCGCCAAGGATCGCCTCAACGGCGGCTCGGGCAACAACACCCTCGTACAGGACGCCCCTGAGAAGAAAAGCTAGGCCGCCTAGTGCTGCTCGAGCGGGGCCATGGTGAGGCCCGCTTCCTTGAGTTGCTCCCAGTAGAGCTCGGCGGGCTCGCGCGGCCCCGTCCAGACTGCGGCCCGGCCGCTGGTGTGGATCTTGTCCGCGTAGCGGTAGCCGCGATCGAGACTGACCCCCGGAATCACGCTGGAGAGCGTGTGCGCGACGTGGTCGAAGGTGTTGTGGTCGTCGTTGAGGACGATCACGAGCCAATTTCCCCCCAGCCCGGACTCGGGACCGGCCGATTTCGGGCGCTCAACCGTGGTCGTGGCCACCCGGCCGAATTTAGAGGATTCGACCGCAGGCAGCGGGGAAATCTGATTCGGGTGCGTTGCCTCCGCAGGCGCCGCTTGCGCCTACCCGAACGGGTTCGGGACCTGCACCGTGACGTCGTCGAAGACGCCCATGATCCCGGTGCCCGCGCCCGAGCCCTTGGCGCCCGCCGTGACCACGGTCTGCCGCCCGTCGGGCTGATCCGCGCCCGAGTCGGTGGTCGAGACCACCCCGCGCCCGTTGACCGACGCGATCACGCTGGTGGTCGTTCCCCCGCGCGAGAAGGCGCGAATCGCGATCACGTTCGGCTTGGAGCCGACCTTGATGAACTTGCCGGTCCCGCCGGCCTCGAGCTGCGGGCCCCCCGCCCCCTTCGGATCGCGGAAATACTGCCACTTGTGCTTGTTCGGCAGGATCCGCAAGACGTAGCCGGCGCTCTCGCTGCGGCGCACACCGACACCGACGAAGGACTTGCTCTGCAGCTTCTTGGTCCCGCCCCCGACGGTCGTGGTCGCCACCATCCCCTGATCCGCGTATTGGTCTGAGGAGTCGGCGATCACGGAGGAGCGGTAGGTGCAGGAGTTCCCCTCCCTGACCCGGATCGACATCGCCTGGGTGCTGGCCCACTTGCGCTTGCACTTGCCGGCGGAGACCTTCTGGAACGCATTCACGTCGTCCTGCGAGGAGAACGTGTACATCGCGACCGGGATCGGGGCCGCCTGAGCGACCGCGCCGGCCGCGAGGGCCGCGCAGGCGACGAGCAGGGCTGTCAGGGTGATTCTGGTGCGCATCCGGGCGTGAGCGTAACCCTGTGGCTTCGGGGAGTCTGCAAGAACACCTTGCAACGTCGGTCGGAGCGGTAAAGCGCCTGCACGTACCATTACGCCATGAGCGAGCATCGTCTGCCGGAGCGGGACCGGCCCTGGGTGATGCGGACCTACGCGGGACATTCCGACGCCCGCCGCTCGAACGAGCTCTATCGCAAGAACCTGGCCAAGGGGCAGACCGGCCTCTCCGTCGCCTTCGATCTGCCCACCCAGACCGGCTACGACCCGGACGCCGAGCTCGCCCGCGGCGAGGTCGGCAAGGTCGGTGTCTCGATCGCCCAGAAGGGCGACATGCACACGCTCTTCGACGGCATCCCGCTCGGCGAGATGAACACCTCGATGACGATCAACGCCACCGCGGCCTGGCTGCTCGCCCTTTACGCGACGGTCGCCGAGGAGAACGGCGTCGAGCGCTCCGCCCTCGCCGGCACGACCCAGAACGACATCATCAAGGAGTATCTCTCGCGCGGCACCTACGCCTTCCCGCCCGGGCCCTCGATGCGGCTGATCGCCGACACGGTCGCCTTCACCGTCAACGAGATGCCGAAGTGGAACCCGATCAACGTCTGCTCCTACCACCTGCAGGAGGCCGGGGCCACGCCCGTCCAGGAGATCGCCTACGCGCTCTCCACCGCGATGGCCGTCCTGGACGAAGTGAAGGTGCGCGCGCAGGTCTCCGACGAGGACTTCCCCAAGGTCTTCGGACGGATCTCCTTCTTCGTCAACGCCGGCGTCCGCTTCATCGAGGAGCACGCCAAGCTCCGCGCCATGGGCGAGATGTGGGAATGGATCGGACGCAACCGCTACGGCGTCACCGAGCCGAAGTTCCTCCGCCTTCGCTACGGCGTCCAGGTGAACAGCCTCGGACTGACCGAGTCGCAGCCCGAGAACAACGTGCCCCGGATCGTCCTCGAGGCGCTCGCCGTGACCCTGGGCCGCGACGCCCGCGCCCGGGCGATCCAGCTACCGGCCTGGAACGAGGCGCTCGGCCTGCCACGCCCCTGGGACCAGCAGTGGAGCCTTCGGATCCAGCAGATCCTCGCCAACGAGACGGACCTGCTCGAGTACCCCGACATCTTCGAGGGCTCCAAGGTGATGGACGGCCTGGTGGCGGAAGTGGTCGAGGGTGCCAAAGACGAGATGAAGGAAGTCGCCGACCGGGGCGGCGCGGTCGAGGCGGTCCCCTACATGAAGGCGCGCCTGGTCGAATCGAATCGCGAGCGGATCGCGAAGATCGAGCGCGGGGAGATCGTGGTCGTCGGGCAGAACGAGTTCACCGAGGGCGAGGATTCGCCGCTCACCACCGGCGAGGACGGCGGCATCCTGACGCCAGACCCGGAGGTCGAACGGGAGCGGATCGCGGCCCTCGAGGAGTGGCGCTCGCAGCGCGACCAGTCCGCCGTCGACGCGGCCCTCGAGAAGCTCGCCGAGGCGGCCCGCGACGAGGGCACGGACATCCTCCCGGCGACCTTGGAGGCCGCCAGGGCCGGCGCCACGACCGGCGAGTGGGCGGGTGTCCTCCGCGAGGTCTTTGGCGACTACCGGGCCCCGACCGGCGTCTCGGAGGCGGCCGGTGGCGCGGCGGTGAACGGTGATTTGCTCGGGGAGGTCCGCGAGCGAGTCAAGAGCGTCTCCGAGGAGATCGGCCACCCGATCCGGATCCTCGTGGGCAAGCCCGGACTCGACGGGCACTCCAACGGCGCCGAGCAGATCGCCGTCCGCGCCCGCGACGTGGGTATGGAGGTGATCTACCAGGGCATCCGACTTACCCCCGAGCAGATCGCCAAGTCGGCGGTGGAGGAGGACGTCGATGTCGTCGGCCTCTCGATCCTCTCCGGCTCGCATCGCGAGCTGGTCCCCCGCGTCGTGGAGCTCCTGCGAGCCGATGGCGCAGACATCCCCGTCGTGGTGGGAGGGATCATCCCGGCGGTCGACGTGGCCGCCATGCGTGAGGCGGGTGTCGACGGCGTCTACACGCCCAAGGACTTCGAGATAAATCGGATCATGGGAGAGATCGCCGAGCTGGTGGCCGACCGCCACCGCGCCGCCCAGCCGGCCTGAGGGGGGGATCGATGAATCACCCGCTGTTCAGCGTCATCGTCGTCGTAATCGCCTGTATCGGGCTGCTCCTCGCCGGAGGTGCCTCGGCCGCGACGAACTGCGGCGGCGGCGTGACCGTCAAGGGCGGCACGCCCTGCTGGAAGGCGAAGAGGATCGTCAGGGAGTTCAAGAAGACCAGGAAGGGCCGGGTCCAGGGCTTCAGCTGCAGTGGCAGGAGCTCCCGTGGCCGCGTGGTGGTTGTCAACTGCAAGGCGCAGAACAAGCTGATCCACTGGGAGGCCTGAGCCGCTGAGGGCCGCGAGGCTGGCGCCGGGGGCTGCGGGGCGCTTCAATAGGGAGAGATGAGCGAGCTCAACGGAGACCGCTCGGCGTGGCTGCGCTGTTACCGCTGCTGGGCACGAGATCTAGAGGTCCAGATGCACTACGACGCGATTCTTCGCATCGACCCGGAGAGCGGCGAGCCGGCGGAGCGGCTAGACGAGGTCCAGGAGGCCGTCGTCCAGTGCCTGCGCTGCCTGCATGACCAGCCCCACCTGACGATCCAGGACGACAGGGTCGTCCCGATCGAGGACCGTTGGGAGCGGATGGTCGCCGGCACTCCCTGGGTCGCCTCCTGCACGGTGACCGTCGATCAGGACCAGGTCGAGAGTTGTTCCGGTCCCGAG
>Ga0126307_10002640_pt1 | contig 12130 bp, 10 predicted proteins | sample Plot28_FD_89955 | JGI IMG/M metagenome (GOLD analysis project Ga0126307, IMG submission 89955) | Serpentine soil microbial communities from UC McLaughlin Reserve, CA, USA - Plot28 | ecosystem: Environmental > Terrestrial > Soil > Grasslands | place: USA: UC McLaughlin Reserve, Lake County...
ATGCACGACGCTGCACCCAGGTGTCCTTCATTTTGCCTCCACTCGAGACGTTGACCAGCCTGCTGCCTGGCGCCGCGACGCGGGTCATGGCGCCTGGTACGACCTCGATCGTCTGGGCGTCCGGGGCGAGGGCGTGGATGCGGTAGTCGGCGTGAGCGTCGCGCAGAACAAAGCCATTCTCGGTCTCGTCTGTCTCGCAGAGGACGTGGGTCGAGAAATCTATCATCTCCTGAGCCACGTACTCGACGGGGTTTTCTTCGACCTGCTTTCGGAACTCTTCGATGTCCTCCCTGGCCTCTTCGGGAGCGATGAGGACGTCTTTGCCGCCCCAGCCGCTGCGGCTCTTTACGACCAGCTCGTCGAAGTGGTCCATGACGTAGCGGCGATCCTGCTCGACGGCGAGCGAGTATGTCTCGACGTTGTTCAGTACCGTCTCCTCTCCTAGGTAGGCCCGGATCATCTCTGGGATAAAGGGGTAGACGCCCTTGTCGTCGGCGATGCCAAGGTTGGGTGCGAAGACGGCGTCGACCAGGCCTCTGGCCTGAGATTCGATCAGGCCCTTTATGTCGTCGTAGATCCTGCCGTCCTCGATGCGCTCGTAGATTATGTCGATCCGGCGCCCACTCTTTTTGTGGACGAGCCTTCCATCGCGGTCGAGCTCGACCTCGTGACGCTCGGCCAGGATCGCCCCGAGATCGCTGGCGAAGACCGTGTGGTCGAGGTAGTATTGATCGTGAGGCCCTGTAGAGAGGATAGCAACGGTCGGGTCGGGCTCGGGCGAGGCGGTCCGCACGACCTGGCCGAAGATCTCCATCAGCCCGTCGAGAGGTCTCACCCGGAGTGCCGCGTAGGATTCGGGTAGCACCTCGGCTGTCCTCGACCTGAGGATGTTCATCGGCTCGATACCGACCGGCATCTTAGCGTTGTCCTCGATGACGAGGTACTCCCACTCGCCGGTACGGCCTGAACGCTCGACGGCGACTATGTCGAAGCCCATCTGCCGGTTGGGGACGTCCCCGAATCGGGTTGGGATCGAAGAGTCGAAGAGGGCGCTGCTCTCGACGACCTCCTCGGGGACGATCTCATCTTTTCCGGTCTCCAGGCGCTTGAGCCACTCGTTGATCGCGAACATCCGCTGTGCCAACCCCCGCTCCAAAACGGCCCAGTCCGCGGCCGGCAAGATGCGGGGCATATAGTCGGTTGGGTGGATCTCATCGTCAGGGACCATCCCCATCTCTCGCTGCTTCTCGAGCAACCACCCATGTGCCCTGTCGGTTCTCCGCCTCCATTCCCCAGAACCCATACGCCCCATCTCTTCGAGCACGGGGCGGTAATGAGAGAAAGGCTCGCCAGCAGGGCCGAAGACCTCGTTGGGGGAGGAGAGACCGCGCTCGAAGCTTATAGAGCCGTCAGCCATCAGCTATCCGAATATTCCTGTGAGGACGCAGGGGGAGCCGAGGAAGAAGGAGAGTGAGAAGGTGACGGCGAAGAAGATGTTCTCGTCAGAGGTATATGAGGAGAGGTGCTTGTAGTGGAACATCAGGAGTGCCGAGGGGATGGCTATCCCGGTCATCAGGACGGCCGTCACGCGCACGGTGTTGAGAGGGCCGATCCGATCGAAGACACCTTCTGAGTTGAGGAGCAACAGCCCGAACCAGTCGGCGGTGAGCATGAGGGAGATGCCGAAGACAGCCAGGAGCGCGTAGAACACGGGTGTAGAAAACAGCGGTCCCTTGACGGTCGCCTCGAAGGCTTCGCGCTGCGGGTCGTCGAACAGTGTCCTTGGCGGTTCGCGGAAGAGCTTGGGTATCTTTCTGGGAACCTTCATGCGAGACGTAATGGTAGCGCAACGAGGCCGAACGTGCCGCTCAGGAACGGAAGAAGCCGCCCTCGGAATGGATGACCTGGCCCGTGATCCAGGCCCCCTCATCACCAGCCAGGAACGCCACGAGCCTCGCCGCGTCCTCGGGTTGTCCGATCCTCCCCGACGGGGACTTCGTTATGATCTCCCTCTTCAACTCCTCGGTCATCCAGCCCGTGTCCGTGGGGCCCGGATTGATGGCGTTCACCGTGATCCCCTTGTGCCCGACCTCGGAGGCGAGGGTCAGGGTGAACGCCTCGATGGCGCCCTTGGTCGCGACGTAGGCGAGCTCTCCCGGCATCGGCCCCAGCGACTGTCCTGAGCTGAAGTTGACGATCCTGCCCCCGGGCCCGCCGGGATGCCTCCGTGCGAAGCCGACACTGAGGAGGGCCATGGCCCGCACGTTGACGGCGTAGTGGGCGTCGAGCGCCTCTGCGTCGAGCGTCTCGAAGCCGTCGCGCGTGGAGTAAGCGGCGGTGTTGACGAGGATCGATGGTCTCCCGAGCCTCTCCTCGGCCGCATCTAGAAGAGACCCGGGAGAATCGGGGCGAGAGAGGTCGGCCTCAACCCCCTCGGCCCTGACGCTGGCCGCATGCAACTCCCCGAGCATCGCCTCAGGCTCGTCTTCGTCCGACGCCCAGAGCATCTCACGGTCGTAAGCTCTCCAGTAGGAGAGAACGACGTCGGCGCCGCAGGAGGCGAGCGCCCGGCAGACCGCGGAGCCTATCCCCCTCCTCCTCCCGACACCAGTCACGAGCGCCACACGACCACGCAGGTCTTTGGTCGTGGCCCCTGGGATTGGCAAGGGCTGAGTCGGGTTGCCTGATACCGTGGATCGATCGTCGGACATGGGCTTCTCCTCAAGATGGCGCCCGCCGGGCGGGCGTCAAGGGCCTGGTCGAGGCTCCGTAGAGCCCGATTACTTCCTGGAACTTATGCCAACGTATCTCCCATTACGAGAAAGCTAGCACGTCCCCTGGCGCCTCTCAACCCGTCTCGAAGTCAAGAGAGCCCCACCACGATGCGTCGGACCTGGGACATCTCCCCGGCTCAGACGAGCTGGCCTGTGGGCTCCTGGGTTGTAGGGTCGCCGGCCTTGCGCAGCGCTTCGAGGGCCTCGGTCGAGTCCATACCTGAGGCCCGCAGGAGATCCACAGCGGTTGACCTGACCTGGCCTACCAGCATGCTGGTCCTGAGGTCGTTACGCTCCGACAGTACGGCGGTCGCCCCTCCCGCAGCGTCGAGGGCGAACCTGCGGGTCTCCACGGGATGCTCCGGCTCCTCGATGTATGCTGTGAGGGTCTCAACGGCACGCGCGAGGTCGCGGATGGTCTCGGAGAGCACCTCTGGGGCGGGCTCTCCCTCGCGCACCGTCGCCGCGACGGCACGCGCGAGCACCCTGACGTTGCGGACCGCAAGGTCCAACTGGTCGGCCGCCGTAGCGTAGAGCCCGAGTTGTACGAGCGCCCGCCTGCGTGGCGGCGAGAGCCTTACGGTATCGTAGCCGGCGTCGAGCGCTTCCCTGAAAGCTGCCATGTGTCCATCCATCTCGCGAGCCTTCTGCAGGGCGCGCTCGGCCCGGTCAAGATCACACTCTCGCAGCGCTGCTGCCGTCTCTTCCAGGGCGCCGACAAGGTCATCGAAGATCATGTGCGCGGCCCGCTCCACCATGTGCCTCGGGTCGCTAGGGAACACCGCCCTGACCGCGAGAGCCACCCCGCTCCCGATCAACGCGTCGATAAACCTGTCAGGCGACAAGCCGGTAGTCGAGGGCTCGAGGGTGATCGCCAACAGCGCCGAAACCCCAGCCTCGGTGATGAGCGACGTTCCACCACCGAGCATCACGGCGGCAGCCATAGCCAGTGCCACCACGATCCCGATCTGGACCGTCCCCGTCCCGATGGCGAGCACGAGTAGGTCGGCCACCGCAAGCCCGCACGCGACACCAAACACGAGCTCGATCGCCCGCCGTCCCTCCTGACCCACGACGACGCCAGAGGAGATCACAGCGGCTATGGCGGCGAAGAACGGCTGGCCGTGCCCGAGCACCGCAGAAGCCAGAAACCACGCCAGACTCGCCCCCACCGCCGTCTGCAAGATAGGCCACACTCCGGCCCCCAACCGGCCGAACGCCTCCTCGAACCGGCGCCGTAACGCCAGGGACTCGCTATCAGGCACAACCCACGTAAGCACACTCAAGTTCACAACCAAACACCTCCTTCGGGATTCTTTTAGTACCTATATGCCATCTGCATACAAACGACCCTAACACGATGAACCGGACGATTAAAGGGTCTCGGGAGATGTTTAATCAACTTGTTATAAGGCTGTTACTTGGTTGTTACTTTCTCCGGATTCGGCTCTCGCTGGAGAAGGTTCAGGGAGTGGAATCTGGGGCGCAGGATTATCCTTCTTCATCATGCTCATACCAACTCTCCTCTCGCTACCATCTGCACTTTGCCTCCGACGTGGACGGTAGTCTCGTCGTCTTTCTTTTCCGCCTGCAGAGACAGGAGCGAGGGGCGGCCGATCTCGTATCCCTGTTCGACTTGCACGTCTATGGAGTCGGTTCCGAAGTAACGGTGTTCGACGAGGTAGCCGGCGAGACAGCCGTTGGCGCTGCCTGTGGCGGGGTCTTCGGAGACACCGTGGCCCGGGGCGAACATGCGGGCCGAGAGGTCGGATCTCTCGTGCGGCTCGGGGCAGAAGACCAGGATATTCCTGGCCTCGATGTTCTCTACAAGCTCGAGGTAGCGGTCGTGGTGCACCCGGCAGCGTTGCACGGCGTCGAGGCTCCTGAGCGGGACGATAAGGGCAGGAAGTCCGGTGGATACTTCCTGTACGGGATAGTGGTCGTCCAGGCCGGCTCTTTCGAGGTGTAGCATGCTGGCGACGGCGGCTGGGTCCAGGGTCTTACCGAACGTGGGCTGGAGCTGGCGCATCCAGAGGACCTCTCCGAAGGTCACGGGGATATCGCCGGCTTTCAGGTTCAGGGTGATGCGCCCGACGGGGCTGGTGAGTATCTCCTGCTGGATCACGTACGCCGTACCCAGGGTCGGGTGGCCGGCGAAAGGCACCTCCCCGCCAGGCGTGAAGATACGGACGTCGTAGCCCCTGTCGATCTCCTCTTCCGATAGGACGAAGGTGGTCTCAGAGTAGTTCATCTCCAGCGCTATCTTCTGCAGTGTCTCGTCGGGCAAGTCGGCGGCACCGCGAACGACGGCTAGCTGGTTGCCCGCGTATTTCTCTTCAGCGAAGACGTCCACGATGTAGAAAGAGAGACTCACGGTCGCTCCTAACCGTAGTCCGGGTCGCTGCGGGATATCCGCATGACGCCGATGAACGTCTCGAAGGCCGTCTCGTAGTCCTCGTGCGTCCAGGAGATGCTCCGGTCGTCCACGCGCTCCAGGCCTGGGAAGAAGAGGACGCTCGCGGCCGAGCTTGCGGTCGCGAACTCGATAGTGAAGGTGTAGGGTGGCTCCGGCGCATACGGGGCCAGGTCTCCTTCTCCGGCCGCCCGGCGGGCGGCCTCCCTGATGCGCTCCTGGGCCATCTGTGGGGAGCGGCATCGGGCCGTGTAGCGGTCGACAGCGGTCTTTACCCTTGCGGTCTGTACTCCAGCGTAGAGGGCTTCCGCCTCCGCGCAGGCAAGGTCGTCACCGGTCACGAGGCCGACAGGAATGCCCTCGAGGCCGGCGAGCGTCGCGTTCATGCGCGCCTCGCTGCACGGCTCGCCGTTCAGCCCGACTCCTGTGACAACGGTAGGGCTGTCAAAGGTGTAGCTCAGGACCCCCTCCGTGCCGGCGCGGGCGTGATAGCCGACGAAGAAGACGAGGTCAGCGTCCTCGAAGCCCTGCATCATCGAGTAGGGTTTACGCTGGCCGACGATCACCTCAGCCTGCGGGCCGAGGTCCTCCAGAAGGATATTCCGCATGCCGTCGTGGGCCTCGTTGACCAGGAAGTCTGTGGCGCCAGCCTGCGCTGCGCCTTCGATGGCAGCGTTCACGTCGGCGGTCAAGAGCCTCCGGAAGCGCTCGTACTGCGAGCGGCCCGGTATCACGTCCTGGGAGTGCGTGACTGGGGTGACGCACTCCCTGTCCGCCGAGATGTAGATCCTCATGACATCGACTCCTCTCCCAATACGTGCAGGACATACGGAGACCGGCACAACCACGGAGTAATGTGGTCTTCCAGGCCCGAGTTCCGGACCTCGATCAGTACCGGGGCAGGGGCCCTCCGGCGTCTTCCAGGACATAGTCGCCGAACATACGCCGCGCGACGTCGGGAAGCTCCCCTGCGACGTCCTTGTACATGCCTGGATCTTCTCTCAGATCGTAGAGTCTGGCCTCAGTCCCGTCGTTGCGGCTTATCATGGCGTACTCCTCGTCCCTGGTGAAGACGTGGTCGTGGTATCCGAGCGTGAAGTGGGGTCTCGCCTCTGGCTCTCCGCCTTCGAGCATCACGGAGAGATCCTGGCCATCCAGCGGCTGAGGAGGTTCGATCCCTAGGAAGCCGAGGATCGTAGGCGCCACGTCGTGGGTGGAGGCGTAGTAGTCGCTCGTCGTCCCTGCTCCCTTGCCGTCTGGATGGCGGATGAGGAACGAGATATCAGTGACCTCAGGCCAGAGAGTGGAGGGGAGTTTGCCGACGACGCCATGTTCCCCGTGGGCGATGCCGTGGTCAGAGATTGCGATGAGGAGGGTGTTGTCGAAGAGGTTCCTTTCTACCATCTTGTCTAGAAATCGACCGAGCCAGCGGTCCATCATCGTCACCTCGCCCGAGTAGAGGGCTCTCATCCGCTGGATCTGCCGCCCGCTCAGGTAGTCGGTGACCACGTCGACCGGAGAGAATGGCTCAGGGCCATCGTAACCGCTGTCGTACATATCTACGTACTCTTCTGGAGGGTCCCACGGCGCGTGAGGATCGTAGCAGCCCACGGTCAGGAAGAACGGCCTGTCCGATCTGGTGGTCTCCAGGAACTCGGAAGCCCGCGTGAAGACCTGCGGGGCGAACCAGTCCTCTTCCGATTTGCGGTAAGCCGTATTGGCGAAGTACCTTTGGAAGTACAGCCTGCTTCCCGTTCCCATAACGCCTTCCTTCATCAGCGCCTGCTCGACTTTCTCGGGAGGGCAAGTATAGAGGGGTCTGTAGCTGTCTGTGGTCTGCCCCCGGATAAAGTCGAAGGCGTCGAAGCCGCGCTGGAAGTTCATGGAGGCGTCGTACTGCTGCAGGTTGTCTGTGACGAACATCGTCTCGTAGCCTGCACTTCGCATGGTCTCAGCGAGGGTAGTCTGGTCGTTGGGTATCGGCTGCCAGCCCTGCAGGCTGACGTCTATGCCTTTGTAACGTCGCCAGTCCTCGAAAGGCCAGGTCCTAAGGCCCGTGTGTATGGCCCTCCTCGCGCAGATCGTCGGCGCGGACTCGGGGTAGGCCGTGGCGAAGCGCAGGCTGTCTTTGGCGAAAGCGTCGAGGTTCGGAGTCTCGATCTGGTGGTTGCCATAGGCGCCGACGTGATCCTTCCTCAAGCTGTCCATGATGATCAGCACCACGTTGGTGGCCCTATCCGCGGACGGGGTATTGTCGGGGAGGTCAGGGAGGGCCCCAGAACGCTCGCACCCGGCGAGCAGCGACACCCCGGCCACCCCAGCACCCGATACCTTCAAGAACTCTCTTCGCGTTAGAGTCCGCCTCAGTTTCTCCTCCTGCATGCGCGTACCGCCAGCTTGCACGGACAATCATAAAACAAGTCCAGCGGGAAACCTCACCGTACCCGGAATCGCCGGGGGCGGAGCATCCTGCTGCTCGATGTGATCCAGGTCAAGCCAGTGTACAATCCGCGCATGACGGTCTTTCGTTACGGGCGGGAGCACTTCGAGGTAGGAGAGTACGTACGCCGCGTAGAAGCCACGCCTGGCGACGACCTAGACCCCGTGGTGCGCATCGTCGAGGACCTTGGGACGGTCGAGATCCCCTGCGGCAAAGTAGATTGCCGCAGTAATTGCCTCGAATACATGGTCAGCGCCACCAGCAGGCGCGACGACTACAACCTGGCCGAGTGCAAGATCTCCGCGCTAGTAAGCATAATTTAGAAGCTTGTCAGCACTTCAGCTTGCGCGTGGGTCGGAGCTCTTTGACGGGGTAGCGCAGTCGGGCACATCACGAAGCCCGGCTGTGCGCTGCAGGGCTTACCTGACTAGCTGAAATGCTGGCCGGCTGAGTAGCCGCCTGTGGCGGCTACTCTTCCCAGGAATAGCGTTTCTGTTCTGGTGGACGTTCGGCGGCGTAGAGCCGCTGGAGGGTGCCCCCGACCAGGGGCGAGAGGAAGAGGCCGGCGAGGCCTGCTGGCAGTAGGTCGCGGGCGATGGTCCAGGCTACGAGGAGCGGCACTCCCGGTGGATGGTTGGAATCTTCTATGAGGTGTAGAGGGTCGAGGACGCCGCCGCCAGGGAGGATGCCCGTAGCGTAGACGATGAGGGTGAGTACGCCGGAGACGAACCCCGTCAGCAACGCAAGCGTGAGGCTTAGGACGAAGCGGGGACCTGAACCTTCCGAACGGCCGCGCCGCAGGAGCAAGGCGCCGCCGAACACGGGGCCTGCGATGAGCCCGGCGAGCAATCCGACGCCCATGTATACGAGGGCCAGCGTGGTCAGATCGCCCTCGCTGCTCTGTCCGCCCTGCAAGATCAGGAGCGCGAAAGGCTCAGGGAACAGCGATTTGACGAACATGAAGCCCACGCCATAGACGGCCCCTATCCCCAACAGACGCAGTAGGATCATGGTCTACCCGCCGCGCCGCCGGTGAGGCATTGCTTGCTGGTATTCGTCATCATGCCCTACAACTTAACCTCCAACGGCCGAAACGTCAGCAAGAGCTTTCACGAGGCGCCGTCTTTGCAAGCCGCCGGGTACAATCGGCGGCAGCATGCGACCAGTACAGGACCAGGCAGAGATGCGGCGCGTTCTCGAGGAGCGGGCGCGAGAGGCCGGTTTCGACCTCGTCGGCGTGGCGCGCGCGGAGCCTTTGCGTCAGGGCGGCGAGCGTCTTCGGGAGTGGCAGGAGGCGGGAATGGCCGCCGACATGGGCTACATGCACAGGCCCGTGGAGTTACTTTCTGATCCGAAGAAGCTCCAGAAGAGCGCGAGGAGTGTTGTCTCTCTCGGGGTCTCTTACTTTCCGGGGGACCATCCCGAGAACGAAGGCGGGGGCAGGGTGGCGCGGTACGCGTGGGGTCTCGATTACCACGAGGTCATAAAGGGGAGGCTGTCCCGGCTGAGGGAGGAGTTGGAGAAAGAACTGGGGGTCAGGATAAGAGCCCGCGGATTCACTGACGCCGTGCCGCTCCTGGAGCGCTCCGCGGCCCAGCACGCGGGGCTAGGTTTTTTTGGGCGGAACTCCTGCCTGATAAACAACGAGATCGGATCTTACTTCTTTATAGCGGACCTGATCGTGGACCTCGACCTCGACCCCAATCCGCCCGGCGAGGGGACCTGCGGACGCTGTACGCGCTGCATGGACAGATGCCCTACCGGCGCCATAAAGGCTCCTGGCGTCGTGGACGCCAGGCTCTGTATCTCGTACCTGACGATCGAGAACCGGGGGGAGATCCCTCGCGAGCTCCGTCCGAAAGTGGGTGACTGGGCCTTCGGCTGCGACGTCTGCCAGGAGGTCTGTCCCTACAACAAGACGAAGGCGTCGAGGAGCCGCTGGCCCGAGTTCTCCGGGGAGGCCGGGTCGGGACCGTACCTGGAGATAGAGGAGGTCCTAACGATAAGAACCGACGAGGAGTTCGAGGATCGCTTTGGGGGGACCCCTCTCACGCGCCCTGGCCGGGCAGGCATGTTGCGCAACTGCTGCGTGGCTGCCGGGAACCTGAAGCTGGAGAAGGCTGTCCCTGCGCTCGTACGGACCTTGCGTGGGGACCCTTCTCCGCTCGTGCGTGGGCACGCGGCGTGGGCGCTCGGTGAGATCGGGGGCGCTGAAGAGTCGCTGATGGAGGCATCCGAAACGGAGAAGGACACGTGGTGCTTGCAGGAGATCGGGCTCGCGCTAACGGGCGGGACCACGGAAGCTACCTTGGGTTAGAATAAGGAAACGATGGCGGACCAGATCAACTACTACGAGGTGCTCGGTGTCCCACGCGAGGCCTCCCAGGCCGAGATCCGGAACGCTTACCGCAACCTGGCGAAGGAGCGTCACCCCGACCATCCCGGTGGGAGCGCGGAGGAATTCTCCCGGCTGCAGGAGGCCAACGCGGTCCTCTCCGACCCGGACCGTCGTCGTCAGCACGACGAGGCAATCGACCTGGCCCATGCAGCCGACCAGCTCGCCGGCCTCAACCTGGACTTCGGCTCCGTGGAGGATGAGCTCTCCGCCAAGCGCAGGGAGCGCGAGTCTGGCGGTCCCTCCCTGGGGGAGCGCCTGAGGAATCGCTTCGGCAGAAAGGAAGAGGACCCTGACGAGTCTCTGCGGAGAGAGACGCGCGGCTCCGGCCGCGGAAGCGGGCGTAGAACCAGGGGCCGCTACGACGTTAGTGAGGCCCGCTGGTACGAACCCCACCGCTTCGACCCTGAGCCTGTAACCCTCAAGAGCGGCGCCATAAGCTTCGTCGCTGCCTTCCTCGCATTCATCGTGATCGGCCAGATCGGGCTGTGGGCAACGGCCCCGGAGCAGGTCGACCCTGGTCCATTCTCTCTTGTAGCTGCCCTGGCCCCGTTCATGCCCATCCTGTACTCGCTGGTCGGGCTGGTCGTGGCTTACTTCACCTTCAGGGCTGCGGGTTATGCGGCGCTGGCCCTGGCCTTCGTGGCCGCCCTCGTTGTCGGCGGCCAGGGGCCGGCGGGGCTTTCGCAGTTCGCGACCGTGGGCATCATCGTTCTGCTCGTCGTGGTTTATCTCGGCAACCGCCGGGAGAGCGCCGTCCGGCGCTGATCCTGAACCTCTAGAAGGAGCTCTTTGGTGATAACCACGTCAGAACTGGAGTGCTTTATCTCCGACTTCGAGAGACGCATGGCTCCCCTGCAGAGGACGGCGGACGAGGCCTGGTGGAACCTGGCGACCTCGGGGACGGACGAGGCGCGGGAGGAGTTCGTGCGCGCCGGCAAAGACTACAACGGGCTCTTCTCGGATCAGAACGAGTACATGACTCTCCGTAGCTGGTACGAGAACCAGGAAGTCCTGGAGGACCCGCTCCTGCAACGCCAGGTCGAGGTGCTCTACAGGGCATTCGCGGAGCGGCAGGGGGACGAAGAGATCCTGGGTCGCATCGAGGAGCTGGAGGCCGAGGCCAACGCCGTCTACGGCAACCATCGGAGCGTTGTCAGGGATAGGGAGATGGGGGAGAACGAAGTCAGGGAGCTGCTGCGAACCAGCGCAGACCAGAAACTGCGCCGGGAGACCTGGGAGGCCTCGAAGTCCGTCGGCCGCGCGGTCGAGGGTGCCGTCAGGGAGTTGGCCCGCCTCAGGAACCGGCTGGCCCGCGAGCAGGGGTATGAGAACCACTACGCCCGCTCCCTGGAGCTTCAGGAGATCCAATTCCGAGAGCTCTCCAGGATAATGGGCTCGCTCGAGTCAGCGACAGACGCGCCGTTCAGGGAACTAAAGGAGGACATCGACACAAAGCTCGGGCTGAAGTTCGGGGTAGACGCCGTTATGCCCTGGCACCTCTCAGGCCCATTCTTCCACAGGGCTACCGATATAGCGGGCATCGACCTCGACCGCTATTTCGAGGGGGAGGATCTGGAGGACCTCACCCGCAGTACCTTCGATGCCCTTGGATTGGACGTGCGGGGTGTGATCTCATCAAGCGACCTCTACGAGAGGGATGGCAAGAGCCAGCACGCGTTCTGCGCCCGCTTGGGACGCGAATACCCTTACGACGTAAGGGTGCTGGCCAACGTCAGGCCTGACGCCTATTGGATGGACGCGATGCTCCACGAGTTCGGCCACGCTGTCTATGACCGTCACGTCAACCCGAGGCTCCCCTACCTCCTGCGCACTTACGCCCACGCCAACACGACCGAGGCTATCGCCCTCATGATGGGCGCCCTTGTCGACGACCCCGGCTGGCTCCGCTCCGTCGCCGGCGCGAACCGAGGGAGGCTGGACGAAGCCTCAGAAAAGCTCGCCGCCCACCGTCGGGCAGACAGGATGATCCTCACCCGTTTCGTGCTTGTCATGTACCACTTCGAGCAGGCACTCTACGCCGACCCTGATAGTGCAGAGTTGAACTCCGTGTGGTGGGACCTCGTCGAGCGGCTGCTTTTCGTGGA
>Ga0126307_10002641_pt1 | contig 12129 bp, 11 predicted proteins | sample Plot28_FD_89955 | JGI IMG/M metagenome (GOLD analysis project Ga0126307, IMG submission 89955) | Serpentine soil microbial communities from UC McLaughlin Reserve, CA, USA - Plot28 | ecosystem: Environmental > Terrestrial > Soil > Grasslands | place: USA: UC McLaughlin Reserve, Lake County...
CGTGTTTTTTGGAGGTAGGATCACCCGAGTCTCCACACGTACATGATTTCCTGGCGAGATCGCAGGCTTCTATCCCGTCGTCGGTTCTGTGGACCCGTGCAGGGTAGCAGGGTTGCGAGGACCGGCACATCACCCAATTGAGCTATCTTTTGGTCGTGTAGAAGTTGGCGGGGCGCTTTTCGGCACGGGTGATTGGGTAGAATGGCCGGTGAAGGTTCCGGGAAGGAAAGGCGCGGTGATGGGTTGTGGCCAAGAACCTGGTCACCAGGATCCTCGAGGATCACATGGTGGAAGGGGCGTTGGACCCTGGTAAGGAAGTAGGGCTGAGGATCGACCAGGCGCTCCTCCAGGACGCTACGGGTACGATGGCGTGCCTGCAACTCGAGCGGATGGGCCTGGACCGCGTACAGGTGGACCTCGCCGTCCAGTACGTGGACCACAACGTCATCCAACTAGATTTCAAGAACCCGGATGACCACCGTTTCCTCCAGGCCTTCGCCGCCAAGTACGGCATCCACTTCTCCCGCCCCGGAAACGGCATCTGCCACTACCTGCACGTCGAGCGCTTCGCCAGGCCGGGCGCGACCCTCGTCGGGGCCGACTCCCACACGACCTCCTCAGGGGCCCTCGGCTCCGTAGCGATAGGGGCAGGCGGCCTCGACGTGGCCCTCGTGATGGCCGGACAGCCCTTCCAGACCCCCGCTCCCAGAGTAGTCGGCGTCGAGCTTACGGGAGAGCTCTCTGACTGGGTGACGCCCAAGGACGTGATCCTTGAGCTCCTGAGGCGCCGCGGCGTGAGGGGCGGCCTCGGGCGCATCTTCGAGTTTTGCGGCGAAGGGATCGAGAGCATAGACGTCACGGGAAGGACCACCATCTGCAACATGATCGCCGAGCTCGGGGCCACCACGGGCGTCTTTCCTTCGGATGAGAGAACGAGGGAGTGGCTGAGGATGCAGCAACGCGAGGAAGATTTCGTCGAGCTCTCCGCCGACGAAGGCGCCGATTACGACGAGCACGAACACATCGAACTAAACAGGCTGGAACCCTTGATCGCCCGTCCCCACTCTCCCGGCAACGTCGTACCCGTGAGCGAGGTCGCCGGAACGAAGGCAGCGCAGGTCTGCATCGGCAGCTCGGTAAACTCCGGTTTCGAGGACCTAGCCGTCGCCGCCGCGGTCTTGCGGGACGAGACGGTGTCTCCTGGTCTGGTCATGACCGTGACGCCGGGGAGCCGCCAGATCCTCGACTCCATCGCCAGGACGGGCGTGTATTCGGATCTGGTACGTGCGGGTGCGCGCATGCTCGAGCCTGTGTGCGGACCGTGCGTCGGGATGGGCCAGGCTCCGCCTTCCGACTCGGTGAGCGTTAGGACCTTCAACCGGAACTTCCCCGGACGCTCCGGCACGATAACCGACCAGGTGTACCTCACGAGCCCGACCACGGCGACGGCTACGGCACTGCGTGGCGTTATCACGGACCCGCGCGAGCTGGGCGAGTACCCGGAGCTTCCCGAAGCCCCTGCGAACCCCGCGGTAGACGACCGTCAGATCCTGGCCCCCGCGCCGCCGGAGGAGGCGGGCGGCATCGAGATCGTACGCGGTCCCAACATCCAGCCGCCGCCTGAGGCCCCCGAGCTGCCTGAGTCCCTTGCGTGCACGGTAACCATCGTGGTCGAGGACGACATCTCGACGGGCGACCTCGCGCCCGACGGGGTGGAGGTCATGTCGTTCCGCTCCAACGTGCCGGAGATCTCCAGGTTCACCTTCCGCCGCTTCGACCCCGAGTACCACGAGAAGGCCAGAGACGTGGCGCCCGGCTTTATCGTGGGAGGGCACAACTACGGGCAGGGGTCCAGCCGCGAGCACGCGGCGCTGGCGCCCTTGCACCTCGGCATCAGGGCCGTCATCGCCAAGAGCTTCGCCCGCATCCACCGCCGGAACCTGATCTCCCAGGGGATTTTGCCGCTGGTCTTCGAAGAAGAATCGGATTACGACGGCTTCGAAGAGGGACAGAAATGGGAGCTGCCGGGGATCAGATCCCGCCTGCAGAACGGCGACGAAGAGGTGCCGCTGAAGAAGGGGGACGACGAAGTAACGCTCCTCGTCGACTACTCGCAACGGGAGCGCGACATCCTCCTCGCCGGCGGCATCCTGCGCCAGCTACGCGAGAAGGCGGAAGATCGGCAGCCTGAGAGCCCGGAGCGGGTCTCAGGCGAAGCCGAGCGGTAGCTTCACGGGCATGGACGGCAGGCTGGGCCGGAAGTAGGCGGCTAACCCTTATCGGTACTACGCAGCGCGGAGAGCAACAAGAGTCCGACGCCGACGACGATGGCCGTGTCGGCGGCGTTGAAGATGTACCAGAAGCTGAAGTGGATGTAGTCCGTGACCTCTGCGGTGCCCAGGCGGTCGAGCAGGTTGCCCGCGGCGCCGCCCAGGATAAGGCCGCACCCGAGCGTGGTCAGCTTCGAGGGCTTTCCCGAGAGGAGCATCCAGAGCACGACCGCGACGGCGACGGCGCTTCCGGCGAGGAGAAGCCCCGTGCTCCCGCCGAGGATGCCGAAGGCCCCGCCGTCGTTCCGGATGTAGGTGAGGCTGAGGAAGCCGGGCACGAGGACGATGCTCTCGCCAACGCGCATCGAGCCCTCGACCAGGGACTTTATTCCCTGATCCATTACAAAGACCGCGAGCGCCAGAACGAAGGCGGAGAGCAGGCTCGTCCCGCGGGTCACGGCGAGAAGGGATGCGTCTCGGGATAACTCATCGGCGCCGTGATCCTAGCATACGGCCCTCGTCCGATCGTCAGGCGGCATGCCGGACTATAGCCGAACCCTGGACGTGCGGCGTGAGGCCCGCCAGGAGGACCGGCGGGTGGAAGCTCTCGAACGTCTCTATCTCGAACCCGGCCTCCCGAATGGCCGCGACGGTATCCCTGTTGGGGTGGCAACCGCCGAAGAGCCGTCTCCAGAGGGGTTCCATGCGGTCCTGCCAGCGCGCCATGGACCCGGCGGCGCGGACGTGCTCGATAAACAACAGCCGTCCGCCAGGGACGAGGACGCGCCAGATCTCCTCCAGCGCCGATGCCTGCTCGGGGACCGTGCACAGCACGAGCGTCGAAACGACGGTGTCGAAACTGCCGTCGGGGAAGGACAACTCCTCGGCCCCGGCCGCCGAGACCTCTACGGGGACGCGGGCGGACGCGAGCTTCCGGACGAGCCTCTTGCGCATAGAGGGGTCGGGCTCGGTGACGATCACCCGGTCTACGTCGCGGTAGTGCGGCAGGTTCGCGCCGGTGCCACCCCCGACCTCGAGCACCTTGCCACGGGCACCTTCTAGCAGTCGCTCCCTGCGCCGGCCCATCCACGTTTGCTCCGCAGGGCCGCCACACTGGTCGTAGAGCGCCGCGAAGATGGGATGCCCTTCCGCAGCACCCGCCTGGTGGTCGTCTCGAGATCTCCCCATCGCTCCTCCGGTTCGAGTCTGACACGTTCGACGCTTCTGTGCCAGCCGAAAAGCTTTGGGTCCGCGGACCTACCCACATTCGGTCCAGGGACCGATGCCGGCTTCTTCGTTCGGAAGTACCTTGTTCTTGCAAGCAACAGAGCGACAGAGAGGAGCAGCAATGGAGGCCAAGGACCACAACTACGGGGTAGCCGGAGAAGAGGCGGTAGGGGGAGGGATCGCCGGGGAGCGCGGTCCCGTGACGATGGGCACCCAGGAGGAGAGGACGTTGTCCGTGCTCTCCCACCTGAGCATCTACTTGAACCTGGTCACCGGGTTCCTCGGGCCCGTGGCGGCCTTGATCGTCTGGCTGGTCTACAGAGACCGGTCGAGGACCGTCGCGTTCCAGGCCCTGCAGTCGATGTGGTACCAGGTGGCTTGGGCCGTGATCCTAGTCGCGGGATGGACCGTGACGACTCTCTTGATGCTCGTCCTTATAGGGTTCCTCCTCGTCCCGGTTATGGCACTGATCACGGTGATCCCCTTCGTGCACGGCGCCTACGCGGCCTACCGCACGAGCAAGGACGGCGAGTACCGCTACCCGGTGATCGCCGACATGATCGAAGCCCGCTAGACGCCGGTGAGAGTGGACCGGCGCCCCCGACCCGGACAGGTCGGGGGCGCCGCTTCAGGGAAGATTTTTCTGACGCCATCCGCGCGTGCCGTGCGTACACGTATGAAACAGAGGAGGATAGCGATGCTGGACACCAGGAAGAGTTCTCCGCCGGCAAAGGTCCCTGATCCTTTGTCAAACATAAAGGGCCGCGAGGTGATGGATGTACTGCTCGGCGTGCTGAGGAGCATCGAGCCCTACGAGGCGTGCATCCTCGAGGCCGAGCGGGACGGAGACTTCGAGATCGCCGTCTTCCTGCGCGAGCTGCGCCGCCAGGACATCGTCAGGGCCAGGGAGGCGACCCGTCTGCTGAAGAGGCACCTCGAAAGCACGAACGTGAACCTCGCAGAGAAGGGAGGTCGGCGTGGTCCCGCGGGCGGCCTCGAGATCCATCAGTCAACCAGGGTTGTTCGGTAGGACCAAGAGTTCACCGTTGTCCTGGCTTGCGGACCATCACCCGCAGGAGGTGCTCTATGGACTCCTCGGGATCTTCTGTAGAGCCCGTGTGAACCGGAGAGGGCTGCACCACGGTGCTGCGGGGCGCCACGAGCCACCCGAAGCGCTGGCCGGGAGGTAATAGACCAACGGCGCCGGCCTCGGGCCCACCCTCGCACACCTTGCGAGCGACCTCGAGGTGCGCCAGGACGGTCTCGGGATCGAGGTTGGGGTCTAGGGCCTTCAGACGTTCGAGATCGAGGTGGATGCGCGCGTCGAGGAACTTCGCGTCCTGGCAGTAGAGCACCACGCCCGCGTTTATGAACTCCCCGCGCTCGACGCGCGGCACCACACGGAGTAGGGCGTACTCGAACGGGCTCATCGCGCCTCCTCCAGCGCCCCTACCCAGGCCCTCGGTTCTCGCAGCCGGGCGCCCAGGTACGCGACGTACGCGGAACGCACCTCTTCGGGGTCGGCGAAGCCGGGCTCGCCGGCTAGCCACTCGGCGGGGATCATGTCTACGATGGAGCGAAGGACCTCCGGGGTTAGCCGTGGGGCGAGCGTCGCGTCGGCTTCTGGGATGGAGGCTGTGAAGGGGAGCAAGACGTGATCCCGCACAGCCAAGAAGGGGCGTTGGGCCGTGGTCTCCAACGCCGTCCCGTCCCTCGCTGGCCAGTTGTGGTGGAAGTACAGGGAAGCCCCGTGGTCGATGAGCCAGAGGCGACCGTGCCAGAGTAGGAGGTTCGTGTTGCGCGGGGTGCGGTCCACGTTGGTAACCAGAGCATCGAACCAGACGATGCGCGAGGCGAGGTCGGGATCGGGCGGCTCCACGAGTGGGTCGAAACCGAGGGAGCCTGGCAGGTAGTCGAGCGCCAGGTTCAACCCGGAGCTCCTCTTCAACAGATCCTGTATCTCGGGGTCCGGTTCGGAGCGGCCCAGGTCGGGCGCGAGGCGGGCGAGCACGATCTCTGGTACCAGGAGGTCCAGGTGGCGTGAGATCTCACCGGCCACCAGCTCTGCCACCAGCGCCTTGCGCCCCTGCCCCGCCCCGATGAACTTGAGGACGTAGGTTCCCAGGTCGTCGGCCTCGACGATCGCCGGCAGCGAGCCGCCCTCGCGCAGGGGCGTTACGTAGCGTGTGGCGGTCACGGTGCGGAGCAAGTCGAAGTCCCAACGGTCGAAGTGCCGCGCCATTTTCGCACCCGCCGGTTGCTTCTACAATAAACTCTGGAAGCTCCGTCCCAGGACCTAGACGACTTCAACCCGGGGGCCGATGTGCGGACGGAGCAACAGGCTTATCTTCTCTGCGTAGTGTGTAGGCGGCGAATGAGGAGGAAGTCGTGCTCGGCGGGCAAGAGTCGGTTTCGGAGAGACGAGGAGGGAGATTCGTGGATCAGACCGCGAAGGAGTTCATGATCGAGGCCCTGGGCGTGCAGAAGGTGTACGCCGCCGGCGGCCTGCGGGTGCGGGCGCTCCGCGGCGTCGACCTCGGGGTCAGGCGCGGGGAGATGGTCGCCATCATGGGGCCCTCGGGGTGCGGGAAGACAACCTTACTCAACGTCCTCTCCGGGCTCGATGATCTTTCGGACGGCGAGGTCTACGTCGACGGCGAGTCCATAAAGGGGATGTCGGACAGGAAGAGGACGCGTTTTCGGGCCGAGAAGATGGGCTTTATCTTCCAGTCGTACAACCTCATACCGGTCCTCTCCGCGATCGAGAACGTGGAGCTGCCACTCCTGGTCGCCGGCCACAAGCCGAGGAAGGCCCGCCAGTGGGCGCGGGATGCCGTGGAGATGGTCGGGCTCGCCGACCAGGCGAAAAAGCGTCCCGCCGAGATGAGCGGCGGCCAGCAGCAGCGCATCACGGTGGCTCGCTCGCTCGTAAACAACCCGTCCATAGTCTGGGCCGACGAGCCGACCGGCGCCCTGGACTCCGAGACGTCCAAAGGAATAATGGACCTCCTGGTCAAACTGAACCAGAGCGAGCAGCAGACCTTCGTCCTCGTCACCCACGACGCCGCGGTCGCTGCCAGGGCGCACCGCACCATCCGCATGCGCGACGGCCGCATCACCAGCGACGAGCAGAACGGGAAGGGTGAGTGAGATGGAAGAGCTCTTCGGCGTCCCGACTGATAGGCTCATGTGGGTCCTCCTCGCCGTCTTCGGCTCTGCGGCCGTGATCCTGAGCCTCTCCGCCCTGCGTAACCGGGTCTCCTTCCGGATGGCAATCCGCAACCTGCCGCGCCGCCGGACCCAGACCGTCCTGGTCGTGCTCGGCCTGATGCTCGCGACCATGCTGTTCTCGGCCTCCTTTACCACGGGAGATACCCTCACCAACTCCCTCCGCGTCCAGTCACTGGAGAACTTGGGCCAGGTAGATATACAGGTCCAGGCCGACGGCTCCAACGCCTCGGGCCGGCAAGATTTCGGGCCGACGAGCACCGAGCGCGCCAGCTACTTCGACGCTGAGCTTGCCGACGACGTGCGCGATGAGCTGTCCGACGAAAACCGCGTCGCCGGCGTGGCCCCGGCGGCCATCGAGACCGTTCCCGTTACGGCCAAGGGCAGCGACCTCAGCGAACCAAGCACGGACGTGCTCGGCATCGACGAAGGCTCCATGCAGGGATTCGACAGGCTCACGACCGCCGCGGGCAAGACATTGAAACCCTCCGACCTCGGCAAAGACGAGGTCTACCTGAGCGCCGACGCCGCGAAAGGCCTCGACGTGAAGGAAGGGGATGAGATCGAAGCCACCTTCGCCCAGAGGGTCACCACGACCCCGAACGCCCCTCCCAGAGCGAAGGTTCCCGGTGGCGCTCCTGGTGCCGTCCCGCAGCCGTCGACGCTGACGGTGGCCGGCGTGTACGAGAGCGGGGCCAACCCGGCCTCCTCGACCTCGATGGTCATGCCGCTGGAGAGGGTGCAGGAGCGGGTAGGGGAGAAAGACCGCATAAACACCGTCCTCATCACCCACCAGGGACCGGCCATCGAGGGCGTGGCCGGGACGGACGCGACCATAGATACGCTTGGACCGCTTCTGAAGGACAACGACCTCAAGGCCGAGCCCGTCAAGAAGGATGCCATAGATCAGGCCGATGAAGGAGGGGAGACGTTCACGAGCATCTTCCTGCTCTTCGGGCAGTTCTCCGTTGCCGCCGGCGTGCTTTTGATCTTCCTGATCTTCGTGATGCTCGCCGCGGAGCGCAAGCACGAGCTGGGCATAGCCCGCGCCGTGGGTATGAGGCGTGGCCACCTGATGCGCATGTTCGCCTTCGAGGGCGCTCTCTACGCCCTGATCGCGAGCGCTTTGGGTAGCGTCGCTGGCGTCGGGGTGGGTTGGCTGATGGTGCGCATCATCGGCAAAGCCTTCGCCGGATCGGGGTTCGAGATCTCCTTCGCCACGAACCCGGAGAACGTCGTCATAGCCTTCTGCCTCGGCATGGTGCTCACGTTCGCGGTCGTCCTGATCTCCTCCTGGCGCGTAAGCCGCCTGAACGTGGTCAGGGCCATCCGCGACATTCCCGAGCCTGACAACAAGGGCCGCAGCGTCAAGGGGGTCCTGCTGGCGCTCGCGACCCCGCTCGCGGGGACCGGCCTCGTGTGGCAGGGACTCCAGGTCGAGCAGACGGGGCTCTACATGCTGGGGCTCTCGCTCGTCATAGTGGGAGCGGCGCTCGTCGCCCGCGTGCTGCGGGTGCCGGAGCGGATCTCCTTTACGGTGGCCGGGGCGCTCCTGCTCGGGTTGTGGCTCCTGCCCTTCGATTTCGCGCCGAGCGGGATGACGGAGGGCATCGACCTCTTCTTCATCTCGGGCGTCATGGTCGTGCTGGCCGGCGTGTGGGTCCTGATCTACAACTCGGACCTACTGCTCGGCACGGTCGTCGTCCTGTTCGGCTGGCTGCGCGGGATGCCGCCCGTGCTCAGGGCCGCGGTGTCCTACCCGATGCAGAGCCGCTTTCGCACCGGTATGACCCTCGCCATGTTCTCCCTCGTCGTCTTCACCATCGTCACCATGAGCTTTATAACCGCGGCCTTCGGCTCCATCTTCGACGACACGGACCGTCTCTCCGGAGGCTTCGACGTGCGCGCCGATGCCGGCTACGCCGCCCCGATCCCTGACATGAACGAGGCCCTGAAAGACGAGAAAGGCATAAACGGGGACCACTTCACCGCAATCGGCACCGTCACGGGCCTCTCCGTGGAAGCAAAGCAGAAAGACACGGACCGTAAGCCCGAGACCCTGTTCTTGCAGGGCGTGGACGATGGCTACAGCAAGAACGTCGGCTACGGCTTCAAGTCCACCGCGCCCGGGTACGACACGGCGGACGAGGTGTGGACCGCGGTGCGGACCGAGAAAAACTCCGCCGTCATCTCGTCCGACCTCGCGCCCAGCAGGTCCAACTTCGAGGTCGGCGACGGAGCGCCCCAGATAAAGCTCTCCGGCTTCTACGGGGAGGACAGGACGCTCCCTGACGACCTGTACATAAGGGTCGAGGACCCTGAGTCCGGCGAGGCGCGGAATTTGCGCGTCATCGCGGTGCTGGAGGACACGGCTTTCTTCGCGCCAAGCGTGACCACCTCGCGCGCGACCGTGGACGGGATCGCGGGTTCTCCCGTCCCGGTCCAGAGCTACCAGTTCAGGTTGAAAGAAGGCGTAAACCCGGGAACGGCCGCCAGGGATCTGGAGCGAGCCTTCTCTGAGAACGGACTTCAGGCCGTGGCCATAGAGCAAGAGATCGAGGACGGCTCGACCTCGCAGGGTCTCTTCAACAACCTGCTCATGGGCTTTATGGGGCTCGGGCTCCTCGTCGGCATCGCGGCCCTCGGCGTGATCGCGGCCCGCTCCGTGGTCGAAAGGAGGCAGCAGATAGGAATGCTACGCGCCCTGGGTTTCCAACGGGGACAGGTGCGGCTCGCCTTCTTGATAGAGTCGTCCTTCGTCGCCCTGCTCGGCATCGGGCTCGGCGTTGCTTTGGGCGCCGCGCTCTCCGTGGGGATAGTGGATTCGTTCGCTGAGCAGATCGCCGGCATCCGTTACACGGTGCCGTGGAGCACCCTGGGCGTGATCGTCGGCCTCGCCTACGTCGCCTCGCTGCTCACCACCTTCCTCCCGGCCCGCCAGGCCTCGAAGGTCTACCCCGCCGAAGCCCTGCGCTACGAGTAAAGACCGTCAGTGTTCCGGAGGGTCCATCCGGGCCCTCCACTCGTTCTCGGGAACGAGGTCTGTTACATCCGCTGGCGGATGCGCGCTGTCCCTGCTGGTACTAAACTCTCTTTGACCATGAACATGGGTACGGCTTATGATCGGTGAGATCTTCGCGCTCAGGCGCCTGCGTTGGAAGCTGACGCTGAGCTACACGCTCGTGGCCGCGGTAACGTTGCTCGCGCTGGAGTTGATGCTGGCCGGAGCCGTGGTTGCCTTCCTCAACTCCTCCCTCATGCCGCGCATGATCGTGCAGAACTTCAAGGACGAGGTCGCGCCGCGCCTGGAGAAACCCTTGAACCAGAACCCCCCCGACACGAAAGCCATAAGGAACAAGCTCGCCGGGTTCGCCGACCGAACAGACGTCAGCAGGCCCGACCGTCCCCTGCCTCCCCCCACGAGCCTTGGCGACTACACGGCTTACGGGGGCGTCTTCTTCGTGGTCGACGATAGGCGCCGCCTGCTGGCCTCCACCCCCGACCTGCAGGGCTTTCCAGAAGGCGGACACTTCGATGCAGGCACCATCTCCGGCCTGAGGCCGCTGGTGAACGCGGCGCTGGACGGCGAGGAGAACTCGGGCGAGCTCTCCTCCAACATGGAGGGCCGGGTGTTGACCGTCACGCCCATTCAGGGCAAAAAGGGCCGGGTCGCGGGCGTGCTGGTCGGTGTGTTTCAGGTACCGAACCTCACGGCGCCGCTCCTCATCACCATCGGGATCAGCGCTATCTTCCTGGCCGTCCCGGCCGCCCTCCTCGGTGCCCTATTCGGTTTCTTCACCGCCTGGGGCCTGACCCGTCGCATAGGCCGCCTCGTCCGGGCGGCCCGCTCGTGGAGCCGGGGCGACTTCTCCGTCAAAACCAAAGACCGTTCCAAGGACGAGCTCGGACAGCTCTCCCGCGAACTGAACAGCATGGCCGTGGAGCTCGAAAACCTGCTTCAGGCGCGGGGCGAGCTCGCGACCCTGGAAGCCCGCAACCGCTTCGCCCGCGACCTGCACGACTCCGTCAAGCAGCAGGTCTTCGCGACCTCCCTCCAGATCGCCGCCGCCCGCGCCATGATCGAGAAAGACACCGACTCGGCCGAGGCCCACCTCTCCCAGGCCGACGACCTCGTGCGCCAGGCCCAGAAAGAACTCAACGCCCTGATCCAGGAGATGCGCCCCGCCGCCCTGGAAGGCAAAGGCCTCGCCACAGCCCTGCGCGAATACACCGCCCGCTGGTCGGAAGGGGCCGAGATCCAGGCAGATTTCCGCGTCCAGGGCGAACGCCGGATACCTCTCGAAACCGAACAGGCGCTCTTCCGCGTCGCCCAGGAGGCGCTCGCCAACGCCGCCAGACACAGCGGAGCAAAACGCGTGGAAGTAGATCTGGTATATACCAAATCTACTATTACCCTGAGCGTTGTTGACGACGGTCGAGGGTTTGATCCTTCGCGTAGCCCTGGAGAGGGCTTTGGGTTGCAGAGCATGCGCGAGCGGCTGGTAGGGTTGGGTGGGCACATCAACGTGCAGAGCGCGCCGGGCAAGGGAACGCGTGTGGAGAGCTTCTGTCCGATTCGGGAGAAAGGCGAAGAGTAATGAGCGAGCCGATCACCGTGTTGCTCGTGGACGATCACGCGCTCGTGCGGCAGGGGGTGCGCGCCTTTCTGGAGACGCAGGGTGATATCAGCGTGATCGCCGAGGCCGAGAGCGGGGAGGAGGCCGTGAGGCTCGCTACCGAGCACGCCCCCGACGTCGCGCTCATGGACCTCATCATGCCTGGCATGGACGGCGTCGAGGCGACGCGGCGCCTCGTCGCGAGCTCGCCGCGCACCAGCGTCATCATGCTCACTTCCTACCATGACGACGAGCACGTCTTTCCCGCCATCCGGGCCGGCGCGCTTTCGTATGTCCTGAAGGAGATCGGGGCCGAAGAGCTAGCCGACGCCGTCCGCAAGGCGGCTGCCGGCGAGGCCGTGCTGCATCCCCGCGTCGCGGCCCGCGTGGTCAGGGAACTGCACGGCGCCAGGCGCGCCGAGCCCAACGTCTTTCACGACCTCTCTGACAGAGAATTGGAGGTGCTAAAGCTGATCGCCGAAGGTTTGCACAATTCGGAGATCGCCGGCCGCCTCTACGTGAGCGAGAAGACGGTCAAGAGCCACGTCTCCAACATCCTCTCCAAGCTGCATCTGGCAGACCGTACCCAGGCTGCCGTCTACGCCTGGAGAGAAGGAGTCGTGCGTCGTGATTAGCGCACTTGCGGATGTTACGGAGGACTCTGTGCGTTGCTACTGCGTTGCGCTGGTGCCGCTGGTGCCGCTGGTGCCGCTGGTGCAGATGGCGCCGGGCTCGGGGGTCTGCGGTCCGAGGCGGTAGGCCTTGATGAAGCTCTCCAGACCGGGGTC
>Ga0126307_10002644_pt1 | contig 12123 bp, 13 predicted proteins | sample Plot28_FD_89955 | JGI IMG/M metagenome (GOLD analysis project Ga0126307, IMG submission 89955) | Serpentine soil microbial communities from UC McLaughlin Reserve, CA, USA - Plot28 | ecosystem: Environmental > Terrestrial > Soil > Grasslands | place: USA: UC McLaughlin Reserve, Lake County...
GTACCGGGCCTCGAGGATCGAGACGACGGCGCCCTGCGGGTCCACCAGCGTCGCCATCCGCGCGACCGGGACGTCGATCGGCCCGAAGCCGAGCTTGGCTCCTTGTGACTCGGCCGCCTTGATCGCCTCGTCCGCGTTCTCCACGACGAAATAGACCTGCCAATGGGCGGGCATTTCGGGCGGCAGGTCGCCGGTGATCTCCATTAGGCCGGCCATGCCCTCCGGCCAGCGCTGTTCCTCGACCTGCCACATCGAGATTCCCGGCGGGGCCTCCTCATTGTGCTCAGCTGTCCAGCCGAAGACCTTGCCGTAGAAGTCCTTCGCCGCTTCGACGTCTCGCGTCATCAGGTTGTTCCACGTCCACGCACCGAGCTCGTTGACCAGCTGGGCTCCCGGGTGGCTCCTCTGCTCGATGATGCAGACGAAGGCGCCCGTGGGGTCCTGCAGGGCAGCCATCCGGCCCGTCCCGCCCGGAAGGTCGACGGGCCCGAAGTGGACCTGCCCTCCGGCCTCCTTCACCTTCTCCGCGGTCGCGTCGGTGTCCTCGACCTTGATGTAGCTCGACCAGACGGAGGGCTGACCGTCGCGCACGGTGGGGCCGTAGCCGGCGACCCGCTTGCCGTTCCTGGTGAAGAGGCCGAACTCTCCAGCGTCGTCGGGGAAGTCGGGCGCCACCTCGGTGTCCGCGCCGAGCAGCTGCGTGTAGAAGCTCTTCGCGCGCTCCACATCCGCCGTGGAGAGATCGACCCAGCAGAACTCACCGATCGCGTAGTCGTTGCGCTCGCTCATCGCCTGCCGGGTTCTATCGCTTCCGGCGGGCGCCCGCCAGGACGACGCGGGCGACGAGCTCCGGGTCGTCCCAGGTCGGGACGTGGCCGCAGCCGGGCAGCTCAACCTGCTGCACCCGCTTCGGCAGGATGCCGTCGCGCAGGGGCTTGGTGCGGACCAGCGTGTCGTGCTCGGCCCAGGCCAGGGTGATCGGGGTCTTGATGCCCTTGAGCTCCTCGACGCGGCCCGCGCGCATCAGCGCACTCGCTTCGTCGTAGGCCGGTGCGGTGACGTAGGCCCTGGCGATCGCCTCCGCCTCCCCGGGGCTGAGGCGCTCGGGCCGGTAGATGAAGCGACCAAGCGCACGGCGGCGACCGCGGGCCGTGGACATGATCGGTCGGAGCAGAAGGCTCGCGGCGCGGCCGCTGCGCCTGGCCCTCGCCACTGTGCGATTCGACGCCTCCGGCGAGCGCTTCCAGAAGCCGGCCGGACAGAGGGCGACCACCGCGGCGGCGCCGCCCTGGCGGGCGCATTCGATCGCGGTCCAGCCTCCGAGCGAGATTCCGGCGACCGCGGGCTTACCGTCGACGTCGAGCGAGTCGTAGAAGTCGAGAACCGCTCTCGCGAGGTTCGCCGCGCGCGGCTGGACGCCCTCGTGAAGCTCCGGCGACTCGCCGAAGCCGGGCATGTCGACCGCGATCACCTCGTGTTCGGCCGCCAAGCGGTCCATAACCGGCGACCACTGAACCAGCGCGCCGCCGAGAGAGTGGAGCAGCAAAAGGGGCGGGCCCTCCCCGTGCCGCACGTGGTTGAGCCTCCGCGCGCCCTCGCCGCGGCCCGGACTCACAGCTCGAGGTCGTACTCGACGTAGGTCCCCGCCTCGGCCCCGGTCCGGTTGTAGACCTTCTGCGCGCGGTGGTTGTCCGGGGCGGTCAGCCACTCCATCGCAGGCATGCCGAGCTCCCTGCAGCGGTCGGCGCAGATCGCGATCAGCGCGTCCGCCGCGCCGCTGCCTCGCGCGTCCGGATCCACGAAGAGATCTTCGAGGTAGCCGATCCGCGCGCCCTTCAGGCTCGACCACTTCCAGTCCAGCGTGGCGACGCCGATGGCCTTCCCGTCCTGGCGCGCGATGAAGACGGCGCCCTGCGACGGATCGGTGATCAGCGTCCGCAGCATCCCGATGACGCCCTCGTCGGTCGGATCAGACTCGTAGAACTCGCAATAGGCCCGCATCAGCGGCATCAGATCCTCGATCTCGTCCTCGCGAGCGGCACGCACCTCAACGCCCTCGGCGAGCTGGCGTTGGCCTTCGGCTACAGGTTCGCTTGCCATCCGGGGCGATACTAGGGTTTGGGCCTGTTCGGTCGACGCCTGATCGCGCTGATTCCCCTTTCACGGCGGCGGCGTGAGGAGTGCGCGCCGCCTCTCCCGCGCGACTGACCGGGAATCGCCAGCGCCTCCGGTCAGTAGGGAGAACCAGCCAGGAAGGGGCGCGCCGACACCGAATAGAGAGGGTCGGCATGCCCAAAGTCGACTCTCCAGCGCGCGCGATCGCACGCAACGTGCTCGTTGTGGCGGGCGTTGTGCTGGTGCTTTACGTCCTCTATTTGCTTCGCCAGCCGATCAGCTGGCTGATCATCGCCGCCTTCCTCGCCGTCGCGCTGGCCGGGCCGGTCAACTTCTTCCAGCGCTATATGAAGCGCGGGATCGCGATCGCCCTCGTCTATCTCGGACTGCTGGCAATTCCGATCGGGCTGGGAGCGGTGCTCCTGCCGCCGATCGTCAACCAGGTGAGCGACGTCGCCACGAACGCCCCGGGCTACGTCGATGACGTCGAGGAGTACGTCCAGGACAACGAGACCCTCAACGACCTCAACCAGAAGTACGACATCACCGAGAAGCTCAACGAGGAGGCCGCCAAGCTGCCGAGCAAGGCCGGGGACGCCGCGGAAGTACTGCGCGACATCGGCTTCGGCCTCGTCAGCTCGATCTTCGCCGGGGTGACGATCCTGATCCTGAGCATCTTCATGGTGGCCTCCGGGCCCAGATGGATCGAGGGCTTCATCCGCATGCAGAGACCGGAGCATGCGGAGCGAATCGAGCGGACCCTGAGGAAAGTCGCGAACGCGGTCGGGAATTACGTCGGCGGAGCGCTGCTGCAGGCCACGATTGCCGGCCTCGCCGCATTCATCATGCTGACCATTCTCGGGGTGCCGTTCGCGGGGCCGCTGGCGGTTGTGATCTTCGTCTTCGACCTGATCCCGGTGGTCGGCGCCACGATAGGAGCCGTGCTGGTCGGGGTCGTCACCGCCTTGGTCAACTTCCCGGTCGCCCTGATCATCTGGGCGATCTTCGCGATCGTCTACCAGCAGATCGAGAACTACTTGATCCAGCCGCAGATCCAGAAGCGGGCGACCAAGATCGAGGCATTTGTCGTCCTCGTCGCAGTCCTGTTCGGCAGCACTCTGTTCGGCATCCTCGGCGCGATCCTCGCCATCCCCGCCGCGGCATCGATCCAGATCGCAATCCACGAGTACCGCGAGTACCGCCGGGAGCTGGAGGGTGCTGAGGATGAGGCGGGCGGACCAACCCCGGCGCCCGAAGTCACCTAGCCGAGATCAGCTAGATCCGGCGGGCGCCGTGCCGGCCAGGGCATCCGCCGCCTCGGCGTCGGAGACGCCCTCGACGGCGCGCTTGAGGATGTCGCGGAGCTGGCGCTGATCCTTCTCCGAGAGGGAGGCGATCGGCGGTGGCGGCTCGGCCATCCGCTTCGTGATCTCGACACGCATGCGCTCGCCCTCCTTGGTCAGGACGAGGAGCTTGACCCTCCGGTCCCCCTCGGCGGCCTGGCGGCGAAGCAAACCGCGCTCCTCGAGGCGATCGACGATGCCGGTGACGTTGGAGTTGTCACAGAAGAGGGACTGGGCCAGCTCGCTCATCTTCCGGGGGCCCGCCCCCAGCATCCGAAGGGCGATCATCTGCTGCGGCGCCAGATCGAACTCCTGGGCCATCGCAAAGAGCCGGTGCTTGTTGGTGACCATCATCCAGTGCATCAGGCTCCAGGCCTGGCTGCCCGGATCGGTGCGGCCCAGCTCTCCGGCAAGCCAGGACTCCGGCCCCGGCCCGGAGCGCTCCTCTTTTGAATCCTTCGGCTTGGCCATGGGAGTGGAATGTTACCTGGAATGTTTGCTACATACAAGGTTGAAAGGTTCAACTATCTATGTATACTGCCGTCCTTCTTCGCCAGCAACCAACCCGGAGGGGGAATCCGGATGTCGAGCAGCCACGGAGTCCAGGCGGACTCGAATGGAATCGAGGTCAGCGGACTCGTCCGAGAGTTCAAGGGCGGAGTTCGTGCCGTCGACGGCATCGACTTTGCCGTCCGGCCCGGTGAGATCTACGGCTTCCTGGGCCCGAACGGTGCCGGCAAGTCGACCACGGTCCACATGCTCACCACCCTCCTCCCACCCACCGCTGGCTCCGCGACGGTCGCGGGCTTTGATGTCGTCAAACAGGGAGCGGACGTCCGCGACTCAATCGGGGCCGCACTCCAGGAGGCCGCGCTCGACCCGAACCTGACCGCCCGCGAGCACATGCGACTGCAGGGCGCCCTCCACGGCATGTCGAAGGCGGATCGCACCAAGCGCGGCGACGAGCTGATCGAGCGGGTCGGTCTCGCCGACGCCGCCAACCGCAAGGTGGGCGGCTACTCCGGCGGGATGAAGCGTCGCCTCGATCTGGCCCTCGCTCTGCTGCACGGCCCGCGCGTCCTCTTCCTCGACGAGCCGACCACCGGCCTGGACATCCAGAGCCGGTCCGCCCTCTGGGAGGAGGTCGCCCACCTCTCGCGCGACGAGGGAATGACCGTCTTCCTCACCACCCAGTACCTCGAGGAGGCCGATCAGCTCGCCGACCACCTCGGGATCATCGACCACGGCAAGATCGTGGCCGCGGGGACACCTGACAAGCTCAAGGCCGAGGTCGGCCGCCCGACGGTCGAGGTGGTGCCGACCGATCACGCTGAGCGCGACCGCGCCCTGGATCTGCTCCGAAAGTTCGGCGAGCTGGTGCCCGGGACCCCGCAGGGCGCCGCGGTCAGGCTGGAAGCGGACGGCGGCGAGGAGCTCGCCAACATCATCCGCGCCTTCGACCAGGCGGGTGTCAAGGTCGCGAACCTCGAGCTACACGAGGCGAGCCTCAACGACGTCTTCCTCAACAAGACCGGCCGCTCGCTTGAGGGGGCTCAGGCCGAGGCCGCCGAGGACGGAGAGACTGGCGAGCAGCCCGCCCTCGAGGGAGCACCCGCCTGATGGAAGCGGCTGCGATACCGATCGGAGCGGCGCGGATCCGAGAGCACCCGTCGATCTGGACGCAGGCGCCGGAGCTCGCGCGGCGCTCGATCAAGCGCACCATACGCCAGCCCGCCGCAGTGATTCCGGCAACGGTCTTCCCACTGATCCTGCTTGCGATCAACTCGGTCGGCCTCAAGTCAGCAACGTCGCTGCCGGGCTTCCCAACCGACTCCTACGTCACCTTCGCTCTCGCCTTTGCCTTCATCCAGGCGGGAGTCTTCGCCGTGATCGGCACTGGCCAGAACCTCGCCGAGGACAACCAGGGTGGCTTCTTCAACCGCCTCCAGCTGACCCCGATCCATCCCACCGCCCTCGTCGCCGGCCAGCTCGCCGGGACCCTCACGCTCGGTCTCTTCCAGGCCGCCACCTACATCTCGATCGGGCTGCTGGCCGGCGCGCACATCGAGGCCGGCCTCGCGGGTGCGCTCGTGATGATCGCGCTCGCGATCTGCATCTGCCTGGCGTTCGGCAGCATCGGCCTCGCGGTGGGGATGCGCGTCGATGCGCCGGAGAAGGTCCAGAGCCTCTTCCCGCTGATCTTCGTCTTCCTCTTCATGAGCTCGATGAGCCTGCCCCGGAATCTGATCCAGACCGACTGGTTCCGCGAGGTCGCCACCTATAACCCGGTCAGCTACATGGTCGAGGGCCTTCGATCTCTGCTGATCACCGGCTGGGACGGCGAGGCGCTGGCGCTCGGCTTCGGCTGCGCGCTCGGCATCCTCGCGTTCGGCCTGTACTTCGCCTCCACGGGCCTGAAGGAGAGGATGGCCCGCACATGAGGCGCTACTTCTCAGTTGCCGGTGGTCTCGCCTGGCGTCTGCTGCACAGCCTGGTAACGAACCCGCTGCTCTTCCTGCCGCCGATGCTGATGCCGCTCTTCTTCTTCACCGCGTTCGCCGGCGGCCTCTCAGCGGTCAGCAACGTGCCGGGATTCAACTACGGGCCCGGATACACATCGTTCATCTTCGCCTTCGTCCTCTGCCAGAGCGCCGCGTTCGGAGGGGTCTTCAGCGGGTTCTCGATCGCCGCCGACTTCCAGTTCGGCTTCGGCCGGCGGCTGATGCTGGCCACTCCGCACCGCAGCGCGTTGATCCTCGGCTACGGGACCGTCGCGGTGATCCGAGCGGCGATCACGATCACCGTGGTCACGCTCGTCGGGCTGCTCGTCGGGATGAACATCGGCGGCAGCGGTCTCGACCTCTTCGGGATGTACGGGCTCGCTGCGATCATCAACGTCACCGGCCTGCTGTTCGCCGCCGGGGTCGCGCTGCGATTCCGCAGCCTCCAGTCCACGCCGCTGATGCAGGTGCCGGTCTTCCTCTTCCTCTTCCTCGCGCCGGTCTACGTTCCCCGCGAGCTGCTCGGCGGCTGGGTCCATGCCGTGGCCCCGTTCAACCCGGCGACCCACGTCATGGAGACGGCCCGCGATCTGATGGCCGGCCAAGGGGCCGAGTACCTGGCGACCCTGGGCATCGTCGTCGGCCTGCTCGCCTTGGTCACCATCTTCATGTTCCGCGGGCTGCGCCAGGCCGAGGCAGCCGGCTAGCTTCGTTCTGTTATCCGGGCGTCCGCCCGGCGCTTGGCGCCTTCGGTGACGAACTTGCCCCAGATGCTCCGGTTGCCGGAGACGAACCTGTAGGCGCTCTCCGTGGTGTTCGGAAATCTCGCCGTCCCGGCGGCGAACGGGCCGCCACCGGGGAGCTGTCGCAGCAACGGCGGGAACCCAGCACCCGCCGAGCGAACCGCTCCATCGGGATCGACGAGGTGCCACGACTTCGGCCGCTCGGCGACGGGGACATCCGCGAGGAGGCGGTCCGCCTCGGGCGTATCCAGCGCGACCGGACGCACGGCACGACGCCGGTCCCAGGCGAGCACCTTGCCGAGGCACCAGCGGCAGAAGCCGCAGTCGGGGTCGTAGATGAGGATCACGGATGGCATTGGGAGGTGGGGTATCCCCGGACGGACGCACGGCGCTAACCGTTCAGAAGGGCATTTTCGCCTGCATTCAACAGGGACATGGAAATGGAACACGACGCGGGGCATCGGACAAACGGGGCGGTCTTCTCATCGGAGGGATCCGCTCGTCAGCATCTTGGGCGTGTAGGGGTCGCCGCGGCGGCGGCGCTCCTCGCTGCCTGGATGATCGCCCTCGCTCTAGGGGTTCTCGGAGGCTTCGATTCGCTTCCCGGCCTCCCCAGCTCACATCCGAAGGCCTCGAGCGAGGCGAGCGCCTCCTCCCCGCACCGGCAGGCGGCGGCCACGGACCGGACTCGGCACGTCGTGACCCAGGCCCCCACCGAGTCGCCGACGTCCCCGAGCTCGGTCTCGCGGCAGCCACAGCCCGCGGCCTCGACCCCCAAGACGACCGCGCCACAAGCAGTCCAGGCCCCCACCCCGACCGTCGCCGCCCCGGTGACCCACGGCAAGAGCGGGACCAGGACTACGACCACCGGTAAGCCGGTCGGATCCCCGGGCAACGGCTCCGGCGGTAGCGGCGCACCCGGTCAGCTCCGCTAGCGAGCCGGCGATGACAGTCGAGCGCGTCCGACTCCGCCGACCGCGAAGCGAGCAGGGCAGGGAGCTCGCTCGCAAGATCGAGCGACCCCCGGCCCACTGGTTGATGCTCGGCCTGATTCTCGGCGCGCTCCTGCTGATGCTGCTCGCCCAGGGGCTCACCGTCGAGACGACGGGCGCCAGCGGCACACCGCCCGTGAGGCCCGCCGGACAGGCCCCCGCCCTCCGGACCGACGCGGCACTGCTCGTCGCCGGACCGGGAGACAGCCTCGTGCCGAGGGAGGTGCCCGTCGGCAAGCGCATCGCGCTCACCTTCGATGATGGGCCCGATCCGCGCTGGACACCCGAGATCGCAGACACACTGAAGCGGCTCGGCGTCCCCGCGATCTTCTTCGCCGTGGGCGAGCACGTCATCGAGCACCCGGGGATCGTCAGCCAGCTCCACGAGGACGGCTTCGAACTCGGCAACCACACCTTCAGCCATGCCAACCTGGCTAGCGCCGGGAAGCTCCGTGACCTGCAGATCTCGTTGACCGAGAGCGCGATCTCGGGCGCGGCCGGCGTTCGCCCCCGGTTCGTCCGTCCCCCCTACTCGGCCACGCCCGACGCCGTCGACGCCGATCAAGAGCACGCCTACTCCGAGATCGCGCAGCACGGCTATGTGATCGCGCTGGCCAACCTCGACGGCGAGGACTGGCGCCGGCCGGGGGTCGAGGAGATCGTCCGCAACGCCACCCCGCCCGGCAACCACGGCGGCGTGCTCCTGCTGCACGACGGCGGCGGCGATCGTTCCGAGACGGTTGCCGCACTCGAGAAGCTCGTCCCCGAGCTGCGCGGCCGGGGATTCAAGTTCGTCGGCCTTGACGCGCTGCTCAGCGGGGGAGCGGGTCAAGCCGATCCGCCTGCCACGAGCAGCCAGCACGTCCGCGGTCAGCTGCTGATTGCATCCCTCACGGCGGCGCGGGTGCTGACGGAGATCGTTGCGGCGCTCCTCATTCCGTTCGCCGTGATCGCGATCCTGCGGACGATCGCGGCGGTCGCATTCGCGCGCCTGCACGCTGCCCGGATGAGGAAGCAGCCGACGCCCGAGGACTTCCAGCCGCCGGTCTCGATCGTGGTGCCCGCCTTCAACGAGGCGGCGGGAATCGAGCAGGCGGTGCGCTCGCTCGCGTTCAGCGACTACGACGAGTTCGAGGTCGTGGTCGTCGACGACGGCTCGACCGATGGGACCGGCGAGCTGATCGACGGGCTCGGCCTGGATGGTGTCAACGTGATCCGGGAGGTCAACCGCGGCAAGTCCGAGGCGCTCAATACCGGCGTCACCGCCGCACGTCACGAGATTGTGGTCGCGGTTGACGCCGACACGGTCTTCGAGCCCGGGACGCTGTCGGAGCTGGTGCGGCCGCTGGCGGACGACAAGGTCGGAGCGGTCGCCGGCAACACGAAGGTGGGGAACCGCCGCAGCCTGCTCGGCCGCTGGCAACACATCGACTACGTCATGGGGTTCAACCTCGACCGCCGGCTGCTGGACGTTCTGGGCTGCATGCCGACGGTGCCCGGAGCGATCGGTGCCTTCAGGAAGGGCGCGCTGCTGGAGGTCGGCGGCTTCTCGAGCGACACCCTCGCCGAAGACACCGACGTCACCATCGCGCTCAGCCGGCTGGGCTGGAAGGTCGTCTATGCAGAGCGGGCAAGGGGATTCACCGAGGTGCCAGGCTCGCTCAGCGGCCTCTGGCGACAGCGCTATCGCTGGTCGTTCGGGACCATGCAGTCGGTCTGGAAGCACAAGGGCGCGCTCCTCCGCCGCAGCGACGGGCCGATCGGAATGGTCGGGCTGCCCTACCTCATCCTCTTCCAGATTGCGCTTCCGACTCTCGCGCCGCTGATCGACCTCTTCGCGCTCTACGGAATCCTCTTCCTGGACCCGCTCGCGGTCCTCACCTTCTGGGTCGCGTTCAACGTGCTGGTCCTGGCGCAGGCGGTGTACGCATTCCACCTGGATCGCGAGAGCCCGCGAGTGCTCTGGGCCCTGCCGCTGCAGGCCTTCGTCTACCGGCAGCTGATGTACCTCGTCGTCCTGCAGTCGGTGGCCAGCGCCGTGCAGGGACTGCGCCTGCGCTGGCAGCACGTCGAGCGCTCCGGCGATGTCGAGGTGACAGCGCAACCTCAGGAGTAGGCTGCGGTCCGTGGCCACAACGACCCTGTGGGAGGAGATCGTCGACGCGCTCAACGCCGTCAACGGCGGCCCGCACTCCGGCCACCGAGCGGTGCACGCCAAGGGGACGGTCTGCAAGGGCACCTTCACCCCCACCCCCGAGGCCTCGAAGCTCTCCCGCGCAGCGCACCTCCAGGGCGACCCGGTCGAGGCGACGGTTCGCTTCTCGAACGCGAGCGGCCATCCGGGAACACCGGACGCGGACCCACTCGCAGGCCGCGGCATGGCCGTCAAGTTCCATCTGCCGGATGGGGAGGCGACCGACATCGTCGCCGTGCCCCTCGTCGTCTTCTTCGCCCGCAACGCCGAGGACTTCCTGGAGATGACGCGCGCCCGCGTCCCCGACCCCGAGACCGGCCAGCCGGACCCTGAGAAGCTCGGCGCCTATCTCGGCGCCCATCCAGAGGCCGGCGTCGCCCTGCAGAAGGGAATCCCGAAGCTTGCCCCCACGACCTCCTTCGCGACCTCCGACTACCGAGGGCTGCACGCCTTCGGCCTCGTCGATGCTGAGGGCGAGACGCACTGGGGTCGCTACACGTGGGAGCCCGAGGACGGAACGGAGTATCTGACCGACGAGCAGCGAGAAGCGGCGGACCGCGACTACCTGCAGGAGGAGATCCGGGAGCGCCTCGGCTCCGGGATCGCCCGGTTCACGCTCGAGTTCACCCTCGCTGCGGACGGCGACCCCCTGGACGACCCGACCGAGGAGTGGGAGGGCGAGCGTGAGGTGGTTGAGCTCGGCGAGCTCGAGGTGATCGAGATCGTCGAGAATCCCGAGACGCCGGAGGAGCCGCTGGTCTTCGACCCCATGCGGCTCACCGACGGCATCGAGCCCTCGGACGACGAGATCCTCGCCGCGCGGCCGAAGGCGTACAACGTCTCGATCGAGCGGCGCTGCGCTACGTAATCAGTCGTCGAAGGTGAGGGCGAAGGCGGGATGGTCGGGGAGGATCCGCTTGATCTCCTCGTCTGACGCCTTCGCGTCGATCCCCAGGAAGCCCTTCACCTCCCAGGACCACTTCTCCATGTAGAGCCGCATCAGCGGGAGCTTCTCCGAGTCCGGGACCTCAGTGGCGTGGAACCGGCGAACCCTGCGGCCGCGGCGGAGCTCGCCCTCGCCCGCCACTCGCATGTTGCGTACCCACTGGGTCGTGCCGCGCGGCGCGAGGAGGTAGGTCTTGCCATCGAGCTCGAACGGGTTGACGGGATTGGTCCGCATCTCGCCGCTCTTCCGGCCGCGAACCGCGAGCGTCTGGGACCCCTGGAGGCTCAGGCCCAGCTTGTGCAGCCCGGCGACGATCGGATTGAACACGTTCCTCGTGAACCAGTCGGGCTCGTGGTAGAGAACCTCGCTCATCTCAACCTCAGCCTAAACGGATGGGGTTTTCCCACCGGCCCGCGGGGTAGCCCGTGTCCATGTCAACAATCGTGATCATCGTGATCGCAGTAGTCGTGGTGGCGATAGTGCTGTTCGCCGTCCGGCAGCTCACGGAGAGGCGACGGGTCGCTCGCGACCGAGAGATGCAGAGGCTGGAGGCCGAGGCCCAGGGGCACCGGTCGATGGCTGAGGGACATCGCGAGAAGGCCGGCGACCTCCAGGAGAAGGCAGCGGCAGAGGCCGAGCGCGCGGACCGCCATGAGGAGCGGGCCGACGAGGTCCAGCCAGACCGGGACTGAGCGTGTATCGACGCGGCGGGCCCGGTCTGCTCACGTTCATCTATTTGATGGTGGGCGTGTTCGTGGCCGGGGACCACAACTACATCCATCACCACACAATCGGGCAGATCGCCTCCGCGCTGTTGGCGATCATCCTTTGGCCGCTGATCCTGCTCTTCGACGTCAATCTGCACATCCACTGACGTTCGGATAACTTCAGCCGGTGGCTGCCGGCGAGACTGTGATCAACTGGCCGGAGGGGCATCGCCCCGAGGAGTCGGTGTTCCACGCGCCCAACGAGCTGCAGATTCCGGCGGAGCCGGAGGTCATCTGGGCTTGGTTGTGCCGCCCCGATCTCTGGCCGAGCTATTACTCGAACGCGAAGTTCATCAAGCACCTCGGCGGCCCCTGGCCGAAGCTCGAGTTGGGGAGCCGGTTCCGCTGGTTCAGCTTCGGCGCGTTCGTCACTTCGGAGGTCGTCGAGTACGAGCCGGCCCAGAGGATCTCCTGGGACGCGAAGGAGATGGGCGGCCGCGGCTTTCACAGCTGGGTCTTGAAGCGGCAGTCCGGTGGAACCTTTGTCCGGACCGAGGAAACGCAGAAGGGCTGGGGAATCAC
>Ga0126307_10002645_pt1 | contig 12122 bp, 11 predicted proteins | sample Plot28_FD_89955 | JGI IMG/M metagenome (GOLD analysis project Ga0126307, IMG submission 89955) | Serpentine soil microbial communities from UC McLaughlin Reserve, CA, USA - Plot28 | ecosystem: Environmental > Terrestrial > Soil > Grasslands | place: USA: UC McLaughlin Reserve, Lake County...
TACTACCGCCACGGCGGGATCATGCCGTACGTGTTGCGGTCGCTCCTGTGACCTCCTCGGGCGCGGTTCCAGCGGAGCGGGCGATCCCGCTACCGTGCGACGCCGTGATGCCCGAGCCGGACCTCGTCCTGCACCGGGCGGTCGACGTCGCAGCGCCGGCAGAGCTCACCTTCCGGTGGCTCTGCCAGCTCCGGTCGCGCCCTACTCGTACGACCTGCTCGACAACCATGGGCGGCGAAGCCCGCAGACGCTCACGCCGGGGCTGGACGAGCTGGCCGTCGGGCAGCGGGTCTCGACGATCTTCCGGCTGGTGGCGTTCGAGCCCGGCCGGCACATCACGTTGGACCTGGACGACTCCCGCGGGCTGCGCCTGTTCGGGCGCGTCGCGATCACCTACGCCGTGCAGCCGCGCGGACCGGCGGCGTCGCGGCTGCTGGTCCGGCTGCGGACCGCCGGCGTGGGTCGGCTGCGCCGCACGGCGCTCGCCTGGGGCGACCTGGTGATGATGCGCAAGCAGCTGCGCACGTTGGCCACGCTCGCTGAGCGGGACGCCGCCGCGGCTCGGTGACGCCCCGGTTCGGCCGCCGCGGGCTAGGCCGCCGGCTTCCGCACCGCGCGATTGCCGGGCGGAGGCCCGGGGCGGCGAGGACGGCGGCGACTCCGCCGCGCCGCGGCCGCGGCCGGGACCGGGGCGGGCGGGTCGTCTCGGACGACCACGGGCGTGCCCGAGCTGCCGACCTCCCGCACCGCGGCATGGCCGGGTGCGACCGGCGTTGAGGTCACGCTGACCCCGGCACGGGCGTGCACCCGCCCCGCCTCCGGCACCTGATCGGGCAGGAGCAGCGACAGGACCGTGCCGCGTGCGCCGGCGCGCGCCGTGCGCCCCGAGCGGTGCAGGTAGTCCTTGTGATCGGCCGGCGGGTCGTAGTGCACCACCAGATCGACGTCGTCGACATGGATGCCGCGAGCGGCGACGTCGGTGGCCACGAGGACCCGCGCCCGGCCGGCCGAGAACGCGTCCAGCGCCCGCTGCCGTGCGCCCTGAGCGAGGTTGCCGTGCAGCGCAGCGGCCGCCACGCCGGCACGCCCGAGCCGCCTCGCCAGCCGGTCGGCCCCGTGCTTCGTCCGCACGAACAGCAACGTCCGCCCGGGCCGGGCCGCGATCTCCGCCGCGACGACGGGCTTGTCCTCGGCGTGCACGGTGAAGGCCAGATGATCCATCGTGGACACCGGCGCGGCGGCCGGGGCGACCGCCACCGCGACCGGATCCGTCAGGTAAGCCGCCGCCAGCCGGTCCACGCCGCGGTCGAGGGTCGCGGAGAACAGCAGCCGCTGCCCGTCGGGCGGCGTCCGGTCGAGGATGCGGCTGACGTCCGGCAGGAAGCCGAGGTCGGCCATGTGATCGGCCTCGTCGATGGCCGTGATGCCGACCGAGCCGAGCGAGCACTCGCCCTGCCGGACCAGGTCGAGCAGCCGCCCCGGCGTGGCCACGAGCAGGTCGACGCCACGGCGCAGCGCCGCGACCTGCCGGCCGATCGGCACGCCGCCGTAGACGGCGAGCACGCGGAGGCCCAACGGCTGGCCCAGCGGCGCGAGCGCGTCCTGCACCTGGCCGGCGAGCTCGCGGGTCGGCACCAGCACGAGTCCGGCGGGCGTGCCGGCCGGGCGAGCGGTGCCAGCAGCGGCTACCCGCGCCAGCATGGGCAGCCCGAAGGCGAGCGTCTTGCCCGAGCCGGTCTCGGCGCGGCCGAGCAGGTCGTGGCCGGCGAGCGCGTCCGGGAGGGCGCGCGCCTGGATCGGGAACGGCGCGCGCACACCTTGGCGGCGCAGCCCGGTCAGCAGCGGCTGCGGCAGCCCGAAGCCATCGAAGTCCGCGCTGGAGGGCGGTGCCGCTGCGGTGACGGAGGCTGCGAGCGCCTGCTCGAGCTCGCTCGGATGCGACGTCGACCTGGCGGGGCCCTGCCTCCGGCGGGGACCGGGTTGCGGGCGGGATCGGCGGGGGCGGCCGCCGGAAGCGGGCAGGGAGGTATGCGCCGTCAACGGACGGCGGGCAGGGCGGGTCAAGCGGGAGCACTCCAGAGCGTCGGTGGCCGCTTCTCGGGAACGCATCGCCCGGGCGACCTGGCGGGCAACTCGCCCGCGGAGGGCGGCAGTCAGTGCCGCCGACCTGTTCAGTCTAGCGGACCGCGGGGGCCGGCGCGTGACCGGTGCTGCTCGCGCTGACGGTGCCAGCCGCTGTCGAGTCCGCGCACGTCGCGGCGCTCGCCGAGGGTGACGCCGCCACGGTTCGCCGAGGCCGTCGACCGTCAGGACGGGAACGGCGACTGCTGTTCGGGCGGCACGCCGCCGCCGCGGCCGCCGCCCTTGTCGCCCTTGTCCGTGCCATGGGGAAGGCCGCCGCCGACGTCCTCGGCTTCTACCGCTGCCTTGCGGCTGTCCTGGTCGGTCGCGCCCTTCTCGTTGCGCCGGATCTCCGGCTGCTGCGGGTTCATCGCTGCTCCTCAACCTGTCGGGTCCAGTGCGTACCCGGTGGGCCGGCTGGGCACACGCGGCCGCCACTCGTCGGCCGAATGACTCGTCCGTTCGCCCGTCGACGTCGAGGTCGCCGCCTCGGAACAATGGAGCGGTGACGGGCGGGCACGAGGTCGTGCACTCGCGGGACGGTACGCCGATCGCCTTCGACCGGCTCGGGAGCGGGCCGCCGGTCATCCTCGTCGCCGGGGCGCTCCAGGGCCGCGGCATGTATCGTCCGCTCGCGGAGGAGCTCGCCCGCTCGTTCACGGTGATCAACTACGACCGGCGGGGTCGCGGGGACAGCGGCGACACTCCCCCGTACGTGGTCGAGCGCGAGGTCGAGGACCTCGCCGCCGTCATCGCCGAGGCCGGCGGGGCGGCATCGCTCTACGGCCACTCCTCGGGCGCCGGCCTGGTCCTGCACGCGGCCGCGCGCGGGCTGCCGATCGACCGGATCGTGCTGCACGACGCGCCGTTCGGGTCCGGCAGCGAGGAGGAGCGGCGGGCGGAGCGGGCCGAGGCGGAGCAGCTGGCGGCGTTGCTGTCGCAGGACCGGCGGGCCGAGGCGGTTGCGCTCTTCCTGGCCGGGATGGGCCTGCCCGCCGAGGTCGCGGACCAGGTGAGCCACGACCCGGACATGGTCGCCAACGCGCCCACGGTCCTCTACGACCCGTACGAGGTCATGAGCGAACGCAGCCGGGGCGGAGCGACCGCGGCCGAGCAGGCCGGGACCGTCACCGTCCCCGCCCTCGTTCTGGTGGGCGAGGGCAGCCCGGGCTTCATGATGGACGCCGGTCGACGGATCGCGGCCGCGCTGCCGAACGGGCGCCTGCGCGTCCTAGAGGGCCAGGACCACGCCCCGCCGGCCGAGGTCGTCGCGCCGGTGCTGACCGAGTTCCTCGGCAGCCACCGACCCTGAGCGAGGTCGTCGGCCCATGGCCGGACGGCGTAGTCGCCCAGCGTCGCGGCCTCGTCGGCGGCCGGCTCCACCTGCACGGCGGTGGCGTCGGGGTCCCGCTCGCTCAGACCAACAGCTCCGGCGGCCGTCCCGGTGCAACACCACGCCGACCCGCCGGCCGGCCCGGGTGAGCAGGTCGTGCCGCACCCCGAGCCCGGGCAGCTGGGGCTCCTCGACCCGGGTCGGCTCCATCCGCACATCCTCGCCGTCGGCAGCATCGCGGCGCGACCCGCCGGGGTGCTGGCACCGGCGCCCCGAGCCGGTGCGGGAGGATTCCGGCCGTGGATCTAGGACTAACAGGGCGGGTGTACGTGGTAAGCGGCGGCTCGCGCGGGCTGGGCTACGCCGGCGCGGAGGCGCTGGTCGCGGAGGGCGCCCGGGTCGTGCTCGGCGCCCGTGACGGCGCGGCGGTCGAGCGGGCCTCGCAGCAGCTCGGCGGGCCGGCGCACGCCGTCGGCGTGGTGGCCGACCTCGGCGAGGCGGCGAGCGCGCAGCGGCTGGTCGAGGCCGCGCACGCCGCGTACGGAGGCCTCGATGGAGCGCTGGTCAGCACCGGCGGCCCGGTCGCGGGCAGCGCGCTGGATGCCGATGAGGACGCCTGGCGGGCGGCGATCGAGTCGGTCCTGCTCGGGCCGCTCCGGCTGACGCGGCGGGTGGTGGACGCGCTCGGGGCCGATGGAGGATCGATCGCGTGGGTGCTTTCCAGCTCGGTGCGCTCCCCCATACCGGGCTTGGCGATCTCCAACGGTCTGCGCCCCGGCCTCGCCGGGCTGGCGAAGACGCTGGCCGACGAGCTCGGCCCGCGCGGGGTGCGGGTCAACGGGCTGCTGCCCGGCCGGATCGCCACCGACCGCTCGCTCGAGCTGGACGCGGCCGCCGAAGACCCCGAAGAGGCGCGACGGCGGACCGAGTCCGCCGTCCCGCTGCGCCGGTACGGCGAGCCGGCCGAGTTCGGGCGGGTCGCGGCGTTCGTGCTCTCGCCGGCCGCGTCCTACGTGACCGGCACGATGATCGCGGTCGACGGCGGGATGATGCGCGCCTGGTGACTGGTCAGCGGACGGTGCTCGGCACCTCGTCCGCGGCGGCGGCCAGGTCGGCCTCCACCTCGGCGGCCGGTAGGCCCGCCACCTGACCCTCGGCGGTGCCGTCGGGTTCTCGCTGGCGCTCGAACTGCGTCCGGTAGAGCTCGGCGTACAGCCCGCCCGCCGCCAACAGCTCGGCGTGCGTGCCGGCCTCGACGATCCGGCCCTCGTCGACGACGAGGATCTTGTCCGCGCCGAGCACGGTCGAGAGCCGGTGCGCGATCACCAGCGATGTCCGGCCGGACAGCGCCGCGGCGAGCGCCTGCTGCACCGCGACCTCCGACTCGGAGTCCAGGTGCGCGGTCGCCTCGTCGAGGATCACGATCGAAGGAGCCTTGAGCAGCAGCCGGGCGATGGCGAGCCGCTGCTTCTCCCCGCCGGACAACCGGTAGCCGCGGTCGCCGACCACCGTGTCCAGGCCGTCCGGCAGCGAGGCGACGAGGTCGGCGACCTGCGCCGCCTGCATCGCCCGCCACATCTCCGCCTCGGTCGCGTCCGGCCGCGCGTACCGCAGGTTGTCCCCGATGGTCTCGTGGAACAGGTGCGCGTCCTGGGTAACGACCCCGATCGCAGCGTGGAGCGACGCCTGCGTGACGTCGCGGACGTCGTGCCCGCCGACCCGCACCGCACCCGACCGCACGTCGTAGATCCGCGGCACCAGCTGGCTGATCGTGGTCTTGCCCGCGCCGGACGGGCCGACCAGCGCGACCAGCTCGCCGGGCGCGGCCGTGAAGGACACCCCGTGCAGGACCTCCTGCGCCGGAGCCTGGTCGAGCACCGCCACATCCTCCAGCGACGCCAGCGACACCTCCGAGGCCGTCGGGTACGAGAAGTGGACGTCGTCGAACTCGATCGACCGCGACCCGGCGGGCAGCTCCACCGCGTCCGGAGCATCGGCGACCATCGGCGAGATGTCCAGCACCTCGAAGACCCGCTCGAAGGAGACGAGCGCGCTCATCACGTCGACCCGGACGTTCGACAGCGCGGTCAGTGGCCCGTAGAGCCGGGACAGCAGCAGCGCCAGGGTGACCACCGTGCCGGCGTCGAGTCGGCCGGTCAGCGCGTAGTAGCCGCCGAGGCCGTAGACGAGCGCCTGCGCGAGCGCGGCCACCAGGGTCAGCGCGACGAAGAAGGCCCGGGCGTACATCGCCGACACCACGCCGATGTCCCGGACCCGCGCCGCCCGATCCGAGAACGACCGCGCCTCCTGGGCGGGCCGGCCGAAGAGCTTGACCAGCAGCGCGCCGGCGACGTTGAAGCGCTCGGTCATCGTCGCGTTCATCGACGCGTTCAGGCCGTACGACTCCCGGGTGATGGCCTGCAGGCGGGCGCCGACCTTGCGGGCCGGCAGCACGAAGACCGGCAGCAGGACCAGCGACAGCGCGGTGATCTGCCAGGACAGCGAGAACATCACGCCGGCGGTGAGGATCAGCCCGATCACGTTCGAGACGACCCCGGACAGGGTCGAGGTGAAGGCCTGCTGGGCGCCGACGACGTCGTTGTTGAGCCGGCTGACCAGGGCGCCGGTCTGGGTGCGGGTGAAGAACGCCAGCGGCATCCGCTGCACATGGTCGAAGACCCGGGTCCGCAGGTCGAAGATCAGCCCCTCGCCGATCCGCGCCGAGTACCAGCGCTGGACCAGGGAGAGGAGCGCGTCCAGGATGGCGAGCCCGGCGATCACGAGCGCGATCCGGACGACCGTGCCCGGCGCGCCGCCGGGCCGGGTGATCACGTTGACCACCTGGCCGGCGAGGACCGGAGTGGCGACCCCGACGACCGAGCTTGCGATCACGGCGAGCAGGAAGACGACGAGCTCCCGCCGGTACGGCCGGGCGAAGCCGGCGATCCGCTTCGCCGTGCCCGGCGCGAGCTTCTGCGCCGCCACTGACGAGTCCTGCCGGTACGAGCGCATCACCGCCCAAGGCGCGTGCCCTCCGGGCATCGTCACTGCCACACCTCCTGCGCGGGCCAACGCCGCACCCGGGCCGCAGCTTCCACTTCTCCGCCGTCAGCGAACGGCGGCGTTACCGCTCGGCCGCCTCGCCAGGCGGCGGCGTCACTCGACCGCGGCCTCCGGACCGGTCGGGGGCCGGGCCGTCTCGGGGGCCAGGTCGCGCAGCCGGCGCAACTGCGCGGCCCGCTCCGCCGCCTCCTGCTCGTCCCGGGACCGCCCGGGAACGCCCAGCAGCAGCGCCTTGGTCTCCTCGACCGCTCCCCGCGGAGCGCCGAGCAGGGCGGCGACGAGGTCGGCGGTCGCGGCCGGGAGCTCCGCGCGGGCCACGACGACCGTCGCGAGCCCGAGCCGATACGCCTCCTCGGCGCCGACCCGCCGGCCGGTGATGCAGATCTCGAGCGCCCGTGAGTAGCCGACCGCCTGCACCAGCGGGGCGGTGCCGCCGAGGTCGGGCACCAGGCCGAGGCCGGGCTCGGCCACGGTGAGCTGGGCGTCGTCGGCGAGCACCCGCAGGTCACAGGCGAGCGCGAGCTGGAAGCCGGCGCCGATCGCATGGCCCTGGACCGCCGCGACCGACACCAGGTCCGGCCGGCGCAGCCACGCGAACCCCTCCTGCCAGCCGCGCAGCGCGCGGTCCGCCTCGGCGGCCGGCAGTTCGACGATCTCGGACAGCCCGGGCGTGCCCGGGATGCCGCCGGGGCCGAATGCCGCCCGGTCCAGCCCCGCGGAGAAGGCGCGCCCCTCACCGCGCACCACCACCACGCGGACGTCGGCCGGCAGGGACCGTCCTGCCTCGCGCAGGGCCACCCAGGTATGCGGCGTCTGCGCGTTCAGGCGGTCCGGCCGGTCGAGCACGACCGTGGCCACCGGCCCGGCCCGCTCCACCCGGACGCCCGCCAGCTCGGCGGCGCCATTCCACGCCGTCCGGTCCGTCCCGGCCGTGCCCCGGGCGCCGCCGGCGCTGTCGGGACGCCCGCCGGGGCCGGTGCCGGCCAGGGCTACTTCTTCTTCCGCCGGGTCGCGCCGCCCCGCCCCCGCAGCGTGGTGCCGGACTCGGTGAGGATCCGGTGCACGAAGCCGTACGAGCGGCCCGAGGACTCGGCGAGCGCGCGGATGCTCTGGCCCGAGTCGTACTTCTTCCGCAGGTCTGCCGCGAGCTTGTCCCGTGCCTGGCCCGTGATGCGGGCGCCCTTCTTCAGGCCTGTCGCCACTGCCGACCCTCCGTCGCCGTAGATGTGGGTCTTCCAGGGGGTGTACCCCCCGGCGACCCGATGATCACCCACGGCAGCGAACCGCACCACTCGGACCGCGAAACCGGCCCGCTTCACCGGCGTGGAATCGTGCTGTGTTCAGGCGAGGGCGACGAGGTCGGCGAGGTCTTCGGACCACGCGTCCTCGTCGCCGTCCGGCAGCAGGATGACCTTTTCCGGGCGGAGCGCCGCGACCGCGCCCTCGTCGTGGGTCACCAGCACCACGGCGCCCCGGTATGTGTCCAGCGCCGTGAGCACCTGCTCCCGGGAGGCGGGGTCGAGGTTGTTGGTCGGCTCGTCGAGCAGCAGGACGTTCGCGCCGGAGGTGACCAGCGCGGCGAGCGCCAGCCGGGTCTTCTCGCCACCGGACAGCGTGCCGACCCGCTGGTCGACGGTCTCGCCGGAGAAGAGGAACGCGCCGAGCACCCGGCGGAGCTCGCCATCGCTGGCGGTCGGCGCGGCCGATCGCATCGTCCCCAGCACCGTCCCGTCCACGTCGAGCGTCTCGTGCTCCTGGGCGTAGTAGCCGAGCCGCAGGCCGTGCCCGGGCCGGACCTCACCGGTGTCCGGCGGCTCCAGGCCGGCCAGCAGCCGCAGCAGGGTGGTCTTGCCGGCGCCGTTGAGCCCCAGCACGACCACCCGGGAGGCGCGGTCCACGGCGAGTGAGACGTCCGTGAAAACCTCGAGCGACCCGTACGACTTCGACAAGCCGTCCGCGGTCAGCGGCGTCCGGCCCGAGGGCGCGGGGGTCGGGAAGCGGACCCGGGCGAGCTTGTCGGCCCGGCGTTCCCCCTCGGTGGCGGCGAGCATCCGCTCGGCCCGGCGGGCCATCTGCTGCGCGGCCGTCGCCTTGGTGGCCTTGGCGCGCATGCGGTCGGCCTGGGCGAGCAGCGCGCTCGCCTTCTTCTCGGCGTTCGCCCGCTCCCGGCGGCGCCGCCGCTCGTCGGCCTCCCGCTGGTCGAGGTACTTCTGCCAACCCACGTTGTAGACGTCCGCCTCGCCGCGGACCGCGTCGAGGTGCCACACCTTGGTCACCACGTCGCGGAGCAACTCGACATCGTGGCTGATGATCACCAAGCCACCGTCGTGGCCCTTGAGGAAGCTGCGCAACCAGGCGATGGAGTCGGCGTCGAGGTGGTTGGTCGGCTCGTCGAGCAGCAGCGTCGGCGCGCCGGAGAACAGGATCCGGGCGAGCTCGACCCGACGGCGCTGGCCGCCGGAGAGGGTGCCGAGCGGCTGGGACAGCACCCGGTCCGGCAGACCGAGGTTGGCGCAGATCCGAGCCGCCTCGCTCTCGGCCGCGTATCCGCCGAGCGCGGCGAAGCGGTCCTCGAGCCGGCCGTAGCGGCGGACGGCGGCGTCCCGCGCCGCGTCGTCGACGGTTTCGGCGAGCTCCAGCTGGGCCTTTTCCAGCTCGTGCAGCAGCGTGTCGAGGCCACGGGCGGACAGCACCCGGTCCCGGCTGAGCATGCCGAGATCGCCGGTGCGCGGGTCCTGCGGCAGGTAGCCGACCTCGCCGCGGCGCTCGACGGTCCCGCCGTACGGGAGCTCCTCGCCGGCCAGGACGCGCAGGGTGGTGGTCTTGCCGGCGCCGTTGCGGCCGACCAGGCCGATCCGGTCGCCGGGCTGGACGCGCAGGGTCGCGCCGGACAGCAGGATGCGGGAGGCGGCGCGCAGCTCCAGGTCGGTGGCGGTGATCACGGGAACGCTCTCTCGGGTGTCGGGACGCCGGCCGGGTCGTCAAGGGGTCGAGCCCGGCCTCGTCAGGACATTCGAGGCGTCACGCGATCCAGTGTACGGGCGCCGTCACCGAATTTCCGGCCCGGCGAGCGGGAGCCTACTTCCTCGGCAGGTCGGCGAGGTGTGCCCGGGCCCGACCGCCGTTCCCGGCGGCGAGCGTCGGGTACGGCGGGATGGCGTAGACGGTGACGCGGTCGTCCAGGAAGTCGCTGTACGCCAGCGTCCGCCCGTCCGGGGACACGTCGAGCCCGGTCGGCTGGTTGCCGCCCACGATCGCGTCCAGCACCCGGCCGCTGCCGGTGTCGACGGCCAGCACGGAGCCCCACTCGGGGCCCGGAAGGTAGTAGTTGGCGCCGTTCCGGCCGCGGTTGGAGACGTAGAGCACCCGGCCGTCGGGGGTCAGGTCGATCGTGTTCGGCGTGCTGTCCGTGTCCGCCAGCTTGCGCACCCTCGCGGTCCGCGCGTCGACCACGTACACCTCGTCGGTCCCCATGTCGCTCGCGTAGAGACGGTCGCCATCCGGGTCGGCGACCAGGTGGCGCATCGCGCCGCCGGTGCGCAGCAGTGTCCTGGACCGGCCGGTGCGGAGGTCGACGTACGCCAGCTCGCCCTGGGCATAGCCCGCGACGTAGAGCCGGGTGCCGTCCGGGGTCGGGTAGAGCCCGCGCGGCGTCCCGACCGTCGGCAGCAGCCGCCGCACTCGACCGGACCGCAGGTCGATCTCGGAGACGTCGTTGCTGACCCAGTTGGCGACATACATCGTCCGCTCGTCGGCGGACAGCGCCATCACTTTGCTCCAGACGCCCCCGGTGCCCATCTGCCGCCGCACGCGGTGGGTCCGCCGGTCGATCTCGAAGACCGAGGCGGTCTCCATCTGGCTGGCGTACACGGTGCGGCCGTTCCGGGTGAAGATGACCTCGACCGCCCCATGCTCGCCCAATCGCACGTCCGCGGTCCGGCGGAGGGTGGCGGCCTCGAACACCTGCAGGCCGTGCCCGCCGAGCAGGCTGACCCAGATCTCCCGGCCGTCCGGGGTGAAGGCGACCTGCTTGGGAGCCGGGCCGGTCCGCACCACGCCGATCTTGTGGTGCAGCAGCCCGGCCGGGTCCAGCCAGCGGTGCACGGTGCGGTCGCGGTCCAGCACCAGCTCCTCGGTCAGCCGGTTGAAGCCGGGCCGGGTGAGCGTCACCCGCAGCCGGCCGCCGGCGACCCTCGCCCGATACGGGGTGCGGCCCGAGACGACGGACCCGTCACGGGCTTGCAGCCGCAGCGCGGCGCCCGGCGGGTCCGAGGTGAGGGTCAGCCGGTGCCGCGCCGGGGCGACCGCGGCGGCCTGCCGCTCGGCGGCCGACGGAGCTACCGCCACGGCTGCCTCGCCGCGTGTCCGCTCCGCGCCCGGCGAGCCGCCCGGAAGCTCCACCCGCCCGGTGGCGACCAGCACCGCGGCAGCGCTCGCGCCGAGCACCGCCAAGATCGCGACGACCCGACTACCTGGACTCCGCATGCCCTCGCCTCGCCACGCCGGACCGGACGCCGCACCCTACCCGGCCCGCCCGGCCGGTCAGAGCCGGCCGCCGGTCTCCTCGCCGGCCGGCCCGTGCCGGCCTCCTCCACCCGGATCGCAACGCCGCGGGTGTCCCCGCGCGGTCATATCGGCTCGCCGAAGTGCCGCCGACCCCGATATCCGCAGCCCGGGGCTTCCTCGCGGCGCTCGTGGTGCTCCTGGTCGCGAGTGTCTCGTTCATCCGTCCTGCTCGTCGTGTCCGGCGTCTACTACCCGGTCGACGTGCTGCCAGGCTGGATGGAGAGGATCTCCGCGATCTCCCCGGCCACGTACGCGCTGGACGGCGTCCGCCGGGCGATCCTGGACGGGGACGGCCTGGCGTCGATGGGCCGCGACCTCGCGCTGCTCACGGTGATCGGCCCGGTGTGCATCCCGGTCGGCCATGGCACTGTTCTCCGCCGGAGAGCGGTACGCGAAGCGCAACGGCAAGCTCAAGCGCTCCGGCTGATCCGGCCGGTGCTCACCCCGGCGGCAGCGTCCGCAGGGTGAGCACCGGCACGCCGGGGTCCGACAGCCCGCCGACGTCGTCGAGCACGACCAGGCCGAGGTCGGGGACCGCCGCCGGGTCGGCCCGGGACAGCGGCACGAAGGCGAACTCCGGCTCGGCCTCGGCCTCGGCTGCCATCGCCTCCAGGTCCGCCGGAGTCGGGTCCCGGGCGATCGGCGCCGACATCTTGCTGGTCAGTCCCTCCCGGCGGACCGGTGGCGGCAGCTCGGGGATCGGCTGCTCGGGCTCCGGGTGGTCGGCGGTCACCCACAGGGTCCGGCCCGGCGTGCACAGCCCGGCGAGCAGCCCAGCGGTGGTCCGGCCGCCGCCGGGCGGCAGCGCGACGTCGGCGGCCCTGCCGTCCTGCACCGCGGCCACCGCGTCCGCCTGCGCCGGGAACGGCTCGTCGTGCCCGAGCAGCGCGAGCGCCGCAGCCAGCGGCAGCGGGTCGCGGCCGTCCCGCCGCACCGGCCAGCGGGGGAAGGCGGCCGCCGGCCAGACGTAGGGCAGGTTGTCCGGCTCGGTCGGAAAGAACTGCCGGTAATGCTCGGGATCCTTGCGCAGCAGCGAGGA
>Ga0126307_10002646_pt1 | contig 12122 bp, 10 predicted proteins | sample Plot28_FD_89955 | JGI IMG/M metagenome (GOLD analysis project Ga0126307, IMG submission 89955) | Serpentine soil microbial communities from UC McLaughlin Reserve, CA, USA - Plot28 | ecosystem: Environmental > Terrestrial > Soil > Grasslands | place: USA: UC McLaughlin Reserve, Lake County...
CGAGGCGCTCGATGCTGGCGGCGGTCGTCTCCTCGACGAGCACACGCGTCGGCGCGGCTCGGATCTCGATCGTCGGCCGAAAGGACCGCCGGCGCCGACGCCGACGTCGGCTAAACGAGCGCGGTCGAAAGCGCGAGTAGCTCGTTGGCTTGTACGACGACCGCAAAGCGAGATCCGCGGTGCTCCGCGCCCACCCCCTGCGCGGAACGCGAAGGCGACACATGCAGCGTGTATCACAGAACGCAAATACGATGCAGCCGGAAGGTCGCGCAGGTCGAGTCGCTACGTGGCGACGCGAGTGAAGCGAGGGATGATTTCGTTGCCGTAGGTGTCCAGCGTCTCCTGCTGCCCGTGCGTCATCAGGTAGACGTTGAACTGATCGACGCCGATCGCTTCGAGCTCCTTGAGCTTCTCCGTCGCCTGCTCGGCGTTGCCGAGCACGGAAAAACGGTCGCAGATCTCGTCCGTAACGAACTCGCCGTGGCGGGCGCCGACGCGTGAGTGGTCCTTGTAGTCGTAGAACTCCCGCGCCTTGACGTAGTCCGTCAAGGCTGCCGGGATCTCGGAGTCGTAGCCGTAGCGCTCGATCAGATCCATGATGTGGTTCGAGACCATCGCCGGGAACCAGCGGGTTTGGTCGCGAGCGTCGGCGATGTCGTCTGTGATGTGCGACGGCGCGCCCACGATGCACTTCAGCTCGCTTGGGTCCCGTCCGGCCTCCTCCGCGGCCTTGCGTGCGGTTTCCATGATCCACTGGATGATCTGCGGGTCGGCGAGCTGGATGATCACGCCGTCAGCGACCCGCCCGGCGATCGCGAGCGCCTTCGGGCCATACCCCGCGATCCACATCGGGATCTCGCCGAGCTCCGATCGGACCCACTCCAGCGTCAGCTCCTTGCCGTTCCACGACACGCCGCGGCCGTTCATGAGGTCCTTGATCATCCGGCAGCGGGCCTCGAAATCCGCCACCTTGACGGGCTCGAGACCGACGACGCGGCGCGACGAGTCTCCGCGGCCGATCCCCATCGCCATGCGGCCGTTCGAGACGTCTTGCATCGTCGCGTACCAGCTCGCCACGATCGTCGGATCACGGATGCCGGGGTTGGTGACGAAGTGGCCGAGCTTGATCCGTTCCGTCCGGTCCGCCGCGAGGGGGAGCGTCGCGAACGATTCCTGCCAGAGCACATGCGAGTCGTACGTCCACGCGTAGTCGAAGCCGTGACCCTCGGCCAGGCGCATCAGCTCGATCATCCGGCCGTACGGCGGATCGGGCATGACGGTGACGCCGAAGCTCAAAGGCATGGCAGGGGACGATCCTAACGCGGCGAAATCGCGCGCAGGTTGAGCTGGATGTACCTGCTCGTCGCGCTCGCCGTCGGGACGCTGCTGCCGTTGCAGGTCGGCGTCAACGCGGAGCTGTCGCGCTGGCTCGGCGACCCGGTACGCGCCGCGTTCGTGTCGTTCCTCGTCGGCACGGTCGCGCTCCTGGTCGTGGCGGCATTCGTCCGGAAGCCGGTGCCGTCGCTTGCGCGGCTGGGCGACGTGCCGTGGTGGGTGTGGACGGGCGGGCTGATCGGCGCGGCCTACGTCGGCGCATCCATCGTGATCGGCCCGAAGTTGGGCGCGGCGACGTTCATCGCCGCCATCGTCGCGGGCCAGGCGATCGGCTCCGTCGCCATCGACCAGTATGGGTGGGTCGGGTTCCGCGAGCAGCACGTGTCGCTCGGCCGCGCGGTGGGCATGGCTCTCGTCATCGGCGGCGTCGCGCTCGTGCGGTTCTTCTAGCAGCGCGGCAGCTTCGCGCGCCCGGCGCTGCCCGGCGGGACGACGTAGATCTTCTGGTCGCGCAGCGAGCGCAGCTCGAGTGTCCGCGGCGGCGGGCGGTAGACGTCGACGTGGAAGCCGATGATCGCGCCGCCGGTGTCACGTGCCGTGAACCAGCCGCGCGCGGGCGTGCGGCAATACGCAGGAATGAAGACACGGCTGCCGAGCGGTATGACGCGCGGTTCCGTCGCCACCGTCCGCCAAAACGGCTGCGGACGCGTCCGGCCCGGGCGAAACGTGAGCGGGAGCGGCGAGCGGACGTAGCGCGCCGCACGGCCGTTCGACCACCCACCTCGCGTGAGCGGGAACGTGACCTCGCCCCGCCCGTTTCGCCACCCGAACGCGAGCCACGCCGGCTTGCCGCCCGTCCAACGGCCGTTCCAGCACGGTCTCGTCACGGCTCCCGCCGCGTTCGCCCAGTCGATGTCGTACGAGCCGCCGAAGTGGTAGAAGCGCCCGTCGCGGCCGAGGCCCTCGCCGTTCATCGCGACGCCGTGCGGGCCGTACAGCCAGTCGGCGCGGTGGCGTCCGCGCAGCCCCGGCGCACGCACGAGCCGGCCGGAGAACCAGCTCTCGCGCACCGGGAAGTATTCGGTGACGACGGCGCCGGAGACCCAGCGCGCGGTCGTAATCGTGCGCGCGGTGACAGCCGGACGCGGTGCGCACGCACGAGCCGCGACGATGCCGCGCGCACCGGCGCGGAGGTCGGCGAATGCGAACAGGAACGCGACCACAGCGACGCCGACGACTCGAGGCAGCACGGCGGTCAGTCTTCCCCGAACGCGCTCCCTTCAGTCGGCGCGCCTACGGTCAGCGCGAGCGGTGCACGACCTCGCAGTCGCGCGCAACGGCGTCGAAGCGGTCGACCCAGGCTTCATCCTGCTCGCGGCGCGCGCGGCTCGTTCCGCAGGTGACGGTGTCGCGCCAACCGTCGCGCGCGTGGACGAGATCGTCGCCGCGCCCGCCGTCGATCCGGTCGCGCCCCGAGCCTCCGTCAAGGTCATCCTGCGAGTTCCCGCCCAGCAGGCGGTCCGCCCCTCTGCCTCCGCGGAGCACGTCGCCGAGCTCCGAGCCCGTCAGAACGTCATTGCCGTCGCCGCCGAGGAGCGTGTCCCCGAAGGAGCCCGACACCGCGACGAGCCTGTCATTTCCGGCCAACCCGTCGAGGACGTCGGCCAGGTCCGTTCCGCGAAGCACGTCATTACGCGCCGTTCCGACGATCCGGCAGTCGTTCGTGATGCGCGAGATCTGCCCGCCGGTCGCCGCCGCGACGTAGATGCCCTCGCGATCGCGACACTCGCCTCCGCCGGCGAAGGCAAGCCGTGCTCCGTTCGGTGAGACGGCCGGCATGCCGCCGAATGCCGTCAGACGCCGGGTCTCGCCCGTCGTGATGTCGAGCCGGAAGAGCCCCTGAGTCACGCCGCGCGCATAGATGATGGAGCGCCCGTCGGGCGCCCAGGCGAACGCATCCGAGTTGGTGACTCCCGGCCCTGGAAAGGTGCGAAGTCCCGATCTGTCCAAGCGTACGACGCCGAAGTCGGCTGAGGGGGCCGTGATGAATGCGATGTTCGCGCCGTCAGGCGACCACTTCGGCTCGAGCTGCGCGCCTGGTCCACCCGCGGCGAGCATGTCGCCACTCCCGTCCGCGCCGACCACACGGATGTCCGTGCCTCCCGGAACGACCGCTTGGTACGCGATGCGGGTGCCGTCCGGCGACCACGACGGAGCCGTCCCTCCGCGTGCGACGCTCGCGACGCCGCCCCCGTCGAGCGACGTGACGTTCAGCGATCCGTCACCCAGCGATCCGGTGTTGCTGCCGAACGCGAGCCGCCGTGAATCGGGCGACCAGGCCGGTCTCGTGCCGAATCCGACCCTGCCGAGCGATCGTTCCTCCGACCCGTCCAGGCGAACGAGCGAAAGGTTGAAGGCGCCGGCGTCGAAGTGGATGACGGCCGCCCACTTCCAGTCGGGCGAGAGTGCGACCGCATTCGGGGCCGCGTACCCGAGCGGAGGACCGAAGCTGTTGAGCAACCGCTGCGTGCCCGAGCCGTCCGTCGAGACGACGACGAGGCCGATGCCGTCCCGCTCCGTCAGATACGCGATGCGTGTCGCGTCCGGCGACCACACGGGGTAGCCGTCTCCCGGCGGAGGTACGTAGTCCCCTCCGTAGGTCGCCCCGGCCAGCAGGAGGGCGACGGCAAGTGCGGCTGATACCAGCAAGCCGGTTCGCACGAACCGGTTGTAACAGGCGTCCCGTTCCCTGTCCGAATCCGTACAGATTGCTTACGCGGGCAGTGATGCAGCCACGCGTGCGAGCGTCTTCGATGCCAGGCGATCCAGCGCCTGCACCGACAGCTCGAGATGCTCGGGCTTCGTGTCCTCGAGCTTCGTGTGCGAGAGCCCGCGCAGGCTCTGGACGAACAGCATCGCCGTCGGGACGCCTGCCCGCGAGACCTCGGCGGCATCGTGCAGCGGCCCGCTGGGCAGTCGGTGCGACGTTCCTGCCACCTCGCGAATCGACTCGTCTGCGAGCTCGATCAGCTCGGGGTCGAACAGGATCGGGGCGATGCTCCAGATCCGCGTCCATTCGACCTCGACGCTCTCTTCGCCCGCGAACCGCTCCGACGCCTCCTTCGTCTCGGCGAGCATCGATGCCAGCGTCCCCGCATCGAGGTGGCGCTGGTCGAGGAGGCACTCTGCGGTCTCGACCACCGACGTGACGATGCCCGGCCTGGTCACGACCGCACCCATCGTGCAGACGGCGCCACCGCCGGCCCGCTTCGCGATCTCGCGGATCTCGAGCTCGAGCTTGGCGGCGGCGGCGAGCGCGTCGCGGCGCTGGTCCATCGGCGTCGACCCGGCGTGCGCAGCCTGTCCGCGAAAGGTCACCTGGTGGCGTTCGACGCCGAACGTGCCGAGAACGACGCCGAGGGGTAGTCCAGTCGCCTCGAGCACCGGTCCCTGCTCGATGTGGAGCTCGAGGTAGGCCGCCGCCGTCTCGAGCTCGGACCTCGCATCGAGGGCGCGGTCGAGATCGACGCCGTGCTCGGCGAGGGCGTCGACCCAGAGAGTGCCGGCAGCGTCCGTGCGCCCGCGAATCTCGTCCTGGTCGGCCATCGAGCCCGCCGCCGCGCTCGAGCCGAACAGCGACCTGCCGAAGCGCGCGCCCTCCTCGTCCGCCCAGTTCACGAGCCTCACAGTCAACGGAGGCGAGCCCTCCTCGGCGATCCGTCGCAGGACCTCCACTCCCGCCACGACGTTGAGCGCGCCGTCGAGCCAGCCCCCGTTCGGAACGGAGTCGAGATGGCCGCCGATCAACAGCGCGCGCTCGGAGTCGCCGCGGAGCGTGAACCATTGGTTCCCCGCGGCGTCGATCCGCTCGTCGGCGCCGATGCCTTCGAGCTTCCCGCGCAGCCACTCTCGCGCTTGCTCCCACGTCTCCGTCCACGCGACCCGCTGGGCGCCGTTCTCGTCGCAGGTCAGCTTGCGCAGCTCGCGCAGTTCCGCGACGGTCCGGGCGGGGTCGAGCGCCATCGCGGCGACTCTAACCGGAGCCCGAAGCGCCGACGTGCCGGGTACATCCCTGGCACGTAGCGGGCACCTTACCTGGCACCGCGGTGGCGCGAGTCACCTTCTGCGCGCTGCGTCTGCCGATCGTTGAGGAGCGTCTGTGCGACCGCTCTCCGCTTCGCCGGGGCGAGAGCGGGGCCCGGTGATCAAGCGGGCGCCGCGCCCGCGCGTGACGAAGCTGAACGTCCAGCGGATGAAGACGAGCAGCCGGTTCTGGAGCCCGATCAAGTAGAAGAGGTGGACGAGGAGCCATGTGACCCACGCCGTCAGCCCGCTCAGCTGCAGGCCCTTCACATCGGCGACGGCCTTCGCTCGACCGATCGTCGCCAGGTTCCCCTTGTCGCGGTAGCGGAACGGCGGCGGCTGCCGGCCGCGGAGACGCTCGCGGATCGCGCGAGCGGCGTATCGTCCTTGTTGCATCGCGACGGGCGCGAGCCCCGGCAGAACGACCGGCCGGCCGTCGGCATCTCGGACCTGCACCATGTCGCCGAGGGCGATGACCTCGGGGTGGCGCGGCAGCGTCAGGTCCGGTTCGACCGCCACCCTCCCCGCGCGGTCGAGCTCCGCTCCCGTCTCGGCTGCGAGCGCGGCCGCGAGATCCGAAGCGACGACGCCGGCCGCCCACACGACCGTCCGTGCGGGAAGCCGCTCTCCGGAGGGGCCACCGGCGATCGTGACCGATTCCTCGTCGATGCCGACGACCGTCTTCCCCAGAAGGGGCGTCACGCCCAGGCCTTCCAGCGAACGTGCAGCGCGCTGAGACAGGCGCGGCGGGAACTGCGGCAGCACGCGCTCGGCCGTCTCCACGAGCACGATGCGCGCGACGTCCGTCTCGATCGCGCGGAAGTCGTGGCGGAGGGTGTGTCGTGCGATCTCCGCGATCTGCCCCGCGAGCTCGACGCCGGTCGGACCGGCGCCGACGACCACGAATGTGAGCCACGCGGAACGACGAGCCGCGTCCGGCTCGACCTCCGCCGCTTCGAAGGCCGTGAGGATCCGGCGTCGGACCTCGAGCGCGTTCTCGAGTGACTTGACCTCGGGCGCGAACGGCCGCCAGTCGTCGTGCCCGAAGTACGAATAGGTCGAGCCGCCGGCGACGATCAGGCTGTCGTACGGGACGGCGAGCGCCTCGCCGCCGTTCGGAAGCGCATCGACAAGGACGTGCCGCCCCGCGCAATCGAACCCGGTGACCTCGCCGAGGAGGACGCGGACGTTCTTGTCGCGCTTGAACACCCCGCGGAGTGGCGACGCGATCTCGCTCGCAGCGAGCGCTCCGGTCGCAACTTGGTAGACGAGCGGCTGGAACAGGTGGAAGTTGCGCCGGTCGATCAGCGTGATCTCGACACGCTCACGACGCAACCGTCGAACCGCCTGCAGGCCGCCGAACCCGCCGCCCACGACGACGACGTGATGGCCCTGACGTTCCGCGCCGGCAGCCGGAGCCGCAGTCATCGCTCCTCCGTGCTTGCCCACGCCGCGCTCGAGCACACACTGCGCACGGTAGAGAAGCGGGCCGAGCCCCTCGTTTCATCGCATCGGAGCCGGGAAGTTCCGCGGGTCTGAGCCGCTTCTTCGTATCGGGCTCGCGGCCGCGGCACTGCGTGACCTCGTCGTGAAAGGCGCGAAGGCGGGCGTCGCCGCCGCCGCGGCGTGGGCGGCGTGCGAGCCGATCCTGGGCCGCGTCCTCGGGACGCCATACTCGGACGTGCGCCTGCTCGGACGCGCGGTCACGCGCGGACGCGGATGGCCCGCCGTCGGCCTCGCCGTCCACCTGGCGAACGGCGCTGCGTTCGGGACGGCGTTCGAGCGCCTCGGCCTGCACGGCCGCCGAGATGCCGTGATCGCCGCCGAGATGGAGAACCTCGTGCTCTGGCCGGTGATGCTCGTGGTCGATCGGGCTCACCCGGACGGTCGCGACGACAGCTGGCCGCCGCTGTTCACGAACAGACGCGTCTTCGTCTACGAGGTCGCAACGCACGTGGTATTCGGCGCCGTGCTCGGCACTCTCGTTCGGAAGCGCTGACGACCGCGCTCGCGCGCCTTCACGCGACGTTTGCGCGTCGCGTGCCGCTGTGTTATCCCGGCACGGGGGACATGGCGGAAGCAACCGTTGATCTGGACGCTCGAATCGTCGGCCGCGACTCGGAGCTGGCCGTGTTGGGCGAGTTCGTCGGCTCGAGCGAGTCGCGCCGGGCACTCGTCCTGGCCGGTGGGCCCGGGATCGGGAAGACGACGCTGTGGGAAGCCGGAGTCGAGCTCGCTCGCCGGCGCGGCCTGCGCGTGCTGTCGGCGCGGGCAAGCGGCGCGGAGACGCAGCTGGCGTTCGCAGCGCTTACCGACGTGCTCGACGGCGTCGACTCCGAAGAGCTGTCGGCCCTGCCGCCTCCGCAACTGCTCGCGCTCGAGGTCGCATTGCTTCGTGCCGAGCCGACGGGCGACGGTCCGCCACCGACCGCCGTCAGCGTCGGGTTCCTCAACGCCCTGCGCACTCTCGCGGCCCGCCAGCCCCTCCTGCTCGCGCTTGACGACGTGCAGTGGCTCGACGCGGCTTCGGCCGAGGCGGTCGCGTTCGCGGTCCGGCGTCTCGACGGCCACGATGTTCGCTTGCTGGCCGCCAAGCGGTCGGGGAGCGGGTCGCTCCTCGAGCATGCCTACGGCCCGAAGGGTCTACAGCGCATCGAAGTCCGCGCGCTGAGCATCGGCGCGACGCAGCGACTGCTCGTCGAGCGGTTGGGACTGCGGCTGCCCCGGCACGTCCTGCGCCGGATTGTTGCGTCGACGCTCGGCAACCCACTGTTCGCGCTCGAGCTGGGGCGCACGCTCCTCGACCGCGGCCCGATGGGGCTCGGCGAGGACGTCCCGCTCCCGGACACGGTCGAGGAGCTCCTCGGGACGCGCGTCGCGACGCTGCCGGACACGGTGCGGACGCTCGTGCTCGCGGTCGCGCTGAGCGGCGACCTCCGCACGTGGCAGGTCGCGGCGATCGCGGCGCCCGGTGCGCTGGACGAGGCCGTCGAGCTCGGCGTGCTCGTCGTCGACGGCGATCGGCTGCGCCCCGCGCACCCGCTGTTCGCCACCGCGGCGAAGAGCCGGGCGCGCCCGAGTGAGCGGCGCGAGCTTCACGCCGCCCTGGCCGCCCTGACAACCGACGAAGAAGCGCGGGCTTTGCATCTCGCGTTCGCCGCCGAAGGCCCCGACGATGAGGTCGCCGACGTACTCGCGCGTTCGGCCGCCGACGCGGCCGCCCGCGGCGCTCGCCACGACGCCGTCGTGTTGGCGAAGCACGCGCTGCGCCTGACAGCCGAGGGCGCCGCCGAGCGCATCGACCGCGTGCTTGCACTCGGCGAGTACCTCGAAGCCGCCGGAGACGGCCAGGGGATCACGGATCTGCTCATCCCGGAGCTCGACTCCGTCCCGCGCGGCCGGGCGCGCGCGCGAGCGTTGCTCCTGCTCACGAACAGCGTCGTCGACAGCAACGACGACATCCGCCGCTACCTCGACGAAGCGCTCGCCGAGAGCGCGGACGATCCGTCGCTGCGGGCGTTCGCGCTCCTGGAGATCGCGGAGAACGACGCCGTGATCCGCGTGCAACGGATCCCGGCTGCCGAGGCCTGGGCACTCGAGGCGCTGCCGACCGCACGAGCGGCCGGGGTCGATCTCGAACGTCGCGCCCTGTATGCGCTCGCCTGGCCGCGTGCACTTCGCGGACGATCGATCGACGACCTGTGCGAGCGCTTCCGCTCCGCCTCGGACGCCGCCTGGAGAGTGGGCATCTCGCCCGACCGCGTGGCGGCGCAGCGGCTCGTGTGGCGTGGAGAGGTCGTGCAGGCGCGCGCGAGGCTCGCCGAGCTGCTCGCGCTGGCCGACGATCAGGGCGAGTCGTACTCGTACCTGTTGCAGCGCCTCCACATGTGCCAGCTGGAGCTTCGCATCGGCGACTGCGAGGCGACCGAGCGCCTCCTGGACGAATGGGCGCAGTCGTCGGAGCGGATGATGTGGCCGATGTACGAGCGATGCCGGGCGCTCCTCGGCGCCGCGCGCGGCGTGCCGGACGATGCGGAGCGCTGGGCGGCGGAAACGCTCGCGCGGGCGCAGGCGACGGGTACGGGTTGGGACCGGCTCGAGGCGCTGCGGGCCCGCGGGACGGCTGCGCTGCTGGCGCATGATCCGGCGCGCGCGGCCGCCAGCCTCCGCACCGTGTGGGAGCACACGCGACGGGAGGGAGTCGACGAGCCTGGCGTCTTCCCGGTTGCGCCCGACCTGGTCGAGGCCCTGGTGGAGCTCGCGGAGACGGACGAAGCGCGCAGCGTGACGGATCGACTGGAGGAGCTGGCACGGCAACAGCAGCATCCATGGGGGCTTGCGACGGCCAAGCGCTGCGACGCAGTCGTGCGGCTAGCGGCCGACCCGAATGGAGAGGAGGACGCGGCAACCGGGCTGGCGGAGGCAGCCGACGCGTACGGCGAGCTCGGTCTGCCGTTCGACCGGGCACGGTCGCTCCTCACGCTCGGACGCGCCCGGCGCCGGCTGCGGAAATGGGCCACGGCCCGAGCGTCGCTGGAGGAGGCGGCGGCCGAATTCGACCAGCTCGGTGCCACCGGCTGGAGAGAGGAGGCGCGGTCCGAGCAGGAGCGCGTCGGCGGCAGGCGGCCGCAGGCGAGCGGCGACCTGACGCCCTCCGAGCAGCGCGTCGTGGAGCTTGCAGCCGACGGCCTATCGAACAAGGAGATCGCGCAAACCCTCTTCGTCAGCGTGCGAACGGTGGAGGTGCACCTCAAGCACGCCTACGCAAAGCTGGGCGTGCGCTCGCGCGCGCAGCTCGCACGTCACCTCGCAAACCGAAGCTAGCGCGCGCAAAAGACTGTGGGTCTTCGGTATTTCGCCGGGACCTTTGCGCTCGTACCGTGGAGGGCATGAGCGAGTTCCTGGTCGAGCTGTACGTCCCCAAGACGAGCTGGGACGCGGTCGCCGGAGCGTCGGAGCGCCTGCGTCGCTCCACCGCTGAGCTGACCGCGGAGGGGCGGCCGGTCGAGCTCGTGCGATCGATCTTCGTCCCAGAGGACGAGACGTGCTTCCTCCTGATGGAAGCCGCGTCCGTCGACGTCGTCCGCGAGGCCGCACGCCGAGCCGCCGTTTCCTATGAACGCGTCGCCGAGACGGCACTCGGCCTCCGGAGCGACTGAACCGACCGAGCAACGTCCCACCGCTGAAAAGGAGCACTCCCATGCATGCATCGATTTCTGCTGCGCCACTCCCGCGCCTAGCGCTCGCGCTGAGCGCCCTGGTTGCGGCCGCCCTCCTCATCATGTCGCCGACCGCGGCAGGAGAGCCGCAACCGTTCGTCCGATTCGCCACGGACTTCCCGACGCCCGCAACGACGGTCGAGCGGTTCGTCCCGCTGGTCACCGACTTCCCGAAGCCCGGGGTGCCGATCGTCCCGGCGACGACGGCGATCCCAGAGCCGAGCCCGAGCGATTGGACCCCGCTCGCCCTCGGCGGTGGAGTCGGCGTGGCGCTCGCGGCGGCCCTCGCCGGGTTGGGGCTCATGCTCACGCTCCGCATGAGGCCCGTACGGTCCTGACCTAGCCGCTGCCTGGGAGGTCGCCGTGCGCGGCCTCCCCGGCGGCGCGCCGTCGCGCACCTCGGTACCTGGCACGTACCGGGTGCATACGTGGCACGCGGTGAACGGACCGCCCCGGCCGCGATACTTCGTCCGTGATCGCACGGGCGGGGGAGCTGGGCGCGATCGAGCGGTTCCTCGCCACCAGCCATAAACGCCCCGCCGTCCTCGTGCTCGAGGGCGAAGCGGGGATCGGCAAGACGACGCTGTGGGAGGCCGGCGTCGACGCGGCCCCGAGCCACGGCCTGCGCGTGCTGACGTCACGCGCGAGCGACGCGGAAGCGCAGCTGTGCTTTGCGGGGCTCACGGACCTGCTCGACGACGTCGAGGGCGACGTCTTCACCGCGCTGCCGGCACCGCAGCGGCTGGCGCTGGACGTGGCGCTGCTCCGCGCCGCGCCCGGCAAGGTTCCACCTGAGCCCCGCGCAATCGCGCTCGGGCTCCTCAACGTCTTGCGGGAGCTTGCGAGCGAAGGCCCAGTCCTTGTCGCCGCGGACGACCTCCAGTGGCAGGACGCCGCCTCGGCCGAGGTGCTGGCCTTCGCGGCACGGCGGCTCGACCGCGAGCCTGTCAGCTTTCTCCTCGCCAGGCGCACCGGGACGCCGTCCGAGCTCGAGCGCGTGCTCGAGCGACACGGACCGGAGCGACTCCAGGTTGGCCCGCTCGGCCTGACGGCGACGGGCCGGCTGCTCGCGGAGCGGCTCGGGCTCACCGTTCGCCGCCAGCTGCTGCGTCGGATCGTCGAAACGACGCGCGGGAATCCGCTGTTCGCACTCGAGCTCGGGCGGGCGCTCGCTGCCGACCAGCCGCCGCCGGCCACTGCAGCTGAGATCCCGGTCCCGGACGTCGTGGAGGACCTGGTGGGTACACGTGTCGCCGGACTGCCCGGGCCGGTTCGCAGGGTGCTGCTCGCGGCCGCGCTGAGCGCCGACCTGGACGTGTCACAGCTCGCGTCGATCGTGAACCGTGACGCGGTCGACGACGCCGTCCAGGCCGGGCTCCTCCTCGGCGAGGGGTTCCTGCGCGTGCGCGTCCTGACGCCGGACAGGGCCGGCGGGGAGGCGCGCGTCGACGCCTTCTACGCGGCGTTCGCCTGCCCCGACCACCA
>Ga0126307_10002647_pt1 | contig 12119 bp, 13 predicted proteins | sample Plot28_FD_89955 | JGI IMG/M metagenome (GOLD analysis project Ga0126307, IMG submission 89955) | Serpentine soil microbial communities from UC McLaughlin Reserve, CA, USA - Plot28 | ecosystem: Environmental > Terrestrial > Soil > Grasslands | place: USA: UC McLaughlin Reserve, Lake County...
CGTTCCGCGAGGTGCCGAAGATGCCGAAGGTGCGGAAGGACGCGATCCATTGGGTCGAGCCCGAGCTCGTCGCGGAGATCGAGTTCGTGGAGTGGACGCACGACGGCCGGCTGCGCGCGCCGTCGTACCAGGGCTTGCGCGAGGACAAGGAGGCAGAGGAGGTGCGCCGCGAGGAACCCATGACGAACGAGATCCGCAAGGGCAAGCGCGTGCTCAAGCTCTCCAACCTCGGCAAGCCGTTCTGGCCGGAGGAGGGGATCACGAAGGGTGACCTCCTCTCGTACTACCGCGACGTCGCGCCGACGGTCCTCCCGCACCTGAAGGATCGGCCATTCACGATGAAGCGCTACCCCGACGGCGCGTACGGGAAGTTCTTCTTCCAGAAGGACGCGCCGAAGCACATGCCCGACTGGATCCCGAGGGTCGAGCTCGTCGTCACGACGCGGGACACGCCGCGGCAGCGGCGCAAGATCCAGGCGCCGCTCATCAACGACGAGCTGGCGCTGCTCTGGATGGTGAATATGGGCTGCATCGACCTGAACACGTGGTACTCGCGGGTCAACAAGTTCAACCGTCCGGACTTCGTGCTCTTCGACCTCGACCCCTCCGACGACGTCGGGTTCAAGGAGACCATCGAGGTCGCGCTGCTCGTCAAGCAGGCGCTGGACGCGCTCGAGCTGGAGAGCGTGGTGAAGACGAGCGGCTCCGACGGGATCCACGTGCTCGTCCCGATCGCGCGCCGGCACACGTTCGATCAGACGCGCGAGTTCTCCGAGATCGTGGCGTCGGCTCTCGCTCGCACGCATCGCGGCCTCGTAACGACCGAATGGACGAGGGCGAAGCGCCGCGGCGTCCTCATCGACTCGAACCAGAACGGCGAGGGGAAGACGATCGCATCGGCCTATTCGGTGCGACCGCGCGAGGGGGCACCCGTCTCGACGCCGCTGCGCTGGGACGAGGTCAACGAGAAGCTCGACCCGCGCGAGTTCACGATGGACGTCGTCCGCGGGCGGATCGAAGAGTACGGCGATCTCTTCGAGCCCGTGCTGCACGGCCGCCAGTCGCTGACCTTGGCACTGAACGCCGTTCGAAAGGGCTAGACCGGCTACGGCATCGGGAGCGCGCTCGCGGCAAGCATGCGCCGAGCGCCGCGTGCGAAGAACTGGCCGTCCGCCGGAAAATGCCGACAGGCTCCGCGGGAGGATGAGGACCGGAATGATCCCATCGCTTGTACTTCAGGGCTTCGCGAACTTGTACAGACGACCGACGGGGTCGAAGCCGAGCCGCCGATAGAGCGCCTTCGGCCAGTCCTCGTCGTCGGCGACGAGGAAGACGAGGTCGGCGCCGAGCGCTCGGCCGACTTCGATAGCTCGCAGCACGACGGCTGTCGCATAGCCGCGCCCGCGGTGCTCACGCAGCGTCGCCACGTCCTCGATCTGGGCGACTCCTTGGGCGACGTACAGGTCGGTCCACGCGACGATCTCGCCGTCGACCTCGACGCCGAAGAAGCGCGTCTCGGCGAGCCGGCCGATCAGGACTTTCGAGTCGAGGATCTGCTCCGCGACGACCGGCGTCCCCCACGGCTGCGCGACGATCTCGCGCGTACGGCCGGGACGTAGGGCGCTGTGATCGACCTCCTTGACGATCGAGAGGTCGGCGTCCTTATCCGGCTCGCGCCGCTGCACCATGAAGACGTGGCGCATCGTGCGCCAGCCGAGGGCGTTCAGCTGGGGCCGCAGGATCTCGCCGATCGCGTCGTCGAAGGTGGTGATCACCCGGTGGTCGTAGCCCTCGCCGCCGAGGATACGGTCGGCTTCGCCGATCGCCTCCCGTGCGTCCACGGGGCGTTCGACGAAGAGGAAGTTGGAGTCGTGGCGGAGGGGGAGCTCCGGCGTGATCACGCCGAAGCCGAGCGGTGACGGCACCTTTTTCGTTCCCGCCATCTCGACCTCGTGCTCGAAGCGGTGAACGCGGGCGAGCTCGTCAGTCACCGAGGCTCCTCGGCCGCTCGAGCACGCCGAGCTCCGCGATGTCTCGCCGGAAGAAGAGCGCTACCGTCCAGTCGACGACGACGCGGAGCTTTCTCGAGAGCAGCGGAAGCTGGTAGAGGTGGTACGTCCTCGTCACGAACCAGCCGAGGAACCCCTTGAGCGGGAAGCCGAAGACGTTGGCGATCCCGCGGTAGCGACCGAGCGTCGCGACCTCGCCGAGCATCCGGTACCTGTAGGGGCGCCGCTCGCCGACGAGGTTCTTCGCCAGCCGGCGTGACTGTCGCAGGGCGTGCTGGCTCGTCGGCGGGTCGTAGCGGTCCGGCGTCGCAGCGTTCGGGACGGCGGCGCAGTCGCCGAGCGCCCAGACGTGCTCCTGGTCGCGGACGCGCAGCGTCTCGTCCACGCGGATGCGGCCCCGGTCGTCGAGTGGAAGGCCGAGCTCCGCGATCAGCGGGTTCGGCCTCACGCCGGCGGTCCAGACGACGGTGCTCGTCAGGAGCTGCGTCCCGTCCGACAGGCGTGCCGCGTGTGCCTCGAGGGCCTCGAGACGCGTGCTGACGCGGATGTCGACGCCGCGCCGCATGAGGAGCGCAGCGGCATAGTCGCCGAGGCGGGTGGGGATCTCGGGAAGGATCTTCGGCGCGGCGTCGACGAGCACCCAGTGCTGGGGCTCGTTTCGGAGGCTCGGGTAGTGCCGCAGCGCGTCGCGCACGAGGTCCGCCAGCTCGGCGAGTGCCTCGACACCTGCGTAACCGGCGCCGACGAAGACGAAGGTCAGCTCGCGGCGGCGGTGGGCCTCGGCGCGGGAGGCGGCCGCGGCCTCGAGCCGGCTGAGCACGTGGTTTCGCAGGTGGATCGCGTCGCCGAGGGACTTGAAGCCCAGCGCGTGCTCGGCGAGGCCAGGGATGGGCAGGATCCTCGAGACGGCGCCGAGCGCGACGACGAGGTCGGCGTAGCCGAGCCAGAAGACCTGCTCCTCCGTCTCGATCTGGAGGCGCCGTCCGCGAGAGTCGTGTCCGACGACCCGGCCCAGGATCAGATCCGCGTGCGGGCACATCATCCGGAGTGGCACGACAACGTGCCTGGGCTCGAGCGTGCCCGACGCAGCCTCGGGCAGCATCGGCGTGAAGAGCATGAAGTTCTCGGTGCTGACGATCGTCGCGCCGCGGCGACCGAGGTTGCGCGCGACGTACGAGCCCGCGAAGCCGCCGCCCGCGATCAATGTGCCTCCCCTGGCTTCGCGATCCGACATCGGGTGCTCTTCTAGCATCGCGGCGGATGGCGGTTCAGGTGTCGGTGATCGGGAGCGGCGCGGAGCACGAGCAGCGCGCGCAGGAGGTCGGACGGCTGTTGGCGGGGCGTGGGTGCACCGTCGTCACGGGCGGGGGCGGCGAGGTCATGGCGGCTGCCGCGAAGGGCGCGAAGGGCGCCGGCGGAACGACGATCGGCATCCTCGCGGGCGAGCGACGGGACGACGCGAACGAGTGGGTCGAGCACGTCGTCGTCACCGGCATTGGTCACGCGCGGAACCTCGCGGTGGTCGCGTCAGGCGAAGCGGTGATCGTCGTCGGCGGCAGCTGGGGGACTCTCGCCGAGATCGGGTTCGCGCGGCGCCTGGGCCGGCCCGTAGTGATCCTCGACCCGGGCTGGGCGGTCGAGGGCGACGGCATCCAGCGGGCGGGATCTCCCGAGCAGGCCGTCGACCTGGCCCTGCGAGCACTGACGTAAAGCGGCGGCCCGAGCCGCGCCGAGCCTGTCCCTTCGAGCCGTCTCCTGGTGCCAGGCACGCGGCCACGGCCCGGCGAGACAGGGGGTGCTGCCGTGCTCCGCGCCGGCGTCGTCGGCGTCCTGACCATTGGAGCGACGTGCCGTTCGGCCGTCCAGACGTCCCGCTCTCCTGGGCGCTTCGGCCGGGTCCCGGTGCCAGGCACGCGGACGCGGCCGCACGAGACGGCTCCTCGCTACTGCACCTGTTCGAGCCGACGTTCGAGGAACGCACGCTCGACCGGGTTCGGCGCCAGCGCGAGCGCCCGCCGGTACGCACCGGCGGCCTCGGTGCGCCGGCCGAGCCGGCGGAGGAGATCCGCGCGCGCGGCGTGGAGCAGGTGGTAGTCGTCGAGGCCCTCGATCTGCGAGATGAGGTCTAGGCCCTCGTCGGCGCCACTGCTCATCGCTACGGCGACGGCGCGGTTGAGCTCGACGATCGGCGACGGCGTCAGGCGCGCGAGCTGCGCGTAAAGCGCCGCGACCGCCGCCCAGTCCGTCGTCTCCTCGGCGTGAACGGAGGCGATCGCAGCCTGGAGCTGGTACGGCCCGACTCGCCTGAGCCGCGCCGCCCGCTCGAGCACGCGTCGCCCCTCCTCGATCCGCTCCGCGTTCCAGAGCGAACGGTCCTGATCCTCCAGCAGCACGAGCTCGCCGCCGGACGTCGTCCGCGCTAGGCGCCGCGAGTCGTGGAAGAGCATCAGCGCGAGGAGGCCGAGCACCTCGGGCTCGTCCGGCATCAGCACGGCGAGCAGCTTTCCGAGCCGGATCGCCTCGTCGCACAGCTCCCGTCGCACCAAGTGGTCGCCCGCACTGGCGCTGTAGCCTTCGTTGAAGACGAGATACAGGACCGCGAGCACAGGCCGCAGGCGGTCCGTGAGCTCCTCGTCGGGTGGGACGCGGAACGGGATGCCCGCCTCGCGGATCTTCCGCTTCGCACGCACCAACCGCTGCGCCATCGTCGCCTCGGTGGCGAGGAACGCCCGCGCGATCTCAGGCGTCGCCAAGCCGCCGACCTCGCGCAGCGTCAGCGCAACCTGTGCCTCCGGCGCGAGCGCCGGGTGGCAGCAGGTGAAGACGAGCGCCAGACGCTCGTCCGGGATCGCGCTCACCTCGTCGTCCTCGCCGGGGAGCTCAGTGAGGCGCTGGAGCAGCTGCGTCTTCCGCGCCAGAGTCTGGTCGCGCCGGATCCGGTCGATCGCGCGGTTTCGGGCCGTCGCGACGATCCAGGCGCCGGGATTTCGCGGCGCGCCGTCCAGAGGCCACCGCTCGAGCGCCGCTGTGAACGCGTCCTGCACCGCATCCTCGGCGAGCTGGAAATCGCCGAGGACGCGGATGAGGATCGCGACGGCACGTCCCCATTCCTCCCGGAAGACCGCCGCGACGTCGGTCAGTTCCGCTCCACCACCGGACGGACCTCGATCGTTCCGTACTCCGAGGCCGGGATCTTTTCCGCGTACGCGATGGCGGTGTCCAGATCCGGCAGGTTCGTGTCGAAGAAGCCGCCGATCTGCTCCTTCGTCTCCACAAACGGCCCGTCGGTGACGAGCACCTCGCCGTCGCGCACGCGCACCGTCTTGGCGGTGCGGATGTCGTCGAGCTCCTTGCCGGTCATATCGGGGTCGGCCTTCCCGAGCTCCTCGAAGAACGCGTACCACTTCGGCAGCGACTCCTCCGACCTCTTCGCGGCGTCCTCTTCGGACAGCCCGAGCCACGGCTCTTGGTCGCTGTAGATCAGCATCGCGTAGCGCATTTCAGCTCTCCTCGCGAACATAGACGGGACGGACTTCGATCGCGCCGTGCTCGGCCGCAGGGATCTCGGCGGCCAAGCGGCAGGCGTCGTCGATCGAGTCGCAGTCCAGGATGAAAAAGCCGCCGAGAGCCTCCTTGACCTCCGCGTAGGGACCGTCGGTGACGACGCGGTCGCCGTCTCGCACGCGCACCGTGGTGGCGGCGTCCGTGGACTGGAGCTCCGCGCCCCCTACGACCTCGTGGCGCTCCGAGAAGTCCATGTACCGCTGGTAGACCGCCTGGCGCTCGTCGTCGCCCAGCGCCTCCCAGCTCTGCTCGTCTGTGTGGATCAATGCCAGGAATTCCATCGTTTCTCCTTTCTAGTGACCGAGCCGAAGCCGGATCAAGAGCAACTCGTTCGCCAGCCTCGGATCGGCCTGCTTCGCGGTCTCTCGCTCCACCAGGTTTCTCCGCGGGCGCCTCACAACTCCTCCTTTCCGTCGCCGTCACCCAGACGACGAACGGTGGAGGCTCAGATCGACAGCATTCGCTGGAGGAGTGTGAGCGCGCCGGCCTTGTCGAGCGGCTCGTTGAGGTTGCCGCACTTCGGTGACTGGACGCACGACGGGCAGCCGTGGTCGCACGGGCAGCCCTCGAGAAGCTTCGCCGTGTCGGCGGCCCAGCCCTCGAACGCGTCGAACCCACGCTCCGTGATCCCGACGCCGCCAGCGTGGCCGTCGTAGACGAAGATCGTCGGACGACCCGTCTGGAAGTGGAGGTTCGTCGAGAGCCCGCCGATGTCCCAGCGGTCGCACATCGCCCAGAGCGGCAGCAGGGCGATCAGCGAGTGCTCGGCCGCATGCAGCGAGCCGAGCAGGCGTGGCATCTCCTCGATCCCTTCGAGCATCGATGCCTCCGGGACGAACCAGATCGCCTCCGTTTCGAACTCGGTCTGCGGCAGGTCGAGGCCGACCGTCTCGATCGTCTCACCGTCCTGGACCCGCTTGCGCTGGTAGGCGACGACCTGCTCGGTGACCGTGACGGCGCCGAAGGAGAGGGGGACGCCCAGGCGCTCCTCGGTTCGACGGGCCTCGAGAATCGCGGTCATCGTGTCCTTCTTCGCCTGCGTGTACTCGTCGCCCACGAACGGCTCGACGAGCGCAGTGCGCTGCTCGAGGTTCAACTCGAGCACCTGGTAGGACTCGCCGAGATGCAGGTAGACCGCACCCTGGTGGACGGTCGAGTACGCCCGCTCGCGCTCGACGAGCCCGAGCAGCGCGCCTGAAGTCACGTCGACGACCGTGAAGGCATCGGGCGTTGCCGAGCGGAGCCCGAAACGCCCTGCGGGGTAGTCCCGAGCAGCCCACACATAACCGCTGGAGGTGCGCCGCAGCTCGGGGAGCAGCGCGGCGCGAGCGATCGCCTCGGCGCCGAGCGTCTCGGCATCGGCGTCGTCGATCGGGGCTTCGAAGGCCGCAGCGCGGACGTGCCCGTCCAGGATCCGCGGGTTGGCGTGGTCGAGGATCGCGGCCTCAACCCGTCTCGCGAGCAGCGACTGCGGATCCCGCATGAAGAACTGGTCGAGGGCATCCTCGGACGCGACGAGCACCGCCAGGCCGTGGCCCCTGCGGCCGGCGCGCCCCCACTGCTGCCTCAGGCTGGCGACGGTGCCCGGGAAGCCGACGCAGATGACGCAGTCGAGCAGCCCGACGTCGATCCCGAGCTCGAGTGCGTTCGTCGCGCTCACGCCTAGCAGCTCACCCTCGACGAGGCGGCGCTCGATCTCCCGCCGCTGCGCCGGCGTGTAGCCGGCGCGGTACGGCGAGAGGCGGGTGGAGTCACCCAGACGCTGCGCAGTGAAGCGGTGGACGAGCTCCGCCGCCTTGCGACTTTTGGCGAAGCAGAGCGTGCGGATATCACGCTCGACGAGCGACGCCATCAGACGCGCGGCCTCGCCGAGCGCGCTCGCGCGCAGCCCGAGCTCCTCGTCGGTCAGCGGCGGGTTCCAGAGCGCGATCGTCCTCTCCGCCTTCGGCGCGGCATCGCGGTCGATCACTGCGGTCTCAACGCCCAGCAGCCGGCTCGCCAGCTCGCCCGGGTTCGCGATCGTCGCGGACGCGAGGAGGAACTGCGGCTCCGCGCCGTACACCCGCGCCAGGCGGCGCAGGCGCCGGAGCACGTTTGCGACGTGCGAACCGAAGACGCCGCGGTAGACGTGCGCCTCGTCCACGACCACGTAGCGGAGGTTGGAGAGCACATCGCCCCAGCGGTCGTGGTGCGGCAGGACGCCGACGTGCAGCATGTCGGGGTTGGTGAGGATCAGGTTCGCCCACTTGCGCACCTGCCAGCGCTGCTCGCTCGGCGTGTCGCCGTCGTAGATTGCGGCTTTGATAGGTGATCCTGATAGCCGTAGGCTGCCGAGCGCGCGAACCTGGTCCTGCGCCAGCGCCTTCGTGGGGTAGAGGTAGAGCGCGCGTAGCTTGGGTTCGCGCGCGAGCGCGTCGAGGACGGGGAGGTTGAAGGCGAGCGTCTTCCCGGAGGCGGTGCCGGTCGTGACGATCAGGTGCTCGCCGCGCGCCGCCGCGTCCCACGCATCCGCCTGGTGAGTGAAGAGCTCCTCGATCCCCACGGCCTCGAGCGCATCGCGAACGCGTGGGTCGAGATCGTCAGGAAGGGGGGCTGCGCGGGCAGCGCGCGGGTCTTCGGTCGTGATGTGCGCCAACTCCTCGCCGGTCAGCAAGTCGTCCCATTTGGCGACATCGAGCGCCATGAGCCGATGCTAGCCTTGCCCGACCGGGGTGCCGCTGAACGCGGCTGAGATCAGACCCGTCGAACCTGATCCGGTTCGTACCGGCGAAGGGAGCTAGAAGTTGCCTGTACCACGTTGCCTCAGCATTGCCGGCTCTGATTCGGGCGGCGGCGCCGGGATCCAGGCCGACCTGAAGGCTTTCGCCGCCGCCGGTTGCCACGGCATGAGCGTGATCGTCGCGCTCACAGCCCAGAACACGACGGGCGTCACCGCCGTGCACGAGGTCCCGCCTGAATTTGTTCGGGAGCAGCTCGAGGTCGTCTGGGACGACATCGGCGTCGATGCTGCGAAGACCGGGATGCTGTTCTCGCGCACGATCATCGACGCGGTCGCAGACTTTCTGGACGGCCATCCGGCGCCGCTCGTGGTCGACCCCGTGATGATCGCATCGAGCGGCGCGAAGCTCCTCCGTGACGACGCGGTCGAAGCCCTCGTCGCCCGGATCTTTCCCCTGGCGACGGTGGTGACGCCGAACCTGATGGAAGCGCAGGCGCTGGCGGGCAGCGGCTCGCGCCGAGAGCTCGCCGAGCGGATCCACGCACTCGGTGCTCACGCCGTCGTCGTCACCGGCGGGCACGGCGAAGACGCCGTGGACCACCTTTTCGACGGCGAGCAGCACGTCGAGATTCCGGTCGAGCGGCACGACGTTCCGGCGACGCACGGCGCGGGTTGCACGCACTCCGCCACCCTCGCCGCGCTGCTCGCCCAGGACCACCCGCTCGTGGAGGCGGCGCGCGGTGCGGCCGCCGCAGCCGCCTCCTCCGTACGCAACGGACTCGTCGAACTCGGCCGTGGCGACGGCCCCGTCGACGTCCTCAACGTCAAGGAGCGCGATGCCGGTCTCCCCCGGCCAGACGCTGCGCGAGCTGCGCGAGCGTAGGCCGCTGGTCCACCAGATCACGAACTATGTGGTCATGAACGAAACCGCCAACGCAACCCTGGCCTTGGGAGCGCTGCCGGTGATGGCCCATGCGCCGCAAGAGGTCGAGGAGCTGGCCGCAGTTGCGGGGGCGCTCGTGCTCAACATCGGCACGCTCTCTGAGCACTGGGTCGAGGCAATGCTCCTGGCAGGCAGGGCCGCGAAGGGGCCGATCGTCCTCGACCCGGTAGGCGCGGGTGCGACGAGCTACCGCACGAAGACCGCGACGCACCTGCTGGAGGAGCTCGATGTCGCGGTGCTGCGTGGCAACGCTGCCGAGATCGCCACGCTGGCAGGCCGTGACGCCGAGATCCGCGGCGTGGAATCGATCGGCGCCGACGATCCACCCGAGGAGGTCGCGCGGGAGGCCGGCCGGTCGCTTGGTCTCGTCGCCGCCGTCACCGGACCGACCGACTACGTCTCCGACGGCGAGCGGGTAATCAGGGTGTCGAACGGTGACGAGTTGCTCGGCGCCGTCAGCGGCACGGGCTGCATGTCCACGGCGATCACCGGCTCGTTCCTCGCCGCGAAACCCGACAACCCGCTCGAGGCAGCTGCCGAGGCGCTCGCCGCCTTCGGCGTCGCGGGAGAGGACGCCGCGCGCGACGCAAACGGCCCCGGCACCTTCCACGCTGCGCTTTACGACGCCCTCTACAACCTCGACCCGGCGACGCTCGACGAGCGGGCGCAAATTGCCGAATGAAGCTCCACGCGCTCGTCAGCGATCTCGAGACGGCGCGCACCGCCGTCGAAGGCGGGGCGACGGTGATCCAGCTGCGACTGAAGGATGCGTCGACCGAGGAGGTGATCGAGCGAGGCACGCCGATCAGGCTCCTCGCGGAGCAGATGAACGTGACGTTCGTGGTCAACGACGATGTCCAGGCGGCGCTCGCGCTGCTCGCCGACGGCGTGCATCTCGGCCGAGACGACGAGGGCCTCGACGTCGCGCTCGAAGCCGGCTTGATGGTCGGGCGCTCGGCAGCGACGCCCGAAGAAGCGAGCCGGGCCGAGACCGAGGGTGCCGGCTACATCGGCGCAGGGCCGATCTGGGCGACGCCCAGCAAGCCCGACGCCGATGCGCCCATCGGCCTCGACGGTCTCCGCGCGATCAGCAGGGCCGTGGCCGTGCCCGTGATCGCGATCGGCGGCATCGACCCCTCGAATGCGCGCGATTGCATCGACGCCGGCGCATTCGGAATCGCCGTTGTCCGCGCAGCGACGCGGATGGCGGAGCTTCGTGCGGCTCTCTGAGCTCGGTGAGCTCGGTCTCCTCCGGGAGCTCGAGCAGCGCGGGCTGGTGGCGGGGATCGAGAATGACGCCGCTGAGCTCGACGGCGGACGAATCGTCACGCAGGACGCGCTTGTCGAGGACGTCCACTTCCGGAGCGACTGGATCTCGTGGCGCGACCTCGGTTTCCGGGCGGCCGCGGTCAACATCAGCGACCTCTCTGCTGCTGGGGCGGAGCCCGAGGGGCTGATCGTCACGCTTGGGCTCCCGGATGCGACGGAGCTGGAGGACGTCCTCGAGCTGTACGAGGGGATCGCCGAGGCGGGTGTCCCTGTGCTCGGCGGGGACACGACCGCCGCCGAGCGTGTGTATCTGAGCGTGACCGCTCTCGGCCACTCGAACCGCGTGCCCGGACGCGGAGGCGCGCGGCCCGGAGACCTGATCGTCGTCACCGGCTCACTGGGCGGCGCGGGTGCGGCCTTCCGCGAGCACCGCTTCATTCGCCCGCCGATCCGGACCGACGCGGGCAAGTCGCTGGCGCAGACGGCGCACGCAATGCTCGACATCTCGGACGGGCTCGAGCAAGACCTCGGACACCTTGCGTCCCGCTCGGGCGTGCACTGTGTGGTGGAGCTCGAGCGTGTGCCGCTCGCCGCCGGAGCATCGATCGAGGATCTGGGCTTCGGCGAGGACTACGAGCTGCTCGCCGCGCTGCCGTCGGAGGCATTCCACGTCATCGGCCGCTGCGAGCAGGGCGAGGGGGTCGAGCTACTCCGCTACGGCGTCCCCGTCGCGCTCGGTGGCTGGGAGCACTTCGCGTAGCGCCTGCTCGTAGTGCGACCGAGGCCGCGCGCCCAGCACCGTCGCTTTCGCCTGACCGCCGTCGAACAGGATCACCGTCGGGATCGCGAGGACGCCGTAGCGTGAGGAAAACTCGGGGTTCTGGTCGATGTTCACCTTCGCGAAGGTGATCCGGTCGCCAAGCTCGCTCTCGAGGCTCTCGAGCACCGGTGTGATCGCGTGGCAGGGGCCGCACCACGGCGCCCAGAAGTCGACGACCACCGGGCGATCGGTCCGCAGGACGTCTTGCTCGAAGGTCGCGTCGGTCACGTCACGCACGGCTGCGAAGGCTAGCGAGGCGCAGCGCGGGCACCTTCCAGACCGCCTCGAGGACGATCGACCTGCTCATCTTGGAACCGCCGATCTCGCGATCGACGAAGACGATCGGCACCTCGACGACGCGGAAGCCCGCGCGAAGCGCTCGATACGTCGTTTCGATCTGGAACGCGTAGCCCTTCGAGTGGATCGCACCGAGGTCGATCGTCTCGAGCACCGCCCGCCGGTAGCACTTGAAGCCGCCGGTGAGGTCGCGGATCGGAACGCCGAGCAGAAGCTGCGCGTACAGCGAGCCGCCCCGCGAGATCAGGCGACGCAGCGCGCCCCAGTTCCGCGTGCCGCCGCCGGGCACGTACCGTGACCCGAGCACGAGGTCGGCCTCGTCGGCGGCCGCGACCAGCCGGGGCACGTCGGCGGGGTCATGAGAGAAGTCGCAGTCGAGCTCGAGGATCAACTCGGCTCCGAGCTCGAGCGCGCGCCGGAACCCATCCAGGTACGCGGGCCCCAGCCCTTCCTTCCGAGGCCGGTGGAGCACGTGCACTCGTTCGCGCTCCGCTGCGA
>Ga0126307_10002648_pt1 | contig 12117 bp, 8 predicted proteins | sample Plot28_FD_89955 | JGI IMG/M metagenome (GOLD analysis project Ga0126307, IMG submission 89955) | Serpentine soil microbial communities from UC McLaughlin Reserve, CA, USA - Plot28 | ecosystem: Environmental > Terrestrial > Soil > Grasslands | place: USA: UC McLaughlin Reserve, Lake County...
AGGCGCCGGGTCGCCTCGGGATGACGCGCCGGCGGCGCCGGAGATAGGATCCCGCTTCGCCGTGAGTAGAGGGATCGCAGCAAGGCCACTGGCCGCCTTCGGAGGGATCGCCGCGTCGGCCGCGCTGGTCTTCGCCGGCGCGGGGTGCGAGCTCAAGCGCGGCGAAGGCGAGAACCTCGTCGAGGGCAAGGAGCAGTTCATCGCCAAGTGCGGCTCCTGTCACACGATGCAGCGCGCGGGCACCAAGGGCGCCTCGGGCCCGAACCTCGACCACGCCTTCCAGCAGGCCCGCGCATCCGGGCTGAAGACCTCGACCATCCGGGGCGTCGTGCACGACCAGATCCTCTATCCCGCGTTGAACGGGCCGATGCCGCCCAAGCTCGTCACGGGCCAGACCGCCCGCGACGTGGCCGCCTACGTCGGCGCCGCCGCCGCGCGCCCGGGCGAGGACACGGGACCGCTCGCCGACGTGGGCAAGGTCAAGCAGAAGCCGCTGGCCAAGGCCGAGGGCGGGACCCTGGAGATCGACGCCGACCCCACCGGACAGCTCCTGTACGTGTTCAAGGACGCCGAGGCGCCGGCCGGCGGGCTGACCGTGAAGTCCAAGAACGACTCCAGCGTCGATCACAACATCGCGGTGAGCGGCAGCGGGGTGGACGAGAAGGGCCCCGTGGGCAAGGGCGGGGCCACGTCGCAGGTCCAGGTCGACCTCAAGCCCGGCAAGTACGAGTTCCTCTGCACCGTGCCGGGCCACGCCCAGGCCGGCATGCGGGGCGCCATCACCGTCAAGTAGCCGGCGCATCGCGCGATCGATCCGGTTGACGCCGCCCGCCGGCGGGCCGGACACTGCGGGCAATGCCGCCCCCCGTCCTGCGCATCCGGCTGCTGGGCGACCTCGACCTGCGCCTCGGCGACGAGTCGCTGCCCCGGCTCGAGTCGGCGCGGGCCGAGTCGCTGCTGGGCTATCTGCTCGTGCACCGCGCCGCACCCCAGCCCCGCCAGGGCATCGCCTTCCTCCTGTGGCCCGACTCCACCGAGGCGCAGGCGCGCACGAACCTCCGCCACGTCCTGCACAACCTGCGGCGCGCGCTGCCGGGCGCCGACCGGCTGCTGGAGATCACCCCGCGGACGTTGTGGTGGCGCCCCGACGTGCCATGCCTCCTCGACCTCGCCTCGTTCGAGCAGGCGCTCGACGACGGCCGCCTGGAGGCCGCCGTCGAGGCCTACGGCGGGGATCTGCTCGCGGGCGCCTACGACGACTGGCTGCTCGAGGAGCGCGAGCGGCTCCGCGCTCGCTACCTCGACGCCCTCGAGCGCTTAACCCGCGAGGCCGAGGCGCGGGGCGACGCCGTCGCGGCGATCGGCCACGCCGAGCGGCTCGTGCGCGACGACCCCCTGCGCGAGGACGCCCACCGGCGGCTCATGCGTCTCCACGATGCCGCCGGGGACCGGGCGCGGGCCCTGCGCGCCTACCACGTGTGCGCCGCCACGCTGCAGCGCGAGCTCGGGATCGACCCCTCGCCGGCCACCCGGGCGGCCTACGAGGCGCTGCTGGAGGCCGGCCCGCCGGCCCGGCCCGGCGGGCGGTCCGCCGCGGCGCCACCGGCCGGGGCGTCGCTCGTCGGCCGCGAGGCCGAGCAGGACCGTCTGACCGCGCTGTGGCGCGCGTCAGACCGCGGGCGCGCCCAGCTCGTCCTCGTCACCGGCGAGCCCGGCATCGGCAAGAGCCGCCTCGTCGAGGAGCTGCGCTCGTGGTGCGCCCAGCACGGCGCGCTGACCGCCGAGGCGCGCTCCTACCGGGCCGAGGGCGCGGTGGCCTACGGGCCGGTGGTGGCGTGGCTGCGCTCCGAGGCGATCGCCCCGCGGCTGCGCCGGCTCGATCCGGTCCACCTGACCGAGCTGGCGCGCCTGGTGCCCGACCTGCTGGCCGAGCGGCCCGATCTGACCCGTCCCGAGCCGCTGCCCGAGGGCGAGCAGCGCCAGCGCCTGTTCGAGGCGCTGGCGCGGGCGATCGCCGTCCCGCGCGCGCCGCTGCTGCTCGTCGCCGAGGACCTGCAGTGGTGCGACCGCCCGACGCTGCAGTTCCTGCACTACCTGCTCAGGGTCGAGGGCGGCGCCCGCCTCCTGATCGCCGCGACCGCCCGGCGCGAGGAGGTCGACGACGACCACCCGCTGAGCGATCTCGTCACGGGGCTCCAGGAGCTCGACCGCTGCGCGGAGATCCCCCTCGCCCGGCTGAGCGCGGAGGAGACGGGCCGGCTGGCCGCGCTGATCGCCGGCCGGGAGCTGACCGGCGCCGACGTCCGGCGGCTGCGCGACGACAGCGAGGGCAATCCGCTGTTCGTCGTCGAGGCCCTGCGCGCCGGACCCTCGGGCTCCCCCGCGGCGGACGGGGCGCTCGGCGCCAAGGTCCGCGCGGTGATCTCCGCCCGCCTGGCCCGGCTCTCGGCGCCCGCCCGCGAGGTCGTGGGCGTGGCGGCGACCATCGGCCGCGAGTTCACCTCGCCGCTGCTCGCCGGAGCGAGCGGCCTGGGCGAGCCGGCGCTGGTCGGCGGCCTCGACGAGCTGTGGCGGCGGGGACTGGTGCGCGCCCACGGGCCCGACGCCTACGACTTCAGCCACGGGCGCATCCGCGACGTCGCCTACGAGGCGCTCAGCCCGGCCCAGCGGCGCCATCACCACCTCCGCGTCGCCCGCACGCTGGAGGCGGCCCACGCCGATGACCCCGACGCGGTCAGCGGGCTGCTGGCGGTCCACTACGACCGCGCCGGGGCGCCAGGCGAGGCGGTGACCTGGTCGCTGCGCGCGGCCGAGGCGGCGCAGCGGCTGCACGCCAACGCCGAGGCGGTCGGCCGGCTCGAGCGCGCGCTGGAGCTGACGCGCGCCCTGCCGGGGGGTCCGGGCCGCGACGCGCGCGAGCTCGCCGTCCTCGGCGCCCTCCCGGCCGCGCTCGTCGGGGTGGAGGGCTACGGCTCGGACCGCGTCGTCGAGCTCCAGGGCCGGGCGCGCGCGCTGGCCGAGCGCCTCGGCGTGGAGCCGGAGGCGCCCCTGGTCCGCTCGCTGGCCCTCGCGAGCCTCACCCGAGGCGACTTCGTCGCAGCGCGGGCGTACGCCGAGGAGCTGCGGGCCCGCGGCGAGCGCGACGGCGACGACGTCCTCTGGGTCGAGAGCGGCTACGTGCTGGGGGTCGCGGCCTACTGGGAGGGTGACCTGCGGTCCGCGCGCAGCGAGCTCGAGGGCGCGCTCGCGCGCTACCGCCCCGAGCGCGCGGCCCAGCACGTGCTGCGCTACGGCCAGGATCCTGCGCCCGTGTGCCTGATGCGCCTCGCGCACACGCTGTGGCTGATGGGCGACGACGAGGGCGCCGCGCGGCGGCGCGACGCCGCGCATGCCGCCGTGATGCAGCGCGGGCACCCCTACAGCGCGGCGCTGGCCAGTATCTGGACCGCGCTGATCGCGGTCGAGGACCGCGACGAGGCCGGGCTGGAGGAGCAGCTGGGCGCCCTCCGCGCGGTCGCCGGCCGCGAGGGGGCGGGGCACCTGCGCCACGCGCACGAGGCGTTCGCCGGGCTGCTCGACGTCCTGCGCGGGCGGGGGGACCCCGGCATCGACCGCGTCTCCGGCGCCGTGGAGGACGCCATGCGCGGCGAGCCGGGCGCCCCCGGCGAGGCCGGGCTGCTCATGCGCGTCCTGCTCGAGGCCTGCGCGGTGGCCGGCGACGCGCAGGCCGGTCTCGCCGCGGCCGAGCAGGCGCTGTCGATGGGCCGTGGCGCCCAGCTGTGGGAGGCCGAGGCCCGGCGGCTGCGCGGCGCGTTCCTGGCCGCGCTGGGCGCGCCGCGCTCCGAGGTGCAGGCGGAGCTGCAGCGCGCCCTCGCGGTGGCCGAGCGCCAGGACGCCCGGGCGCTGGCCGCGCGCGCCCGGCTCAGCCTGGCCCGGCTGGGCGCGGAACGCCCCGGCGAACGCCCGCGGAACGGTGAGGCCACCAAGATCGCCTCCGACCCCTGGAAGCGATCCCCCTCGCGGGCGGAGGAGCGAACGACATGACGATCGGTCAGATCGAGCAGGGCGCGGTGGACGCCGGCGCCTTCGCCGAGCTGCGCGCCGGCTTCCGCGGCGCCCTTCTGCGGCCCGGCGAGGAGGGCTACGACGAGGCCCGCCGGGTCTGGAACGGGGCGATCGACCGGCGCCCGGCCCTGATCGCGCGCTGCGCCGGTGCCGACGACGTGGTCGAGGCGGTGCGCTTCGCGCGCGCCGAGGACCTCGTGGTCTCGGTGCGCTGCGGCGGGCACGCGGTGGCCGGCCACGGGGTGTGCGACGGCGGCGTGATGATCGACCTCTCCCTGATGAAGGCGATCGGCGTTGACCCCGAGCCGCGCGTCGCCCGCGCCGCGGGCGGCGTGCTCTGGGCGGAGCTGGACCGGGCCACCCAGCGTCACGGCCTGGCGACCCCCGGGGGGATCATCAGCCACACCGGGGTGGCCGGCCTGACCCTCGGCGGCGGCCTCGGGCACCTCACGCGCAAGCACGGGCTGACCGTGGACAACCTGCGCGCCGTCGACCTGGTCACCGCCGGCGGCGAGCGCCTGCGCGTCGACGCAGAGTCCGAGCCCGAGCTGCTCTGGGGCCTGCGGGGCGGCGGCGGCAACTTCGGGATCGCCACGGCCCTGGAGTACGACCTGCACCCGGTCGGCCCGATGGTCCTCGGCGGGCCGATCTTCTGGCCCCTCGCAGACGCGCCCGAGGTGCTGGGCTTCCTGCGGCAGTTCGCGCCCGGGGCGCCCGACGAGCTGGGGATCAGCATCGTCATGCGCCTGGCGCCGCCGCTGCCGTTCCTGCCCTCCGAGCAGTACGGCGAGCCGGTCATCGGACTGCTGCTGGTGTGGTGCGGCGACCTCGGCGAGGGGAGGGAGGCCATCGCTCCCCTGAGGGCCGTCGGCACGCCCCTGGCCGACGTCGTGCGACCCGTCCCGTTCCTCGCCGTGCAGTCGATGCTCGACGCCAGCGCGCCGCACGGCCGGCACTACTACTGGCGCTCGCACCGCGTGGCCGAGCTCTCCGACGGGGTCATCGACGCGCTCGTCGCCCGAGTCGGCGCGCCGACCTCGCCGTTCTCGCAGATGAGCGGCTGGGCGATCGGCGGGGCGGCCGGCCGGGTCGACCCGGGCGCGACGGCGGTCGGGCCGCGCGAGGATGGCTTCGAGATCAACATCACCTCGGTGTGGGACCCCGGCGACCCCGACCCCGACCGCCACGTCGCCTGGGTCCGCGAGGGGAGCGAGGAGGTCCGCCCGTCCAGCGTCGGGGTCTACGCGAACTTCGTCTCCGATGAGGGCGCGGCCGGGCTGCGGGCCGCCTATGGCGACCGCCTGCACCGGCTGGTCGCCCTGAAGGACCGCTACGACCCCGACAACGTCTTCCGCCTCAACACGAACATCCCGCCGAGCGGGGGAGGTCCCCGATGACCGTCCTGGTGACGGGCGCGACGGGCCAGGTGGGACGGGCGCTGGTCGGCGAGCTGCAGGACCGCGCGATGCACGTGCGGGCCTTCGTACGCGACGCCGCCCGGGCCGGGACGCTGCTCGGCGAGGACGTCGAACTGGCGGTCGGCGACTTCGGCGACCGGGCGGCGGTCCGGGGCGCGCTGGAGGGCGCCGAGCGGGTGTTCCTGGCCTGCGGCAACGTACCGCGGCAGGTCGAGAACGAGGTCACGGTCATCGAAGCGGCGCGCAAGGCCGGCGTCACCCGCCTGGTCAAGCTCTCGGCGGCCGGGGCCTCGGCCGATTCCCCGCTGCTCTTCCCGCGCCGCCACGCGGAGATCGAGCGCCACCTGCAGGCGTCCGGGGTGCCGGCGACCGTGCTGCAGCCGTCGAGCTACATGACCAACGTGCTGGCCTCGGCGGAGTCGATCCGGCACACGGGGAAGCTGTTCGCCCCGGCCGGGGATGCGCGGATCGCGTTCGTCGACCCACGTGACGTCGCCGCGGTGGCGGCGGTCGCGCTGATGCAGGACGGTCACGAGCGCCCCAGCCACGTGCTCACCGGGCCCGAGGCGATCACCTACGGCCGGATCGCCGAGGAGCTGTCCCGCGCCACCGGCACCAGGGTCGACTACGTCGACGTGCCCGACGAGGCCGCGTGCCAGGGCATGCTCGAGGCCGGGATACCCACCGAGGTGGCGCACTTCCTCATCGCCCTGTTCGGCGCGTTCCGCGACGGGCTGGCAGCGCAGACGACCGAGGCCGTGGCGACCCTGACCGGCCGGGCGCCCAGGACGTTCGCGAGGTTCGCCGCCGACCACACCCGGCTGTTCGCGCCGGCCCACGTCTCGACGTAGCGCGCGGCGCGGGGGGCGGAGGGCCCGCGCGGGCCGCCGTGCCACGCGGCGTAGGCTGTGGTGGGCATGGCCGCCCTGCCCGCGCTCCTGCTCGTCGGCGCCCTCTACGCGATCCGGGCCCGCACCCTGCGCCGCCAGGACCGGCCCGTGCCGGGGTGGCGCGTCGCGTGCTTCGCGGCCGGGCTGGTGCTCATCGGGGCCGCGTCGGTCGGGCTCGGCGATGCGGCGGGCGATCGTCTGCTCGTCCACATGGCCGAGCACCTGGTCGTGGGCGACCTGGCCAGCCTGCTGCTCGTGCTGGGCCTCACCGGGCCCCTGCTGGCCCCGGTGCTGCGGCTCAAGGCGATCGACCGCCTGAGGATCCTGACCCAACCGGCGGTGGCGCTGCCGCTGTGGGCGGTCAACCTCTACCTGTGGCACGTCCCGGCGGTGCACGAGGCGGCGCTGGACTCAGAGGCCCTGCACGCCCTGCAGCACGGCCTGTTCATCGCGCTCGGCGCCAACGTGTGGATGCCGCTGTTCGGCCCGCTCCCACGGCCGGTGTGGTTCGGCACGGTGGCCAAGCTCGGCTACATCATCGCCGTGCGCCTGATCGGCGCCGTCCTGGGCAACGTGCTGACCTGGTCGGGCACGATCTTCTTCCCGGCCTACGGGCGGCCGCTCTCCGACCAGGGCGCGGCCGGGCTGCTGATGATGGTCGAGGGCTCGCTGCTGACCATCGGGCTGTTCGCGTGGCTGTTCCTCGACGCGGCCCGCCAGGCCGACCGCAAGCAGGAGCTGCTGGACTGGGCGCAGGCCCGCGGCATCGCTCTCGACGAGCGGCGCGCGGCCCGCGCGGTCGCGGCCGGGCGCGAGCAGGACCTGCGCCGGCGCCTAGAGCACGGCGCGGATCAGCACGACGATCCCCACCACCACGGCCGCGACGACGAAGATCCAGACGAGGAAGCGGAACGCCTCGGGCTCGGAGCGCAGCGGGTTGAGCACTAGAGGACGTAGATCGTCGTGAAGACGACGATCCACATCGCGTCCACGAAGTGCCAGTAGATCCCGGGGATCTCCATCCCCTTGTGCTCCTCGGGCGAGAAGTGCCCGCGGAAGGTCCGCACGGTGATGAAGCACAGCAGCACCAGCCCGATGAACACGTGCGCGCCGTGCAGGCCGGTGAGCCCGTAGAACATCGAGGCCTGGGCGGTGTCCGACGGGGCGATGCCGAGGTGGACGTACTCGTTGATCTGGACGAACAGGAAGGTCAGACCGAGCAGGAACGTCGCGGCCATGCCGGCCTTCATCGCCCCGCGGTTGCCGTGCTTGGCGCCCGTCAGGGCCCAGTGCAGGGTGAGCGACGACGACAGCAGGATGCCCGTGTTGACGCCGGCGATGTCGACAGGCAGCTCGAAGCCCGGCCCCGGCCACTGCGCGTTCTCGACGACCACCCGGATGAAGAAGTACGCCGTGAAGAACGCGGCGAAGATCATCACCTCGGAGATGATGAAGAGCAGCATCCCGAGCATCCCCGGGTCGACCCGCGAGGACCGGTTGGCCGGCGGCGGGCCGTGATGCTCGTCGTGGGCGAGCGCGGGGACGGGGACCGACGCGGCCTCCATCAGGCGGAGGCCTCGGCCGTCGTGGCGTCGTCGGCGGCCAGGTCGACGACGACGTGCTCCACGCGCGCGGTCGTCGCCTTCTGGACCCGGTCGATGAGGTCCGTGCGCAGCCAGCGCGACTTCATGTTCGGGAACGTCGAGATGATGACGTCGCTGACCCGGAAGGACTGCAGGCCGTTGATCGTCGCCAGGTAGGGGTCGGGGTCGCCGATCATCCCCGCGGCCACGAGCCCCTCGCCCTCGAGCTCGCGCAGGAACTCGCCGAGGCGCCGGCGGGCGTCGCCGGCGTGCAGGCCCTCGCCGCCCTCCTGGGGAACGACCACGATGAACAGGTACTGCTCCTCGGCCGCGAGCGCCCTGAGCCGGTCGTGCAGCTCGCGGCCGCGCACGGTCTGGTTGGCCACCACGAGCGCGACCTTGAAGGGCAGGCCCTCGGAGTCCGGGTCGGCCACGACATGGGTCACCGGCAGCCCGGTGTCGTGCTCCACGCGCTCGATCAGGTCGCGGCGCAGCCAGCCCGAGCGGACCTCCGGATAGGTCGAGATGATGATCGAGGTCGGGCGGAACTCGCGCACGGCGTCGAGGATCGCCGCATAGGGGTCGGAATCGCCGACCTCGCCATCGAGGTGGACGCCATGCTCGGCCATGAACGACTTGGCCAGGTCGATCCGCACCTGCGCGGCGTCGCGCACCGCCTCCAGGTAGATCACGCTGCCCTGGCGCGGGCGGCTCTCGGGCACGACCAGGAAGAACTCGGTGTCGCCCTTCTCGGCGCGGGGGAGGATCTCCTCGATGAGCTTCTGGGCGCCCAGCGTCTCGTTGGCACAGACCAGGACTCGCTCCATCGCCGCCTATTCCTTTCTCGCGGACACGGCGCCCGCGGCCGCGCCCACCGGTTGGGGCACCTCGGCGCCCTCCTTGAACACCCCGTGCACGGCGCCGGGCACCCCGTACTCGTAGGGCCCCCCGACCACCGTCGGGACCGCGTCGAAGTTGAAGACGGGCGGGGGCGAGGAGACCTGCCACTCCAGCGTCAGGGCCCGCCACGGGTTGGCCGGGGCACGCGGGCCGCCGCGCCACGAGGCGGCCATGTTGTAGAGGAAGACGAGCGTGCTGAGCCCGAGCCCGAACGAGGCGATCGAGATGAACATGTTCCAGCCGGCGAACTGCTCGGCGTAGTCGGCGACCCGCCGCGGCATGCCCGCCACGCCCAGGAGGTGCATCGGCGCGAAGGTCGCGTTGAACCCGACGAAGGTCAGCCAGAAGTGGATCTTGCCCAGGCGCTCGTCGTACATCCGCCCCGTCATCTTCGGGAACCAGTAGTAGACGCCCGCGAAGATCGTCAGCAGCGATCCGCCGAACAGCACGTAGTGGATGTGGGCGACGATGAAGTAGGTGTCCGAGACGTGGATGTCGATCGGGATGATGGCCAGCATCACCCCCGAGATCCCGCCCAGGACGAACATGGTCAGAAAGCCCAGGGCGAAGAGCATGGGCGTGTCGAGGCGCAGGACGCCGCGCCACAGCGTCGCCAGCCAGGAGAAGATCTTGATCCCCGTGGGCACCGCGATGATCGCCGTGGTGACCATCATCGGCACGCGGATCCACGACTGCATGCCCGAGACGAACATGTGGTGCGCCCAGACGGTGAACCCGAGCACGACGATGGCCAGCAGCGAGAAGGCCATCATGCGGTAGCCGAAGATCGGCTTGCGCGCCTTGACGGCGAGGATCTCCGAGATGATCCCGAAGCCCGGCAGCATCATGATGTAGACCGCCGGGTGCGAGTAGAACCAGAAGACGTGCTGGTACATCAGCACGTCGCCGCCCTTCCCGGCGTCGAAGAACCCGAACGACAGCGCGCGGTCCAGCAGCAGGAAGAACTGCGACGCGGCGACGAACGGCGTGGCGATGACGACCAGCAGCGAGGTCGAGAAGTTCGCCCACACCAGCAGCGGCATGCGCCAGAACGACATGCCCGGCGCGCGCATGGTGATGATCGTCACCAGGAAGTTCAGCGCGGTCATCACCGACGACGCGCCCGCGAACTGCACCCCGATCGTGAAGAACAGCTGGCCGACCGGCACCTCGGTCGACAGCGGCGCGTAGGCCGTCCAGCCCGTCGAGAACGAGCCGCCGGGCGCGAAGAACGAGATGAGCATCATCGTCCCGCCGATCGGCAGCAGCCAGTACGACAGCGCGTTCAGCCGCGGGAACGCCATGTCGGGGGCGCCGATCATCAGCGGGAGGACGTAGTTCGCGATCCCGGCGAAGACCGGGATGATGAACAGGAAGATGAGGATCGACGCGTGGACGCTGAACAGCCCGTTGTAGGTGTTCGGATCCACGAACTGCATCCCCGGGGCGGCCAGCTCGGCGCGGATCAGCATGGCCAGCAGGCCGCCGACCAGCAAGAAGAAGAACGAGGTGACCGTGTACTGGATCCCGATCACCTTGTGGTCGGTGTTGATCCGGAAGTAGTCGCGCCAGGAGTGCGCCCCGTGGCCCGAGTGGTCCTCCGGCCGGGTCCGGCGGCCCGAAGCCCAGTAGAACCAATAGTCGAAGCCTCCGAGGCCCACGAGGAAGAACAGCGGCGTGGCGAGCAGCGCCACCGTCAGGACGGCGTTGCCGTCCAGGACCGGATCCCAGCCGTAGAGGGCCCGGATCGCCGTCACGATGCCGAACGCGAAGCTGATGCCGAGCAGCGACATCCACAGCGCCCGGTACCAGCCCGGTCCGGTCAGGCGGCTCGTCGCCGTCATCAGCCCTGCGTCTCCTTGGAGAGGTAGTCGACCAACGCGTTCAGCTCCTGTGGGGTGAGCGTCTGCCCGAAGTTCTCGGGCATGATGTTCGGGCCGAAGCCCTTGGCGATCTTCGCACCCGGGTTGACGATGCTCTCGCGGATGAACGCCTTGTCCTCGCCCTTGAGGACTTGATCGAGCTTGGGGCCGGTCTGGCCGCTCGTGCCCGCCGCGGCCAGGGTGTGGCAGCCGCCGCAGCCGGCGGCGCCGGTGAAGATCGCGCGGCCGTCCGCGGCCGCCTGGCCGCCGCCTCCGCCGGCCGCCGCGCCGCCGGCCGGCCGCTGGCGCGAGCGCACCCACCGCTGGAACTCGCCCGGCTCGACGACGTGGGCGACCTGCCGCATCGTGGCGTGGCCGACGCCGCAGAGCTCGGCGCAGACCACCGGGTAGCGGCCCACCGTGTCGGGGGTCACCCGTACCTGCGTGGTGATGCCGGGCACGGCGTCGATCTTCATGCGGAACTGGGGCACCCAGAAGTCGTGGAGGACGTCCTTGGTGCGGACGTTGAACCGGATCGGGCGATCCTTGGGCAGGTAGAGCTGGCTCGAGGCCAGCGGCTTGCCGCCCGCCCGCACCGACGGATAGGCGAAGGTCCAGGTGAACTGCTCGCCCGTGACGTTGACCACGAGCTCGTCGGGGTCCTTCTGCTCGATTTCGTCGAGCACGAAGAAAGTGTAGGAGCACAGGCCCACGAGCAGGAGGGCAGGGATCGCCGTCCAGACCACCTCGAGCTGCGTGTTGCCATGGATCGGCGGGCCGTCCTTGAGCTCCTCGCCCGGGCGCTGGCGGAACTTCCAGACGCAGAAGAGCACGACGACGAGCACGAGGATGAAGATCGGCACGGAGATCACCAGGACGATGTCCCACAGCGAGTCGACCTTCTTGGCCTGCGTGCTCGCGGACTGGGGGAACCAGTCGATGGCCAGCGCGATGGCGACCCCGGCGATCGACGCCAGGACGCCGAGGGTCAGCATCTGGACCAGGTTCCTGCGCACTATCGGCGACCCGTTTCTCCCATGGGCCGGCGGATCTTATGCCAGAGCGCGGCGCGGAGGAAGACGGCCGGGCGCCGGGAGGCCGGACGCCCCCGCGGCGCGCGTCAGGCGGCGAACGAGTGTGGCGTCGAGCCGTTGCGGCTCGCGGGCGCCGAGCCGTTGCCGTTCGTGGCGCGGAAGTCCGACGGGGCCTGGCCGTGGGCGCGCCGGAAGGCCTTGGCGAACTGCGCGGGCTGGCGGTAGCCGACCCGGTGGGCGACCTCACGCACGGTCAGGCCGTTGCCGGAGAGCATGTCGGCCGCGCGGTCCATGCGCACGCGCGTGAGGTGATCGCGGAAGGTCGTCGCGCCGACCTCGGCGAACGCGCGCTGCAGCTGGCGGCG
>Ga0126307_10002649_pt1 | contig 12108 bp, 8 predicted proteins | sample Plot28_FD_89955 | JGI IMG/M metagenome (GOLD analysis project Ga0126307, IMG submission 89955) | Serpentine soil microbial communities from UC McLaughlin Reserve, CA, USA - Plot28 | ecosystem: Environmental > Terrestrial > Soil > Grasslands | place: USA: UC McLaughlin Reserve, Lake County...
GCGATCACCAACATCCGGAATGTGCTCTCGCGGTTCGAGTGCCGATCGCGTGCGGCTGACGATCCACGATCTCTCACGCGATCCGCATGCGGGAGCCGCCGATTCGATCGCCTTCACTCCGACGCTGGTGAAGCGTTCACCCGGGCCGCCTACGTCCGAGGTTCCGAGGTTCGCGCGGAACCCTTGAACCTTAGAACCTTAGAACCTTAGAACCTTGAAACATTACCCGCATCGAGTCGAGCGCGCCGGTCAGCTCCGCGCGATCGCGGGCGAAGCAGAACCTCACGTGATCCTCGCCGTTCGCGCCGAAGTCCACACCGGGCACACACCCGATACGGCCCTTCGAGATCAGGAACTCCGTCATCGCCCAGGAACGTGAGGGGTTCGTGATATCCGGCGGCGGCTGCCACGATCGGTCGATCCTCAGGAACGCATAGAACGCCCCTGCCGGAGGATCTCCGCTGAGTACGCCGGCGGCGGATTCCTTGATGCCGTCGTAGAACAACCGCCTTCTCGCCTTCAGTTCGTCGCGGAACGCGCGCACACACTCCTGCGATCCCTCGAGTGCGCCGATTCCGCCGAACTGAACGACTGACGCGACGTTGCTGGCCGTGTAGAAGAGCGCCTTCTTCATGCGATCCCGCAGCACCCCGTCGCGGGCGAGCACGTAACCAAGGCGCAAGCCGGTCATCGCGTAGCTCTTGCTGAACGTGAAAAGCGAAACCACCCGATCGTAAGCACCGGGAAACGACGCCGGGCTGACGTGTTCTCCCTCGAACACGACATCCTCGTAGGCCTCGTCGGATATCAACCAGAGCTTCCGTTCCTCACAGAGCCGAACGATCTGTTCGAGATCCGACCGGGTGAGTACTCCGCCGGTGGGATTGTTCGGCGAGTTGATGTAGATGGCGCGTGTCTTCGGGCCTATTTTCGACGCGAGTTCATCGAGGTCGTAGCGCCAGCCCAGATCCTCGTGCAGCCGGCAAGGAACGGGAACGCCATGCGCGGCGAGGATGTTGCCGACGGCCGGCGGCCACTCGGGATCGGGAACGACGACCTCGTCGCCGGGTTCGAGCAGCGCCTGGCAGATCACAAACAGACCGTGGATCCCGCCGGTCGTGACCATCACTTCGTCGGGCCCGCCGACCGGAATGTGATTCACCGCGCGGAGCTTCTCCGCGAGCAGCTCCAGCAATCGCGGAAGCCCGGTGGTCTGCAGGTAGTGGGTCCTGTTCTCGTCGATGGCGCGGTGCATCGCTGTCTTCACCGTGTCTGGTGAATCGAAGCTGACATCACCCTGATCGAGACGGTACGGATCCTTGACCGTGTACATCATGTCGCGGATGCGAATGATCCCGGAGAAGGGCACGCTGTCGAGAAAAGTCCCCATATCAAAGGCCAGCTTTCGTAGGCATCGCCGTCAGACCGGCGCGGTCGAGTACCTGCCGCAGTGTGGCGGCGGCGCGCGCGAGCGGAAGATTGCTGATGTAGAAGTGCCGGACGCCGGCATCTGCCAGCGTCCGCAACGATCGGGCGCAGACGTCGAGAGCCGACGCTCCTGCGCCGAACTCTCTCGTGAGTGCCTCCACCGGGACCGGAAGAAAGCTGCTCAGCGCCTCGAGTGTCCTGGCGTTCGCCGACCGGTAATAGAAGACCCCGAACATTCCCGGGATTGCGAGCCTGCGCCGATCGCCCTCGCCGAGGAAGCGCACGACGGCGTCGCGGCTGTGATGAGACACGATCTGCGTCAGGTAGAACTCCGCATTCGCATGCGCTTCGAGCAGGTGCGCCACCTGCATCACCGGATCCCCATGAGGGTTCGCCCAGCCTCCGAGTGCGAGGTCAGGCACACGCCGCCGAATCTCCTCGCGAAGCTGCCAGGCATGTTCGACGCAGCGCGGCGGTCCAACACTCTTGTCGCCACCGAGAACGACCAGCGCGTCGAATCCGTGAGCATGCGCGCGATCCGCATACGACAGGCAATAGTCGAGCGGATGTTTGCAGGTCAGAAAGGGAACAACGCCCGACTGTGCGACTCCCGGCCCGACGTTGGTCACCAGGTGCCGGAGGTTGTCTTCCTCTTTCAATCCGACGGCACTGTCGGTCAGGAAAACATAGGTGCCGCCGCGGGTCAGGCTGCGGACCGCGTGATAGGTATCGATCCACGCGTCCATGCTCGCGGCTCCCTCCAGTTCCGCGCGGGGCGGACGGAGTTCGGCGGCGACGACATTTGCTTGTGAGCGAAGGGATTCGAGCAGCGTCGGCAAGATCGTTTCGTCAGGGTACGGCGGACGGGCCGGGTCAGGCCAGTATACTGAACCGCTCATGCACGGGCTGCCTGCATCGTTGCCCATCGTTCCGCTCGCCACGTTCCCCACGGCGGTCGAAGAGCTGCTGAACCTTCGCGAGCTGCTCTCCAAGGGAGGCAAAGCGATCCCGCGGCTGCTGACGAAGCGCGACGACACGATCGGCTTCGCTTTTGGCGGCAACAAGGTCCGCAAGATGCAGCTCGTGGCCGCCGACGCACTGAAGCGTGGTGCTGACACGTTGATTACGAGCGGCGGCGTTCAGTCGAATCATGCCCGTGTCACCGCCGCAGCTGCGGCGAAACTCGGGATGCGTAGCGTCATTGTCGTAAATGGAGAGGCACCGAAGCGCCCGACGGCAAATGCGCTGCTCCATCGCCTGCTCGGTGCCGAGGTCCGCTATGTAGCCGAGCGATCACTGCGTGCGCCCGAAATGGACGCCGCGGCGGAGCAACTGCGGCTCGAAGGTCGCCGGCCTTACGTGATCCCGATAGGCGCATCGACCCCGCTGGGAGCGGCCGGGTTCGTGCAGGCGGTGTTCGAATTGTTGCAGCAGATCGAGGCGCCAGACGTCATCGTGCATTCGACTTCCTCCGGGGGTACCCAGGCAGGGCTGATCGCGGGCTGCACCCTGGCCGGCGTCCGCACACGCGTCATAGGCGTCAGTGCGGACGAGCCCGCGGTCACCCTCGCGCGCGATGTCCGCGCGATTCTCAACGGGCTCGAAGCGCTGCTCGGCCTCGAGGCCGGTGCCTTCGCATCCTGCGAGGTCGTCGTCGACGACTCGTTTGTCGGCGGCGGCTACGGTGTACCAACAGACGGGTCAACTGAAGCGATCGATACCCTCGCCCTCTGCGAGGCGATGTTCCTGGATCCGACGTATACGTCGAAGGCAATGGCAGCACTCATCGCGGGGTGCCGGCGCGGAGAGTTCTCCGGCATCGGGACTTTGCTTTTCTGGCACACGGGCGGCCAGGTAGGACTCTTCGCATGACATCCATCACGTTTCTCGGTGCCGCACAGACGGTAACCGGTTCAAAGCACCTGCTCGACAACGGCAGGGCGAAAGTGCTGGTCGACGCGGGGCTGTTCCAGGGGTTGAAGGAGCTGCGCGATCGCAACTGGCAGGACCTTCCCGTCAAGGCCTCCGAGATCGATGCGATCGTGCTCACACATGCGCATCTCGATCACTGCGGCTACCTTCCCCGCATCGTCCAGCAGGGGTTCAAAGGGCGGGTGTTCTGCACAGCCGGCACCAAGGATCTGTGCAATCTCGTTCTGCCCGATTCGGCGCACATCCAGGAAGAGGATGCCGAGCAGGCGAATCGGCACGGATACACGAAGCACGCGCCCGCGCTGCCGCTGTATACCGAAGCCGATGCGGCCCGCACGCTGACAATGCTGCAGCCGGTGGGGTATGACCGCCCCATGCCGCTCCCGGGCGGGATGGAAGTGGATTTTCTCAGTGCCGGGCATCTGCTTGGATCCGCGTACGCGAGGATACGCGTCGATGGGCAGACGGTCCTGTTCGGTGGTGACCTTGGACGGTTCGGCCGTCCCGTGCTGCCGGATCCGACCATGGTCGAGCACGCGGATTACCTGCTGGTCGAATCGACCTACGGTAATCGCGTTCACGAAGAAGACGACAACGGCGAAGTGCTCGCAGCGCTGGTGCGGGATGTCGCGCACAAAGGGGGCAAGATGATCATCCCCGCGTTCGCGATCGGCCGGGTGGAGGAACTGCTCTACTGGATCAAGCGCCTCGAAGACGAAAAGAGGATCACGGTGCTGCCGGTGTTCGTCGACAGCCCGATGGCCTCCTCGGCGCTGGCGCGCTACTCCGAACGGATCCGGGAACTGGATCCGGAACTTCAGCCCGAGACCGTGGACGAAGTCGCACCCCACGGGCCTGCATCGCACGAGCCGCAGCACCGCCGCCGTCAGCAGGCGAGGCAGGAACGCGACGTCTGCGTGTTCTGCACGGATCGCTTCCGCACCATCGGTTCACCGCAGGAATCCAAGGAGCTGACTGCCTCGCGCGTTCCGGCGATCGTCATATCGGCGAGCGGGATGGCGACCGGCGGGCGCGTGCTCCATCACCTCAAAGCGGCGTTGCCCGAGCCGCGCAACACCGTTCTCTTTGCCGGGTTCCAGGCGATCGGTACCAGGGGCCGCCAGCTGGTCGATGGTGCGCAGCAGGTCAAGATCCACGGCCAGTTGATTCCCGTGAAGGCAAGGATCGCGAAGATCGATTCGATGTCGGCGCATGCGGATTCGAAGGAGATCGTGCACTGGCTGCGCGGATTCCAGGCGCCGCCGAAACTCACATTTCTCGTGCACGGCGAGCCTGACGCAATGGCCGCGCTGCAAACAACGGTCACGACCGAGTTGAGCTGGAAGACACATGTACCGGCGTGGAAAGAGAGGGTGGACCTAAAATAGGGAGATGCACGGACGGGACGTCGCAGAGCTGAAGACCAACGAACGGCAGTACCTCCTCGAGAGGGTCGGCGAGGCAGCTGTCGCCCAGCTCTACGCTGACGGATTTACCGATCTGCCCCGGGAGCAGAAGACCCTCATCTGGCATCTCTACCGTGCGGCCCTGGCAGGGCGTGACATCTTCTACGACCAGCGGTACGCGCACAACCTCGAGATGCGTGAAGTGCTCGAAGAGATCGTCACCCACCCGGACGGAATCGATCCTTCGACGTTTGCGGAGATCGAGCGGTACACCAAGCTGTTCTGGATCAATTCGGGACCTTACAACAACCTCACCGCGCGGAAGTTCGTCCTCAAGTGCACGCCCGCCGCGTTCGCTGCCGCAACACAGCAGGCGCAGTCGAACGGCGCGGCCCTGCCGCTCATGGGTGGAGAGTCGCTGTCGTCGATGTTGAAGCGACTCGAACCGCTGTTCTTCGACGTCTCCGTCGATCCGGTGATCACGAACAAGACGCCTGGCGACCGGAAGGACATCCTCGAGGCGAGTGCCAACAACCTGTATGTCGACGTACGCACGAGTGACCTCGAGGGGTTCGAGGAGAAATACCCGCTCAATTCACGGCTGGTGAACAGGAACGGCACGCTGGTGGAGGAGGTATATCGAATCGGCGGCAAGTACGATCCGCAGATCCGGGAAATCGTCGGTCACCTCCAGGCGGCGATCCCGTTTGCGACGACCGCCATGGCCGCGGCTCTTCGCGCGCTGATCAGGTTCTACACGACCGGGGAGCAGGCGGATCGCGTCTCGTATGACATCGCCTGGGTTCACGACAAGGATTCGCCGGTCGATACGATCAACGGCTTCATCGAGGTCTATATGGATCCGCGCGGCATCAAGGGAGCCTGGGAAGCGCTGGTCTACTATGTCAACCGCCACAAGACCGAGAACATCCGCAAGATTGCCGCCAACGCGCAATGGTTCGAAGACCACATGCCCTGGGCGCCGGAATATCGCAAGCAGGGTGTGCGCGGCGTCACCGCCAATGCCATCGACGTCGTTGTCGAAGCGGGCGAAGCCTCGCCGATGACGCCGGTCGGGATCAACCTGCCGAACGATCAGGACATCCGCGAACAGCACGGCAGCAAGTCAGTGTCGCTGTCGAACGTCACCGAAGCCTACGAGCGTTCGACTTCACCTGAGTTCCGGCGCGAGTTTGCCTGGACGTCGGAGGAGGCGGAGCGCGCGGAGCGGTGGGGAAGCCTTGCCGGTGAGCTGACCACCGACCTGCACGAAGTGATCGGTCACGGCTCCGGAAAGGTTGCCGAGCGGCTCGGTGGATCGCCGCAGAATTTTTTGAAGGAACAGTACTCCGCGCTCGAGGAGTCGCGCGCGGATCTCGTGGCGCTCCATTTCATCGCCGATCCCAAGATGGTCGAACTCGGCATCATCGAAGCCGAACATCACGAGGATGTGATCCGCGCCGAGTACGAGGGGTACGCGCGCAACGCGCTGGTGCAGCTCCGGCGCGTCCGGGAAGGAACCCAGATCGAAGAAGATCACATGCGTAACCGCCAGATGATCGTCCACTGGCTGATGCAGCACTCGTCTGCGATCGAAGAACGGAACCGTGACGGCAAGACGTTCTACGTCATGGTTGACGCGAAAGCCTTCCGCGAAGGGGTCGGCCGGTTGCTGGCCGACATTCAACGGATCAAATCCGAAGGAGATTACGACGCGGCCAGGGCCCTGTTCGATCGCTACGGGGTCCACTTCGACGCCGCGCTGCGCGATGAAATCGTCGCGCGTGTCGACCGGTTGCAGATGCCCTCATACACGGGATTCGTTCAGCCGCGGCTCGAACCGGTGTATGCGCCCGATGGCATCGAGATCACTGACGTGAGGATCTCGTATCCGCTGGACTTGAAAACGCAGATGTTGGAGTATTCCGGCCGGAGGTAGCCGGCGTGCTCCTGCGGTTCGTCCCAGTTCTCGCGATCCTGTTCCAGATCCTGTTTCCGCCGCCGGTGCCGGTCGTATCGGAGCCCGGCATCACCGCGTCCGCGCAGGGCGTCGCCATCCTGGCGGCTGAAGACGCACGTGCCCCCACACCCTCGGACATGTCGGTTCTCCTCCAGAGTTCACGGTCCTCGAACCGCCAGATCCAGAGCGCGGCGATCCGTGCGCTCGGCCGCCTCGAACGGCGGGATGTCGTCTCCGATCTCCTGAAGTTTCTCCGCCCGCCGTTTGCGCCCGAGGTCCGTACGGAAGCGGCCCACGCGATTGCGCAGGCGATGCGCGGCGAGCGGATGCCGCTCGATCCCACCGGTACGCAGACCGAAGGGGTGCTGCTCGCCATGCTCGGAGCGGCAAGCAAGGAGACAGAAGCCCAGCCGCTGGGGGCCATCGCGCGCTCGCTCGGCCGCCTTCCCTACGAACGCGCCGAGCATGTGCTGCGCGTCGACACACTGCTGATCAAGATTCTCACGTTGTCTCACGATATCGATTACGTCCGCAGGGAGGTCGGGGACGCGCTGCCAGCGATCGCCGGAGCGGTGGCGGGTGCGGAGCTTCTCGGCCGGCTTCACAGCAAGCTGGCCCCCGCGTCCGAGGAGCTCACCACCGTCCTGCGCCGCTTCGCGACCGATCGAGCGCCGATGACAGGCATGGATCTTCCGCCGCCGCACGAAGCGCTTGCGGCGTTGATCCAGGTGAGGGGACTTGACGAAGAGACGCTTCGGATTTCGCTCGGGTCCGCTAACGACTCGGTTCGCCGGCTCGCTGCCGCGGCACTTGGCGCGGGCTCATCTCCGATCGTGGGGACCGACAGGCTCGATCATCTTCGTCGGCTGGTCAACGATAGATCCCAACTCGTCCGCTACGACGCGGTGCGCGGCTATGCCCGGCATTACGCCGGAACTGAGGGCTGCGGGCCGATCGCAGAGGCCCTCGCCGACAAGAGCATGCATGTTGTGCTTGGCGCCATCGATGCGCTCGGTGACTGCAAGGACAACGAACCAGTCGTCGACCGGCTGGTCGCCGAGGCGAGGACGCCGCCGAACGTGGGCAACTGGCAGCGCGAAGCGCACGCGCTGGTGTCACTGGCGAAGCTGTCCAGGCCGCAGGCCGAGATCGCACTCGCATCGCACTCACGGCACCAGGTGTGGCAGGTGCGGATGTATGCGGCGCGCGCGGCGGCAATCCTGAATGACACGCCAACGTTGGAGCGCCTCGCGTCGGACACGAACGACAACGTGGCCGAGGCGACGCTCGCACCGTTGCGGCGGATCAAGGGCGTGGCCGCCGAGCCGCAGCTCACGGCGGTTCTTTCAAGGCGCGACTATCAACTGCTGCGGACGGCTGCGATCGAGATGAAAGGCCTGCCCCCGTCGAAAGCGCACACGTCCGCACTCGTCGACGCGCTGAAGCGGGTCACGGCCGAGAAGAAGGAGACCTCGCGCGATGCCCGGCTCGCGATTGTCGAGCGGCTTCAGGAGCTCGGCGTCAACGATCATCTCAACGACTTGCAGCCGCTGCTCAGGGACTTCGATCGAAAGGTCGCCGCGGCAGTCGCGACGGCGATGAGCGCCTCAACCGGCGGCGCATACGCGAGCGATCCGCAACCGCTCGCGCGCCAGCCGCTGCCGAGCGCGGCGGAAACTGCCTACCTGGCGGAATTCAACCCGGTGTTGGTGATGGCGAGTGGCGACGAGATCTCTCTGGACCTGGACGCGACCCACGCGCCGATGGCTTCCGTCCGCTTCCTTCGCCTGGCCAAGGCAAACTACTTCGACAATCTGACCTTTCACCGGGTCGTGCCGAATTTCGTTGTCCAGGGAGGAAGTCCCGGTGCGAACGAGTACATGGGCGACGGCCCTTACATGCGGGACGAGATCAGCGCACGGTCACATGTGACCGGCTCGATCGGCATCTCGACACGCGGCCGCGACACTGGCGATGCGCAATTCTTTTTCAATCTGGTCGACAATACCCGGCTCGATTTCGAGTACACCGTCTTCGGGCAGGTGGCGGGAACCTCGCTCGACGCGATGTGGAACATCGTCGAAGGGGACGTGATCAAGGAGGTCAAGTTCGTCCAGAAATCACGAAGACGCTGAATCACTGATGTAAGGATCCTTTGCATTCATGAAGAACGCATGCATAATGCACGCATGCCGTTTCGCCGACCGGACTCCGTTCTCCCGCTGACCCCGATCTCGTTCGAAATCATCCTGGCGCTGCTCGAAGGCGACCGCCACGGCTACGCCATCCTCCAGGCGGTTGAGAGCCGGCTGGCCGGCACACTCCCGCTGCGGACCGGGACGATGTACCGCGCATTGGCCAGACTGCTGGACGAGGAGCTCATCGAACGCGTGGACGGCGAGGTCGAAGGAGACGACCCGCGCCGCCGCTATTACAGGATTACGGCGCACGGCCGTACCGTCGCGAAGGCTGAAGCGAGACGGCTCGCCGATCAGGTTGAAGCCGCGCGCGCGCACAAACTCATTCCCGGGACGAAACGGTGAACCTGGCGCGGGTACTCCACCGGCTCGCGCTGCTGGCGTATCCAGCCGCCTTTCGCGATCAGTTTGGAGACGAGCTGCAGCGGATTTTCGAAACCCGCATCGCGGACAGGCGCGCAGCGTCTGCCGCGACGCGCACGCTGTTGATGCTCTACCTGCTCGCAGACGCCGGCTTCTCCGGACTGGGCGAACGGTACCGCCGGATTGACACCTGGTGGGCCTGGCCCAGGCACACCAGCCAAGTCCACTCGAACAGGAGCCGCACCATGACTTGGGAATCCATCAGGAACGACCTTCGACTCGCGTTGCGGCAGTGCCGACGCGCACCATTGTTTGCCGCACTGACGGTTGCGTCGCTGGCTCTGGGGATCGGCGCCAACAGCGCCATGTTTGGCGTCGTCAACGCCGTCCTGCTGCAGCCGCTGCCGTACAAGGATCCGGGCGCGCTCGTAATGGTGTGGAGCGATAACGCCAACGCATCCGCGCCGTCGAACCCGGTCTCGCCCGCCGACTTCGAGGCGTTCAAGGCGGCGCCATCATTCGCGTCCGCCGAGGCGATGTACTCATTCCTGCTCAGTAGCCGCGTGCGTATCGAAGGTCAGTCCGAACCCGAGCCGGTGATCGTCGCAACGGTTACTCCGGGGATGTTTCCGCTGCTGGGACGTGCACCTCTGATCGGTACGACGCTCGACGGTCAGCCTGAAGGCATCGTTCTGAGCTATGGGTTCTGGGAACGAAGGTTCGGCGTTGATCCCGGCGTGCCTGGACGCTCGCTGACGTTTTCCGGATCGACTGAAGTGCTGCCAATTCTGGGCGTCATGCCGAAGGATTTCACGTTTCCGTACGGCTCGATGCTCGCCACGAGCGGCTTCACCCGCTCGGTGGAAGTCGACATGTGGCTGCCGCTGACGCGTCACCGCGACGCACGCCTGGTCAACGCCGCCGGGGAGCCGAATCGTGACATTCATTATCTCGGCGTCGTCGGTCGCCTGAAGCCCGGCGCCTCGGTAGAGACCGTGCGGACTGAGCTCGCCGCGATTGCAAAGAATCGCACCGGGCAATTTCCAGACAGCAATATCGGCTGGGGCGTGACCGCGCGGCCGCTGCACGAACAAACGGTTGGGGCGCTGCGTTCCGCGCTGCTGATCCTGCTGGGTGGTGTCGGCGTGGTGCTGCTGATCACCTGCATCAATGTTGCAAACGTCCTGCTCGCGCGGGCCGCCGGTCGCGGCCGCGATCTCGCCATCCGCTCGGCTTTGGGTGCGTCCAGGAAGCGGTTGATCCAGCAGATGCTCACCGAGAGTCTGCTGCTGTCGCTCGCCGGCGGTGTCGCCGGCCTGCTCGTGATGATCTTCGCAACCCGGGGAATCATCGCGCTCGCGCCGGCGGACCTGCCGCGGCTTGCTGAAGTGTCACCCGGATGGCCCGTCGCGCTCTTCGCACTCGCGCTCTCTGTTGTCACCGGCTTCATCGTCGGGGTCGTGCCCGCCTCGTCGGCGGCACGGTCGCAGGCGCAGGACGCCTTACGCGACGGAGCTCGCGCAACGGTCTCGCCGGCGCGTCGACGAATCCGGTCGGCGCTGATCGTCGCGGAAATCGCCCTGGCGATGGCGCTCACCGTTTCGGGCGGGCTCCTGCTCCGCAGCTTCGTTTCCGTGCTGCGCGTCGATCCAGGATTCCGCTCGGAGAAGCTGCTGACATTCCAGACTGCCGTTCCGCCACGATACGGCGACGCCGCCGCCAGGCTCACGTACCTCGACGCGCTCGAGGCCAGGTTGAGGGCGCTGCCTGGCGTCCTCGAGGTCGGCGGCACCACCCGCCTGCCGCTCGGGAGTACCCAGGTGACGACCATGCTCGAGGCGGAAGGAAAGCCGCGCCCTCGGTCCGAGTGGGCGGAAGTCGAGATGCGCCGGTCCGTGTTCGACTTCTTCTCCGCTATGGAGATTCCCATTATTCGCGGCCGGAGTTTCACGCGGCTCGATGACGCGTCGGTCCCTCCGGTCGCGGTCGTGAACACAACCCTCGCGAGACGAGTATTCGGTGATGAGGACCCGGTTGGAAAGCGAGTTCGTTTCGGCCCTGGTGACCCGCCCTGGATGACCATCGTCGGCGTCGTCGGAAGCATCAAACACGGGAATCTCGAAGAGGTGCCGAAGCCGGAGCTGTACATCAACTACCGCCAGGGTCCGCCGACATCTCCGTTCCTGGTGGTGCGTACGAAGGACGATCCCGCCGCGCTCGCCGCGTCGGTCCGCCAGGCGCTGCGGGATCTTGGAGCAGAGGCGCCGGCTGAACTGCGGACGATGGACGCGATCCGGAGCCGCTCCGTCGCAGGCCGCCGTTTCGTCCTGCTGCTGGTTGGCCTGTTCGGTGTGCTCTCCCTCGCACTCGCTGCGCTCGGTGTCTTCGGGGTGATTACGCTGATTGCGACCGAACGCACCACCGAAGTCGGGATTCGGCTCGCGCTCGGGGCCACGCCGTCCCAGGTGATGGGGCTGATCGTACGACAGGCGCTGCAGCTGGCCGCTGCCGGGATCGCGATCGGAGGGGTCGCCGCGCTGATCGTTGCGCCGCTGCTCGAGGCGCAGCTCTTCGGGGTTCGAGCGACCGATCCAGTGACCTTCATCGGAGTCGCATTGATGCTCGGCACGACCGCCGCCCTCGCTGCGATGCTGCCGGCGCGTCGCGCGATGCGTGTCGACCCGGCGAACGCGTTGCGGAGTTGAGGGTGGAGGTTTCTCGTTTGAGATTTCTCGCGCCTGTTCGCCACATGGACACAGAGGCACGGCGTTCGACGTCGATGAACATCCGTGCCTCTACAACAGTTTGCCCGGATTCATGA
>Ga0126307_10002650_pt1 | contig 12106 bp, 9 predicted proteins | sample Plot28_FD_89955 | JGI IMG/M metagenome (GOLD analysis project Ga0126307, IMG submission 89955) | Serpentine soil microbial communities from UC McLaughlin Reserve, CA, USA - Plot28 | ecosystem: Environmental > Terrestrial > Soil > Grasslands | place: USA: UC McLaughlin Reserve, Lake County...
AAGCTGTGGCTTAAAGTAGCGGTGTTGGTATAAAAAACATTTCCGGGCACAATGCGTTGTTCAAACCTTGAACCGACATTATTTGTCGCCAAGCGATTGTATCGGTAAGAGCCATTAATGCCATGCTTTTCGCCATTCCAGCGGTTTATATACAAGCCCCCGGCGGTGTATGAGTCTGGAAGACCTCTCAAACTCCAGTCATTGAATTCATCTGAAGTTCCAAAACTGTAATAGTAGCCACTTAGTTCATCGTAATCAATATCATTTTCAATTCCTAAGCGTCGTTTTTCTTCCCAATTTAAACTCCCGGTACTTGTATTGCTTTTCGTTCCATAAAGAGAAAGCTTTCTTTTGCCTACAAACTGGTTATAAAGAAGTTTAGCATCTGTTATGTTATCAAAGTTGGAACCTGCTTCAGCACGCCCAAATGAACCTTTTTTCCGGTCTTCTTTTAATTTAATATTGACGGTCTTTCCTTCATTTCCTGTAGAAATACCAGTAAGGTTTTGCTGGTCTGATTTATTGTCGAACAATTGCACTTTATCTACTGCTTTTGCTCCAATATTCTTGGTAGCCATTGTAGGATCATCACCAAAAAACTCCTCACCATCTACCAAAACCTTTTGTACTCTTTGTCCCTGTGCAGTAATCTCACCTTTGCTATTCACCTGGAAGCCGGGAAGTTTTTTCAACAGGTCTTCTACCGTTGCGCCTTCCTTAGTGTAAAAACTATCAGCAACAAACTCAGTGGTATCTCCCTTTATCCGTATCGATCCTGCACTTTTAATAACGACAGCATCTAATAGCTGCGACTTTAATGTTAGAGGAATGGTGCCTAAATTATTCTCTGGCTGATCTTTAATTTCTACTTCATCTGAAAAGTCGGCAAACTTTGGATAAGTGATCAGTAGTACATACTTGCCGGGATGAACGCCAGTCAATTGGAAAGCGCCTTGTTTATCCGTGCGTCCGAATTTATATAGTGTAGAATCTTTTTTCTGCAACAATGAAATGACTGCGTTGGATAGATTTTTGCGACCTAATGTATCAGAGATGGTTCCGGTAACTGAAGACTGGGCTAACACTAATTGTGAAACACAAACAAAGAATAACCCGGTTAAGAATTTTCTCATGAGACGGGTGTTAGTTTTATGAACATCAATAATAATATGAAAAACCTTACTGACTTGTTAACTTTACTTAAACGGTAATAATTTCTCCATCTTATGTCAGAATCAAACAACAACCCGGCAAATGGAAATAGGAATGCTATTGTTGAATTAGAGAATGGGGTAGAGACCGTGCAACATAATGCACCTACCGTGGAAGAGCGTTATGAAGATCGCAACTTTATTGATACCTCAAAGACAGTATGGAATTACTCTATCCTGTATGATGATGATATAACTACTTATCAGAATGGCACTCACTACAACCTTTACAAAAAGTTTGGTTCCAAAAAACTAACGGTGTTGGAAAAAGAGGGTTATTATTTCTGTGTATGGGCGCCAAATGCTACCAAGGTTTCAGTAACAGGAAATTTTAATGACTGGAATAAACATTCTCATCCATTGGAGCCACGGTGGGACAAGAGCGGTATCTGGGAAGGGTTTATCCCGGGTATTAAAAAGGGTGAACTATATAAATACCACATCAGGGGTTACAAGGGTGTTGAAACAGAAAAAGGAGACCCGTTTGCTAACTTTTGGGAAAAGCGACCATTAACTTCATCCATCACTTGGGAATTTGACTATAAATGGCAGGATGAAGTATGGATGAAGGCCCGGAAAAAACATAATGCGCTTGATGCGCCTTGGAGCGTTTACGAAGTACACCTTGCCAGCTGGATGCGTCCTGACCCCGGCAATGAAGAAACGTACAATACCTATGGGCAAATGGCCGAACTATTGGTTCCGTATGTAAAGGAAATGGGATTCACCCATGTAGAATTAATGCCGGTGATGGAACATCCTTTTGACGGAAGCTGGGGTTATCAATGCACTGGTTTTTTTGCACCCACATCCCGCTTTGGCGCACCCGAAGACTTTATGTACCTCGTAGATAAATTTCACGAAGCAGGAATTGGTGTTATCCTGGACTGGGTTCCTTCTCATTTTCCATACGATTCGCATGGACTTTTCATGTTTGATGGCACACATACCTATGAATATGCAGACATGCGAAAGGGATTTCATCCTGATTGGAACAGCTATATTTTCAATTACAGGAGGGGGGAAGTGAAATCATTTTTAATCAGCAGTGCCCGGTTTTGGTTCGACCTCTTTCATATAGATGGAATCAGAGTAGATGCCGTTTCCTCTATGCTTAAACTTAATTATTCACGTAATGAAGGAGAGTGGGAACCCAATGAATTTGGAGGTAACGGAAATATAGAGGCTATTGCTTTTATCAAAGATCTTAATGAAACCATTTTCCGGGATTTTGATGATGTACAGACCATTGCAGAGGAAGCCACGGACTGGCCAGGTATTTCCAAACCCACCTTTGCAGGAGGCCTTGGCTTTGGTATGAAGTGGATGATGGGCTGGATGCATGACACCCTCGATTTTTTCAAAATTGATCCGCTATTCCGTAAAGACCACCAGGACAAATTCACCTTTAGCATGATGTATTTCTTTGACGAAAACTTCATGCTTCCTTTGAGTCACGATGAAGTAGTACATGGTAAGTCGCCTATGCTATATAAAATGCCGGGAGATGAATGGCAAAAGTTTGCCAACCTGCGTACCATGTATAGCTATATGTGGACACACCCGGGCGCCAGGTTGTTATTTATGGGTAACGAGTTCGGTCAAACTTCTGAATGGAACTACAAATCGGAACTTGACTGGGGTTTATTGAAGTTTGATTTACACAAAGGGGTTCAAACCTGTTTAAAAGATCTTAATCATTTGCTCAGGTCGGAGGAAGCCTTATATATTAACCAGTTTAACCAAGAAGGGTTTGAATGGGTGGACTTGAACCACCGACATGAATCGGTGGCTGTTTACAAAAGAAAGGGAAAAAAAGAAGAGGATGATCTGTTGATTATACTCAACCTTACGTCAGTTGTGCGATATGATTGGCATGTTGAGGTTTGGAGCAAGTTGTATGGTAAAGAGATATTTAATTCGGATGCTAAAAAATACGGCGGCACTGGAACTGTTTATAATCCTGAGATCAGAAATGAAGTTGTTGACAAAGATCAAAAAAAATACAAGCTCATCGTTAACCTGCCCCCGCTTTCTGCCATAATTTTAAAGTAATCACCTAACCCATATAATTTTTTTCTAAAAGATGCGTTTTTGCTAGCAAAAACTAGGGCAAATTTCTATTTTCGGTTTCCCGAAGAACCACAAAACAATATCCTATGCTTAAAGTGATGCTGACTAGTGCTGTCCTAACCATTTCTACACTTCTCTTTGCACAAACAGATAGCTCCTCTTATTTTTTGAAAAAAAGCCTTGAAGAAAAGGGCAAGGGACGCCGTATGGAATCTTTAAAGCAATTAGAGAAAGCTTATAGTTACAATAAAACAAGTAAAGAGGTGGTGAGTGAACTAGCTGCTGCTTACCTGGATTTGCGCCGTTATGCACAGGCAAGAGAAAAATACCTGCAACTAGAAAGCTTTGGAAATGCAACAGACAGTACATACAAACAACTGATGCTTCTATCGTTTAACATGCGTCAATTGGATGATGCCATTAAATATGCTACTCAATTAAAAAAGGTTAGCCCTTCTGCAAAAACAGCTTTTTTTATAGGCAAGGCCTATTACGACAAAGAAGATCTTGGAAATGCTATTAAGTATTTAGATCAGGCGGCAAAAGAAGATCCGCAAAATGCCGAAGTGCCTTACATGATTGCCAAGGGTTATGCTGAAATGCAGAACTTTAAATCAGCCATTCCTTATTTCCAAAAGGCAGTACAATTAAATCCGACACAAAGCTATTGGATCTATGAAATGGCCCTCATCTATTATGGTATGAACGATGACCAGAATTCTTTGAAGTATATGCTGGAGGCAGGAGAGAAGGGTTTAAAAAAGGACAACGCTTATATGCAAAACCTTGCCACGGCCTATATAAACGTGGGCAGATTTAACGAGGGAGTTGGCGTATTGCAGGATATATTACGGATGCGCCCCAGTGACAAGAACGTGATAAGCACCATAGCCGAAGCATACTATAATGCTAAAAAATACGACGAGGCCATCAACTACTACGATGAACTTTTGAGAATGGACAAACAAAATGCAGATGCGCTTTATATGATTGGCATGAGTTATCAAAAGAAAGGTGATAAGCAAAAAGGCATGGCGCTTTGCGACAAAGCCATTGAAATGGATCCAAGCCTTAAAAGCTTGAAGCAAGAGAAAAAAATGCCGGGAGGATATTAAACCATCCCAAACCACCAGGCTCACTGGGTATGGAGCCCTGTTTGAAAAAAAATTTATTATAACCAGGAGCTGCCGAAAGGTGGCTTTTTTATTCAGTTGCGCCGACGCTGCACAATGCACAAGCCAACGCATACCGTGAAAGAGAATTTGTTATACAGGCGCAGGATAAAATACACGCACCGGTTGTAGCATGGGAAAGTAAAGCGTTTATATTTGGCTGCTCCACTTATTTGCTATCATGGACCCGGCTATTGATAGTAAAAATCAAATGTTGTTATACCAAACGGCCCTCCGGTACTCTGGCTGAGTATCATTCGCTTAAGCAGCCCCTTGTCGTATTGATAGGTATAATTCTCTGTAATGTTATTCTGTTCGTACACCACCTGTGTCTTATTATGCCTGCCTAACATCAGGTATGAGCCTGTTATAAAATACAGCGTTGAGCCTATGTTGCTATAGAAGTTTTTATCTGAATTGTACGTGGCTGTTATTTTGCTAATGCTGGCCATTGTTCCTGGCCACTTATTGAACTCCTCAATTTTTACAACATTGTCGCTATCATCATAGGTAAAGCTGGTGTATGCGTACACCTCTTTAGCGGCGTTTGTATACCCTATAGAATCTACAATTAGCCTGCCTTTATCATCATAGGTATATATGTGTCTTACACCGGTAAACGAATTAGAATAAGGCAACTTACTGAGCTTTTCGGTTAGTTTACCATTTTTATATACCAATGTATCTGTTTGCTCACTAGATATGCTATTGCCTCCGTAACTCCACAGCATCCAGAACTTTACAGGATTACCTTCTGTATCATACTGAATGGACGTTTTCCATACATGTCTGTTATTGGTGCTGTCTGTTATTGCTACCAGACGGTTTTCGGTGTTATACTGAAAAGTGGAATACAGGATAGAATCACCGCTCTTAGCTACCACCCGTTTCAGTAGCTTATTTCCCAATTCAGGAAAGTCGTCCTTTTTGCAAGAGTTAAAAAAGCAAAGAAGTGATAAAGCGGCAAGTGTTATACGGGTAAGCGGCATGGTAAAAGGTTTAATTTAAAAATCAATAGACTTCCAATTTAAGGGAGTCTCTCTCTGCGCTGACACCGAAATTGAGGTAACTGTTGCACGTTATTAGCGGAGGCCTCATCCTTACAGGAAAAAAAGAATTCTATACCTCTATTGTAGTACGTCCTCAACCGGCTAGCTATGCTTTTTACTACATGCGCTCCGGTACTTTAATTCCCAGCAAATGCATGGCATCTTTGATTACAGTAGCTGTTAACCGGCAAAGTTGTAAACGCAGTTGCTTTTTTTCCTCGTTCTCTGCCTTCAATACGCTGTGTACCGTATAAAACGTATTGTAGGTTTGAGCAACACTATAAATATAATTAGCGATAGCAGAGGGGTTATATTCCATTGCCGCCTGGTGAACCATTTCTGGATATTGCTCTAACAATACCAACAACGCCTTTTCAAGTTTGAGCAGTTCAGAATTTTTAATTACTTCGCTTGAATCCCCCACCGGTTCTTTTCTTAAAATAGATTTGATCCTTGCATGCGTGTATTGGATAAACGGACCCGTAAATCCATGAAAATCGATTGACTCCTCGGGATTAAAAACCATTCTTTTTTTGGGATCCACTTTTAAAAGAAAAAACTTGAGCGCTCCTAAGGCAATGGTTTCATACAATTCTTTCAATTCATCGTTGCTAAATTCTTCTACTTTACTTTTTTCGTTTGTCTTCTTCTCCGCCTCTTTCACCATTTCATCAACAAGGTCGTCCGCATCTACTACGGTTCCTTCACGACTCTTCATTCTGCCACTGGGCAATTCCACCATTCCATAACTTAAGTGGTAAATTCCGTCGGCGTAAGGCATTCCCAGTTTTTTTAAAATGAGCTTCAGCACCTTCATGTGATAATTCTGTTCATCGCCTACCACATAAATACTTTGGTCGTAATGAAATTGCTCATATTTCTGATGGGCCAGTCCCAGGTCCTGGGTTATATAAACCGATGTGCCGTCTTTACGTAACACCAATTTTTCATCAAGACCTTCGTCTGTAAGGTTAATCCATACACTACTATCTTCTTTTTTATAAAAAACACCTTTCTTCAAACCCATTTCAACAAACTCACGACCTAACAGGTAAGTTTCGCTTTCATAATAGGTTTTGTCGAAATCACTGCCTATGCGTTTATAGGTTACGTCAAAGCCTTCATATACCCAACCATTCATTTTTTTCCAAAGCTCCCTGACTTGCGTATCTCCAGCCTCCCAATCTACCAGCATCTGCTGCGTTTTTTTCATGATGGGTGCGTTACGTTCGGCTTCTTCTTTCGATTGTCCTGCAGCTATAAGGTCCTGCATTTCGTCTTTATGCTCATTATTGAATTTCACATAATAATCACCCACAAAATGGTCTCCTTTTATACCAGTGCTTTGTGGTGTATCTCCGTTGCCAAACAATTGCCACGCGATCATGCTTTTGCAAATATGTATGCCGCGATCGTTTACAATGCAGGTTTTCATCACCTCATTGCCAACCGCTTTTAATATTTCAGCAACACTCCATCCCAGGAAATTATTTCTCAAATGACCCAGGTGCAGGGGCTTGTTGGTATTAGGAGAGGAGTACTCCACCATTATTTTTTTGCGCAGCGCAGACGGCTTCTTAAGTTCTGGAGTTGAGAAATTCTTTGCAAGAAAGTTTGTGAAATAAAAATCATTCACCGACAGGTTCAGGAATCCTTTTATAACATTATAACCGGTAAATAGATCCTGGTTGTTTCTAACCACGTACTCGCCCATCTCGTTTCCTAACTGTTCAGGAGATTTTCGTAATTGTTTTACCAACGCAAACAAAACCACCGTATACTCACCTTCAAACTCGGGTTTGGTTTGGTTTACAGCCATATCATTTGCCGGGATGGAGATAGTATAAAGATTATTTATTGCCGTTGCCGATGCTTCTTTGATTTGTTGGACTAAACTCATTCTGTTCCTTGTGATTTGCGCCGCAATTTAACTAATCATTGCCAGAGCAATAAAAGCACTTCTGTACCCTTAACGAATTGTATACACAAACTCGCTAAATAGCTATTATTTTCGCAGCTTTCATGCGAAGGGTCCACTATAAAGTAAGATCGGTCATTTTTGAAGTATTGGATTTTTTTTATCCTTTATTCCGGAAGTTCATGCCCTTGCAAACCTATCATTATGCAGCTTGCGGGGGCGTCAATACGCTATTAAGTCTCTTTACCTATTTTGTTTCTTATAACTTCATTGTTAAAAAGCAAATACTCCAATTGGGGTTTATAGCTTTTCAGCCCCACATTGCCGCCTTATTTCTTTCTTTTTTGGTGAGTTTCCCGGTGGGTTTTTATTTAAGCATGTATGTGATTTTCCAGGGATCGTATCTGAAAAGAAGGGTTCAGCTTTTCCGTTATTTTTTGGTCATCGTAGGATGCATGATCATTAATTACATCTTCCTGAAAATATTTGTAGAAGTGATTGGGTGGTATCCTACACCGTCACAACTTATTACGACAGGTATTGTTATCCTGTTTAATTATTTTTCGCAGCGCCATTTTTCATTCAAATCAGAAAAGGCAGCTTCGCAGAAGCAAGGCATGCAAGCTTAACGTTTTAAATCAAGTTCAGAAACAAGGACACTCAATTTTCCTGCACAATTACTTCTTATTAATAAATGTTGGGGCAGTGCATAAACAGCAGTAAGTTTTAAATCGTTTACAGCGCCTGAACCTTTGATGCCTTTTGTCCATTCTTTATTTAACCATGTGTTCAAAGCAGCAGAAGCGGTATTATAATAATCGGTTAGTTCAAAAGAAGTATAGCTTTTTAGTTCTTCAACAATGCGGTTACTGAATAACCATTTAGCTGTTTTTAGTAACAAATTTTTTGTTTTAAGATCGTAATCCATATTCTGGACTTCAATAGCTTTTTTTTCTGCGTTATAAACCGGTTTCCCTGTAAAGAAAACAGTCCCATTAAATGAACCTTTAAAATCAACCTTTACCAAAAGGTCGCCGTTTTCATTTCCTGCAACAGAGGTTTGCTCAATGATAATATGTTTTTTGAAAAGACCCTCCGTTAGGTCAAACCGTTTATTGGCAAGGTAACCGTTCAATACTTTACTTAACGAATCATATTGCAAGGCAGCTTCCAAATAAATATTAAAACCACCTGGATTGCCAGCTATGGTTAAATCGGGAACAGTAGTGACAGTTGCGTCCGGCTTTGCAAAACTCACCACCGGCGTTGCAGAAATACCGATGTTGATATTTAAAAGGTCATTTTTAGCGTTGATATTTTCCATACGCAACTTTTTTGGATGTAAACTAAAGTAACCAATATTGGGAAGGGTGTATACATCGTTCATCATATTCCATGCCTGCTGCAGGTAAGGCCTTAGGTTCATAGCCCCAAAAGAATCTTCCATTGCTTTTTTAGAAAGATCCAGTTCCGATTTCAAACCGTTCATTACACTGGTAGTTACATCCTGGCCCCAAAAACACACGGAACATTTGTCCAAGGGTTGCGGCTCGCTCCGCGTAATTTTTGTACTTAAAACCTGGTTGGGTAAGAGGTGGAAGGAGGTGGTAAACCCAATATTTACTTTCCGTTCCGGTTCATCAAACCCGCAGCGACAGGCAGGCGTCCATGGCGAAAGGACGGTACCATTTACACAAGCCCTGGAAGAACCAATGATCTGGTAATAACCTATAAACGCAAGATTCATGGTGGTACCGGTCATGCTCATTTTTAAAGGAGAACGACGGAAATGATATTTATACCTTGTAGCACAATCTGATTGTACCCAGTCCACAGGATAATGAGGAGAAGTGAAGACAGTATCTACGTTGTTCTCTGCCAGCGCATATATAGCTTTCAGGTTTATTTGAATCGGAATATCAATCTGTGATTCGGGCAATGAATCGATAGTAATGTTAGACGATGTTTTTTGCGCAATGGCAAAGGAGTTACAAGCAAAAGCAAGAAATAAAAAAATAATTCTCATGGTGGACGCGTTCATCAAATATAAAACGCAAACCATAAGAATTGATTGCGGAAAAGTTAAACGCCTCAGCCCGACCCTCTCCACAAGAAGAGGGAGCAAATTCTGAGAGGGGATTTACATTCCGTCTTTTGGTTGGGTCATACTGAACCAGTTGCCGCAACCATCAGTAACGATGCATTCAATACCATAGAACTGTTCTTTGGGCTCTGATTTAAATTGAACTCCTTTGGCTTTTAGTTCTTCATAGGTGGCTCTTACGTCTGGAGTGTACAAGACACCGGCGCCCATGACACCTTTGTCCAACAGTAATTTCAAAGCATTTTTCACATCGTCATCGAAAGATCCATCACCATTGGCAGGAAACAAAATAATTTCGAGTTCCGGCTGTTCGGGCGGGTTTACCGTTAACCAGCGAAATCCACTGTCCATAGTGGCATCAGTATTTACTTTAAAACCCAACTTATTTACGTAAAAGTCATAAGCTTTTTCCTGGTCGTTTACAAAGAAGGAGGTGTGGGAAAGTTTGGTTACCATAACAATTTTGTTTGTAACAAAACTAAAAATTCAAAAAGCAAGGGGCTTATTGAATCTTGCTAATTCAGACGCTATTTGTCTATTTTATAGGACTCAATAAAGCAGTGCGGAATAACCGTCTTCGGTTGCTCTTTGGCTTTTTGTTTTTTAAGCCAGGCCATGTTACGGTAGTATTGTGGAGCAAAACCAATTTCTTTTTTAAAGAGCACACTAAAGGAACCCAGGCTTTCAAAGCCAACTTCATTGCATACTTCGGTTACCTGCTTGTTTTCTCCCAGTAAGTCTTTAGCTTTTTCTATTCTTTTTAGAGTGAGATATTGATGTGGTGTTTTTTTATACACCTGGGAAAACAACCTATGGAAATGAAAACGCGAGAGAAATGCTTTTTGCGAAATCTCTTCAAGGTTCAAAGCTTCACCATAGTTTTCATCAATGAATACTTTGGCAGCAACAATCCTTTCATATAATTCGCGGGCAATAGCCATAATCAAATTTACCGATTTGCCGGATTTTTCCATTCCCTACCCAATCGCTCAATAGACTCAATTACTCTTGCTGTCCTGGTTTCTTCCCGCTTAGCAGAGACAATCCATTCCACATATTCTTTTTTATTAGTAAAAGATAAAGAGTTGAAAAAAGCTTCTTGCTTTTTCGATTTCTTCAGGGCGGCAGAAAAATCATCTGGCAGGTAAATGAGTTTTTTCTGTGCGTCTATATATTTAAATATTTCTCTTTCTTTTGGTTTAGAATCTTTTTTTATATCCTTTTCTGTTTTCAACCGCATACCAAATGCGGACCAGGTATCGTCAAAAGAAATAAGGTTGATCCACTGCATTTCATTATGTTTCAATAATTCGTCCCAGCCTTTGTCCCTTGTCAAATCTGTCTGAACTTTGGAGGTGCCCTTTGGGTAATATATCCAGCAAACCACATCGTTTTTAATTAAGGAGAGCACCTTTTTCAGGTCCTGATTCATTTGCGCTTTATCTTTTACAAACCAGTGCACCTGGTTGTATGCCCTGGCAGTATCTGAGATTTTCACGCCGGTTGGTAAAGCCCCGAGGTTTTTCTTAAAATCGCCTGGTGCATTTAGAGTAAGTAAGGTATAACCATTATTAATCTTTAATTTCTTTGCAGTGGTGGTTGAAGGCATATGGTTGTTTAATGCAAATTAAAATGTTGAAGACAGGTTTGTTTCTTTATTCTTGCTATACAACCAAAGAAACTGAGTTTTCAAACGCCAATTGCTGAAAAAACGGCTAAGGTACAAGAGTGCGACGCAAGCAAAGCTTAATAGCAATTATATGGTTGGCTACATAATGCCTGCTAACTATTTCCCATTTTTCTTTCTGACAAAATTGCACTTTGCCGCCCACGGCATAATCATTGATAACCAATAGTGAACTATTAAAATTCTTTAATCAATGGGAAAAATAATTGGAATTGACTTAGGTACAACCAATAGTTGCGTGGCCGTAATGGAAGGTAATGAGCCCGTAGTGATTGCAAATGACGAAGGTAGGCGTACAACCCCTTCGGTAGTGGCATTTTTGAAAAACGGGGAGCGCAAAGTAGGTGATCCGGCCAAACGCCAGGCGATTACTAACCCTCAGAATACCATCATGAGCGTGAAGCGCTTTATGGGTCGCCGTTTTGATGAGGTGACAGAAGAGATCAGCCATTGGAGCTATAAAGTGGCAAAAGGTGACAATAATACGGTTCGTATTGATATAGATGGCAGGTTATACACTCCGCAGGAGTTATCCGCTATGATTCTCCAAAAAATGAAAAAAACTGCTGAGGATTACCTCGGACAGGAAGTAACAGATGCAGTAATTACCGTGCCTGCTTATTTCAATGATGCGCAGCGTCAAGCTACAAAAGAAGCCGGCGAGATAGCAGGTTTGAACGTTCGTCGTATAGTAAATGAGCCTACAGCCGCCGCCCTGGCTTATGGATTGGATAAAGGTGGCAAAGACCATCATATTGCTGTTTTTGATCTTGGTGGTGGAACATTTGATATTTCCGTGCTGGAATTGGGCGATGGTGTGTTTGAAGTAAAATCAACCAATGGTGATACGCACCTGGGGGGTGATGACTTTGATAAGGTGGTAATGGACTGG
>Ga0126307_10002651_pt1 | contig 12106 bp, 10 predicted proteins | sample Plot28_FD_89955 | JGI IMG/M metagenome (GOLD analysis project Ga0126307, IMG submission 89955) | Serpentine soil microbial communities from UC McLaughlin Reserve, CA, USA - Plot28 | ecosystem: Environmental > Terrestrial > Soil > Grasslands | place: USA: UC McLaughlin Reserve, Lake County...
GAACGTCCCACAGTGCTCGCTATAGGGGGGTGTCCGGAACGTTCGGCGGGTCGATCCGCCCTCGCACGTCGGCCAGCGCGATCGCGGGCCGACCCTCGCCCGGGGCGCCGGCGCCGCGGAGGATGACCTCGTCGCCGTCCTCCAGGAAGGTCCGCTCCTCGGCCCCCAGGCGGAGCGGCTCCTGGCCGGCGTGCGTGAGCTCGAGCAGGCAGCCCTGGGTGCCGGGATCCGAGCCCGAGATCGTTCCGGAGGCGAACAGGTCTCCGGCGCGAACTCGCGCACCTGCGTGGGTGACGTGGGCGAGCTGCTGCGCCGCGCTCCAGTACAGGTCGCGGGCGTTCGTCCTGCTGATCGTCTCGCCGTCGCCGCTCTCCGCCGGGGCGAGGGCCACCTCCAGGTCGAGGTCGAGCGCCCAGCGATGGTCGTTGCGAAGGTACGCCAGCGGTGCCGGGTCCTGGGCCCGGCCCGGAACGCGAAAGGGCTCGAGCGCCTCGAGCGGCGTGATCCACGCCGCGATCGAGGTGGCGAACGCCTTGCCTAGGAAGGGGCCGAGCGGGCGGTACTCCCAGGCCTGGATCGAGCGGGCGCTCCAGTCGTTGACGAGCAGGAAGCCGAAGATGTGCTCGGCCGCCGCGTCTGTGGGGACCGGCCCGCCACCATCGGGTCCCGGGCCGCTGACGAAGCCGAGCTCGAGCTCGAAATCGAGCCGAGGCTCTGGCCCGAAGTCGGGTTGCGCGCCGGGTGTCTCCGGGCCGATCTGTCCGACCGGGCGCCTGACTGGGGTGCCGCTGAGGACCAGGTTCGCCGCGCGGCCGTGGTAGCCGACGGGGTGGTGGCGCCAGTTGGGGAAGAGCGGCTCGTCGTCGGGGCGCACGAGCCTGCCCACGCTCGAGGCGTGCTCTATCGAGGAATAGAAGTCGACGTAGTCGCCCACCTCGATCGGCATCAGCTCCTCGGCCTCGGCGAGCGGGACCAGGGCCTCGTCGGCGAGGCCGGCATCGGCGACCTCGCTGTTCCCGGCGGCGATCAGCTCGGTCAGGCGAGCGCGAAGCCCGGACCAGGTCGGCCGCCCGAGCTCGAGCAGGGGGTTGAGGGTCGGGGCCTGGAGTGCCCGGCGCAGGGCCCCGGCGTCCGATCCGGGCGTATCCAACAGGCCCGCCTGCGCCAGCGGAGCCAGCAACAGAGCCCGATCGCCGATCCTGGCCGCCGGTTGCGGGGACGTTCCCGGGGCGCGGACCACCCCGTAAGGCAGATGCTCGATCCCGAAGCCCGAGCCGTCGGCGCCCGGAACCCAGGTCCGCTGGGTGTCGCCTCGCGCCATGCGGCGACCTTACGGGCTCGGATAGGGTCAACGCGATGTGATCGCCGCGCCGAACCGATCAGGGGGATCCACCGCCTCCCGATGGGTATGGGTGCTGGTCCTCGCGGGCGTCTACTTCGCCTCGGCGAAGCTTGGGCTGGAGCTTGCCTTTGCCACCCCGAGCGTGACCGCGATCTGGCCGCCGACGGGAATCGCATTGTCGGCCCTGGTGCTCTGGGGGCGAGGTCTGTGGCCTGGCGTCCTCCTCGGCGCATTTCTCGCCAACGTCACCACCGACGTGCCGGTCTACACCGCCGGGGGAATCGCCGTGGGGAACACCTTGGAAGCGCTGGTTGGGGCGTGGCTGCTCAACCGCGTCGACTTTCGCCCCTCGCTGCTGCGGCTGCGGGACATCTTCGCGCTCGTGGTGCTTGGGGCGGTGCTCAGCACCGCGGTCAGCGCGACGATCGGCGTCGCCAGCCTCAGCGTCGGGGACTCGCTCTCCGAGGGGGCGCTCTCCACTTGGCGCACCTGGTGGCTCGGCGATCTGGGGGGCGATCTGCTCATCGCGTCCGCGATCTTCGTGCTCGTCACCCACTGGCCGTATCGGGATCTTCCGGGAAGCGCCGCCGAGGGGCTCGTCCTGCTCGTGGCCCTTGTCGGGATCGAGCTGGTGGTCTTCTCCAATGACGTTCCCGCCGCCTATCTGGCTTTCCCGATCATTGTCTGGGCCGGGCTCCGTTTCCTGCAGCCGGGCGCGACCGTCGCCGCCCTGGCCTTCGCCATCATCGCGGTGACCTTCACCGGCAACGACGAGGGGCCGTTCTTCCGGCGCTCGCAGGACGATGGCCTCATCCTCGCTCAGACGTTCTCGGCGATCGTCGGCCTGACGGGCCTGATCCTGGCCAGCGTCACCTTTCAGCGCATGCGGGCCGAGCGGCGGGCGCAGCATCTGGCCCACGATCTGCAGGCTGAGCTGCTGCCCCCGCAGCTTCCCGAGATCCCGCAGTTCGAGACCGCCGGCTGGTATCGGGCCGGCATGCAGGGACAGGAGGCCGGCGGGGACTTCTATGACGCCTTCAACACGACCCCCGGCCGCTGGGTGGCGGTGATCGGGGACGTCTGCGGCAAGGGGCCGGAAGCGGCCTCCCTGACCGCGCTCGCCCGCTACACGCTGCGAGCTGTCGGCCGCGAGGCTGCCGGTCCCAGCGACGCGCTGCGCGCGCTCAACGAAGCGATCCTCGAACAGCGATCGGATCAACGCTTCATGACCGCGGTCCTGGTGCAGCTCGATGTCGCGAGTGGGAACGGCGGCGTCGCGGTGAGCAACGGCGGGCATCCGGCGCCACTACTGGTCCGAGCCGGGGGCGAAGTCCAGGAGGTGCCCGGCGAGGGCGGGATGCTGCTCGGTATCTACCCGGACGCTGATCTCGTCGATCATCGCCTGGACCTGCAGCCCGGGGACTCGCTCGTCATGTTCACGGATGGGCTCGCGGAGCGGCGCGACCCCGGCGACGATCCCGCCGGCCGGATCCGGGCGTTGCTGCGATCGAGCGCCGGCGCCAGCGCGGACGAGATCGCGGCCCGTCTCGGCCGGCTTGCTCTGAGCGACAACGGCGGATCCGACGACGACGTGGCGATCGTCGTCCTGCGGAGAGTACGATCGCGGGAGCCCACCGGCGAAGCCACGGCCCCGGCGCGGCCCGGGTCACTCAGGGTAGAGCTGGAGCCCGGCCCAGGGTGCCCGGCCGAGGCTCGCTCGGCGCTCTCGCCGCTCGCGGACGCGCTTCCTACTCAGATCTCCATGGACCTGGCCCTGCTGGTGAGCGAGCTCGTCACGAACAGCGTGCGTCACGCTGGGCTTCGGCAGCGCGACGTGATCCGGCTTCAGGTCGAGCACTCGGCTCGCGTGCTTCGCGTCGAGGTGAGCGATCCGGGAGCTGGGTTCGGGGCCAGCCTCCCCGAGCCGGCCGCCAGGGGACCAGGCGGATGGGGACTCTTCCTGACGGAGCGGCTCGCCGATCGCTGGGGCGTCGATCGCGAGGACGGCTGGACAACGGTCTGGCTCGAGGTCGACCTCGAGAAGCCGGATGCCGTTCCAGACGAGGCCTAACCCGCCGGAGGCTCGTCGACCAGCTCGATTCGCTTCGCGACCCCGGTCATCTCCAGAACCTCATTGACCCGGTCCTGGCCCCTGACCACGATGAAGCGACCGCCCTCGTCACGCACGCGCTGATCGGCGATGATCAGCGCCCGCAGGCCCGACGAATCGATGAAGGTGAGCCCTCGCAGGTCGATGACGAACGTCTCCGGTTGCGGGGTCCCGTCCGCGGTCAGCAGTCGCTCGAATCGGTCAACTCCAGCCATGTCGAGCTCGCCCGTCATTCGGAGCAGCCGCACGCCTCCGCTCTCGGATGCGGCGATCTCGAGCACCTCCTTGGCGTCCTTGCGCTCCGTGCGCGCCAGCCTACACCCCTCCAGACAGGGGACCCCGACCTTCGGTCAGGGGGCCTTGCGCTGCAGCTCGAGCACCTGCTGGAAGGTCGGCCGGTTCGTCGACGGGAAGCGGTTCGGCAGGAGCCCGGGCACGAAACCAGTGGTGGCCGCCTGTTTCGTCCACTTCGCCGGGTCGGGCTCGCCAAGCTGGCTCGTGAGCTGGTCGGCCGCGCCATGGACCGCGTTCCAGAGCGAGCTGCGGCACGCCGCCAGCGAGCCGGCGCCGCAGTAGGAGAAGTTGAAGGGATCCCGCACCCTGTCCCCGAGCAGCGTCCGAAGGTCCTTGTCCACGTACGACTCGCCCGAAAGCGAGCCCAGGCTGCGCACCGAGTTGAGGTCGGGGATGAGGCTTCCGAACACCGGGTTCATGACGGCCTCCGCGATCGGCCGCCAGAGCTCGTCCATGATCACCGGCCCGGGCTCGTCGTAGAGCCCGTCGCCATCGGCATCGAGACGGGGCGCGTCACGGCCTACCCAGTCATCGAGGATGTCCACGACCTTCTGGTCGCGCGCGCTCGGCGCCGGGCCCGTGCGAAGCACCCGGCTCACAATCGGCCACACAGGCGAACGCACGTCCTCGGTTGCCGCGCGGTTCATGATCCCGACGTTGTCGGTAATTCGCGCGTGCTTCGGCCATTGGTCGAACATCTCGACCCGCTGCACGGACCCGTACGGCTCGTCGTCACCGTGCATGAACCCGGGGGCCGAGCGGTTGTTCCAGTTCAGCAGCCGCCCATCCGGGCCGCTCGTGTCATGGGGATGCTCGCTCTCGCTGAGAAATCCGGTCCATTCGTGGTTCCCGTCGCCCAGCGTCGGCAGGCGCCGGTCGAGGCCCGGCGGCCGCTTCGGCATCCGTCCCGAGGAGAAGAACGAGGTGAACTTGCGCGAGACGTAGCCCCAATTGAAGGTGAAGCCGAACTTGTTTGCAGCGCTCCAGAACCGCTGCGGCGTCGTCGCCTCGCCCTCGGTCATGTCCTTGAGCGCGCCGAGGTTGAGACCATCACGCCCGAAGGTCGAGCGCTTGCGCGAGAGCGCATAGGGCTCGCCGTCCACCGTCGCGGTTGCGAACACCGGGCCGTGGACCGACACCGGGTAGCGAATCGGCTGACCGTTCAACAGGCCCGCGTTGAAGATCTCAAACGGCCGGCACTCGGCCTTGTACTGGTAGTGCGTGGACGCGCGCGTCGGCTGCGAGCCATCGGGCTCGCACAGGCGCTCGGCATAGACGTCGCGTATGTCGTGGCCAGCCGAGGTCAGGCTCCAGGCGTAGTTCTGGGTGCGGCCGATGAGGATGTACATCGCGGCGCCGGGGACCGCGACACCCTGGGCGTTGATGCCGGGGCCGTGCAGATCGATCTGCTGAACGATCTCGGGGTAGAAGTAGCCGAGCTGCGGGCCCATCACCGCGAGCGTGTTGCCGGTGGCGGAGCGCTGATGCGCGGTGAGCAGCCAGTTTGACGCCTGCTTGCGCGCGGGCGCGGCCGCTGCATCCGCAGCCGACTGCCGCGGATTCAAGCTCTGGATCGAGCGGGCGTCGAGCTCCACCGATCCGGTCACCGGTCCGCCGGTGAGCGGCGGGTAGTCGAAGCGCTTCTTGGTCGTCGTCGGCGCCTCCTCGTCGTCGGCGAGCATGACGTCGTCCCAGGCCTTGAAGCCCTCGCTGGCTCCCAGCGACCCCCGCAGCTTCGCCAGCAGATCGGCGTTCGCCGCCTCGCCCCCGCCCCCCGCGCCGAAGATCGAGCCGATGAACGCCGTGGTCGCGATCACGTCGTTGACCGTTGCCGGGGGCTGGTTGATGCCGTGGGCCTGGTTGTACGCGGTGACACCGTCGGCGTATGCCTGGGCATCGGCGAGGATCTGTTGCCCGTCCGCTCCGTAGGTGTCGACCAGGAGCTGGCGCTGTTTGGTTACGAGCTCCTCGGTCGCGGCGCTGGGCACGAATGACTGGCCGCTCGTGACCAGCGAGAAGGCGTCGAGGTTTGGGATGTCGGCGACGGCGGCCCGCGCCGGTCCCCGGCCCAGCTGAATAAGGAGCCCGCGGTCGCGGGCCGTGGTCCATCCGGCGCCGAAGGCGACGTCGGCGCGCGTCTGGCCGTAGACATGCGGGATGCCGAAGGAGTCGTAGATCAGCCGCAGCCCAGGCCGGCCGGTCTGCTCCTCGCGTGTCTGCCCGATCGGCATGAAGTCCTCGGGCAGGAAGAAGTGCTCGATGTCGGCATCGGTGATGTTGTCGCGGAGCGGAGTAAGCCCGCTGTAGAGGGGAAGCTGGTCGGTCGAGTTCTGGGTGAACGGCAGGCCGCCGAAGTTGCCGGGCGGCAGGATGTAGCGGGCCAAATCGCCGCGCTCGTCGTGGCCGCGGTTCTTTCCTGGAGCCGCCTCGGCAGCGACAGGGGCCAGGAGCAAGACGGCGGCCGCAAGGAAGATGGACAGGCTTCGCCGACTCAGGAAGCTTCTTGCCGTGACGAGCTGGTGTCCATACCAAGCGCCCCGCACGAGACCTCCCAGTGCTTCCCGGAGAAGCATGCCTAGAAACCACCAAGGATCCCTTTGAGGACCCTTTGTCAGTAGCGGGACCCGATTCGGAGCCTCACCCGGCGCCCGACTGCGGCGCTGCAGTGCTCAGCGCCGAAGGTATGACGCCGACTGGCACGAGCTTCGACACAGACCTGATCTTGTCCCGAAGCGAGAACCACCTCGACTTGATCATGGTCCGGTACAAGGAGCTCTGGGGCGATCAGGGCTCCGAGAACGACGTGCTCACGGTCAACGGAACAAACGTCATCAACGCCGCGACGAGTCCGATCAGCCACACGACGAACGCGATGTTCGCGTTCGACCAGGGCTCTGACCGGCAAAGCGACGTGAGCGCGCCGATCCCGGTGTTCTTCGGCCTGCCGTTCCTGAGCGCCGTGGATCTCTTCATCCCCGCGGCCTCGCCGCCGACGGGGACCGTGCAGGTGGCTCTCACCTCTCGAGGATCCGGGCCCGCTCGCGAGGTGAGCTTCCCCAACTACCCGTCCTCCAACAACACTGTCTCGGTGCAGCTAAACGACTTCGAGCAATAGGCTGCTCGCTTGCGCCAGGCGGACGCCTCGCCGCAGCTCTCATAGGCTTCGCGCGAAATGACTCTTGTCGCGCAAGGCGCGATTCTGCTCGGGGTCGTGTTGGCGTCCATCGGCTTGCTGTGGCTGGCGCGGCGCAGTCCGTGGAACGCCCGCTTCGCGGGGGAGGTGGGAGAGCACAACAAGGCCTTCGACTTCCTCGGCACCGCGTTTGCGGTCCTGCTCGCGTTCGTGGTGCTCGAGGCGTATGAGAGCTACAACGACGCCAAGTCGGGCGCCGAGGAGGAGGCCGAAGCCGTCCTCGAGCTCTCCCGCACGGCGGAGGCCTTCTCACCCGAGGATCACGCTCACCTCGAGGGCTTGCTGGTCTGCTACGGCCGCGCCGTGGTGCATCACGCCTGGACCGCGATGGAGAACGAGGAGGACAGTCCCATCGTGAACGACTGGGGCACTCGGTTCCGCGAGGCGGCGTTGGGGTTGGAGATCAACTCGCCCGTCGACCTGGCGTCGTTCCGCCAGCTGCTCATGGAACAGGACGCACGAATCCACGGCCGACGTACGCGGCTAGCCGAGGCAGTCCGCGTTGTGCCGTTCCCGCTCTCGCTCGTGCTGCTGATGGGCGCCACGCTGACGATCGGTTGGGTCATCCTGAGCGCGGGGCGGCGGGGCAGCTTCCTGGTCCAGGCGTCGGTGGTTGCTTCCGTCGCAGCGATGGTGACGGCGGCGTTGCTGCTCGTCTACTTCCTCGACCACCCCTTCGCGGAGGAGAGCGGGAGCATCAGACCGATCGAGATGGAGCACACCCTTGAGACGATCGCCCATGAGCAGGAAGACCAGGGCATCCCGGTCACGCCCCCATGTAACCCCGAGGGCGATCTCGAGGAAGTCTGAGCCGTCAGCTGCTGCCGCGAAGTGGGACCATGATGCGAAGCCACGAGCTACGGAAGGTGGTCAAGCATGTGTCACGAGCAATGGATGCGCCGGGGGCGCCGCCGCGAGGAGCGCCTCGACGAGGAGCTCCGGTATCTGATCGACGTGGAGCGGGCACGCCGAGAGCCGCAGGCGCCGGTGTTGGACCTCGACCGCGACAAGGAGCCGAGGGATCCCGAGCGGGTCCGCATCGAGGCGGGCGCCCGCTCCTAGCTCGGCAGCAGTCAGCGAGCGCGGCGGTCCCCGCCGCGCTCGCCTGAGATCGAGGGGCAGAGTCCTCGGGCGATGGGCGGCGGTGGTGGCGGTCGTAGCCCTCCAGCTCGGGTTCATCCTGCGCGGCTATTTCTCCGACCACAAGGAGTTCGCCTTCCAGATGTTCCCCGAGTCGAGCACCTGGCGCGCAGATGTCGTCCGGGTGACCGCCGATGGCCGGCGCGTGCCGATCGAGCAGCCGTGGTCGGGTTACCGCTGGGATGAGCTGGTGCCGAACGTCGGGCTCCGCTACCCCGGGATTCGCCACCACGCATATGCCGGGGTCGACAACCAGCTCGCGTTCCTCGACTCGGCGCTGGATTGGGTCGCGACCAACACGCCGCGCGACGACGAGACCCGCTACCTCGAGGCGAGGGTGACCGCCTGGCACAACGACGACCCGCCGGTGGAGGAGGTCTTCCGAAGCGGTGTACGAGACCGCGCCGAGTAAGCCGGCTCCGGCTCGTGGATCGCGGCAGGGCCGCGGAATGATCGCCGCCTTCGACGAGCTGCTGGCGCGCCCAGTGAGCATGCGGGCCCTCGCCCTGCTGCGGGTGCTCGTCGGCCCGGTCGTGCTGCTTCACCTAGAGCCGTTCCTCACCGACAGCCTGGATGGGCGGACCTACCGCGACGCCTTCCACGAGCCCTACGCCGGCTGGTACCCGGAGGTGCCCGAGGCGGTCTACATCGGGCTGCTCTGGCTCGCGGCGGTGGCCGCTGTCGCGATGTCGCTCGGCCTGCTCACCCGCCTGGCGACCGGGACGACGTTCGCGGTCGTCACCTACAACCTCTTCCTGTCGACCACGCACTTCCACAACAACCGGGCCTACCTGGTGATCGTCCTGGGGCTGCTCGCGGTCGCGCCGTGCGGACGCGAGCTCTCCCTCGACGCCTGGCTCCGCCGCCGGGGTCGACCGGCGCTCTCCCTCTCGGCCCCGGCCTGGCCGTTGTGGCTGCTCCGGTTCGAGTCCTCAGCCATCTACGGCGGCTCCGGCCTCAGCAAGCTCCTCGATCCTGACTGGTTCGGCGGCACCGTCACCTGGCAGCGCGTCGTTCGCGCCAGGGACGACCTCGAGGCGTCGCCACTGCCCGACTGGGCGATTTCGGTCTTCACCGACCGAGGCTTCCACGCCGCTGCTGCCCCCCTGATCGTCCTCACCGAGCTCTCGCTCGCGGCTGGGCTGTGGTGGCGGGGCAGCCGCTACCTGGCCGTGTGGATCGCGGTCGCCTTCCACGTCGCGATCGAGATCACGGCCTCGGTCCAGATCTTCTCGGTGCTGGCCATCGCGGTGCTCGTCGTCTGGGCGGTGCCCTCCACCCGCGATCGGGTGATCCGCATCGACCCGAGCGCCGCCAGCCAGCGGCGATTCCGAGCGCTGGTTCGCGCGCTCGACTGGCTCGCTCGATTCAGAGTCGAGCCGGGGCCACCGGGCTCTCCGCCCGCGGTCGTCGACCGTGACGGAACCACCGTCCGCGGCGCGCCGGCCGTCGCCTTGGCGCTCAGCCGCCTGCCGCTGACGGCGTGGTTCGCGCTGCCCACGCTGCTTCTCCCGGCGGTCCGCAGGGCTCGGAGATGATCTATTCGACCACGATCCCGTGCCGCATCGTGTTCTCGGTCACCACCCGGGGCTCCACGAACTGCAGCATGTAGTCCGGCCCGCCTGCCTTCGAGCCGACGCCGGAGCGCTTGTTGCCCCCGAACGGCTGCCGCGCGACCATCGCGCCCGTGATCCCGCGATTCACGTAGAGGTTGCCCACCGGTGTTCGGCCGGAGACGTACTCAACGACCTCGGGGCTGCGGGAGAACAGGCCCCCGGTGAGGGCGAAGGGCAACGAGCCGACCACGTCGCACGCCTCCTCCACGCTCCCGACCCGGGAGACGGCGAGCAGCGGGCCGAAGATCTCCTCGCGCAGCACGGGCGAGTCGTCCGGAAGCTCGCACGCAACTCGCGGCGGGCTGAACCAGCCCCCGTCGGGGGCGACCGCCGCCTCTCCCGCCAGTCGCCCCTGCTCTCGCGCGGCACGCGCGTAACGCTCCACGCGGTCGCGGGCCTCGCGCTCGATCACCGGCGGGACTTCGGTCCGGAAGTCCTCGGCTTGCCCGACGATCATCGCCTCGGTCGCACCCGAGAGCCGCTCCACCAGGGCGTCGTGCACGGCGTCGTGGACGAGCACCCGCGCCGCCGCGGAGCATTTCTGGCCGGCATACACGAACGCAGATTGCACAGCCGCGGGCACGACCTCGTCGAGGTCCGCGTCCGAGTCGACGATGACGCAGTTCTTCCCGCCCATCTCGGCCACCACGCGCTTCACGTGATGCTGGCCCTCCGGCGTCTCGGCCGCCGCGCGCAGGATCTCGAGGCCCACCGCGCTCGATCCCGTGAAGGCGATCACGTGCACCCGCGGGTCCCGCACCAGCGCTGCGCCGGCGTCGCCAAAGCCGGGTAGCAGGCTCAGGGCGTCGCGTGGCACGCCGGCGGCATGCAGTGCCTCGACGAGCATCAGCGCCGAGCCTGGGGACTGCTCCGCCGGCTTCAGCACGACCGCGTTCCCGGCGGCCAAGCCCGCGGCGGTCATTCCGGTGGGGATGGCGAGCGGGAAGTTCCAGGGCGAGATCACGGCCACCACGCCGCGCGGCGCGTAGCGCATCGTGTTGCGCTCGCCCGGGACCTGGAGCAGCTCGCGACCGTGCTCGAGCCGGATCGCCCCACGTGCGTAGTACTCGAGGTAGTCGATCGCCTCGCATACGTCGGCGTCGGCCTCTCCCCACGGCTTGGCGCACTCCCGCACCTGGAGCGCGGCGAGCTCGAGCCGCCGCTCTCGCAGCGTGGCGGCGGCGTCACGCAGCACTTCGGCACGCTCGGCTGCGGGCCTCGAGGCCCAGGCCGGGTACCCGCGAGCCGCCGCCTCCACTGCCGCGGCGACGTCCGCCGCGGTCGCCCTCCCCGCATGCGCCACTACCCGAGAGGGCGCGCCCGGATCGATGGAATCGAAGCCGCTGTCCGCCCCCTCCGAGCCCCCGATCAGCACGGGCACGCGCAATGGCAACCGGGCGTCCAGGCCGCGCAGCGCCTCGATCAGCGAGTCGCGGACGGGCGCCCGCCGCAGCTCGAGGATCGGCTCGTTCGCGAACGGCGGCAGGCTCACGGGGCGGCGAGCAGCTCCTCGAGCTCAGTCCCCTCGCGCCAGTTCTGCAGGAAGGACTCGTTGGAGGTGTTCTCGAGCAGCCGGCGCACGAGGTACGCCATTCCCGCCACCAGGTCGCCCACCGGGCAGTAGCTCCGCACCCTCATGCCATGCTCGGCCAGCGCCTGCGCGAGCTCGTCTCCCAGGCCGCGTAGGACCTGGAGCTCGAGGTCGCGGTCCTCTCCCCCTGCGGCGCGGCTCGCCGCGATCGCGTACGCCACCGAGCGCAGGTTGTGCGAGGCGATCGCCACCCGCACCGCCGGACGCGCCTCGACGAGGCGGGTCGTGAGCCGCTCGAAGTTGCGATCGCAGTCCGCCTTCACCTCGAAGACGGGCGGCGTCCAGCCGTGCTGGCGCGCCTCCACGATCTCGTGGTCCCAGTACGCCCCCTTCACGAGCCGAATCACGAGCGGCGGCGTGCGCCCCGTTGCGCGCGCCCAGTCAAGGACGCGATCGAGCTGGGCGGGCGACTCCCGCAGGTAGGCCTGGAGCACGAGCCCTGCCGAGGGACCGCGGCGGAACTCCTCCTCGTCGAGAACCTCGAAGAAGAGCTCCGTGGTCGCCTCGAGCGTGTCGAGCGACTCCATGTCCAGGTGCAGGTGGGCGTTCACCTCACGCGCGATTCGGAGAAGCGGGCGCAGCCGGCGGGCGGCGTCGTCGCGGCCGACCGCGGGCGCCTCCGGGCGCATCAATGGGGTCAGCGCGGAGATCTTCACCGACACGTTCACCCGCGGCAGCTGCCCCGCCGAGTCCTGCTCGAGCACGGGCCGCGACGGCCAAGCGGGCCCGTCGGCGGAGAGGGTTTCGAGCGCCTCACGGCAGCGGCCCGCGTAGCGATCGGCCTCGGCCTGGGTCACCGTCGCCTCCCCCAGCAGGTCCA
>Ga0126307_10002652_pt1 | contig 12099 bp, 10 predicted proteins | sample Plot28_FD_89955 | JGI IMG/M metagenome (GOLD analysis project Ga0126307, IMG submission 89955) | Serpentine soil microbial communities from UC McLaughlin Reserve, CA, USA - Plot28 | ecosystem: Environmental > Terrestrial > Soil > Grasslands | place: USA: UC McLaughlin Reserve, Lake County...
CCACGCAGCGCCCCAGCGTCGACGTCGTGACCGGCCTGATCAAGGCGAACATCCCGAGCCGCATCGCGCTCATGACCTCGAGCCAGGCCGACTCGCGCGTGGTCTTGGACATGAACGGCGCCGAGAAGCTGGTCGGCCACGGCGACCTGTTGTTCGCGCCGTCGTCGGCCTCCAAGCCGGCGCGGCTGCAGGCGGCATGGGTGACGGAGAAGGAGATCCAGGCGGTCGGGGACTGGGTCCGCGACCAGCGCCCGACCGAGTACGCGATGAGCGTCGAGGGCCTCGGCAAGCCGCCGGCCGACGGCGAGGAGCCCGGCGGGCTCGGGGGTGACGACGACCTGCTCGAGCAGGCGGCCGAGCTCGTGATCCGCTCGCAGCTCGGATCCACGAGCATGCTGCAGCGCAAGCTGAAGGTCGGGTTCGCGCGCGCGGGGCGGCTGATGGACCTGATGGAGGAGCGCGGGATCGTCGGTCCCTCGCTCGGGTCGAAGGCGCGCGACGTGCTCGTGACCCCGCAGGAGTGGGAGGAGTCCCGCTCGGCTCGGGCCGGCTAGGACAGGCACCCGTCTCCCTGGCGTCCGATAGGATGCCCGCGATCCGGCCGGGAGGTTCCTTGCAGCGAACGACCGTCAGCGTGGGCCCCGCGCTCCGAAAGGTGCGCGAGGCGCGCGGCGTGACGTTGGAAGAGGCGGCGCGAGACACGCGCGTCCGGCTCGAATTCCTCGACGCGATCGAGGCCGAGGACTTCCATCTGCTCCTGGGTGACGTCCACCTGCGCGGGTGCCTGCGGACCTACGCCACGTACCTCAGGCTGTCCCCGGACAAGGTCGTCGCGATGTACGACGCCGAACTGGGCCGTGACGACGAGGTGGTCGTGGTGCCCCCGCCGGCACGATCCGAGCCCGTGCTGGGCGCGCGACGCCGGCGCGACGACCATCGCCTGTGGATCCTCCTCGCCGCGACCGTGCTGGTGCTCGCGGGGGCGTTCGGCGTGCTCTCGGCCCGGCGGCCAGCGCCCCCACCAGCCAACCTGTCCGGGGCGACCGGCAGCATGGTCGCGGGCGCCGAGCTCGAGCGCCCTATCAGCGTCGCGGTCGAGGCGAAGCATGCGGTCGAGGTCACGATCGTGGCAGATGGCGGCGACCCGAAGTCTTACCAGCTCCGCGCGGGCGAGGGACGGTCGTTCGACGCGGACAACTCGATCACGATCCGCCTGGCCGAGGGCAACACGGCGCACGTCATCGTGCGCGGCGTGGACTATGGGTTCCCGGGCAAGAACGGCGAGCCGTGGGAGGACACCTTCAGCTACGACGAGCCCTCCACGCCGGGGGGCTGATCCCGCCCGTGAGGGCCGAGATCGTCGCGGTGGGGACCGAGTTGCTCATCGGGCAGATCGCCAACACGAACGCGCAGTGGATGTCGGAGCGGCTCGCCGAGCTGGGCATCGACGTGCTGCACCATCAGGTGGTCGGCGACAACGAGCGCCGCATCGTCGAGGCGATCGCACTCGCGGCCTCGCGGGCCGACCTCGTGCTCGTGACCGGCGGGCTCGGGCCGACGCAGGACGATGTGACCCGCCCGGCGCTCGCGCAGGTGGCGGGCACGCGGCTGGTGCGGCACGCCGACATCGAGAAGGCGCTGCGGGACCGGTTCCGCGTCCGCGGCCGCCCCATGCCCGCATCCAACCTCGTGCAGGCCGACGTCCCCGAGGGCGGCCGCTCCATCGCGCCCGAGCGCGGGACCGCACCCGGGCTGGTCGTCTCGATCGGCGGGGCGACCGTGTACGCGATCCCCGGCGTCCCCTCGGAGATGCGGGAGATGATGGAGGGGACGATCCTGCCCGAGCTCTCGATGCTCGTCGGTCCCGCGTCGCTCGTCTCGCGGACGCTCCGCGTCTACGGGCTCGCCGAGTCGAGGATCGCCGAGCTGCTGGACGACGTGTTCCACGGGTCGTCGAATCCGACGGTCGCCTACCTCGCCGGCGGGGGAGAGGTGCACGTCCGGCTGACGGCCAAGGCTTCGCCCACGGAGGCGAACGCCCTGCTCGACCCCCTCGAGAGGCGGGTGCGCGAGCGGCTGGGCGACCACGTCTACGGCTCGGGGGACGAGCCGCTCGAGGTCGTGACGGGGCGGCTGCTCGCCGAGCGAGGCCTGACGATCGCGTGCGCCGAGTCGCTCACCGGCGGCGGCCTCGGCGAGCGGATCACCGCGGTGCCGGGGGCCTCCGCGTACTTCCTCGGTTCGGCCGTGACGTATTCGATCGAGGCCAAGCGCTCGCTCCTCGGTGTGTCCGAGGCGACGCTGGACGGCCCGGGGCCGGTGAGCCGCGAGTGCGCGGGCGAGATGGCCTCGGGGGCTCGCAGGATGTTCCGCGCCGACCTCGCGGTGGCGCTCACGGGCGCGGCCGGTCCCGAGCGCCACGGCGGCGCGGACCCCGGCCAGGTCTGGATCGCGTTCGAGGCCGAGGGAGCGGCGCACCAGTACGGGTTCCGCTGGCCGTACGACCGCGAGCTCGTCCGCCGGTTCTCCGAGCTGGCGGCGCTCGACCTGGTGCGGCGACACCTGCTTGGCCTCCCACTCCCAGACTGATGCAGAAGGACTGATGGCTCGCGATCGCGCGTCGCGTCCGGAGGCCAAACCGGTCCGGCTGTTCGCCGCGGTCGAGATCCCGGAGGAGATCCGGGGCGCCATCGCCGAGGCGGTGTCACCGGTCCGCGAGCGGTTCCCGAAGGCGCGATGGGTGCCGATCCAGAACCAGCACGTGACGGTGAAGTTCCTCGGCTCGACGTACCCGAGGTTGGTGGAGTGGGTCACCGAGACGGTCTCGAGTGTTGCGTGCGAGCACGAGCCCTTCGAGACCCGAGTCGAAGGCCTGGGCGCCTTCCCGAACGCACGCCGGGCTCGCGTGCTGTGGGCCGGGCTCGCCGACGCCGAACGACGTCTGGCGCGCCTGGCGGCGAGCCTGGACGAGGCGCTCGCGAGGGAGTTCGCGCCGGAACAGCGGGCGTTCACACCCCACCTGACGGTCGCGCGGTTCGATCCGCCGGTCGGGCTCGAGCCGCTCGAGGTCGTGTTCGAGAGCGAGCCGTTCGGGATCGACCGGCTCGTGCTGTTCCGGAGCCACCTGCGCCGGCCTGCCCCCGTGTACGAGCCGATCGGCCTCTTCCCGTTCGGTCCCTGAGAGCGCGCGGTCGCCCGGGTCATCCCGGCTTCAAACTTCGCGACGAGGCCCCGATTGCTGCTTGACCTCGAACACCTGTTCGAGTACCGTCGGCGGGGTTGCACGGTTCGAACTACAGGGGTGTAATCCATGTCAGACCCTCGCGGTAGCGTGCGGTTCTCCCTCGCCGAGAGGCTCACCGACGCGGTCGCGGGGTGGGCGAGGGCCCAGCGGGTGGGCGGGGATCAAAAGGAGGCTTCACGGATGGACGACCGGGACAAGATGCTCGACGTCACGCTCACGCAGATCGAGAAGCAGTTCGGCAAGGGCGCGGTGATGAAGCTCGGCGAGCACCCGATGGGCGCCGGCATCTCGGTGATCCCGACGGGGTCGCTCGCGCTCGACATCGCGCTGGGCGTGGGCGGGATCCCACGCGGACGCGTGGTCGAGGTGTTCGGGCCCGAGGGCTCGGGCAAGACGACGGTCTGCCTCCACATCATCGCCGAGGCCCAGGACCACGGCGGCATCGCCGCGTTCATCGACGCCGAGCACGCGCTGGACCCGACGTATGCCCAGCGTCTGGGCGTCAACATCGACGAGCTCCTGGTCTCGCAGCCGGACTCCGGCGAGCAGGCCCTCGAGATCGCCGACATGCTCGTGCGCTCGGGCGCGCTCGACGTGGTCGTGATCGACTCGGTGGCGGCGCTCGTCCCGCGGGCCGAGATCGAGGGCGAGATGGGCGACGCCCACGTCGGTCTGCAGGCACGGCTGATGTCGCAGGCGATGCGGAAGCTCTCGGGCACGCTCTCGCGGTTCGACACCACGGCGATCTTCATCAACCAGCTCCGCGAGAAGATCGGGGTGATGTTCGGAAACCCCGAGACGACGCCCGGGGGCCGCGCGCTGAAGTTCTACTCCTCGGTCCGGCTGGACGTGCGCAAGATCGAGAACCTGAAGGACGGGACCGACGTCGTGGGGTCGCGGACGCGAGTCAAGGTCGTGAAGAACAAGGTCGCGCCGCCGTTCCGCCAGTGCGAGTTCGACATCATGTACGGCGTCGGCATCTCCAAGGAAGGGAGCCTCCTCGACGTGGGGGTCGACCTCGAGATCGTCAAGAAGAGCGGGGCGTGGTTCACGTACGAGGGTGATCAGCTCGGGCAGGGTCGCGAGAACGCGCGCCAGTTCCTGGCCGAGCACACGGACATCGCGACCGAGCTCGAACGCCGGGTGCGCGAGGCCGTCGGCCTGACGGCGTTCGGAGCCGAGGGCGACGAGACGCCGATCCAGGTCGTCCCGGACCTCGTGGAAACTCCCGAGCCGGCTCCGAAGGCGGCCAAGGCCGACAAGGAGCGTGAGACGACGGGGGCACGAGCGGGTTAGGGGAAGGCCCGCTCGCCCCCGGCGTCCTCACATGGCGACCAAGCGCACCGTCAAGCAGCCGCTCGACTGCCACGAGCGGGCGCTCCGGCTGCTCGCGGTGCGTCCGCGAGCGCGGCGCGAGCTCGAATCGAGGCTACGTCGGGCGGGGTTCGACACGGCCGACGTGTCGTCGGAGCTCGATCGACTCGAGGACGCCGGGCTGCTCGACGACGGTGCCTTCGCGCGCGAGCTCGCCGACCACCTGACGGTCCGCGGGAGCGCCCGCAGGGCCGTCGCGGGTGCGCTCGCGTCCAAGGGCGTGTCGCGCCAGACGATCGAGCAGACCCTGGCAGGCCTGGAGGGGGACGAGAGCGTCCGCGCGCTCGAGGTGGCGACGGAACGGGCTCGGCGCCTGACGAGTCTGCGGCCCGAGGTGGCGTACGGGCGCCTCGTCTCGTTCCTGGCCCGGCGCGGCTACGACGGCGGCGTCTCCCGGGAGGCCGCGAGGGCGGCCCTGGGGATCGACGACCGCCGCGCCTGAGCGCCCCGGTCGGTCGCCGCGAGGCCGGCACCTTGCCTCTGCCGAACGCACGCCGTAGGCTCTATTCGTACGAGGTTCATCTGTTGGTCAACGTTCAACCGTGCCTGAAAGCTTGAGAATCCAGACCTCACAGGGAGCACACCGGATCGGAGGGCGAGCGGGGCCGCCGGCCCCAGCATCGCTCTAGTCCGCATCCTTCGGACGCACGGCCGAACAGTGCCGGATGGGCCTCGGTTCGGCTGTTCCGTGTCTACGAACGAGGCGGTGAAACGATGGTACCGGTGGTGGTGGGGATCGTTGCCCTTGCCCTGGGCGTGGCGATGGGGTTCGTGATCCGACGAGCGGTCGCAAGGTCGCAGGCGGAGAGTGCCGAGAGCAGGGCGCAGAAGGTGATCCTGGAGGCCGAGCGCGAGGCCGAGCGCCTCACGCGCGAGGCCCTCGTCGAAGCCAAGGACGAGATCGGCGCGATCCGGCGCGAGACCGAGGAGGACGTTCGCACCCGGCGGGACGAGATCAAGCGCCAGGAGGAGCGCCTCACCGACAAGGAGCGGCTCGTCGACCGCAAGGTCGACGAGGCAGACCGGCGTGCGGAGGAGCTGGACGATCGGGACCGAACGCTCACGCTGGTCCGCGAGCAGCTCGAGCATTCGGCGGTCCAGCATCGCGCCGCCCTCGAGAAGATCGCGCGGCTCACGGCGTCCGAGGCGAAGGAGGCGCTCCGCGCCCAGGTGGTCGACGAGGCCAAGCGCGAGGCGATGGCAACGGTGCGCGAGATCGAGCAGCGCGCACGCGAGGAGGGGGAGGAGCGCGCCCGCAAGATCGTGACGATCGCGATCCAGCGCGTCGCCTCCGAGCAGACGAGCGAGTCGACGGTCTCGGTGTTCTCGCTTCCGAGCGAGGACATGAAGGGGCGCATCATCGGACGTGAGGGGCGGAACATCCGCGCGTTCGAGTCGACGACCGGGGTGAACCTGATCATCGACGACACGCCGGAGGCCGTGGTGCTGTCGAGCTTCGACCCCGTGCGGCGCGAGACGGCGCGGCTCACGCTCGAGAAGCTCGTGCAGGACGGGCGGATCCACCCGGCGCGGATCGAGGAGACGTTCGACCGATCGCAGAAGGAGATCGACGAGCAGATCAAGCGCGCAGGCGAGGAGGCCGTGCTCGACACCGGGATCGCCGACATGCATCCGGAGATGATCCGGCTGCTCGGACGGCTCCAGTTCCGGACCTCGTACGGCCAGAACGTCCTCAAGCATCTCGTCGAGTCGGCGCACATCGCCTCGGCGATCGCATCCGAGCTCGGGATCGACCCGACGGTCCCCAGGCGCGGGGCGCTGCTGCACGACATCGGCAAGGCGGTGACGCACGAGGTCGAGGGCTCCCACGCGATCATCGGCGCCGAGATCGCCCGGCGGATGAAGGAGTCGCCCGAGGTGGTCCACTGCATCGAGTCCCACCACGGCGAGGTCGAGCAGCGGACGATCGACGCCGTGATCGCCCAGATCGCAGACGGGATCTCGGGCGGCCGCCCGGGGGCCAGGCGCGAGAGCCTGGAGACCTACATCAAGCGTCTCGAACGCCTCGAGGAGATCTGCACTGGCTACCCCGGCGTAGGGAAGGTCTACGCGATGCAGGCCGGCCGCGAGGTCCGCGTGATGGTCAAGCCCGAGGACATCGACGACCTCTCGGCGCAGGTGATGGCGCGGGACATCGCCAAGCAGGTCGAGGAGGAGCTGCAGTACCCCGGGCAGATCAAGATCACGGTCGTGCGCGAGACGCGTTCGGTCGAGTACGCCAAGTGAGGCGCGCGCGAGGGTAGCCTGAGGGCCATGGCCGAGCGAGGGGGTTCGGGGGCGGAGCCCAGCCGGAGGCGAGCGCAGCCCATGAGAGAGCCGAGGTACCTGCTCCGCACCTTCGGGTGCCAGATGAACGAGCACGACTCCGAGCGGATCGCCGGCCTTCTCACCGCCGACGGCTACGTGGCGACTCGGGAGGCAGCAGACGCGAACGTCGTCGTGTTCAACACCTGCGCGATCCGGGAGAACGCGGACAACCGGCTGTACGGCAACCTCGGGCACCTCCGACCGCTGAAGCAGGCGAACCCGCGGATGCGGATCGTCGTGGCCGGGTGCCTGGCGCAGAAGGACGGCGGGACGATCCGCGAGCGCGCGCCGTGGGTGGACGTCGTCGTCGGCACCCACGCCTTGCCCGGGCTGCTCGACCTGCTCCATCGGGCCGAGACCGAGGGGCCGCAGCTCGACGTCCGGGAGCAGACCGAGATCTTTCCGAGCGCCCTGCCGGCACTGCGCGAGGTCGCGCACCACGCGTGGGTCTCGATCGCGGTGGGCTGCGACAACGCGTGCACGTTCTGCATCGTGCCGCTCGTGCGCGGGCCGCAGCTCTCGCGTCCGATCGGCGACGTGCTGGCCGAGGTGCAGGGCCTCGCCCGCAGGGGCGTGGTCGAAATCACGCTGCTCGGCCAGAACGTGAACACCTACGGCCGGGACCTCACCGTGCCGGGGTCGGCTCGGCGTCCGCTGTTCGCCGACCTGCTCCGAGCCGTGAACCGGGTGGAGGGGCTCCGCCGGATCCGGTTCACGAGCCCACACCCCCACGACTTCACGCCCGACGTGATCGACGCGATGGCCGAGAGCGACAAGGTGTGCGAGCACATCCACTTCCCGCTGCAGTCGGGCTCGGACCGGGTGCTGAGGGCGATGCGGCGTTCGTACCGGCGCGAGCGGTACCTCGACTGGCTCGAACGGATCCGCGCCGCGATCCCGGACATCGCGGTGAGCACCGACATCATCGTCGGGTTCCCCGGAGAGACCCAGGAGGACTTCGAGGACACGCTCGACGTGGTTCGGCGCGCACGCTTCGACCAGGCATACACGTTCCAGTACTCGCCACGGCCGGGGACGCGGGCCGCCGAGATAGACGAGCAGCTCGACAAGCCCGCGATCCAGGAGCGCTTCGACCGGCTGGTCGCGCTCCAGGAGGCGATCGCGCTCGACCGGATGCGCGAGCAGGTGGGTTCGTCGGCCGAGGTCTTGATCGAGGGGCTCGGCCGCAAGGGCGGCGCCCGGGGCCGGACGCGGGGCAACCGCGTCGTGCACGTCGGCGGCGAGCACGCGCCCGGCACGTTCCTCGACGTGCGGATCGTGGGCGCCCACCCGCACCACCTGGACGGCGAGCTCGCGGCGGGGGGCCCGGGGGGCTCAAGGAGCGAGCGCAAACGCGCGAGCGTTAGCCCCCCGGAACCGCGGGAGCCCGCCCCGATCCGGTGATGGCCGCGCGCAACGGCCCCGGCGCCGAACCGCCGCTGCTCGCGCTGGTCGGTCCGACCGCCGGGGGCAAGACGGAGGCCGGGATCGCGGTGGCCGAACGCTTCGGCGCCGAGATCGTCTCGGTCGACTCGATGCTCGTGTATCGGGGGATGGACATCGGGACGGCCAAGCCGACCCCGGAGCAGCAAGGACGGGTCCCGCACCGCCTCCTCGACGTGGCCGAGCCCTCCGAGCCGTTCAGCGTCGCGCGCTACCAGGAGCTGGCCATGGCGGCGATCGCGGAGATCCGTTCGCGGGGGCGACGGGTGCTGCTCGTGGGGGGTTCGCCGCTCTACGAGCGTGCGGTGGTGGACGAGCTCGGGTTCCCGGGGACCGATCCGGACACGCGCAGCGGACTGGAGGCCGAGGCCGCGGTGGTCGGGGCGACCGGACTGCACCAGCGCCTCGCCGCATCCGACCCGGCGGCGGCCGCGAAGATCGAGCCGGGGAACGTCCGGCGCACCGTGCGGGCGCTCGAGGTCGCCGAGCTCACCGGCCGACCGTTCTCCAGCTTCGCCGGGCGCTGGGAATCGTACGAACCCGATCGGGTTCGGGCGGCGGGCGTCTGGGCGCCGGCCGAGGTACTCCGAACCCGGATCGAGACCCGCGTCGCGGAGATGCTCGAGTGTGGGTGGCTCGACGAGGTCCGCGGTCTCGTCGAACGAGGGTTCGCCGCCTGGCTCACCTCGGCCCAGGCCATCGGGTACGCTGAGTTGGCCCGTCACCTCGCCGGCGAGCTCACGCTCGACGCGGCGGTCGCGGGCACGGTGAGGCGCACCAGGTCGCTCGCGCGCCGGCAGCTCGGCTTCTTCCGGCGGGACCCGAGGATCCGCTGGTTCGAGGCGGGGCAGGCCGGGGCCGAGCCGCTCGTCGAGGATGTCGTGGCGTCTTTGTCGCGGCGGGTCCGGGGGATCGCGGATGGATGAGCTCCGGTTCTGGAAGTACCACGGGACGGGCAACGACTTCGTCCTGTTCGAGGACCTCGCGGGGCGGTTCGAGCTGAGCGGGGAGCTCGCGCGGCGACTGTGCGACCGGCGGTTCGGGATCGGTGCCGACGGCGTGATCCGCGTCGCGCCGTCCGGGGGCGCTGACTTCTTCATGGATCACCGCAACTCGGACGGCAGCGAGGCCCGGATGTGCGGCAACGGCATCCGCTGCCTGGGCAAGCTGGTGTTCGACCGCGGCCTGATCGACCGCACCGAGATCCGCGTGGACACGCGATCGGGGATCAAGACGCTCGCGCTGCACGTTATTGACGGTGCCGTCGACTCGGTGACCGTCGGGATGGGGCCGGCCCGGTTCGCACGCGGCGCGCTGCCGATGGCAGGCAACCCGGACGAGCCGTTCGTGGGGGAGCCGTTCGAGGTGGACGGGCGCAGCTACAAGGCGACCGCCCTGTCGATGGGCAACCCGCATCTGGTGCTGTTCGTCGAGGAGGACCCCGACGACGTCGACGTCCGTAGGCTCGGGCCACTCGTCGAACACGACGAGCGCTTCCCCGAGCGGACCAACGTCGAGTTCGTCGCCGTCCAGGGCGACGGCGTGAAGGTCCGGGTCTGGGAGCGCGGCGCCGGCGAGACGATGGCGTGCGGCACGGGTGCGTGCGCCGCGGTCGTCGCGTCGAACGAGGCGGGCCTCGTGCCAGCGAAGGCGCCCGCGAGGTTCCCGGGCGGTGTCCTGCAGATCGAACGGCTCCGGGGCGACGAGGTGCTGTTGACCGGTCCCGCCGTCCGCGTCGCCGAGGGGGTCGTCGACCCGTCGTGGCTGGAGGCGGTCCCGGGTTGAGGGTGGCCAAGCGCGTCGAGTCCCTTCCCCCGTACCTGTTCGCCGAGCTGGACCGCAAGCTCGCCGCCAAGCGCGCCGAGGGCGTGGACGTGATCTCGCTCGGCGTGGGCGACCCGGACCTCCCGACGCCCGAGCACGTCGTCGAGGCCATGCGAGAGGCGGTGCTCGACCCCTCGACGCACCGCTACCCGAGCTACTACGGCGCGCCCGAGTTCCGGCTGGCGGTCGCGAGCTGGTACGACCGGCGCTTCGGCGTCGAGCTCGACCCCGAGACCGAGGTCATGGCGATGATCGGCTCGAAGGAGGGAATCGGCCACATCGCGTTCGCGTTCGTCGACCCGGGCGACGAGGCGCTGATCCCCGATCCCGGCTACCCGGTCTACGGCGTGTCGACGCGGCTGGCCGGAGGGTCGCCCGTCTCCCTGCCGATGCTCGAGGACGAGGGGTTCCTCCCGGATCTCGACGCCGCGCCGGTGGGCGGCCGCACCAAGGCGATCTGGCTGAACTTCCCGAGCAACCCCACCGCCGCCGTGGCCGAGCTCCCGACGTTCGAGGCCGCGACCGCGTTCGCGCGCGAGCACGACCTGATCCTGCTGCACGACGCCGCCTACAGCGAGATCACGTTCGACGGGTTCGTCGCTCCCTCGGCCCTGCAGGCACCGGGCGCGAAGGAGGTCGCGCTCGAGTTCGGCTCGGCGTCGAAGTTCTACAACATGACCGGCTGGCGGATCGGGTGGGCCGCCGGCTCGGCCGAGGCGATCCGCGCGCTCGGGGTCGTGAAGACCAACCTCGACAGCGGCCAGTTCACCGCGATCCAGCGCGCGGCGATCGCCGCGCTCGAGGGGCCGCCCGAGCACCTCGACGAGCTCCGCGCCACGTATCAGCGCCGGCGTGACCTCGTGGTGGAGACCCTGAACGGGCTGGGGTGGTCGCTCAAGCCGCCGCTCGGCTCGTGCTACGTCTGGGCCCCGGTGCCCGGTGGCGACACGTCCGCCTCGTTCGCCGACCGGCTGCTCGACACGACGGGCGTGTTCGTCGCGCCGGGCAGCGGCTACGGCGTGCGCGGCGAGGGCTTCGTCCGGTTCTCGCTCACCGTCCCCGATGATCGGCTCGCCGAGGCGATGGAACGCATCGGCGAGGCGCTCGCGTGACGGGCTGCTGATGGCGCAGAACGGGCAGCCGAAGGGTTCGGGGGGTTCAAGGAGCGAGCGCGAACGCGCGAGCGGAAGCCCCCCGAGTGGAAGAGGCGTCCACGAGACGAGCACGCTCGAGTCGCCGCTCGCGGCGACATGGCGTCCCCGCGTCGCCGAGAAGGCGGTACTGGTCGGCGTCGGTCGCGGGATCGAGGAGGCGGACCTGGACGAGCTGGCGGCGCTCGCGGATTCGGCCGGCGCGGAGTCCGTCGAGCGCGTGCTCCAGACCCGTCAGGACCCGAACCCCGCAACGTTCGTGGGCAAGGGCAAGATCAACGAGGTGCACGACGCGGTGCACCGCACCGGCGCCGAGGCGGTGATCCTGGACGACGAGCTCACGCCCGGGCAGCTCCGCAGCCTCGAGGAGCGGCTCAAGGTCAAGGTGATCGACCGTACCGCGCTGATCCTGGACATCTTCGCGCTGCACGCGCGGAGTCGGGAGGGTAAGGCGCAGGTCGAGCTCGCGCAGCTCACGTACCTGTTGCCGCGGCTGCGCGGTTGGGGCGAGGCGATGAGCCGGCTCGGCGCTGGGATCGGCACTCGTGGACCCGGCGAGACCAAGCTCGAGGTCGACCGGCAGCACATCAAGCGCCGCATCTCGAAGCTCCGCAAGGACCTCAAGGACCTCGCGCGAACGCGCGACGTCAAGCGCTCGAGCCGCGAGCGCTCGGGCATCCCCCAGGTGGCGATCAGCGGCTACACGAACGCCGGCAAGTCGACGCTGATGAACGC
>Ga0126307_10002653_pt1 | contig 12097 bp, 14 predicted proteins | sample Plot28_FD_89955 | JGI IMG/M metagenome (GOLD analysis project Ga0126307, IMG submission 89955) | Serpentine soil microbial communities from UC McLaughlin Reserve, CA, USA - Plot28 | ecosystem: Environmental > Terrestrial > Soil > Grasslands | place: USA: UC McLaughlin Reserve, Lake County...
AACGCTGGAGCCCCTGATCCAGGAACGGACTGAAGGCACCATAGTCTCCCGGATACTCCATTTCACCGGGATCGGCGAGTCGGCTGCAGCCGAGACGGTTCAGGATTTCCTCGACGCCTCGGATCCTACGGTTGCTCCTCTCGCCTCCGAGGGCAAGGTTCGGCTCCGCATCACTGCCCGCGCCGCCACGCGAAGGGAGGCTGAAGAGAAGATAAAGCCGGTCGCCGAGGAGATCCTCTTCCGCCTCAATGAATACTACTTCGGCGAGGATGACGAGACCCTCGAGAGCGTCGTCGCACGCCTCCTCACTGAGAGGGGCGAGACTATAGCCCTCGCCGAGAGCTGCACCGGCGGTCTCCTGGCTAAAAGATTAACCGACATGGCTGGGTCTTCCGCGTACTTCATGGAGGGTCTTGTCACCTACTCGAACGATGCTAAGGAGCGCCTGCTCGGGGTGCCGCACACGCTGCTCGTCGAGCACGGGGCCGTCAGCGATCCAGTGGCTCGTGCCATGGCCAAGGGAGTTCGTGAGAATGCCGGGACCGATTACGGGCTCTCGGTAACGGGGGTCGCCGGCCCCGCCGGTGGCACAGAGGAGAAACCGGTTGGGCTTATCTTCGTCGGGCTCTCGGACGGGAGAGGAACGGTGGCCAAGGAGCTCGACCTCTCAGCTTTCAAGCGCTCACGCGAGGTGGTACGCGAAAGGAGCGCCAACCGGGCCTTTGACTTATTAAGGCGCCGGATCTTGAAGAAGAACGAAAATTAAAAATTCTCTTGTCGGAGGCGGAGATGAGTAGTACACTTCTCCCTGTTGACGGCGCGGAAAGGAGGTGATCCAGATAGACGCATCGAGTAGACGCAGCAGGTATCTTCTGGGAGAGGTGGCTCTGACCTAGGCTCACCAAAATCCCTGGCGGGAATCCTGGGTTATCTTTTCCTCCGCCTCTCTAGTTGTGGCAGGCGGACGTGCTGAAAACGGGATACCTGCGTAATGCTCAAAAGGGTACGGCCCCCGGACTTTACCGGGGGTCGTTTTTTACTGCTGTTATGAATTCTCCCTGTCCAGGGCTGGCACCAGGAATGCGGGACCTCGTTGACGAAGGAGACCTCGTAAAGGTGCGGGTCGATCTTCTTGGCTATCTTTTCGGCTTCCTGCATATGCATGATCACCTCGGGCTTCTCGAGCATCGCCTCGAATGCCTCCCGACTCCTCCACTGTTGGCAGGGCTGAGCCAGGACGTACAGCTCTGGCTTTTAAACGCGCTGCGCAAATGTGCCGATACGCTCGACGCCGATGCGGAGGGAGAGTCGCCGATATCCGGGCGATCTGGCACCCGGTCTCGCGAGAGAGCCAGACGGCTTCGCGTCGCTCCTCCAGGCTGGTAATGCTTCGGCCTCTACCGCAGGTCCTTTTGTAAGGTTCTCTATTCCTTGGCTCACGCTCGCTCTTCGAGCGGCGTCCACTGTAGATCTCTTGGGCCCACATAGACCGACTGCGGCCGGATGAGACGGCCCAAGGCCTGTTGCTCGAAACAGTGCGCCGTCCAGCCACCGACCCGGCCAACGGCGAAGGTGGGAGTGAAGAGATCCGTGGGTAGCTCTAGCCCGTGCAGTAAGAGCGCCGTGTAGAACTCGACGTTGGTCTGCAGGTTCCGGCCCGGTTTGTACTCGGCGAGCAGTGCTACCGCTGTCTTCTCCACCTCCTGGGCCAACTCGTAGAGAGCCTGATCGGCTTCGGTCGCGTATAGGCGCCTTGCGGCGGTTGCGAGCACGTCAGCCCTAGGGTCCCGGACCTTATACACACGGTGGCCAAAGCCCATGAGGCGATCGCCTCGTTCGACCTTCTCGCGCAGGTAGGCCTCGGCCCGGCTCGCTTCCCCGATCTCGAAGACCAGTTCCAGCGCCGGCCCCGGCGCGCCGCCGTGCAACGGGCCTTTAAGCGCCCCTATGGCTCCAACTACCGCCGAGATAAGGTCTGACTGGGTAGAGACGATGACCCTCGCCGCGAAGGTAGAGGCGTTGAGGCCGTGATCCACTACAGTATTTATGTACGTCTCTACGGCCCGGGCTGACTCCTCGCCGGGAGCCTGGCCGAAGAGCATATATAAATAATTGGCAGCGTGACCCAGCTCCGGGTCGGGCTTCACGGGCTCTTCTCCGTTCGAGAGCCGCCAGTACGCTGCAACGATGGTTGGGAAGCTCGCGACGAGGGCGAGGGCGTCTCCGTACGACCCGTCTTGCGCGAAGGTGTCGTCCGGCGCGCCGAGGTTTACGGTACCGGCTACCATTCGGAGCGCGTCCATCGTCGGCACCTTTTCAGACGCCGCTGCCCGTAGCAGCTCCAGCGTGGGCTGCGGTAGCGGTCGACGGGCCGCGAGTGCCTCCCTAAGGTCCGAAAGCTGTTCGGGGTTGGGCAGGGCGTTGTGCCAGAGCAGGTAAATCGTCTCCTCGAACGACGCCCGGCTGGCCAGTTCTTCTACGGGGAACCCGGCGATGATCAACTCCCCAGCCTGACCATCTACGCTGCTAAGACGGGTCTCGGCCGCCACCACACCTTCCAGGCCCCCAACAACAGCAGACCGAGCTTCATCGCTCATCCGTACGCTCCTTTCGCCGTCGCACCGGACCCTGAGCCGACCCCGCCTCCTAGCCTGCTCTGGCATCCCTCGCTTCTCGTCGTCCATATATATGCGAAGTGTATATAGCGTATAGCACTTTATCAATGTCGATGTAACAACCACTATAAACTAACGTGAGTATACTCTACACGGAGCGGGGGAGAAGAAGCCGGGTGGGATGGTAGCAGGGCTATTCTTGGCAGGTTACTAGTGTAGACAAGGCTCTTTAGGTCCGTGCTCGGGAGGCGGCGGGGGAGTTAGGCGTCAGTCTACTGACCCTTTTCGGGTACGTGAGCCGCGGTTTGGTCAGCTCGGAGGCCATCGGGAGCAAGAAGCGCATCAAGTATTACCGAGCGGAGGACGTACAAAGGCTCAAGGAGCGCGCCGAGGTATTCCTGCTGCAGGTAGAGGCCTCCTCCGGCGACACGCGCAAAGCCATTGTAGCCCGGCTCAGGCGCGGGGAGAGGATACCGGGCTTCAGTCGTCCCCTTTATCCCGGAGACGACTCACGCGGGGTGGAATTGCTCAGGCTTACGACCGTCGCCCGCCCCGACTCCCCCGCCGTCGCACTTACTGCAGCCGTCGAAAGAGGGCCTCGGACCTTATCGGTGAGCCTCCTACTATGAATTTCGGTCTGGTGTCTCTGGCGCGTGCACTGTAACTGTCACTCGTCGGAGCCCTCGCGCTCTTCGCCTTAGGCCGGGCGGTAGCCCCTATGGCTACGCCATCGAGCGGTATGCAAGTGGTTCATTGATAAGGCCGTATGCTACGTCGGAGAGCAGCCGTCGGAGCCAGTTTAATTACACCTGTGTTGGAAGCACCCCGAGCTCGTTGAAGATCAGGATCGACACGGCGAACCAGTTGAATGCCGCGTGCGCCATGAACGACGTAAGCAGGCTCCCCGTCCAACGGTAGAGCGCGCACAAAATGATCGCCAGCACGAACAGCGCTGGGAGCAACAAGGGCTCTAAGTGCAATGGCGCGAACATGGCCGAAGAGGCGAGCGCCGCGAAGACGAAAGAGGCATTTTCCACAGCTTTGCTTGCTTTATTGCCGCGTTTCCAGAGTTTGCTCGAGAGTACTAAGCCCAGCTTATACAGGCTGCCGAAGAGGGCGCCGCGGAAGATGATCTCCTCGATTGCGGGGCCGAAAAGCACGACGACGAAGATTATCACCGAGATCGCGATTCCCGGGCTCTCCCCGATCCAATCCCCTAGCCCTCGCATCAACGGCTCCTGCATACCTGGGCGTAGTGAATAGCCGAGCTCCTCCAGGACGAAGGCCGTTAAAGGGACCAGGAGAAAATTCAAGGCGAACGCGGCCCCGATTCCGATCACGAGCCCGAGTCCCGCCCCGGCGAAGTATCCTATCCTCGGCCTCACGAAGCCCAAGGCTCCTAACCCGTAGCCCACTGGATACCCGAGCCTCCGCACCACGAAGATCCCCGCCCAGAAGCACCCGAGCATGACCCCAAGGATCGCTGCGTCGAACAGCACAACGTTGAGCAGAGCATCCTTCGGATCGTTAAGCATCCGTGCTTCCGAGGTATACTTTGCTAGTCGGCCAGCCATGTGCCTGGTCCTCGACGATCCGGTTCCTGACAAACTCCGGAAGCACCGTCATCTCCTCCAACTCTTCGAATCCCACCCAGCGCACGTCTTTCAGGGTAGCATCCGAGCCTTCTTCGACCTCCGGGTCGCTCCCGAGCTGTGCTTCTCCGCCCTCGCCCACTTCGACCCACGCCGTCACGTCTACCGTGTGACGCCCCTCTTGCAGGAACTCGCTTACGTAGAGCACCCCAGCAAACCTGCCCTTCAGGCCCGTCTCCTCCAACAACTCTCGCTCGGCGCATTCGGGGATCGTTTCGCCCGGCTCCAGGCGTCCCCCCGGCAGAACCCAGTACGGCTTCCGGTCCTGCTTCTCGTGACGCACGAGGAGCAACGCCTCTTCGCGTTCCACAACAGTCCCAACCCGGAGGCCGAAATCCATGTTCCATGAATCACGATGCTTGTCCATGAGCCGAGTATACATCTCACCAAAGAGGTTCTCGGAAGACAATCCTGCTAGGCCCCGAAACAACGACCAGCTGATCGTTTCGAAGGGATTATGGAGTCGCGCCGTCGCTATGCCTCACCTGGTTCTCTTAAGGTGAAGCCTTCCGTGGTTCGCCTAGCTCCGGCTGGCGGGTGCCTACTTGGCTACCCACCCAGACATACCCGTCAGACCAGACCTCGCGCTTCCAGATCGGCACGAGCTCTTTTATCCGCTCTATGGCGTACCGGCTCGCCTCGAACGCCGGCCCTCGTCGGGGTGCGGCTACCACGATGGCGACGCTCGGCTCTCCTGGGTCGACTCGACCCAGCCGGTGGACGATCGTGATGTGGCCCACCTCCCAGCGATTTCTTATCTCCACCCCGATCTCCTCGAGCTTACGGTCGGCCATTGGCCGGTACGCCTCGTACTCCAGGTACTCCACGCTTGCGCCGGAGCTTTCGTCCACCCGCGTTGTCCCGACAAACGTCGAGACCGCCCCGCAGTCCGGACGGAAGGCCCCGGTGACGAGGGCGCCCACATCTATAGGCTCCTCGATGATGCGGAACATCTGCTAACCCCCCGAGACCGGCGGCAGCACGGCAACCTCGTCGCCTGCTGAAACGGCGTCCTCTATCCGGGCATACTCGCCGTTGATCGCGAAGGCCAAAGTGTCGCGCATAGGCACCAGGCCGGGATACTGATCCACTAGGATGGTCCAGAGCTCCCCAAGCGTCGTCTCGCCATTCACCGGCACCTCGACTTGGCGAGCGCCGGCCCGGTCCGCTGCTGCGCCGAAGAGCAGTACTTTAACGTCGCTCATGGTTACCTCTCGGCTCCGGGACATATCCGGGGCCTATTATCACCTTTAAAGCGCGCGGTATGACCACGAACTCGGCGGGTTCGTCGCCGATGATCTCGCCGTCGACGGTAAACTCGAGCCCAGGTTGGGTCTCGACCCGGATCTCCCTGGCTTGGGTGTAGAAGACGCCTTCTTTGTCCAGGTAGTCCGAACCGGCGAGCGCCATTGGACCAAGCGTGAGAATCTCCTTGAGCCCAACGTCCTCTATAACCACGACGTCCAGGAGGCCGTCTTCAGGGTTGGCCTTGGGGGCGGCGGGCCAGCCCCCGCCAGCGTAGCGGCAGTTGCCGACTACCATGTTGACGGCTCTTATCCGGCGCTCCTCGCCGTCCAGGCGCAGCGTCGCATCCCGCACGCCGTAGTTTCGGGCGACCTCTAGGGATGCCCTCAAGTACGAGAGCTTGCCCCACTTGCTCTTCAACTCCTCGTTGTTGCCGCTGGAGATCCTAGCCCCGATGCCGCCGGTCGCTACGTTAATGAAGAAACGTTCGCCTACACCGTAAGACAACACGCGTGCTGCGTCGAGCGTCCGCACCCGGTTCTGACGGATCACGTCTTCGGCCTCGCCGAGATCCTCGGGAATCGCCAGCGTCGCCGCCAGGTCGTTGCCGGTCCCGGTCGGCAGGAGAGCCAGCGTCACACCCTCCGGGAACCCAGCCTTGCCGAGGCCGTTGACAACGTCGTTGATAGTACCGTCGCCGCCAGCGACGATTAGTAGACCCTCATACCACTCTTTAGCGGCCGTTGTAGCGTCGTCCGAGCCTTGGGTCTCAACCCAATCCAACTCGAAGCCGGAGAGGACCTCGCGCAGCCGGTCAGGCTCGTATGTACCACCGCCGGAGGCCGGGTTGCAGATCACCCGCGCCCGGGCCGTCGGAGCCTTCATAAGCCACCTCTTCGTCGCTTTTGTCTCGAAGGAGAGTTTACCCCGAAAAGGCTCTAAGCCACAGGACCGGACTTCCCGCTGCGGCTAGGAAGCCTGACGTATAAGAGGAGGCTCGGTCGTGATCCCTGGAGGATCTTCAGAACCGAGCCGGAAGAGCTGTATGGTCTGTACCCAGACCTCGGGCCCGGGCTCCCCGTCGAGCTTTATCACGGCGCGATCCTTATCTCCGGAGACGTAGCGCACCTCGCCTGGGCCCAAAGGCGACGCTACCCGCTCCCCAACGGCGAGGTCTTCGAGAAACGCCTCCCTAAGAGCCGCAACGTAGGCGAGTGCGAGCGAGTGCCCTAGGTTGGCGCCCTCGTCACGACGGTCGGCGACGAGGATACCCGCGATACGGTAGAGGTTCGCCCGGGAGACCTGGGAGATCAAACACGCCCGAATCGTCTGCCGCACGAGCTGCCCCTCGAACTCCGAGTACTCTTCGCCACTCCTCTTTAGTATCCGCATCACGCGTGGGTACGCCCGCCCGACCGCTTCCTCGACGGTCAGCCCGTTTACCCCGCGCTGATAAACGTGTGGGTCAAGCCTCTCTTCCTCCCGCCGCCGCGGGACGCTTAACCAATCCTGCCTTACTTTACCTCTAGCCTCTGTCATATACGAATTATACTGCGTTTAGAGATTTTTTCATCTATGAATCTCCTGCAAATTAACTTATTTGCGCTACTTGCCAGCACCGGGTGAAAGTGGCGGTAAACTAAAGCTAGCGAGCGACGGGCAGGAGGTTTTCTTGGACTCCGGAGAATTTTTCGAGAGGTTGAAGCGGAAGGTGATCGGCCATCCAGCGTTGATGCATCCTTTTTTGGAGCGATTTGGGGAGGGGGATGCGAGCGAGGAGGGGGTGAGGACATTCGCGATCCAGTACTACCGCCACGTCCAGGTAAGCCGACTGTACCTCGCGGCCCTTATCTCCAACTGTGCACACGACGAGAAGCTCCAACTCTCTTTGGCTGAGATCCTCTTCGACGAGTACGGTCACCTAAACCATGAAGAGACTCATCCCGCGCTCTACAGGCGCTTCCTTGCGGCTCTCGGTATCTCCGAGGAGGAGTGGAAGGCTCCCCAAACCATCCCGGAGGTACAGCTGTATATAAGCGCCCACCGGGAGCTTTCGAGCGACCCGGACTTTCGGTTGGGCTTAGGGGCTCTCGGCCCGGCGAGCGAGTGGCCGGTACCTCCGATCTACGTGCGCTTGAGCGAGGGCTTGAAGAAGGTAACCGGTCTTTCTGACGACGCTTTAGAGATCTTTACGAGCCATGTGACGATGGACGTTACGCACGCACGCATCATGATGGAAGCTATCGCGCCTTACACAGAAGATGAGGAGGGTCAGAAGAAGGTGCGCGAAGGCGCCATGCGCTCTCTGGACGCCCGCGCTGTCATGCTCGATGGGCTCTACAAGGTCGTCTACGGGGAGCCGGCACCGCTCGCTAGCGGCGCGGAGCGCCCCGTTCGGGCAAGGGCGTAAGATGCCGGGGTTGTAAAAGAGAGGGACTCGTTTTTGAGTGAGGCTCGGAGATATCTTGGGTGAGCCGCTGCTCCAGCTTCCGAACTTACTCGTTCTAGGATAGAAGGCTAGAGAAAGCTCTTGCAATGCGTACGAGGTGGGTCTTAGTGCTCGTCCGATACGAGGCCCAGCTCGCTCGCGCGCTCGGTGGCGCGCTTGCGGTCCGGCCCCCCGAGCTTCTCGGTCACGTTGTGAACATAAAAACGTGGCGGTGCGCTCGCTTATGTGTAGCGCTTCGGCGCTCTGGACGTTCGTCCGGCCCCGCGCCAGGAGCAGGAGGACCTCCTTCTCGCATGGTGTGAGCGTGCTCACGGCCAGCTCCGCCCTCTTGCGCTCATCTATATCCTCGATCACCGAGATGAAGTACGAGGGCTCGCCCAACGCCTTTCGCACCAAAAAGACGCTCAAGGACCCCCACAGATACCCTCCGTTCCTTTTTTTGTAGCGCGTGTCTATAAAGCCTTCCTCGATCTCCCCGGAGAGCAGCCGACACACCTGACCCCATGTTCATTTTGAGGTCGTCGCGGTGGGTTACATCCTGGAAGGCGAGCTTCTGGAGCTCCCCATAAGTGTAGCCCCAGGTGTCGCACAGCTTACAGTTGACCATCAGTCACCGGTCGTCTAGCCCGACGTGGGTGGTGCCGACCCCCGATCCCTCGAAGCTCTTGCGGAACCGCTCCTCGCTCTCGCGTAAAGAGCGCTCGTTCTCTCTAAGCTCCTCGACGAGGGCCGAGAGTTGCCCTGCGCGGTCAGCGATGCTCTCCTCCAGCTCCTCGTTGAGGCGCTTCATCTCCTTACCCGCTCTGTGACGTCCCGGCCGATAACAACAACCCCCCGCACTTCCGGGTGGTCGAGTAGGTTGTTGGTGCCTTGCTCCATGTGGCCCACGAGCCGTCCTTGTGGCGGGCCCGGAAAACGATCGGCAGGTGTATCCCAAGAGTGTCCCAGATCTCGGCACACGTCTCTATTATCCTCGAAGTCGCCTAGGTGTATAACGTCGAGGGTCAGGGGTCCTGACGAGCATCCCAGGCTTGGAGCCCATCACTCGCTTCATCGAGGGGCTCACGTAGCGTAAAGAGCCGTCAGCGTCGAAGAGCAGCATGATGTCCGAGGTGTAACATACCAGCGGGAAGAACCACTCCTCGGGCTCCTTAAACTCTTCGGCGGTTCGCCTTAGCCTGCGCCCGGCTACGTCGCCCAAGATGATGACGCGTCGATCCTCGCCACCCTCTCGGTCCTTGTAGCCGGGCACCGTCACCGCGGCGGCGAAAGGCGCTTTGGTCTCGCCTAACCGGCGTACGACGCGCAACCCGCCCCTGAGGCTGCCGGTCGTCAGCTGCTCTTCGCGGACGACCGAGAGGCGTGGATACTAGGGATCGAAGATGGCCCCGCCCCCTTCTGAAAAGAGCTCTTCGCGCGGGCGGCCCAGACTTCGGCAGGCCTCCTCGTTTGCGTCCAGGATCTCGCTCTCTACAGTAGCGAAGAGCACGCCGTTGGTCTCGTTTCTGAAAAAGGGCCGGTAGAGATAAACCTTTACTCGCCGTAGGTCTCCAGGAAATCCTGACCTTCTGCTTTCGACTAGAGTCTCCAAATTTCGAGCATCGGGGTGTATAAAGGAAGTATGCCCGAGCTGCCCGAGGTCGAGACTATAAAGGAGGACCTGCGCGAGCTGGTCGTGGGGTCGAGGATCGAGGGGGCTGAAGTGCTGGATGTAGCCCTCGTGGAGCAACCTTCGCCCGAGGAGTTTGTACAGCTGTTAAAAGGGGCCTCCATAGCGAGGGCGCGGCGGCGGGCGAAGCATCTCATCCTAGAGCTCGATAACGGGATGAACCTGATCTTTCAACTCAAGATCGGGGGTCAACTTCTACTCGTTCCACCCGTCGAGGAACCCAACACGGCCCTCATGTTCCTTCTCTACCTGAACGGTGAGCGACGGCTCTTTCTACGGGATGGCACAAACTTCTCCCGGGCTCGCCTGCTGAGCGAAAAGGAGCTACAAGAGAGGTTCTCCTCTTTAGGGCCAGAACCTTTAGAAGACGGCTTCGACGCGCAGTGCCTGCGCCAGAAACTTGGTTCGCGGAAGGCCCAGATCAAGAGCCTCTTGCTTGACCAGAAGATGGTCGCGGGGATAGGAAACATCTACGTCGACGAGATCCTCTACGACGCCCGTATTCATCCCCGTCGAAAGGCTAACACCCTCTCGGCAGAGGAGTGGAGGGCTCTATACGCGGCGATTCGGACAAACCTCGCGGCGGGGATAAGGCACCGGGGGACGACGGTACGGTTGTACCGCGACGTGGTTGGCCGGCCTGGGGAGCACCAGAACTACCTGCGGGTCTTCGAGAAGCAAGGTAAGCCATGTTCGGGGTGCGGGGGCACGGTAACGCGGGAGAAGATCTCAGGGAGGTCGACGCATTTCTGCCCCGTATGCCAACGGATGCCGGGTGAAGAGGATCCCAGAGGAGAACAAAGGTTAAGGTTAAAATGGACGCTAGGCCGGTAATAACGGAAGGAGAAAGAGATTGGCGGAGAAGTTTGACCTCATTGTCATCGGCAGCGGAAACGGTGGTTACATACCGGCAATCAGGGCGAGCCAGCTAGGGATGAAGGTTGCGCTGGTCGAGAAGGAGAAGAACCTCGGCGGGACGTGCCTGAACTGGGGTTGCATCCCAACCAAGGCCCTTCTCCACACTGCCCAACTGCTCCACGAATTCGAGCGCAGCGAGGAGTTCGGCGTAACGACGAACGGCGTCGAGCTCGACTACGAGCAGACCGCCGAATATAGGGATCGGGTCGTGGGCCGGTTGCAGAAGGGCGTCACGGGCCTGATGAGGAAGAACAACATCCAGGTCTACACCGGGGTCGGAAGCTTCGTCGAGCCAAATAAGATCCAGGTAGAGAACGAGGAAGGCGAGACAGAGGAGCTCGAGGCCGACTACATACTTATAGCCACGGGCTCGGCCGTAAGAACACTGCCGGGGTTGGAGATAGACCACGCGAAGGTAATCTCAAGCGACGACGTGGTGTCGATGAACGAATCGTACCCTAAGTCCGTCATCATCCTGGGAAGCGGGGCCGTGGGCGTCGAGTTCGCGAGCATGTACAAAGACTTCGGAGCCGAGGTCACTATTGTCGAGGTCCTGGATCGTCTTGTACCGAGCGAGGACCCGGAGATCTCCGCCGAGCTAACGAGGTCGTTCGAGAGGCGTGGCATCAAGATCTTAACGGGTTCCATGGCCGATCCCGACTCCCTCGAAAAGACCGACGACGGGGTGAGGATCAAAATCTCCGTCGTTGGCCAGGAGGAGCAAGAAGAGGAGGAGGAGAAGGTCGAGGAGGGCACTTACGGCGACGAGCCCGACCCAGTCGGCGAGGCTGAGGATGACGGCGAGACCCTGGAGGCCGAAGCCCTTCTGGTAGCTATCGGCCGCAAGACCGTCATCGAGAACCTCAACCTGGACGCAACGAACGTCGAGGTGAACGACCGCGGCGAGATCCAAGTGGACGAGTTCTACCGCACCGCCGAGGATGGCGTGTACGCTACAGGGGACGTCATAGGCGGCTATTGGCTAGCTCATGCGGCGGGTCACGAGGGTATAATCGCCGCCGAGCATATGGCCGGCGAGAATCCGATGCCCCTGGACCAAAACCTCATCCCACGCGTCACCTACTGCCGCCCGGAGATCGCCTCGTTCGGGTTGAGCCGCGAGCAAGCCGAGGCCGAGGGCTACGAGGTCAAGGAGTCGAAGTTTCCTTTCCGGGCCATCGGGAAGGCCCTGATCGAGGGCGAGCCAAACGGCTTCGTGAAGGTCGTCGCCGACGCGGAGACCGACCTTATCCTGGGGATGCACATGATAGGGCCAAAGGTCACGGACCTGATAGCAGAGGGTGTGTTCGCCAAGCTGGTCGAGGGCACGCCGCAGGAGATAGGGATGGCCGTTCACGCTCACCCGAGCCTCGCCGAGGTCATGGGCGAAGCGGCCATGGCCGTAGACGGGCACGCGATCCACGTCTAACATCCTGCGCTTCGACCCGGCCCGCGACGGCTTCGGGTTCCGGAACCCAACCGGCGAGGTCCCGACCCGAACCGGTGGAAGCAAGCTCCTCCGCCGGTCCGACTCTTTCTTATACGGAAA
>Ga0126307_10002654_pt1 | contig 12097 bp, 7 predicted proteins | sample Plot28_FD_89955 | JGI IMG/M metagenome (GOLD analysis project Ga0126307, IMG submission 89955) | Serpentine soil microbial communities from UC McLaughlin Reserve, CA, USA - Plot28 | ecosystem: Environmental > Terrestrial > Soil > Grasslands | place: USA: UC McLaughlin Reserve, Lake County...
GCCCATCAGGATAAACGGCAACGTGCCGAACCGTGATCTGATCTCCTCTCTCCCCGAGGACTGCTGCGTGGAGGTTCCATGCCTGGTCGATGCGAACGGCATCCAGCCCACGGCAATCGAACACTACCCTCCGCAGCTCGCGGCCCTCAACCGCACCAACATCAACGTGCAGGAGCTGACCGTCGAAGCCGCCCTCACTGGTGACGTGGAAGCGGTACACCACGCGGTCATGCTCGATCCCCTGACAGCGGCCGTGTGTACTTTGCCCGAGATCCGCTCGATGGTTGATGAGATGCTCGTGGCGCAGGCGCAGTGGCTTCCCCAATTCATGGGGATCAGGATCTAGCCCAGCGTGGATAGCAAATGCGTGAAGGCCGGCGGTTTGGAGATCAGACTCGAAGGGGGAGGGGATGGCTTCAGTGGCTCCCTCTCGACCTCAACAGTGGAGAGTGGCGTCGAGCTGGTGCATCTGAAGGTCGCGGCCGACAACGCAGGATACCCGCCGGAGTTCCGGCTCTCCTGGTCTTATCCGCTGGTGCGGGTGCACGGTTTCTGGCATCCTGGCGCTGGCTACGATAAGGGCTTGAAGGTGGAGTGGGGGAAGGGTGTCAATTCCAGGGCGACCTCAGGAGCGCCCGTCGGTTGTCTGTACGATCTGGAAGGTCGTAACCGCCTGACTTTCGCGCTCTCCGACGCGCTGAACCCAGTCACGTTCCACGCTGGCGTCCACGAGGAGAGTGCCGAGGCGAGTTGCTGGGTCAGGCTCTTCGATGAGCCGCGGGCACCGTTGGATGCTTACGAAGCAACGCTCAGGCTCGACACCAGGGACCTCCCTTACCACGTTGTCCTATCCGACGTAAGCCGCTGGTGGGCAGGTCTGCCTGGTTACGAGCCGGCCCGGGTGCCACCCACGGCGCGTGCGCCGATGTACTCGACGTGGTACAGCTTCCACCAGGAACTCGACCCGGAGCGCGTCGAGGAGCAGTGCCGGCTGGCGAAGGAACTGGGATGCGAGGCGGTGATCGTAGACGACGGCTGGCAGACCACGAGCAACGAGCGGGGCTACGCCTACACCGGCGATTGGGAGCCCGCGCCCGAGAAGGTCCCTGACATGCGCGCGCACGTAGATAGGGTGCACGCCCTCGGAATGAAATATCTCCTCTGGTACTCCGTACCGTTCGTCGGCTTCCACAGCAAAGCATGGGAGCGGTTTTCGGGAATGTTGCTCGAGGAGATCGAACGCCTCGGGGCTGGCGTACTCGACCCGCGCTTTCCCGAAGTGCGCGAGTTCCTGATCGAGACCTACGAGTCGGCCCTGAGGGAGTGGGACCTCGACGGGTTCAAGCTCGATTTCGTGGATAGCTTCGGCACTTCGCAACAGACCGGCGGTGGCCGCGATTACGACGGGGTGCCAGAGGCGGTCGACAGGCTCCTGGAGGATACGATAGTGCGCCTGCGCGGGATAAAGCCCGACGTGATGGTGGAGTTCCGCCAGGGTTACGTCGGGCCCTTGATGCGCAAGTACGGCAATATGTTCAGGGCGATGGATTGCCCGAACGACGCCGTCGAGAACAGGATGCACACCCTGGACATCAGGCTGCTCGGCGGGGACACAGCCACCCACTCCGACATGCTCATGTGGCACGCCGAGGACCCCGTAGAGAGCGCGGCGCTTCAGCTCGTAAACGTCATCTTCAGCGTGCCCCAGATCTCGGTTCTTCTCGACAGGATACCGCCCGAGCACGTGGAGATGTTGCGTTTCTGGCTGGGCTTCTGGCGAGGACATCGCGACGTGCTTCTGGATGGCGCCCTGCAACCGCTCCACCCCGGGGCAAACTACCCCCTCGTGCTCGCGCGCACGGGGTCGAAGCTGATCGCAGCATCCTACGGGAACGCGGTCGTTCCACTCGTGGGAGAGATCCCGTCGACACTGCTCGTGGTAAACGGCACGCTCGAAGAGGGCGTCGTGCTCCATCTCGAGAACGACGCAGGCACACGCGCAGCAGAGGTGCTGGACTGCAGGGGCCGCGTTACGAGCAACGACACCATCAATCTCGAGGCCGGGTTGCTCGGCATCGACATCCCCCCGGCGGGGGTGGCCTTGTTGAAGTAGCCTCTGTAGCTGGCACCTTACCAGGAGAAAGGACAGATCTTGAAGATAGCCTTTATCGGCGCGGGAAGCGTGGTCTTTACCAAGAATCTTCTGACGGATACCCTTGGCTTCCCCGAGCTGCGTGGAACCACCATCGCCCTGCACGACATAAACCCCGAGCGTCTGGAGACAGCTGGCATGATGGCCCGCTGGACCTCGGATCAGCTCGGCGCAGGTGCGAAAGTAGAGGAGCATCTCGACCGGCGAAGGGCGCTCGATGGGGCTGACTTCGTCGTGAACATGGTCCAGATCGGGATGCACGAGGCCACCCTCCTCGACTTCGAGATCCCCAAGAAGTACGGCCTCAAGCAGACGATCGCCGACTCGATGGGCATCGGCGGCATCTTCCGCGGCCTGCGTACCATCCCTTTCGTGCTCGACCTCGCCGCCGAGATGCGAGAGCTCTGCCCGAATGCGCTATTACTGAACTACACGAACCCTATGAGCATCCTGATAGAGGCGCTGTATACCGCAAGACCAGAGACGAAGAGCGTCGGGCTCTGCCACAGCGTCCCTTACACCGCGCGCGAGATAGCCTCGTACATCGGCGTCGAGCACGAGGACCTTATCTATGAGTGCGCCGGCATAAACCACATCGCCTGGATGACTCGCCTGGAGGTGGAAGGCAAGGACGCCTACCCGCTGCTGTTCGCGGCACTGGAAGATCCTGACGTGTACGCCAAAGACAAGGTGCGTTTTGAATTGATGCGCCGCTTCGGGTACTTCGTTACCGAGTCGAGCGAGCACAACGCCGAGTACGTACCGTACTTCCTCAAAGACGATAACCTTATCGAACTCTACGACGTCCCCGTAGACGAGTACGTAAGGCGCAGCGAGGATAACCTCGTCCAGTACGCCGAGACCCGGCGCAAGCTGCTCGCCGGAGAGGACTTCTCGCTGGGACGCAGCGTCGAGTACGGCTCGCTCATCATGCACTCGCTCGTCACCGGCGAAGCGCGGGCCATCTACGGCAACGTCGAGAACACCGGCCTCGTTACGAACCTTCCCGAAAGTTGCTGTGTCGAAGTGCCGATCCTGGTCGACGACACCGGTCTGCGTCCCTGCCACGTCGGGGACCTTCCTCCGCAGTGCGCCGCCACCTGCGCCCCGCACACCGCTGTCCAGAACCTTACGGTCAGGGCGGCTCTGGAGGGCAGGCGGGACCACGTCTATCACGCCGCCATGCTCGACCGGCACGCCGCGAGCGTCCTCTCCCTCGACGAAATAGCCGAGATGGTTGACGAGCTCATCGAAGCCCACGGCGACGCCATGCCCGAGGGCGTCAGGACTTCAGGCGCGGGAGCGGGGCGCGTCTAGCAACGTACAGAGACGAAGCGACGAACCCGAGGTGGTAGCAGTGAGGAACCCCACACTCCCGAGATTGACCTCGCAGGGTCTCGAGCTCGACACGTCCACCGGGAGCTTCGGCCCGCTCCGGAGCTCGATGGACGTTATCGAGGACGCAAGCGCTCAGAGAGAGGATGGCCGAGGACGGGTACCTCTACCTGCCTGACTATGTGGACCGGGAGCTCGTCCTCAGAGCCAGAGAGAGCGTTACCGAAAGACTCGCGGCAGAAGGGCTCACGGACCCGGATTACTCCGCTGATGTCGGTCATACCGATCATGATCACGTTCCTGTTCCTGCGACGTTTCTGGCAGGGCGGCATTACCTTCGGCAGCCTGAAGGACTGAGGGCTTAGAGACGATTATTCGTCCTCGGGCGCGCGGATCACACCTGGCAACGCTCGCCCTGCTACGACCTGACCACAGGAGGTGAAGCTATGATCTCCCATAAGGATAAGGTCCCGCACATGATCTACGGCGGCGACTACAACCCGGAGCAGTGGCCCGAGGAGGTCTGGGACGAGGACGTGCGCCTGATGCGTGAGGCCGGCGTGAACCTGGTCTCTTTAGGGATCTTCTCCTGGGCGAAGTTGGAACCCCGTCCAGGCGAGTACGAGTTCGGCTGGCTCGACCGCATCATCTCCCTCCTGCACGAGGGCGGCGTAATGGTGAACCTCGCCACGGCGACTGCTTCGCCACCACCCTGGCTCGCGGCCCTACACCCCGAGAGCCTGCCCGTCACGCAGGACGGCGTGATCCTCCATCCCGGCTCCCGCCAGCAGTACTGCCCGAGCAGCGCCGCCTACAAAGAAAGGGCATCCGAACTGGTTCGGCGCATCGCGGACCGCTACAAGGACCATCCCGCGCTCGCGATGTGGCACGTGAACAACGAGTACGGATGCCACGTCGCGGAGTGCTACTGCGACGCCTCGGCCGAGCACTTCAGAGAGTGGCTCAGCACGCGCTACGGTGACCTTGACGCCCTGAACGAGGCGTGGGGAACGGCGTTCTGGAGCCAGCGTTACGGGGAGTGGGGTGAGATCCTACCTCCCCGCAGCGCTCCCACCTTCGCCAACCCGACGCAGCAACTGGACTTCCGCCGCTTCTCCTCGGACGCCCTGCTCGAGCTCTACGAGATGGAGAAAGAGATACTGCGGGAAGCGACACCCGACGTCCCCATAACCACCAACTTCATGGGTTTCTTGAAACCCGTGGACTACTGGAAATGGGCACCTCGTGAAGACCTGGTCTCGGACGACTCCTACCCCGACACCTCCGACCCCGAAGCCCACATAAAGGCCGCCATGAGCCGCGACCTGATGCGCTCCCTGGGAGATGGAGCTCCATGGGTCCTCATGGAGCAGACCACGGTGCGCGTGAACTGGCGCGAGCGCAACGTCCCGAAACGGCCGAACGAGATGCGCCTCTGGAGCTACGGCGCCGTCGCCCGCGGGGCGGAGGGGATCATGTTCTTCCAGTGGCGCCAATCGAAGGCGGGAGCCGAGAAATACCACAGCGCGATGGTCCCGCACGTTCCTACGGAAAACTCCAGGAGCTGGCGCGAGGTCAGCAAGCTCGGCGCGGAGCTCGGAATGCTAGACGAACTTCTCGGTGCGCGCGGGGAGGCTGAGACCGCGATCCTGCTCGATTGTGAGAGCTGGTGGGCCCTCGAGCTCGACTCCAAACCCTCCACCGCCGTCAGAATGCTCGAAGGCCTCTACTCCTTCTACAAGCCGCTCTACAACACGAACGTCTCCGTAGACTTCGCCCATCCAGGCTTCGACCTCTCGTCCTACAGGCTGGTTATCGCCCCCAACCTTTACCTCGTTACAGACGACTCGGTGGAGAATATCCGGCGGTTCGTGGCCGATGGCGGGACGCTCTTGATGTCATTCTTCTCGGGGATAGTGGACGCGCAAGATCACATCCGCCTCGGTGGCTATCCGGCCCCGTTCAGGGAACTGTTGGGTCTCCAGATCGAAGACTTCGTCCCAATGGCAACCGGAGAGACGAATCGTCTCGACACTACCGAAGGCGAAGCGTGCGATCTGTGGGCGGATCTCATCCACCTCCAGGGTGCAGAAACCCTCGCCTCCTATACGGACGGTTTCTACGCTGGCACGCCGGCGGTAACGCGCAACGCCTTCGGTGAAGGCACACCCTACTACCTCGGCACCAGACCGGAAGAAAGCTACACTAAGGCGCTCCTCCAGAGGGTATGCGAGGAGGCCGGTGTGAGGCGAACGGCCGAAGTCCCACCCGGTGTCGACGCCGTGCGCCGCAAGACCGAAGTCACATCCTTCCTCTTCTTACTCAACCACAACGAGGAGGCCGTAGAGGTCGGGCTACCGAATCCTGGCCGGGATCTCCTCACGGGAACAGAACACGGTTCCAACCTGGCCCTCGACCCTCTCGAAGTCGCGGTCCTGAAAGAGAGAGGACATGCCTGACGTCGGGTGACGGGCCGTCTCCTCGTGCACAGGTGCTCGAAACGGTCTATGCTCGTCGCGAACGGGGCATCCTGAGGACACCCGTCTGAGGAGGGACAAACCATGCGCTTCCCGGAAAACTTCTTGTGGGGCACGGCGACCGCGGCCTACCAGGTCGAGGGAGCCGTGAACGAAGGCGGTCGCGGCGCGTCCATCTGGGACACGTTCAGCCACACCCCGGGCAAGGTCGTCCACGGCGATACCGGCGACATCGCCTGCGACCAGTACCACCGCCTGGAAGAAGACCTCGACCTGATGTCCGAGCTCGGGATACGGGCCTACCGCTTCTCCGTGGCCTGGCCGCGCATCCAGCCAGAGGGACGCGGCCCGGCGAACCAGAACGGCCTCGACTTCTACCGCAGGCTCGTCGACGGCCTGAGACAACGCTCCATCGAGCCGATGCTCACGCTCTACCACTGGGATCTGCCGCAGGTCCTGGAAGATGCGGGCGGTTGGACCAGCAGGGACACGAGTGAGCGCTTCGCGGAGTACGCCGGTATCGTCTACGAGACCCTCTCGGATAATGTGGGGTTCTGGATTACCTTGAACGAGCCCTGGGTCTCGGCCTGGATGGGTTACGGCCTCGGCGTCCACGCGCCAGGACACAAAGACAGCGCGAGTGCCCTCGCCGCCACACACCACCTCCTGCTCGGCCACGGCCTCGCCGTTGAGAGGATGCGCTCCGCCGGTGACGGCAACCAACTCGGCGTCACCCTGAATCTGCACCCCGCCCGCCCCTCGCGGGACCGTGATGCCGATAGGGATGCCGCCCGCAGGGTGGACGGACAGGCGAACCGGCTCTACCTCGACCCCCTGTTTCACGCCCGTTATCCGGAGGACATCTTCTCGTACTACACGGAACGCGGCGTGGATCTCTCATTCGTCCGGGATGGGGACCTCGACAGAACATCCGTTCCCATCGACTTCCTCGGCATCAACTACTACTTCCGCAACACCGTCCGCGAGGCGCCAGAGGAACAGGGGCAGAGCATGCCCTTCGCCGACCTCGGAGCTCGTACCGTTATCCCGCACGAGCGGGAGAAGACCCCTATGGGCTGGCCCGTAGAGCCGGAAGGGTTGACGGAGGTACTGGTCAGGATCAAGGAAGACTATGCAGACCTGCCCACCTTCGTGACCGAGAATGGGCGGGCCGTACACGACTACATCGACCCCGAGGGCGACGTGGACGATGAGGAGCGCATCTCGTACCTGGACGCCCACTTCAGGGCGGCCCACGAGGCGATGGACCAGGGCGTCGACCTGCGCGGATACATGGTCTGGTCCTTCCTGGACAACTTCGAGTGGGCCGAGGGATATTCCAAACGATTCGGGATAGTGTTCGTGGAGTACGGTACGCAGCAGCGCGTCCCCAAGTCGAGCGCCCGCTGGTACTCTGACGTCGTCCGGCGCAACGGACTGGAATAGTGGTTACCTGGAAAGGACAGTACTTTGAAATACAGAGACCTCGGACAGACGGGGATGCACGTCTCGGAGATCAGCCTCGGCACCTGGGCCTTCGGCGACGGCTGGGGCACCGTCAGCGAGGACGACGCCCTCGGCGCGCTGAACCGGGCGGTCGACCTCGGCGTGAACTTCCTCGACACCGCGGACGTCTACGGCGACGGACGCAGCGAGAAGCTCATCGCCAGACTCCTGAAGGACCGCCCGAACGATGAGATCCTGGTCGCGACCAAGGCAGGGAGACGTCTCGATCCCCACACCCCGGAAGGGTACGATTACGACAACCTCTCGGCCTTCGTCGAACGTAGCATGAACAACCTCGGGGTCGAAGCCCTAGATCTGGTGCAGCTCCACTGCCCGCCGACGGAAGTCTACCGGCAGGACTCGACCTTCGAGGCTCTGGACCGGCTTCAGGAGGCAGGAAAAATTCGCAACTACGGCGTGAGCGTGGAGAAGGTCGAGGAGGCACGGATGGCCCTGGACTATCCCGGCGTCGCGACCGTCCAGATCATCTTCAACGTCTTCCGCCAGAAGCCAGCAGAGGAGGTCTTCCCGCTCGCCGAAGAACGCAGCGTCGGCATCCTGGCCCGCGTACCCCTCGCCAGCGGCCTCCTCTCGGGCAAGATGCGTGCGGACCGCGTTTTCGGCGAGGACGACCACCGCAACTTCAACCGCGATGGTCGGGCCTTTGACAGGGGGGAGACGTTCTCCGGAGTGGACTTCGAGACCGGTCTCCTCGCCGCCGAAGAACTCGAGGAGCTCGTGCCCGAAGAAAACACCCTCGCGCAGTTCGCGCTGCGTTGGATCCTCATGCACCCCGCCGTCTCTTGCGCCATCCCTGGCGGCAAGAACGCGGCGCAGGTCGAGGACAATGTGGCCGCGGCCGAGATGCCTCCTCTCTCCGACGACGTCGTGCGACGAGCGCGGGAGATCTACGACCGTCGCGTCCGCGAGGAGGTCCATCACAGATGGTAGCCTGGTTGCCGCCCCGAAGGCACGCTCTCGGGCAGGATTGACCGCCTTTGGAGACCGAGACAGATGTTCTGGTCGTCGGTGGGGGACTGGGGGGTGTGGCCGGCGCCCTGGCGGCGCTACGTCTTGGCCGGAGGGTAGTGCTCACCGAGGAGACGGATTGGATCGGCGGCCAGCTCACCGTCCAGGCGGTCCCCCCGGACGAGCATCCTTGGATCGAGGAGATGGGCTGCACGGCAAGCCACCGCCGCCTGAGGAACGGCATAAGGGATTTTTACAGGCGCTACTATCCCCTCACTGCCGAAGCCCACGCCCGGAAACACCTCAATCCCGGAGACGGGATGGTGAGCCGCCTCTGCCACGAGCCGCGCGTAGCCCTCGCCGTCCTAGAGGGAATGCTGGCTCCCTACCGCTCCGGAAGCAGGTTGCGATTACTGCACCGCCACCGGCCCGTCGCAGTAGAGAGTGAAGGCGATCTCATCACGACCGTCACCCTTCTCGACAAGGAGACCGGCGAGCCACTGACCGTCCACGCCAACTACGTTCTCGACGCCACCGAACTCGGAGACGTGCTCGACCTGGCCGGCGTAGAGCACGTGGTCGGGGCCGAAAGCCAGGATGAGACCGGGGAGCCCCACGCGCCACCGGGAGACACGAACCCCCTGGATCAGCAGGCGGTGAGCTGGTGCTTTCCCCTCGACTACATACCGGACGAGGACCACACCATAGACAGGCCCGAAGATTACGACTTCTGGCGCGGTTACCAGGCGAGCTTCTGGCCAGGCCCTCAACTCTCCTGGACCGACGTCTACCCCGACACCTTGCGGCCCCGCCAACGTGCGATCTTCCACGAGGAACCCTTCTTCGCCGGGCGTGACGGCTCCGACCTGTGGCACTACCGGCGCATACTCGCCCGTGAGAACTTCTCCGGGGGCCTGCTCGAAAGCGACATCACCCTGGTCAACTGGCCGCAGATAGATTACTGGCTGGAACCGCTCGTCGGCGTCGGAGAAGCGGAGCGACACGAACATCTGCAATGCTCGCGGCAACTCAGCCTCTCGATGTTGTACTGGATGCAGACCGAGGCGTCCAGGCTCGACGGTGGCGCGGGGTACAGTGGCCTGCGTCTTCGTCCCGACCTCGTCGGTACGAGCGACGGCCTCGCCAAATGCGTCTACGTGCGCGAGAGCCGCCGCATCAGGGCCGAGTTCACGGTTCTGGAGCAGCACGTGGGCGTCGAGGCGCGAGGCGAGTCGAGAGGAGCGCAGCTCTTCTACGACAGCGTGGGTATCGGCGCCTACCGCATCGACCTGCATCCCAGCGCAGCGAGACGCAGCTACGTGGATGTGAGCAGCTGGCCCTTCCAGATCCCGCTCGGCGCCCTGATCCCGGTGCGCGTCAGGAACCTGCTTCCGGCTTGCAAGAACCCGGGAACCACCCACATCACCAACGGTTGCTACAGGCTGCACCCCGTCGAGTGGAACATCGGCGAGGCCTCAGGAGCGCTAGCCGCCTACTGCCTGGAGAAGGAAATGTTCCCGAAGCAAGTACGCGAAGATGTGGAATGCCTGGAGGACTTCCAGCGCTTGCTCGTTGAGTTCCTCGGATTCGAACTAGCCTGGCCCGAACCGCAACGCTACGAGTCCCTTTGAAGAACATGGAATACGCAGAATGAATCGTGTAGTTGAGATAGGGAATTGGGAAAGGGCCACGTTGTGGACCAGTTCCTAATTCCTAATTCACCATTCACAATTTCTCGCCCGTCATTCCCGCGTTCGCGGGAATCCACGGCGGCGGGTGCTTGGCGCCTCCAAACAAGACCGCTCTACCCGATAACGTATGAGACGCGGCACCCTCTAGTCGATCTCCTGTCGCTTCCCATCGAACGAACAGCCTGTACCTCTAGCAGAAAGGTAACAGCACCTTGATCCCGATCCCACGACCCGAATACCCGCGTCCGCAGTTCCGCCGGGAAGATTGGACCAACCTGAACGGCGAGTGGAGCTTCGCCTTCGACGACCCGGACGTCGGGCTCGCCAACGGCTGGCACAACACGGACGTGGCGACCCTGCGCTCGGACGATTCGCCGTTCGAACGTAAGATCACCGTCCCCTACTGCTACCAATCCAAGCTCTCCGGCATCGGCGAAACAGACTTCCACGACGTCGTCTGGTACGCCCGCACCTTCGAGTACGCATCGGCGGAAGACGAGCAGCTACTGCTCCATTTCGGCGCCGTGGACTACCGCGCGACGGTCTGGGTGAACGGCACTCAGGTAGCTTCCCACGAGGGTGGACACACGCCGTTCTGCGCCGATGTGACGCACGCCCTCGCAGGCGTAGCCGGGGACAACGTCCTGGTAGTGCGGGCCGAAGACCCCAGTCGAGACGTGACCATCCCGCGGGGCAAGCAGTACTGGAAAGAGAAGTCCGAGGGTATCTTCTACACTCGTACGACCGGGATTTGGCAGATCGTCTGGCTCGAACCCGTAAACCGCCGCCGCATCGATACCCTCCGCATGACCCCGGACGTAGACGCCGCCAGCGTCGAGGTAGAGGTCTCCGTCAGAGGCATCGAACAGGAGATGAGCCTTCGAGCAACAGTGGAACTCGACGGGGAGCAGGTACTCGAAGACACCATCAGCGTAGACTCCCCCCTCGTCGAACGAAGCCTGCCCCTCCTCCGCCGCGGCGAAGCTCCTGACACGCCGCACCTGGCCGACTGGCCAGGACCTGCCCTGTGGAGCTCCGAGCATCCCAACCTCTACGACCTGCGGCTCGAACTGCTCGACTCCGACGGCGAGGTCCTCGACCGCGTGGAGAGCTATTTCGGGATGCGCAAGATCGAGGTGCAAGACGGTAAGGTCCTCCTCAACGACCGTCCGCTCTACCAGCGGCTCGTCCTCGACCAGGGCTATTTCCCCGAAGGCATCCTGACCGCCCCGACGGATGAAGACTTGCGCAAAGATATAGAGCTGGCCAAAGAGATGGGCTTCAACGGCGCCCGCAAGCACCAGAAGGTCGAGGACCCGCGCTGGCTGTTCTGGGCCGACACCCTGGGTTTTCTCGTCTGGGGCGAGATGGCGAACGCCTACCAGTACAGCACCGGCTACGTGCGGCGCATGACGGCCGAGTGGCAGGAGGCTGTCATGCGCGACTACAACCACCCCTCCATCGTCGCCTGGGTCCCCATGAACGAGAGCTGGGGCGTCCCTAACCTCGCCTCGGATCGCTCGCAGACCGAGCACCTCCTCGCCCTCTACCACCTGACGCGCTCCCTCGACCCGACCAGGCCCGTGGTCTCTAACGACGGCTGGGAGCACGCCATCACCGACCTCTGCAATATCCACGATTATCGGGATGCCGAAGCCCTCGCAAAGAGCTACGCAACACCCGAATCGGCCATCGCCGCAGAGCCGACGAACAGGCCCATCTACGTCCCCGGGTACGCTTACAGAGGCGAGCCCATCCTCATAACGGAGTTCGGCGGCATCGCCTTCTCCGGCGACGAGGAGGGCTGGGGCTACAGTACCGTCGCCGACGCGGACGAATTTCTGGAGCGCTACGAGGCTCTGATCTCCGCCCTCCTGAGGAGCGAGCCTGTGCAGGGCTTCTGCTACACGCAACTCACGGACGTAGAACAGGAGGTCAACGGATTGCTCACCTACGACCGGAGGCCC
>Ga0126307_10002655_pt1 | contig 12095 bp, 12 predicted proteins | sample Plot28_FD_89955 | JGI IMG/M metagenome (GOLD analysis project Ga0126307, IMG submission 89955) | Serpentine soil microbial communities from UC McLaughlin Reserve, CA, USA - Plot28 | ecosystem: Environmental > Terrestrial > Soil > Grasslands | place: USA: UC McLaughlin Reserve, Lake County...
GCGTGCCGCTGCGCCGCCTGCAGCACGCTCAGCGTGCCGATGACGTTCACGCGGCAGTCGGCCACCGGGTCGGCCACGGAGGTGGTCACGCTCGTCTGCGCGGCGAGGTGGAAGATCGCACGCGGCCGTACGGAGTCGACGACGCGGTCGAGCGCGACGCGGTCGGTCACGTCCACGACGGCGAGCTCGGCCTCGCGCGCGAGCCGCGACGCGCGCCCGCTCGAGAGGTCGTCGACCGCCACCACGCGCCAACCGTCCGCGAGCAGGGCATCCGCTAGATGGGAGCCGATGAACCCGGCTCCCCCTGTCACAACCGCGCTTCCCCTCGCCATCCTTGGGCTCTCTTTCTGATCGTCCCGTGTCGTGCGACGCCTAGCACCCCGATACGCGCCATCCGGTGCGGCCGATCAGTGGCCTCCGGAGGGACGCTGCAAACGACACACGAGCAATCAGCCTTGACCTTGGCAAACGACCCCCCGCCGGTCAATAGGAGTGGCGAAAAGTCCCCTCCGTGGGTAGGCAGTCTGACGCACCGCCGGGGGCGTTGGGGACGGCGCCCGTGACACCGCATCGGCGGCCGGTCGCGTGCGCCACGCCAGCCAGGTCGCAGCTCGTGCGCTAGCGGCTCCGGCTCGGCGTCAGCCGGCGGGCGGCCGCGCGGCCGGCGAGATCGCGCAGCACGCCCAGCGCCGCCAGGCGCGAGCGGCGGAACGCCGGGACGGTCAGCTCGCGCGGCCCGTAGCGGCGCTTGTAGTCGCCGCCGCCGCCCATGTCGAACACGGTCATGCCACGGGCGCGCCAGTAGCGCATCGCGTACCAGAAGATCGCCTCGTTCGGCCGCAGGATCTGCTGGCTGCGCCAGCTTGCTCCGCCCCAGAAGTAGGCGGTGCCGTTCATCGCAGGGAAGATCCCGGTCGCCATCCGCTCACCCCCCGGGGCGACGGCACGGAGCAGCAGCAGGCGACCCGTCGGATGTACGCAGCGAATCAGCTCGCGGACGCGATCGACGCCGTAGGTGGGCCTGAGCCCCTGCCTGGCGAACACCTCCACCAGCTGTGCGTGGTACTCCTCGGCGAAGCCGTCGGGGGCCGCCTCCTCGACCGTGACGCCGACCCGCTCTCCCTTGCGAATCGCGCGCCGGCAGGCGCTGCTCATGCGCGCGAAGATCGTCTCCTCGTCCGCCGCGAGGTCGAGCTCGAACGTGAGCGTCGGGCTGTGGCGGAACCCGAGGCCGGCGAGGTCCTGCGGCAAGAGCCGGCGATCCTTCAGCTCGACGTGGATGCAGCGGGCGGGACCGAACGCGAACGCGACCAGCGCCTCGGCCGCCGCGCGGCGGCTGACGCCCTCGGCCAGGTTGAAGCCCATCGACGCGGTGGTCCAGCCCGGGAACGGGCTGCCGAGGATCGGCACGCGGTAGCGGCGCACGATCAGGCCGGTGAAGTAGCCGGCGTGCTCGCGTCCGTCCATCACCGCGGCGACGATCGGGTCGGCGCGCTGCGTTCGCGCGACGAACTCCAGCCACTCGCGGGTCTGGAAGATGACCCGGTCGGGGAGCGCGTCCATCCGCTCCCAGTCGGCGCGGTCGACGTTGAGGCGCTGCAGGTTCAGCATCGGACCGCGCGCATGCCCGATCATGTTCGCATGCACGCGCCGCGCCCGCCATTGGCCTGCGTCATCGGCGAGGTCGACCTGGTCCGAGCGCTCGGCCTGGCCGGGATCCGCTCGGCGGTGGTCGCGCCGCCGGGGAATCCGGCCCGCTGGTCCCGCACGGTCGAGGCCGTGCTCGGGTGGAGCGATCCCTGGCGCGAGCCGGACGCGCTCGTCGAGCGGCTCGTCGCATTCGGCACGAAGCAGCCTTCGCCGCCGGTGCTCTACTACGACGGCGACTGGGACCTGCTGCTCGTCTCGCGCCACCGGGAGCGGCTGGGAACGGCGTTCCGCTTCACGGTCGCCGCGGCAGATCTCGTCGAAGACCTCGTCGACAAGGCGCGCTTCCAGGGGCTCGCCGAGCGCCTCGGATTGCCGGTGCCCGCCGGCGTGCGCCTGCGCGCCGACGATGCCTTCCCGGCCACGACCGGCCTCTCCTTCCCGGTCGTCGCGAAGCCGCTGACCCGGCAGCATGCGACGTGGAAGCCGCTCGTGAAGGCGAAGGCCTTCCCGGTGCAGGATCCGGCCGGGCTGCGCGCGCTGTGGGAACGGCTGCGCGAGCGGGGCGTCGACGTGCTCGTCCAGGAGGCGGTCCCCGGCCCGGAGAGCCGGATCGAGAGCTACCACGTCTACGTCGACGCGGACGGCGGGATCGCGGGCGAGTTCACCGGGCGCAAGCTGCGCACGCATCCGCCCGGCTACGGCTACAGCACGGCGCTCACGATCACCCGTAGCGACGACGTGGCGGCGCTCGGGCGGGAGGTCGCGTCCCGGCTCGGATTGCGCGGCGTCGCGAAGCTCGACTTCAAGCGCGCACCGGACGGCCGCCTCCACCTGCTCGAGGTCAATCCGCGCTTCAACCTCTGGCACCATCCCGGCGCGCTGGCCGGCGTCAACCTGCCGGCGCTCGTGTACTGCGACCTCGCGCGACTGCCGCGGCCGGCGGCGACGCTGACCGCGGACGGAATCCGCTGGTGCAGCCTCGCCCACGACTGGCAGGCCGCGCGGGCGAACGGCATCGGGCTCGGGCGCTGGGCCGCGTGGGCGATCGCCTGCGAAGGCAAGTCCGGATTCGCGTGGGACGACCCGCTGCCGCTCGCTCGCGCCGCGCTGTGGCGGCTCGGGCGCGCAGCCCAGGCCGGGCGGTGACGCGGGTGCGCTACGGGATCCTGGCCGACGTCCACGGCAACCTCCATGCCCTGCGGGCGGTGCTGAGCGAGCTCGAGCGGGTGGGCGTCGATCGCATCCTGTTCGCCGGCGACCTCGTCGGCTATGGGCCGCAGCCGAACGAGTGCGTCGAGCTCGTCGCGGGACTGGACGCCGTGTGCGTCGCCGGCAACCACGACCTGATCGTGCTCGGGGCTCTATCGGAGGAGCGCTGCATCCCGCTCGCGCGCGACAGCCTGCGCTGGACGCGCACCGTGCTCGCTCCGGCGGCGCGCGAGTTCCTCGCCCGGCTGCCGCTGCAGGCGCGGGCGACGGGAGGCGTCGTCGTCGCGCACGGCTCGCTCGACGACCCGCAGGAGTACACGACCCGACCGCAGCAGGCCGACCGCCAGCTCGCCGCCCTGCCCGCCGAAGCGCGGCTGCTAGTCGTCGGCCACACCCACCTGCCCTGGGCGTACGGAGCCCGGTCGGGGTCGCTGTCCCCGCGCGGCGTGATCCCGCTCGGCGACGATCCGGCCCTGCTGCTCAACCCGGGAGCCGTCGGGCAGTCGCGCGAGCTGCGCTCATGGGCACGCTGCGCGGTGCTCGACCTCGACCGCCGAACGGCGAGGTTCCTCGCCCTGCCGTACGAGATCGGCCGCTGCCGGGCAGACCTCCGCCGTGCCGGACTGTCGCCGCGCGGCTGCCATCTGCGGCCGTCCGTGCTCGGCACCGGCCGCCGCGCCTTGCGGCGGCTGGCCGAGCGCGCTCAGCGGCGGGCGAGCAGCCGGGCGCGCAGCCGGGGGTAGGAGTCGCCGGCGATCTGCTTCGGGACCTTGCGCGCGGTCCAGCCGGCACGCTGGGTCAGCCACGGCCGCGGGCGCCCCGCCGCGGCAGCGGCGGCGGTATGCGCCGGGGTCTGGGCCAGGACGGCGTAGCGCCCGATGACCGCGCAGCCGTCGACCGAGCGTAAGCTCCGCACCGGCTCCGAGGTGAACAGCGCGGCGAGCCCGGCAGCGCCCGCCGCCCGGGCTAGCGCCGGCGAGTAGAAGCCGCCCGGTACCGCACCGCTTGTGATTGGCCGGCCCACGAGCTCGCCGAGCCGCTCGGCGCTGGCCCGCCACTCCTCCACCATCCGCTTCCACGGCGAGGCGCTGATGCGAGCCGGGTGGGAGCGCGAGTGCGACCCGATCACGTGGCCCATGCGGTCGAGCGCGACGATCCCCTCCGCGTCGAGGAATCCCGGCTCGTCGATGCGATCGCTCACGCAGAAGAAATGTCCGCGCCAGCCACGGCGCGCGAGCTCCTCGCCGGCTGCGAGCGCGCTCTCGCCGCCGTCGTCGAACGTGATCGCCCACGCGCCGTCGGGCGCGCGCCGCGCGACCATGTCGTCGACCGTCACGGGCGCAGCTGCGGTCGCGACCCCGACGCCGTCGAGGTGCTCGACGAAGCGGTCCCAGCTGAGCTTGAAACGCTGCGCGCCCGGTCCGCTGAAGCCGCTCGCGCCGCGGTCGCAGCTGCGGATCACATCGTGGTAGAGCAGGACGCTGACGCGCACCGGGGGCTGGGGTCGGGGGGTTTCGGGAGGCCGGGGGGTCGGAGGACCACCGGAGTATCGCCGCGATCCGCCGGGCGCGCAATAGGCTGCCTCCCGCGATGCAGAACCCACAACCGACGGCGAAACCGGTGCTCGGGCCGCAGCACGGCTGGGTCTGGGCCGCTCTGCCGCCCGGGCCTGGCAGCGTGATGGTGCGCGGAGACCCGGGACTCGCCGCGGCGCTGGCCGACGCCGGTTGGTCGGTGGTTCCCGAGGCGCGCCCGCTTCGGGCCGCCGAGGCGATCCGCGACGCCGCCGCGCTCGACGACGGCGCGGTGCTCACGCTGGCGGCGGACGGATCCGGCAGCCGGCGAGCGCTGGCCGAGACGATCCGGATCGGCCGCCGGCTCGAGGCCGCCGGCCTGGACGTCGACTGGATCGCGACGGGCGACCGCTCGCGGCGGCACCGGCTGCGCGTTGCCGACGGCGTCTGTGCGGCGCGGCCGTATCGCCGGGTGATCCTGGTCGCCTCCCGCGGCGTCCGGCCACCGACCGCGCTGACGACCGCGCGCGCGGCGGCGGAGGCGGCGGCGGGAACGCCGCTCGCTCCGCGCGGCGTCCGCGTCCTGGCCGGCGGGATGCTGCTGGTCGAGCTCGACGCGCCGGGCGGTCGGCGCCTGCTGCGGGTGGCGAGCGGTGCCGCCGGCGAGCTGCTCGAGCGGTCCGAGTCGATCCGCGCAGCACTGGCCGCCGCGGCACCCGCCGCGGTACGCGACCGGCTCGTGGCGCCGATCGCCCGCGGCGAGAGCGGGGCCGTTCGCTGGATGCTCGAGCCGAAGCTTCCCGGTGCCCGCCCGCGCCACCTCGGCGCGACGCTGCGCGCCGACTGCCTCGAGCTCCTCGTCGCCCTCCGGGCCACCCCGGCGGTGCGCGGCTTCGAAGCGCCGGCGGATGAGGCGGCCGCACTCGCGCCGTGGCTCCCCGGCCGGGAGCGAGCCGTGCTCGAGCGCGTGTCCGCTCGGCTCGGCGAGCGGCTCGCGGACGTCGCGCGCGGCTGGTCCCATGGCGACTTCTGGTCGGGCAACCTGCTCGTCCGCCGCGGCCGCCTCGGTCACGTGCTCGACTGGGACGCTGCCGTCGCCGACGGCCTGCCGCTGATCGACCTGCTGCACCTGATGGCCTACGGCGACCGCTCGCTGCGCCGGCTTCCGCACGGTCTGCGCTGCACGCGCGCGCTGTGGCCGCTGGCGGCCGCCGGCGGTACGCCCGAGATCCGCCGCTACTGCGAGACGACGGCGACGCCGTCGCGCCCGGGCACGCTCGAGGCGCTGGCGATCGCGTACTGGCTCGGGCGCGTCGCGCGCGATCTGCGCACGTTCTCCGACCGCCCGCACCGCCCGCAGTGGATGGCGGACAACGTGCACCAGCCGCTCGCCGAGCTGGAGGCGCGCGGCTGGTGACCGCCTCGTTCGTCGATCCGGCGAGCGGGCAGTTACGCCCAGGCGCGCCCGCGGCCGCGCCGCTCGAGCGGCTCGTCGACCGCGCCGGCGACGATCCCCAGCGGCTGCTGGCTGCACTCGCCGCGCACGGAATCGCCGCCGCCGCCGTCGTCGAGGTGGTCGCGCGCCGCGCGCCGGCCGTGGCCCAAGCCGCGGTCTGGCGGGCGGCCGTCGCGCGCAGCCGCGAGAAGGGCGATCGCCTGCGGCTGGCGGGCGAGCGCGCCGAGGCCGCGCTCGCCGGGCTCGGCGACCGCGTCGCGCTGCCGGGATCGCCGCTCGGCCCGGCATGGTCGAGCGACATCGACGTGCTGGTCCGCTCCGATGCGCTCGCCGACGCCGAGGCGGCGCTGTGCGCGGCCGGCTTCCTCGACGTCAACCCGCTGCTCGCCCGCCTCGGGCGGCGGACCCCGGGCGTGCGGCGGTTCGCCGCGATCGCGGACCGACGCGTGCTCGGATCGGTCGAGCTGTGCCTTCGGCTGCACGACGACGGCCCTCGCGCCGACGCCGCGATCGCCGTCGCCGTCGCCGGCGCGCCGGGACGGCTCCCGCGCCTGGCCCCGGCCGACCGCGCGCTGCGGCGCTGCGGCAAGATCGCCGCGAAGCGGCGCGTGACGGTGCGCGACGTGCTCGAGCTGGCCGCGCTGCGCGAGGAGGTCGGAGCCCTCCCCCGCGGGCGCGCCGTGCGCGTGGCCGAGCGGCGGTGCCGCGCCCTCGTAGAGCCCGACGGCGGGCGCCGACCGCCGCCGGTGAGCCCGACGTGGCTGCAGGCGCGAGTACGGAGCCTGCGCCGCCAGGCGCGGCGCACGCTCCGGCCGAACCGCATGCTGGTCGCGTTCACCGGCATCGACGGGTCGGGCAAGAGCACGCAAGCCGAACTGCTGACCGGCTCGCTCCTGCGCACCTCGATCCCGGCGCAGGCGGTTTGGGCGCGCATCGGCTTCAGCGGCTCCGCGCTCGTCAGCCGCGCCGCCCGCGTCGGCCAGCGCGTACTGCCGGCGGGCAGCCACTCGGCGCAGCGGGCGCGCGCGTCGGGAGCCGCCTCGGCGGCCGCGCCGTTGACTCGCCGCGGGCCGATCGGCTGGAGCTGGGCGCTGGCCGTCACGCTCGACTACCTGTGCATAGCCCGCCGGGCGGCGCACGGACCCCCCGGCACGGTCATGGTGCTCGATCGTGCGCTCCCGGACGCGCTGGTCGATCTCGAGCAGGGGTTCGGAGGCGCGCTCGACCTGCGATTGCAGCGCTGGCTGATCGAGCGCTGGTCTCCGCGCCCGGACCTGATCTTCCACCTGCGGCTGTCCGGCGCCGCTGCGCACGCCCGCAAGGCCGACCTGTTCTCCGCGGATGTCCTGGAGCGCTACGCGCGCCGCTACGAGGCGGTCCTGGCCGGGCCCGAGACGGTCGCGCTCGACGCCACGCGCGCGGCCGAGGACATCGCACGCGATGCGCTCCGCGTCCTCGCCGGCGCGCGACCTGGCGGTTGTGCGGCCGGGTACGATGACCCAGGCCGAAGGGACGGTTTTCGGCACTAGGAGGAAGCAAACTTGTGCGGATGGATCAAGGTGACCCTTGTTCTCGCGCTCTTGGGCGCGTGGAGCGGCGCGACGGGAACGACCGCCCCGGGGATCGCGCACGCCGAGCCGCACGGGGATTCCGTGGAGCTCTGGCAGCCGTTCCCGCTCTCGCCCGCGGAGAGCCCGACGCCCGCGCCGGCATCCGGCGACACGGGGTCGCCGACCGCGACGGCGACGGTCGGCGACCGCCCGGCATCGTCGACCGCACGCGGAGAAGTGCGGCGCGCCGGCTCGAATCTCGCGCCGACGCTCATCATGGCGTTCGGCGTCGGGGCGGTCCTCATGCTGGCAGTCATGGGTCTCACGCCTGGGCTGCTTCGCGGCGGGCGCGTGGCGGCTACGATCGCGAGCCGCCGCGCTCGCGCTAGGCGCGTGGTCCAGGATCGCGAAGCGGGGAGCCGGCCAGCCGTCGCTCCGGGTCAGCGCCCGCGCCGGCTCGAGCGCTCGCCCGCCCGGCCGGCGGCGGCCGCAGCCGCCGCGCGCACACCGCGCGAACGCCCTGCGCGCGCGCGGCCGGCCTCGGCGCGCGCGGCCGCGACGCAGCCGAACGCCAAGAAGCGCGCCGCCCCACGGGCGCCCTCCAGGCGCAGGACGGCGGCGGCCGTGCCGGTGCGCTGTGAGATCGTCTGCCGCAAGAACTCCTCGCGCTCGCGGTTCGAGGCGATCGGGTTCACGGCGGACGACAGCCCCGCCTGGCTCGCGGAGTCGCCGGCCTTCCGGGTCGGCCCGGGGCGGCCGGTCGAGCGCAGCGGAGCCGCTCTAAGCGCGTATCAGCGACTCGTCGGGCACCTGACTCGCCGCGGCTGGGAGCCCGACGGGAGCGGCGAAGCCTGGTACGAGGCGCGGTTCCGGCGCAAGCAGGCCAAGGCCTGAGTCAGGAGTCCATCGCCTCGTACGCCTCGGACTCGACCAGCTCGGTCAGCTCCTCCTCGTCCATCTCGATGTCGTGCTCGGACGACAGGTGCGCGCCGAGGATCCGCGCGAGCTCCTCGTTCTCCGCCGCCTGCAGCGTCTCACCGCACTCGTTGCACTCGATCACCTGCACTGGCTGCCTCCTATCCGCGGCCCGTGAACTCCCGCTCGATCGCCTCGATCTTGCCCAGCCGCCGCACGTGGCGCTGCTCGCCCGAGAACTCGGCGATGGCGAACGCCGTGATGATCTCCGCCGCGTAGGCCGGCCCGACCACGCGCGCCCCCAGGCAGAGCACGTTGACGTCGTCGTGCTCGACGGACTGGTGCGCGGTGTAGGTGTCGTGCGCGGTCGCGGCACGAATGCCGGGGATCTTGCACGCGGCGACCGCCACGCCGGCGCCCGAGCCGCAGACGACGACGGCGCGCTCGGCGCTCCCCTCGAGCACGGCGGCGGCGGCCTTGCGCGCCACGTCCGGGTAGTCGACCGGCTCGGTCGAGTTCGTGCCCAGGTCGATCGGCTCGTGCCCGGCCGCGGCCAGCGTGTCGAGCACGACCGGCTTGAGCGGGAAGCCCGCGTGGTCGAACGCGCAGGCGATCCTCATTGCACCGGTTCCTTGGCACGCTCGAGGGCCCACTCCTGCGCGGCAACCGTCGCCGCTCCCAGCACGCCGGCCTGCGGCCCGTGGCGCGCGAGCCGGATCTTCGTCTGAGTCCCGATGCCGGGCACGGTGTGATTGAGCGCGGCGCGCGTGGCGGGCACGAGCAGGAGGTCGCCCGCGACCGAGACGCCGCCGCCGATCACGACCTCGTCGGGATCGAACGTGTTGATCGCGTTGGCGATCCCGATCCCGAGGCGCTCACCGAGCACCCGGAGCACGTTGCGGCAGAGCACGTCGCCCCCATTCGCACCTTCGACCGCGACGTGGCCCGTGATCTCGTCGCCGTCGGCCAGCCGTCGGCCGAGGAACGAGTTCGGGTTCGCGCGCGCCGACTCGAGCGTCAGGCGGTCGAGCGCGCGGCCGGAGGCGAGCGACTCGAGCGAGCCGGACTGCGGAAATGCGCCTGGGTCGGTGGGAGCGCCGTCGGCCAGGTCGAGCCCGATCACCGTGTGGCCGAGCTCGACGGCGCTCGTGGCGCCGCGGTAGAGCTTGCCGCCGAGCACCAGACCGCCGCCGACTCCGGTTCCGATCGTGAACATCACGAGGTTCTCGCTCACGATCTGCCCGGCCACCTGCGCCTCGGCCAGCGCCGCGCACGACGCATCGTTCTCGACGTAGACCGGCAGCCCGCAGCGCTCGCTCATCAGCGATCGCAGCGGCACGTCGTGCAGCGGCAGGTTCACGGTGTGACGAACGCCGCCGCCGGCGACGTCGATGATCGACGGCAGGCCGATCGCGATCGCGCGGGCGGACTCGCCGCGGCAGCGCTCGACCTGCTCGGTCAGCTGGCGCACCAGATCGTCGGTCGAGCCGGTCCGGGTCGGAACGGGCTCGTACGTCTCGAACGTGCCGTGCTCGAGCACCGCCGTCGCGATCTTCGTGCCGCCGACGTCGATGCCGATGAAGCGGCCGTCGCTCATCCTGCCTCGCCCGGGCCTCGGGCGGAGCGCTTGCCAGCGCGCCGCATGGGGCTCGTCACCGCTTCGCTCGCGAGCTCCGCGGCCGCGGCTTCGTCGAGCACCAGCATCAGCTTGCCCGCGCCGGGGCGCACGTGCGCCGCCGGGACGCTCTCGTCGGGCGGGGTCCCGAACGCGCGCCGCACCGCGTCCGCCTTGTCGGCGCCGGCGACGAGGAAGACGACCTCGCGCGCGCTGTTGAACACGGGCAGCGTCAGCGTCATCCGCGCGACCATCGGCTCCATGCCCGCCTCCGGCACGCCGACGGCGAGGCGGCGGTTCTCGTGCATCGCCGGCTTGCCCGGAAACAGGGACGCCGTGTGGCAGTCGGGCCCGAGGCCCATCACCGCGAGGTCGAGCCGCGGGTGGTTGCCGAGGCTCTCGCGCAGCAGCGACTCGTACGCGGCCGCGGCCCCGTCGGGGCCGAGCGTCGTGTCGACCGGCATCAGCCGCGGCCGGCGCTCCTCGGGCAGCCGGTCGGTCAGCGCCCCGCGGACCATGCGCAGGTTCGAGCGCTCGTCGTCCGCGGGCACGATCCGCTCGTCGCCGAGCCACAGCGTCGCGGCGCTCATGTCGGCGTCGCTGCGCGACACGAGCTCGTACGCGCGCTTCGGGGTCGAGCCGCCCGAGAGCGCGATGTGCCCGCCGGCGCACGCCACGTCGAGCAGCAGGTCGGCGACCGCGGCGGCGGGGTCGGATGTGACGCGGATGTCGATCAACGCAGGAGGGGTTGCCCGTGTGGGCGTCCAGCCCACACCTCGATGGGGAGTCCGCCATCCGGGCGGCCGTGACCGGGCTTCGCCCTCATCCGACCAGGACCCTAGCGGCGTTCAGCGCCGGCGCGTACGTCGGATCGCGCAGCAGCGCCTGGCGCACGCCCTCGCCGAGGATGCCCGACTCCCCGCGCGACGCACCGAGCACGGTCCAGGTCTGCTCGTTGCCGTCGCGCGCGCGCCGCATGGCGCGCAGCCCGCCCGGCCCGCGGTCGAGCGAGACCGCCTCGCCCGACGCCGTCTCGATCGTGACGCCGTCCAGTCCGGGCGGTCCCATCGACGCCGGGCTCAGCTCGAGCGTGACCTCGCCGCGGCGCGCGCGGCAGTGGCCGGTCAGGTGATCGCCGCGCCGCGCGAGCCCGCTCGGGCGCCAGCCGAGCCGCGACGCGAGCCAGCCGCAGAACAGCACGGCGGAGGCGGTCGAGTCCTCGCGGTGGCGCACGGCGACCTTGTCGATCGCGCCGAGCGAGCGGCGCGCGGCGGGCGGGTCGAACGCCGCGGCGATGCGCTCGCGCCACGGCGTCGATCGCAGCCACGCGAGATCGACGACATAGGCAGAGCCCGTCAGGTCGGCTGCCCGCTCGAGCCCCTCCTGCACGTCGGGCTCGTCCTGGGTGTCGACGAGGACGATGCTGGCAAGCCGGCGCAGCGCCTCGATGCCGGCCTGGTGGCCGTGCGGCGCCCAGACCATCGTCGCGAGGTCGGAGACGAGCAGCGGGTCGACGATCGTGTCGAGGCTGTCGAGCTGCTGCGGGCCGATGTCGACCTCGATCCGCTCGCGCCCGACCGCGATGTGCCCGGGGCTGTGAACCGCGTCCTCGGCGGCGACCGTCGCCCACGCGTCGAGCTCGGCCCGCCCCTCCTCGACGGCGGCGATGACGAGCCGCGAGGGGTGGTAGCGGCCGACGCGCGCGAGCCGGTTCTCGACCTCGCCGCGGAAGCCGCGGTCGACGATCACGACGAGGTTCATCACGCGCGCCGGGACGAACGTGCGGTCCTCCTGATAGCGCCGCGCCAGCAGATCCCGCAGTGCCGCCTCGATCGCGCTCGGCGTCGTGTCGCGCGCGCTCCAGACGTCTTCGCTCACAGCTTCCGCCACTCGCGCTCGGGGCCGATCGGGCGGTCGGCCTCGCTCGGGCCGGCCGTCCCGGACTCGTACGTCGGCAGCGCCCCGTCCGCGTCGCCGTGCCACGCCTCGAGGATCGGGTCGATGATCGACCACTGGGCGTCGACCTCGTCGTTGCGCGTGAACAGCGTCGCGTCGCCGCGCATCGCGTCCAGGATCAGGCGCTCGTAGGCCTCGGGCGACTGCGACATGAACGCGCTGCCGTAGAGGAACTCCATGTTCACCGGCCGGATCCGCATGCGCGAGCCGGGGATCTTCACCCCGAGCGA
>Ga0126307_10002656_pt1 | contig 12092 bp, 11 predicted proteins | sample Plot28_FD_89955 | JGI IMG/M metagenome (GOLD analysis project Ga0126307, IMG submission 89955) | Serpentine soil microbial communities from UC McLaughlin Reserve, CA, USA - Plot28 | ecosystem: Environmental > Terrestrial > Soil > Grasslands | place: USA: UC McLaughlin Reserve, Lake County...
CAACAACCAGAGCGAGCTGCTCTTCGCCACCGTGATCGTCGCCTGCCTGCTCGGCGTCGTCGTGTTCCTGTTCTTCGGGTGGCTCGGTCGGCGCGTGACCGGCCGGTGGTACGAGACGAGCACCGCCTGATCCAGTGACGATCGCCAGACCACGTGAACACCTCCGGGAGGAATCCATGACAACCCGCCGACGACTCGTCGCCGCCGCGGCCGTGCTGAGCCTGGTCGCCGCCGCCTGTGGCGACGACGACGATGCCGCCGACGAACCCGACGCCGTCGACACCCCTGGCACCGCCGAGGCGACGACGGCCGCGGCCGGCGGCACCGAGCCGGCGGCCACGGAGGGCGGCGGGGCCGAGCCGACGGCCACCGGAGGGGGCGGCACCGCGCCGGAGGCCACCGAGGGCGGCGGGACAGAACCGGCCGCCACCGGCGCCACGACGGGGACCGCGGACGCCGGCACGCAGCCGTCGGACACCGCCTCCGCCACCGGCTCGGGTCCCGCCGGTGAGGGGCTGGCCGCGGTCTGTCCCGACCCGATCGTGATCCAGACCGACTGGTTCCCGGAGTCCGAGCACGGTGCGCTGTACGAGATGGTCGGCGAGGGATACACCGTCGACACCGACGCCAAGGTCGTCACCGGTCCCCTGGTCGCCGGCGGGGAGGAGATGGGCGTGGACATCGAGGTCCGGACCGGCGGTCCCGCCATCGGCTTCCAAGCGGTGTCGGTGCAGCAGTACGCCGACGACTCGATCATGCTCGGCTACGGCAACACCGAGGGTCAGGTGATCCGCTGGGAGGAGACGCCGACGATCTCGGTCGTCGCTCCGCTCGAGATCAACCCGCAGATCATCTACTGGGACCCCGAGACGTACCCGGACGTCCAGACGCTTGCCGACCTCGGCGAGGAGGGGGTGACCATCAACATCTTCGAGGGCGGCACGTTCGCCGAGGTGTTCGTCGGTCAGGGCATCTGGTCGGAGGACCAGATCGACCCGTCCTACGACGGCAGCCCGGCACGGTTCATCGCCGAGAACGGCGCCATCGCCCAGCAGGGCTTCGCCTCGGCGGAGCCGTACACGTACGAGAACGTGTTCGAGGACTGGGGCAAGCCCGTCGACTATGAGTTGCTGCACGACGCCGGGTTCGAGGTGTACTCCCAGACGCTGTCCGTGCGGCCGGACCAGATGGAGCAGCTGGCGCCGTGTCTGGAGCAGTTCGTGCCCATCGTCCAGCAGGCTCAGGTGGACTTCATCAACAACCCGGACCGGGCCAACGCGATCATCATCGACGCCGTCGCCCAGTACGCGGACTTCTGGGAGTACGACGAAGGGCTGGCCGAGTACTCGGTCGAGACCCAGCGCGAGCTCGGCCTGGTCGGCAACGGCCCGGACGACACGCTCGGCAACATGGAGGAGGATCGCATCCAAGGCGTCATCGACCAGATCCGCGACGATGCCGGCATCGCCATCGCCGAGGACCTGGTCGCCGCGGACCTCTTCACCAACGAGTTCATCGACGACACGATCGGGTTGTGAACGGCCGGCGCGGCGGGTACTCGATGGGCGTGGCAGCTGAGGTCCAATTGACGATGACGGCGGCGATCCACGCCCGGTGGGCGCACCGCGTGGACGGTCTCATCCACAGTCATCCGTGGAGCCTGGAAGCGACGGTCGAGGGGCCGGCCGACGCCGAGAAGGTGATCCCGGCCGACGAGCTCGAGCACATCCTGCACGAGCTCGTCGAGCCGTGGCGCGGCCGTTACCTGACCAACGAGGACGTCGGGGAGTGGAAGGGCTACACACCGCTCGTCTGGGACCGCGAGCCGACGGTCGAGGAGATCGCCCGCCGGCTGTGGTCGCAGCTCGAGCGCCAGGTCGACGGTCTGGTCTCGGTCGGTGTCGTCGAGTCGACCGAGTTCGACCGCTGCCGCACCGTGCGGGTCAGCCGGGTGCGGTGAGCAGCGTCGTCCCGGTCATTCGACCGCGTCGCCATCGAGGGTTTGCGTGCGGTCGGGGGTTTCGTGCGCACACGCCGCGCGCGAAACCCCCCGATGCGCGCAAACCCTCGATGGGGGGCGACCATGGGGTGTGGTCGCGGTGGCGCTGCTCGAGCTGCTCTACGGCGAGCGGGCGACCCGTGTGGCGGCCGCGCTGGACCACGTCGTCGCTGCCCACCGCCGCCCCGCTCGGCCGTTCGCGCTCGACGAGACGCAGGCCTGGGTCATCGCCTACCCGGACCACGTGACCACGCCGGGGGAGTCACCACTGGCGACCCTTGCTTCCTTCCTCGCCGACCACGTCGAGCCGGCGACATCGGGTGTCCATACGCTGCCCCTCCACCCGGCGACCAGCGACGGCGGCTTCAGCGTCGTCGACCCGGCCGCGGTGGACGACCTCTTCGGCGGCTGGGCCGACGTCGAGGGCCTCGCCACCGGGCGGGCGTGGATGGCCGACGCGGTCGTCAACCACCTCTCGGCGGCCAGCCCGTGGTTCCGCCGCTTCCTCGCCGGTGACCCGGCCTACGCCGACTTCTTCGTCCGGTTGCCGGAGGGCGCCGACACCACCGCCGTGGTGCGCCCGCGCACCACCCCGATCGCCCATCGCTACGACAGCCCGACCGGCCCCCAACGCATCTGGACGACGTTCTCGGTCGACCAGGTCGACCTCGACTACCGGAACCCCGCCGTGCTCCTGGCCATGACCGAGGTCCTGCTGCGCTACGTCGATCATGGCGCGCAGGCGATCCGGCTCGACGCCGTCCCGTTCCTCTGGAAGGACCCGACGGGGCCGTCGGTGCACCTGCCGGAGACGCACGCCATCGTGCGACTGTTCCGGTCCGTGCTCGACGAGGTCTCGCCCGACGTGGTGCTGGTCACGGAGACCAACGTCCCCCACGCGGAGAACGTGTCCTACTTCGGCGTGCCGCCGGCACGGGAGGCCGACGCGGTCTACCAGTTCGCGCTCCCGCCGCTCGTCGCCCACGCCGTGCTGACCGGCGACACCGCGCCGCTCGTCGTCTGGGCTTCCCACCTCGAGCCGCCGCCGCCGGGGCGCACGTTCCTGAACTTCCTCGCCTCTCACGACGGCATCGGGCTGCGCCCGGTCGAGGGGCTGCTCGCCGACGAGGACGTGCGGGCCCTCAGTCGGGCCGCCACCGCGGTCGGCGGCGTGGTCAACCGGCGAGCCGCGGGTGGGGTCACGTCGCCGTACGAGCTGGCCGTGGGCTGGTACCCGCTCGTCGCCGGCGACCACACCGAGGACGTGGCGATCGCCCGGCACATCGCCACGCACGCCGTCGCGCTGTCGCTGCCCGGCGTGCCGCTGCTCTACCTCAACTCATTGTTCGCCGTCGGCCACGACACCAACACGTACGTGGCGACGCGCCAGGGACGGGATCTCAACCGGATGCGTCACCGTCGAGCCGACCTCGACGCCGCCCTCGCCGAACCGGGCAGCCGCCCGGCGCGGGCCTGGGCCGGGCTACGCCGGCTCCTCGACGCCCGCCGCGCCGACCCGGCCTTCCACCCGGCCGCGCCGGCGCGGGTGCTCGGCGCGCCGGTCGGCGTGTTCGCGCTCGAGCGGGGTGAGCAGGCCGTCGTCGCCGTCGAGCTCGCCGGCCGGGGCGGCGAGGTGGCGCTGCCGCCGGGGCGGTGGGTGGACCTCGACGGGCGCGCGCACGAGGGCGCGGTCGTGCTCGGGGCGTACGACGTCTCGTGGCTGAGGCGTTGAACCTGGGCGGAGGGAACCGGCCACGCGCTCACGCCCAGTTCGGGACGTGAGCCGTCGGGCCGTCAGAAGCGGTAGTGGGCGAAGGCGCGGTTGGACTCGGCCATCTTCTGGGTGTCGTCGCGCCGCTTCATCGCCGCGCCCAGACCGTTGGCGGCGTCCATCAGCTCGGCGGCGAGGCATTCCGACATCGTCTTCTCGCGCCGGGCACGGGCGAAGTCGACCGTCCAGCGGATGGCGAGCGTGGTCGCCCGGCGGGGGCGGACCTCGATCGGCACCTGGTACGTGGCACCGCCGACGCGGCGGCTCTTGACCTCCAGGGGCGGCTTCACGTTGTCGATCGCCCGCTTGACGGTGGAGAGCGGCTCCTCACCGGTCTTGGTGGCGATGATGTCCATCGCGTCGTAGACGATGCGCTCGGCCAAGTTGCGCTTGCCGTGCAGCATGACCTTGTTGATGAGCTGGGTCACGAGGACCGAGCGATATCTCGCGTCGGCGACCAGCTCGCGACGAGGGGCAGGACCTTTGCGGGGCATCAGCGGCTCACTTTCCTCGCTGGCAGCGTCCGACGGGTCACGTTCACTTGTCGGCCTTGGCGCCGTAGCGGCTGCGGGCCTGCTTGCGGTTCTTCACGCCGGCGGCGTCGAGGGCGCCGCGGATGATCTTGTAGCGGACGCCGGGGAGGTCACGGACGCGTCCGCCGCGCACGAGCACGATCGAGTGCTCCTGCAGGTTGTGGCCCTCGCCCGGGATGTAGGCCGTCACCTCGACGCCGCTCGACAGGCGCACGCGGGCGACCTTGCGGAGCGCGGAGTTCGGCTTCTTCGGGGTGTTGGTGTAGACGCGCGTGCACACCCCACGACGCTGGGGCGAGCCCTTCAGCGCGGGGGTCTTGCTCTTCGTGAACTTGGAGCTGCGGCCCTGACGGACCAGCTGCTGGATGGTGGGCACTCACTACCTCTTCCACCGGTGACGGCCACCGGTTCGACAGACGAACGATTCGCTGCTACGCCGCCCTGGGCGAACGACGGCACCGCCACACAGGACCCTGCAATGTTAGAGGCGGCGGGGGACGACTCCAACAGCCGCTGCTGGCCGTCGCCGGAGGTGTGGGAGCAGTCCGGCCGCAACGTTCACAGGAGGACCCACTCGGTGGTCACGACCCGTTCGGCGTCGATGACGACGCTCAGGCGGACCGGTCCGGGCGGGACGCCGTCGAACGTGAAGCGCCCGAGGCCGTCGCTCTCCTGCTCCATCTCCCGATCACCGCCGGCCAGGCGCACCGTCGCCGTCTGCGGGGGAACGAGCTGCCCGATGATGCGCCGACTCGAGTCGTCCACCATCATCACCTCGATCTCCACGCCCGGGGCCCGGAACGTCAGCTGCCTGGCCGTGTCCTCGCTCCGCACGCCGATCAGCTCGGTGGCCGAATCGAAGACGAGCTCGGCCAGCTCCTGGTCGATGGTCCGCCACGTCGAGGCGGCCCGCGCCGCCTCCACCACGTGCTCGGGAACGGGATCCGCCTCCCGCAACGCCCGCCCGAGCAGCTCGAGCAGTTCGTCGTCGTTCCGAGTCATGACAATTCTTCCTTGGGGTCGGTGCCGGCGGGCAGCAGCCGCCGCAACCGGTCGAGGCACCGGGCCCGGGTGGGACCGATGCTGCCGATCGGGCGGCCGAGCATGTCGGCGATGGTGTGGTAGTCGAGCGGCGGCACCGTGCACAGCAGCCGGAGGAGTTGTTGATCCTCCTCGGGCAGCTTGGCGAACGCCGCCAGCACGTGGCGAAGGGTCTCGTCGTCCGTGACGAGATCCTCGATCGTCGACGCCGTCGGTTCGGCGGTGTCCGCCATGGCCGCCGTCGGCATGAGCCGGGTGTTGCCACGGATGATCCGCAGCGACTCGTTGCGCGTGGTCGTCGCCAACCAGGACGCCAGCCGGTCCGGCTGGCGGATCCTGCCGCAATGCTCGGCGAAGCGCAGCCACACGGTCTGGACCACGTCGTCGGTCGCCGCCCCACCCAGACGGTACGACCGGGCGACGGACCAGACGAGTCCCGCGAACTGGTGGACGATCACGTCCCAGGCGTCGTGGTCACCCGCGACGACGCGCGCCAGCAGCTCGTCGTAGCCCTCCACGGGCTCGGAATCTAGGCCTCGCTCACTTCGCACTGCCACCGATGCTCCGCCGGCCGGATCCTCGGGTTGTGCTCCGGTGATCACAGTGAACGGGAGCCGCCCGGCCGCGGGCTGATACGCGCGGTGACGAAATTCCTCACGCCCCGAGCGCGATGAAGGCGGCGGCCGTGGGGTCCATGGCCCCGGCCGTCAGCCGGGCCAGCGCCCGGGCGGGGGCCAGGCCGGCGCTGAGGTGGAGGTGCAGCGTGGCCATCACCGCCGGCGTGGCGGCGTCGTCGACGGGGCTCAACGGGGCGACGATCGAGGCCGCCCCCAGGTCGATCAATGCCGAGGCGACGCCCAGCAGTCGGTCGCCGTGCAGGGTCGCCGACGACCCGACGCTGCACGCCGAGAGCACGACGGTGCGCGGCATCCGCCGGGCCCGCTCGAGGTCGTACACGTTCATCGGGCCGTCGACGAGCCGGAGCGTGGAGAACAACGGGTTGTCGGCGCGGAAGGCACCATGGCAGGCGATGTGGACGAGATCGCACGACCCGAGCAACGCCCGCAGGCGCTCGCTGGTCGCGTCGGCGCCGACCGCCACGATCGGATCCCGGTAACGCCGGGCCAGCGCCTGCACCTCACCGGCGGCGTGGGCGAGGTCCGGACCGGCGACGAAGCCGACCCGACGGCTGACGGCGCGGCCGGCTCGCCGCTCGGCGCTGGTCGCCCACGCCGTGATCGACGGGCTGACGACGACCTCGCGGCCGGCCAGCTGGGGGATCGCCCGCCACGCCACCCCGTGCAGCAGCCCGGTCGGGACGACGACCAACGGGCTGTCCTGGCGGCGTACCGAACCGGGCAGCACGAGGTCGCCGAGATCGCGCGCCGCCGCCTCGACCAGCTCGACGGCGGCGGCCCGGGAGGCGGGCGAGCCCTGGCTGCGGTTCAACCGGTGGAGACCGAAGCCGATCGTGTCGATGAGGTCCCGCAGGGGGGCGATCGGACCCAGGTCGTCGAGGTGGCTCCGCCCCCCGGCGATCGTGACGGCCAGCAGGCGATCATCCAGCCGGGCGTGCGCCAGCAGCTGGTGGGTCCCCAGCTGCGTCAGCGCCGAGCGCAGCTCACGCCTGATGTTCACGCCCGTCGGCCGCCCATCCACGCGTGCCATGCGGCCGTTCCGGCGGACGCCGTCCTCCACGCGGGCGCGCCGGGCCTCGAGCGCGGCCCGCCGATCGGGCGGCTGTTCGGGGTCGGCCAGCGCCATGGTGACCTGGCGCAGCTCCGCCAGCAGCGTCGCCATCGACTCGTCGTCCGGCGGGCGCACGAGCGGCGTCCGGCTGGTGATGAGGCGCGTCGACTCGATCCGCTCGAGGAGCTCCATGGGCCGTCCGTCGGCCACCGCCAGCCGGGCGCCCAGCTCGGCCAGGTCGGCGCCGTGGGCGGCGGCGTGGGCCCGCACCTCCATCGAACCGAGCCCGGCCTGCAGCTCCGCCGAACGACGAAGCCCGCGGGACACGGCCCGCCGTGCCGCCGGCCGATCATGGCGGGCCTCGTGGAGCGAGGCCTCGACCCGCGCCGCCAGGATGCCGTCGACCTGGCGCACGGTCCGGCCCTGGCGGCCGACGCGCGCGCACAACGTCGAGGCCGCGTCGAGCCGGCCCGCCCGCAGCTCGACGTCGGCCGCCAGCAGCAGCTCGTGGAGCGCCTCGGCCCGCCAGCCGTGCCGGATCAGCGCCTCGGCGTTCCCGACCAGCGCGTCGGCGACGCCGGCGTCGTCACCGCGCGCCCGGGCCTCGAGCGCGGCCCGGTCCGCCATCAGCGCCCACGTGAGGCGGCCCTGGTCACGCAGGAGCCGAGCGGACTCCTCGGCCGCCCGCCGGGCGCCCTCGGCATCGCCCTGGACGAGCAGGATCTCGGCGGCCGTGATCCCCAGATCGGCCGCCACCACGACGTTGGCCGTCGTCCGGGCGAGCTCGAGGGCGCGGGCAACGAGGCGCGCCGCGTCCGACAGCAGATTGGCGTCGGCGAGGGCCCGGGCGTGATCGGCGTAGAGCCGGGGCAGGTGGGCCGCCGCACCGGTGGCGGCGTACTGCTGCTCGGCCACCAGGTAGTGGTGGATGGCGACCGGCGTGTCGCCCTGGATGGTGGCCACCCACGCCAGGTTGTGATGGGCGTTGGCGGCGACGACGTCGACGTCGACGGTCGCCGTGATCTGCACGGCCCGCTCGAGCTGGCGGCGAGCGCCGGCGTACTGGCCGAGCTCCGTGAGCGCGGCGCCGAGGTTCACGCGGGCACGGGCTTCCCCCACGGCATCGGCGGTGCGGGCGAGCGCCGTGGCGGCGCGCGTCAGGTCGTCGACCGCCTCGTTCAGCTGCCCCAGTCGCAGCCGCACGACGCCACGTTGCGCCCGCAACTTCGCCCGCTCACGACCTCGCAGCTCGCCCTCGGCCGCATCGAGCAACCACATCGCGCCGGCGAAGTCCCCGTCGTGGGCAACCACGAAGGCGAGGCTGGTGGCGAGACGGGCGACGAGCTCACCGTCCGGCCCGGGCCCGGCCAGGTCGAGGGCCCGTTCCAGCGCCGCCCGTGACGCCGCCCAGTCACCGCGCTCGCGTTCGGCGAGGCCGATGACCCACCACAGCGTGATGGCCTCGCTCGTCGGCCCCGTCGTGTCGGCCAGCCGGCGGCGGGCGACGGTCAGCACGACCTGTGGGTCGTGCTGCACGGCCGCCAGCAACTCGGCGGTGGACAGCGCCTCCACCTCGTCGGAGCCGACGACGTGGGGATGGACCATCGCGGAACATGGTAAGCGGCCGGGCGGGCGCAGCCCGGGTGCCATGCTGACACACCCAGCCCGGTCCCACGAGGGAGTAGTTGCATGACGAACGTCGAACGAGATCGCCGCCGCCGGCCGTGGCGTCGGCACGCGGGGTCACTCGATGAGCTGGCCGCCGTCTTCGGACGACGGCGGATCGCGCTGGCCGCCGACGACGACGGGCGCACGTTCCTCATCCGGCCCGACTCCGTCGCGGTGGAGTCGGGCGCCGACCCGGAGAAGGTGGCCAAGGTCGTCGAGAAGTGGGACCAGGACGCGGCCAAGCGCATGCGCGGCCGCTCGCGCGACCGCGGCGCGCCGGGGCGGGCCGTCACGAAGGTGACGCTCCCCGCGCCGGCTCGCCACCGTGGCGTCACGGAACCGGACCCGCTCGAGCACGTCCGCCAGCGCCTCGACGAGCTCGGGGCGGCGGACATCGAGGCCGAGCCGAACTACGTCGTGCTCGGTGGTCAGACCGTCACCGGCAGCCCCTTCGGGCAGACGTTCACCTGGGCCGGCGACATGGCGTTCATCGGCGACATCGCCGAGGTCTCGCTGCGCTCGAGCGTGGAACCGGCCGAGGACCCGGGCGGGTGGCCGGCCCCCCTCGGGCTGACCGGACGCAACGCGCCCAAGATCCTCGTGCTCGACACCGGGCTGCGGCTGCGCGACGGCGACTCGCCCAGCGAGGCCGAGCACGAGGTGCTGCGGGCCTGCTGCCAGGTCGGCGACGACTGGGTGTCGTCGCCCGCGCCGCGCCAGCCGCCGTTTCCGGTCGACGACGACGACGAGCGCGACGACGACGACACCGGCTTCTTGGACTTCGAGGCCGGCCACGGCACGTTCATCGCCGGTCTCGTGCACCGCCAGTGCCCCGACGCCGAGATCTACACGGCCGGGGTGCTGTCCAGCTTCGGTGACGGCGACGTCGCCCACGTGCTCGAGCGCCTGGACGCGGCAACCGCCGCCCACGGGCCCTTCGACGTCGTCGTGATGTCGTTCGGGGCGTTCCTGCCCCACGACGAGTCGACGCTGTTCCGCGAGACCCTCGTCTCGCTGCTCGGGGGCGCGCTCGGCGTCGCCGCCGCAGGCAACCAGCAGACGTGCCGGCCGTACTTCCCGGCCGCCTTCCCCGAGATCGTCGGCGTGGGTGCGCTCGCCGCCGAGGGCCGGGCCTGGTTCTCCAACTTCGGCCCGTGGGTCGACGCCTGCGCGCCGGGCGTCGACGTGGTGAGCACGTTCTTCGTGGACGTCACCGAGCCGGCGTTCGGCCGCCACGCCGAGCGCCGCTTCGAGGGCTTCGCCCGGTGGAGCGGCACCAGCTTCAGCGCCCCCAAGGTGGCCGCCGCGCTGGCCCAAGCGGCCTACCTCGACGGGACGGCCACGCCGGCCGCCGTTTGGCAGCGGGTGGCCGCCGACTACCAGCGGCTCCGGATGCCCGACCTCGGGATCGTCTTCAACGTCTGATCTGAACGCCGAACTGCACTGAGGGATCGGCCCGTACGGGCTGATCCCTCAGTGCAGAACGGGGTCAGGACGTGACGTCCCGGCGGCGGAGGGCGTACGCGGTGATCGTCACGGCCACCGCCGCGTAGGCGGCGAGCGTCACCAGCGCCCGGCCGGTGGTGACACCCGTCGAGCCCGGGCTGATCACAGCCCGCAGCAGCAGGCCGGGGAACCAACGGGCCGCCGGGTCCCAACCGTCGCCGATGATGTTCTCGATCGGGCCCAGCCACACGAGGGCGGCACCGACGCCGATCGGGACCGACCGGGCCAGCACCCCGACCATCGTGGCGAACACGGCCGTCCCGGTGAGGAACAGCAGCGCCCGCCCCAGGTCCTCGAGCCCAGCCGTCACCCCGGCCAGCGTCGTCCACGCCGCCGGGTCGATGCCCTGACTCGAGGCCAGCAGCCGCGACGTGAGCCAGCTGACCACCTCGCCCATGGCGGCGGCGGCGCCCATGACCCCCACGAGCGCGGCGACCTTGCCGGCGAGCACCCGTCCCCGGTGCGGCTGCTGCAGCAGCATCGTGCGGAACGTGCCTCTCGTGAACTCGGCCGCCACCGTGGCGACGAGCACGGCGGTCAGGAACGCCGACATGAAGCCGACCGTCTGGGCGAACAGGGCCGTGCCGCCACCGGCCTGCTCCAACGTGGCGATGCTGATCGCCCGATCGGGCTGACGGACGGCGGTGGTGGCCGGTTCGGCGGCCGCGATGCCGATGGCGGTGCCGCCGACGGCGATGACGGTCACGGCGACGGCGGTCCCGACCACAACCCGGCGACGGGTCAGCTTGATGAGCTCGGCGCTGATCGACCGCCGTAGCGGGCGGCGGGCCGGAGTGGCCGGGGCCGGGGCCGGGCCGACGGTGGCGGCGTGAGGTGGAGTCATCACGTTCATGCGGACAGTCCTTGCACGAGGTCGAGGTAGCGGCTCTCGAGGTTGCGGTGGCGGGGCTGGAGCTCGGCGAGCACGATCCCGTGCTCGTGGGCGAGGCGGTTGACGTCGGCGGACAGGCGCCGCGGGTCCCGTCCCGGGACCAGTCCGACCAGGAGCTGGGTCGCGGTGAGCTCGACGTCCAGTCCCTCGGCCGCGATCACGAGGCGGAGGCGCTCCAGATCGGCGTCGCGCTCGGGGGCGACGACGAGCACCGGCTCGGCCCCGCCGAGGAAGTCCGCCGCCGGCCCGCAGTAGACGCCAGCTCCCCGCTCGATCACGACCAGCCAGTCGCAGACCTGCTCCACTTCGCCGAGCAGGTGCGAGGAGACCAGCACGGTGCGCTCGCGGCCGACGACGCGGGCGATCAGCTCGCGGATCTCACGCATGCCGATCGGGTCGAGGCCGTTCGTCGGCTCGTCCAGGATGAGCAGCTCGGGATCGCCGAGGAGGGCGCCGGCGATCCCGAGCCGCTGCTTCATGCCGAGCGAGTACTCCTTGAACCGGTCGTCGCCCCGGTCGGCCAGGCCGACCAGCTCGAGGAGGTCGGGGATGGCGGACGGGTCCTTGCCGCCCATGGACGCCAGCACGCGGAGGTTCTCGGCCCCGGTCAGGCCGGCGTAGAGCGCCGGGCCCTCGATCAGCGCGCCCACGCGGGGGAGGTACCGGGCCGGCTCGTCGAGCGGCACGCCGAGCACCTCCCCCGTGCCGGCGGAGGGCCGGACGAGCCCGAGCAGCATCGCCATCGTGGTGGTCTTGCCGGCGCCGTTGGGGCCGATGAACCCCGCCACGACACCGCGTGGCAGCTCCACGTCGAGGCGGTCGACGGCCCGCCGGCCGCCGTAGTCCTTCGTGAGCCCGGCTACCGTGATGGCGGGTCCGTGGGCGGTCATCGGAGGGCTCCATGACGGCGGCGAGCGAGCGAGCATCGGTGAGGGAGCGGCTGGCCGCGGACGGCGGGGCCGGGGAACGCACTGAAGGTCATGGCCTCCAGCA
>Ga0126307_10002658_pt1 | contig 12087 bp, 10 predicted proteins | sample Plot28_FD_89955 | JGI IMG/M metagenome (GOLD analysis project Ga0126307, IMG submission 89955) | Serpentine soil microbial communities from UC McLaughlin Reserve, CA, USA - Plot28 | ecosystem: Environmental > Terrestrial > Soil > Grasslands | place: USA: UC McLaughlin Reserve, Lake County...
CCGTCGGTCACACCGAACCCGGTGGGCGCGTCGAGGTCACCGCCGCGGCGCGCGACGGCCGTCTGACGATCGCGGTGGCAGACGACGGGCCGGGAATCCCGCCGAGGAGCTCGAGCGCGTGTTCGAGCGCTTCCACCGCGTCGACGAGGGACGCACGCGCGAACGCGGCGGCACCGGCCTCGGACTCGCGATCGCCCGCGCCATCGTCGAAGCCCACGGCGGCCGCATCTGGGCCGAGTCGACGCTTGGCGAGGGCACGACGATCACGCTCGAGCTGCCCGGTCACCGGTCCGTTGCCGCCGCTGCGCACACGACGCCGTAGCGTGCGTGCTGCGCGCGCCGCCCGGTGCCCCACGTGAAGCGGAGGTCCGGGGGTAAGTGGCGCGCTATTCGGCTCCCGACGTCAGGCGCCGAGGCCGAACCGTGCGCCGATGGGATACCGCGAATGCCTAGGTCGCGAACTGCTTCTCGCGGGTAGATCGCAGCCATGACGCTGACCGGCGGCAACGACCACCCGCGCCCCCAGTTGACCCGCGAGCGCTGGACCGATCTCTGCGACGCGTGGGGCTTCGCCTACGACGACGCGGACGTGGGCCTGAAGGACCGATGGGTCGACCGCCCCGAGGTCTTCGACCGGTCGATCACCGTGCCGTACCCGCCGGAGTCGTCGGCCAGTGGCATCGGCGATCGCCGGCCGCATCGTGTGCTCTGGTATCGGCGCGTCTTCGCGAGCCCCGCGGCCGCCGGCGAGCGCCTGCTGCTGCACTTCGGCGCCGTCGACTACCACGCGCGGGTGTGGGTCAACGGACGGCTGGTCGCGGAGCACGCGGGCGGCTTCACGCCCTTCTCGGCTGACATCACCGACGTTCTCGTCGAGGGCGAGCAGGTCGTGGTGGTGCGCAGCGAGGACGACCCCCACGACCTCGAGCAACCGCGCGGCAAGCAGGATTGGGAGGACGTCCCGCATGCGGTCTGGTACGACCGCACAAGCGGGATCTGGCAACCGGTGTGGCTCGAGCCGGTGCCGGCGGATCACGTCACCGAGGTGCGCTGGGTGCCTGACCTCGACACCGGACAGCTTCGGATGGACGTCCGTCTCACGCGCGCCGATGATCGGCCGTTGCGACTGCAGGTCACCCTGACGGCGCATGGCGAGGTGCTCGTCGACGACGAGGTGCACGTCCGCGGGAGCCACGTGCGCCGGGACTTCCCTCTCCGGCTCACGGACCTGGCGCTCGGCGGAGCGGCACACCTCTGGTCGCCCGAGACCCCGAATCTCATCGACGCCCGGCTCCGCATCCTCGAGGTCGTCGACGCGGGGCACTCGTCCGAGCGCAGCGTGATCGATGAAGTGGCGAGTTACACCGCGATGCGCAGCATCGCCGCCAGGGGCCGGCGCATCCTGCTCAACGGCCGGCCGTACTTCCTGCGGCTGGTGCTCTCGCAGCCCTGGTGGCCGGAGTCCCACCTCGCCGCCCCGAGCGCCGACGCCCTTCGCGCGGAGGTCGAGCACGTCCTCGCCCTGGGCTTCAACGGCGTTCGCCTCCATCAGTCCCTCGCCGACCCACGCTTCCTCGCGGAGTGCGATCGGCACGGCCTGCTCGTCTGGGCGGAGATGCCCGCGGCCTACGAGTTCTCGCCGCGCGCCGTCGAGCGGGTCACGAAGGAGTGGACCGAGATGCTGGCGCGCGACGCCAACGCTCCGTGTGTCATCGCGTGGGTTCCCGTCAACGAGAGCTGGGGCGTGCCGCACCTCGAGACCTCCGCCGCCCAGCGGGACTTCGTCCGGGCGCTGTACCACCTGACCAAGGCACTTGATCCGACGCGTCTTGTCATCGGCAACGACGGCTGGGAGCAGATCGTGACCGACGTCGTCACGGTCCATGACTACACGCCGCGCCCGGAGGTGCTCCAGCAGCGCTACGGGGACACCGCGGCCGTGGAGGACACACTCCGGCGCACCCAGCCCGGCTACCGCTCGGTCCTGCTGCCCGGGGTGCACTGGGGCCACGAACCGGTGGTGATCAGCGAGTTCGGCGGCCTGACCTACGACGAGCAGCCGGGTGATCACACGGTCTGGAAGGGGTACGCCATCGTCTCGGACGCGGATCAGCTGGTCGAGCGCTATCGCGGCTTCATCGACCCCCTGTTGGACAGCCCCGCCCTCGCCGGCTTCTGCTACACGCAGCTGACGGACGTGCAGCAGGAGCGCAACGGTCTGCTGAACGAGAACCGTCGACCGAAGGCCGACCCAGCCACCATCCGCGCGATCACCCGCCGGCCGGCCGCCGCCGTTCCTGCCGACGAGATCGGGTCCTTCACGTATCCGCCCGAGGTCTCGGACCCCGGATAAGACGTGTGCGAGGGTTCGGCCGGGCTGCTCAGGTGCATCGCGAGAAGCCGGAACCCGGCCCCCGAACGACGGAAGCCCCGCTTTCGCGGAGCTTCCGGTGCCAGTGGAGCTAGGGGGACTCGAACCCCCGACCTCCTGGGTGCGATCCAGGCGCTCTCCCAACTGAGCTATAGCCCCGCGAAGTGCGGGTCGAGGCAGGACTTTCCCCCTCGACGGCCAACCGATTGTAGCCGGGGGCAGACGACTCCGAGCGCCGGGCGTAGGCTGGCCGCCAGGGATGCATGTGAGCTTTCGCAATCGACTGACCTTCTTCTTCATCGTGCTGGTGATCCTGCCGGTGCTCACCGTGGCGGCGGTGGGCATCCTGCTCGTGCGCGACTCGGAGAACACGAGGAACACGACGTCGCTCAACCGCGCGCAACTCGCGGCGCAGGGCTTGTACGCCGACGCCCGCGACCGCGCGATGATCATCGCGGGGACCGTGCAGAAGGACGACCGGCTCGCGGAGGCGGTACGCGACGGCGACCGCGCCGCCCAGCAGCAGCGACTCGAGGCGCTCACCGTACGCACCGGCGCGGTCCGCGTGCGGCTCACGCTCGACGGCCAGCCGCCCGTCGAGGCCGGTGACGAAGCCGCGATCGCCCCGACGAACGGCCGTGTGGTCGACGCGGAGGGCAGGCCCGCCGGACAGCTCGACCTCTCGGTGACCGATCCGAACAAGTTCGCAGCCCTGCTGCGGCGCGTCACCGGCTTCGACGTCGTGCTCTCGCAGGACGGCAAGACCGTCGCGGGCAGCGTCGAGGGCGCGCCGGCCGACCTCCCCTACTCCGGCGACGTGCAGATCGACGGCCAGAAGTTCGAGGCGACGGGGTTCGAGACCCCTGACTTCGAGGGCGATGGGAAGCTCGGCGTGCACGTCCTGGTCCCCGAGGACCAGCTGCAGGACTCCTCGGTCTCGCGGAACACGCTCGGGATCTTCCTCATCCTGGTCGCGTTCCTCGTCTGCGCGCTCGCCTTTGCGCTCACCGCGGCACGCTCCCTGGGCCGCCAGACCGCCCAGCTCGTGGAGGCCGCCAAGCAGGTCGGGGCCGGCGACTTCTCGGTGAAGGTGCCGACCGAGGGCCACGACGAGTTCGCGCAGCTCGGCATGGAGTTCAACTCGATGGCAGCCCAGCTCCAGACGCGCGAGGAGGAGCTCAGGACGGCGAGCATGCGCTTGCAGGAGAGCGTCCAGCGCGTCGGCGAGTCGGTCGGCAGCGGCATGGACCGCGCCACGCAGCTCAACGTCGTGGTCCAGACGGCGGTCGATACGGCCAGCGCCCGGGGCGGGCGCGTCGTCCTCAACCACGGCATGAACGGCACGCTGGAGGAGGCCGCGACAGCCGGCGACGTCGCCGGCGCGATGGCCGCGATCGGCGCCGCTGAGGAGGCGGTGCTGCGCTCCGGGAAGCCCGCCGAGACGACCGTCGGCGACCTCAGGGCGCTCGGACGGCCGCTCACCCAGCCCGAGGGCGGCCTGCTCGGCGTGCTGACGATCGCCCGCGACGGGGACCCGTTCTCCGCCTCCGAGCGCGAGACCTTCAGCTACCTGGCGAACCAGGCGGCGCTCTCAGTCGAGAACGTCGGGCTGCACGAGACCATCCAGCAGCAGGCGGTGACCGACGAGCTCACGGGCCTCTACAACCACCGCCGCTTCCAGGAGTTCCTGACCGACGAGGTCGAGCGCTTCCGCCGCTTCGGCGGCAGCCTCGGCCTGATGATGCTCGACATCGACGACTTCAAGCGCGTCAACGACACCTACGGCCACCTCCAGGGCGACGAGGTCCTGCGGGAGGTGGCGCGGGTGCTCAAGGAGACCTCCCGCGAGGTCGACGAACCGGCGCGCTACGGCGGTGAGGAGATGGCGGTCGCGCTGCCGCAGACGGGCTTGCAGGGGGCGTTCGAGTTCGCCGAGCGCGTGCGGGCCAGGATCCAGCAGCTGCGCGTGCCGCTGCTCGAGGGCGACGGCACCGTGCGCGTCACGGCGTCGTTCGGTGTGGCGGCGCTGCCCGACTCGGCGCCGACCGAGAAGGATGCGCTGGTCGCGGCGGCCGACGCGGCCCTCTACCGTGCCAAGCGTTCGGGCAAGAACCGGACTATGAAGTCTGGGTAGGCTTTTGGAGGTCTGATGGGACTGCTGGACGACGCCATCCGCGAGCACCTCGAGCTCATGCGCCGCCGAGGTGCCGATCCCGACGAGCTCGCACGCTCCGAGGACGAGGCCTTGGGGGACCCGCGCAACACGGGGCCTGCCGCCGTGGCCGCGTCCGAGTTCGCCGAGCCGCCCGCGGACGAGCCGCTCGAGGTCCCCGAGTTCGCGGCCGCGCCGCCCGACGAGCCGCTGGAGCCGCCGGTGGCCGTCGAGCCCGAGCCCGAGGCCGCCCCGCCGGAGCCGCCGACTCCCCGCGACGAGTCCGCCTGGCTGGAGGACGAGCCCGAGGGGGACCGGCCCGGCGCCTACGCCGCGCCGCACGGCGAGCCGGAGCCCGAGGTCGTGGCCCCCGGCGACGAGCCCGGCACGGACGCCGACGTGCTCGAGGAGACGCCCGACTTCCTCGAGGAGACGCCGGAGCACGACCGGCTGTGGTTCGAGCAGAAGCCGCCGCGCGACTTCGACTTCGACAAGTGACGCTGGACGCCTGACCGAACCTGCGGCCCGCCGGCTCCACTGCGGGGCGCGGAACGCCGAGGTTCCGGGAAGAGCCGCCGGACTCCCAGGAACGGGGGACGCCGGCGCGCTCTTCCAGCCTCGCCTCGACGAGGCCGCGCCGGACCTCGGCGGCGCGGGCCCGAACCTGCCCCGGTGGGCCCGCGTCGTCCCGGCTCCGGCGCCGCGACTGGCGTCGCGGTGCCCGGCGGCCTAGGATCGGCCGGAGGATCGTTGTGAGCCAGAACGCATCCACGCTCGCGCGGCGGCTGCAAGGCGCGCGGCGGAGGCGGTTCGTCGGCGGGCCCGGCTGGGCGATCACGGGATGGTGCTGATCACCGCGACCGGACTGGCCGCGGGCGCTCTACGTCTTCCGGCAGGAGGGCGCGCGCCACATCGTCTCGTTCGGCGGCTATCCCTCGGCAGCGGCGGCACTCTTCGAGCACCTCGACCGCGAGTGGAGGCGGGGGGAATCGAACCCCCAACTCAGCCTTGCAAAGGCCGTGTGTTCCCGTTAGCACCACGCCCCCGGGCGCAGACCAGGGTAGTCAGGCGGTGAGCACGCGGGTCCGCGCCGCGACGGCGGCGACGGTGGCGGCGTTGATGTCCACCGTGTCGGCGACGTCCGCGGCGTAGCCGCCCGCCAGCACGACGCAGGCCGGGGCGCCGGCAGCGGCGAGCCGGTCGAGGACCAGCTCGTCGCGGGCCAGGAGCCCTGCCTTGCTCAGCTTGAGCCGCCCCAGGCGGTCGCCCTCCCACGGGTCGGCGCCGGCGAGGTAGAAGGCGAAGTCCGGCCGTGAGCGGTCGAGGACGAAGTCGAGCGCCTCGCGCAGGGCGCGCAAATAGCGGGCGTCGCCGGTTCCCGAGGCGATGTCGACGTCGAGGTCAGAGGGCACGCGACTGAACGGGTAGTTGCGCGCGCCGTGGAGCGAGAGCGTGAACGTGTGCGGGTCGTCGGCGAAGATCTGCGCCGTCCCGTCGCCCTGGTGGACGTCGCAGTCGACGATCAGCGCCCGCCGCCCAAGCTCGACACGGCGCAGCGCGGCGAGCGCGACGGCGACGTCGTTGAACAGGCAGTAGCCGCGGGCGAAGTCGTGGCCGGCGTGATGCGTCCCGCCCCCCAGGTTGATGGCCACGCCGAAATCGAGCGCGTGCTCCGTGGCGGCGAGGGTCCCGCCGACGGAGCGCCGGGCGCGGTCGACCAGCTCGCGCGACCACGGCAGGCCCAGGCCGCGCTCCTCGCGCACGGTCAGGCAGCCCTCGCGGATGCGGCTCAGGAGCCCGGCGTCGTGGACCGCTCCGAGGTCGACCCAGTCGACCGGCGCCGCCTCGTGGACCTCGTCCTCCGTCACGAGGCCGTCGCCGACGACGCGCTCGACGAGCAGCTCGTACTTGTCCAGCGGGAAGCGATGGCGCGACGGCAGGGGGAAGCGCCAGCGATGATGCGTCCAGACGTGCATCGTGGCTTCATCCTTTGGTGCCATGGCGCTTCCTCCTCCTACGAACCGCAGCACCGTCGTGGTCACCGGCGCCTCGGCGGGCATCGGAGCCGAGCTTGCACGCGGACTTGCGTCGCGTGGCTACGGCGTGACCCTCGTCGCCCGCCGCGAGGACCGCCTCCGGGCGCTCGCCGCCGAGCTCGGCCCGCACGCCGAGGTCGCGGTCTGCGACCTCGCGGACGCCGCCGCCCGCGAGGCGCTGATCGCCGGCCTGGAGCCGCAGCGGGTGGTGGGCGTCTGCAACAACGCCGGCTTCGGGTCGGTGGGCCGCTTCGCCGACCTCGACGCCGACCGCGAGCTGCAGCTCGTGCGCGTCAACGTCGAGGCGGTGCTGCACCTGACGCGCGCCTTCCTGCCCGGCATGCTCGACGCCGGCGCCGGCGCGGTGCTCAACGTCGCCTCGATCGCGGCCTTCCAGCCGCTGCCGGGGTTCGCAACGTACGCGGCGAGCAAGGCGTTCGTGCAGTCGTTCTCCGAGGCGGTGCACGAGGAGCTTGCCGGCACCGGCGTGAGCGTCACCTCCCTGACGCCGGGATTCACGGAGACCGAGTTCGGTGAGGCGGCCGGCGCCGGCGAGCACGGCGGGCTGCCCGGGTTCCTGTTCGGCGGGGCGGAGAGCGTCGCGGAGGCGGGCATCGAGGCCATGCTCGCGGGACGCCGGAGCGCCATCCCGGGGCTGGCGAACCGCGCGTCGATGCTCGGCGGGCGTGCGGCGCCCCGGTCGCTCCTGTTGCCGATCGTGCGGCAGCTGACCGACCGTCTGCGCTAGGCCGCCCGCGCAGCGGTGATCAACTCGCCGGCCACGCGGTCGGCCGCGCCGGCGGTCCCGCCCAGCAGCCGCCGGTGCAGCTGCGCCCGGCGGAAGTACAGCGGGGCGTCGTGCTCCCACGTCGCCCCGATCCCGCCGTGAACCGAGATCTGCGCGCGCGCCGCGTGATCGAACGCCTTCCCGGCCGCGAGCCGGAACGCCGACGCGGCGAGCGGGAACTCGTCCGGCTTGTCCACAGCCGCCCAGCCGGCGTAGTACATGAGGCTGCGCGCGTTGTCGAGGCCGCGGAGGATCTCCACGAGCTCGTGCTTGACCGCTTGGTACGAGCCGATCGCGCGGCCGAACGTGTGGCGCTCCTTCGCGTAGGCCACGCTCGTCGCGAGCGCGACGTCGATCGCGCCGACCGCCTCGGCGGCGATCAGGCTCTGCGCCAGATACCACGCGGCGGCGGCGTCCTCCGGCGTCGTCTCGAGCAGCGTCGCCGGCGTGGCGTCGAACGTGACGTGGCCGAGGCTGCGCGTGACGTCGTAGACGCTCGCCTCCTCCACCGCGGCGGACTTGACGTACGCGGCGCGGCCGTCCTCGAGGACGACGACGAGGGCGTCGGCGCCGGGCGCGTCCGGCACCCAGGCGACGCGGCCGCTGACGGTCCCGTCCGCATACGTCGGCGCCGGCGCGCGGGTCAGCCCGAGCAGCGGCTCCGTCGTCCAGGCCGCGTCGAGGTCGGTCGGCGGCTTCGCCGGCACGAACGCGGCCCGCGCGTCGCCGGCCGCGAGTGGGACGACACGGTCGTCGCCGGCCAGCAACGCGGTCGCCGGCAGGTGGCCGAGGAGCGGCACGGACGCCAGCACGCGACCGAGCTCCTCGAACACGAGCATCGCCTCGAGCGGGCCGAGCTCGGCGCCGCCCTGGGCGTCCGCCACCAGCAGCCCGGGCCAGCCCGCCTCGACCGCGACGGGCCAGAGGTCGGGCAGGTCGCCACCGTCCAGCGCACCGCGCGCGGCCTCCACGGTGGGGACGCGGGAGAGCGCGCCGCGCGCCGCCTCCTTGAGGAACTCCTGCTCGTCGGAGAGGGCGAAGTTCATACGGCGGCCTTCTCCTTCGCGCGCAGCTCGCTGAACGGGATGCCCTTGTCGAGCCGCGGCTCGGGCGGCAGGCCGAGCACCCGCTCGCCGACCATGTTGCGAAGGATCTCCTCCGTCCCGCCCGCGGACTTGAGCCCCGGCATGTCCGAGACGAGCTCGCCGAAGCGCTCGTCGCTCAGCCCGTCCGGACCGAGGACGTCGCAGATCAGGTCGCCGGCCGCGATCGCCGCGCGGATCGTCGTCACCTTCGCGAGGGCGCCCTCCGCGCCGGGGATCTGCCCCCGCTGCAGGCTCGTGAGCATCCGGTAGCCGGTGAAGCGCAGCGCGAGGAAGTCCGTCGCGATCTCCCCGAAGCGGTGGCGCGTCTCGGCGTCGCGGGTGCAGGCGTCGTCGGGGAGCAGCGCCTCGGCGAAGCGGTCGGCGCGCCAGCCGAAGCCCTCGCCGCCGAGGCCGATCGTCACGCGCTCGAACATAAGCGTCGTCATGCCGACGGCCCAGCCGTCGTCGACGGCGCCGACCTCGCTGCCCGGCTCGAGCCGGACGTCGTCGAGGAAGACCTCGTTGAAGTGCGCCTCGCCCGAGATCTGGCGGAGCGGCCGGACCGTGATTCCCTCGGCGTCCATCGGGATCACGAACATCGTCAGGCCCTTGTGCTTCGGCACGTCGAAGTTGGTGCGCGCGAGCAGCAGGCCGAACGCGGCGTGCTGCGCGTTCGTGGTCCAGACCTTCTGCCCGGACAGGCGCCAGGAGCCGTCCTCCTGCCGCTTTGCGCGGGTCTGGATCCCCGCCAGGTCGGAGCCCGCAGCGGGCTCGCTGAACAGCTGGCACCAGACCTCGTCCGCGGTCAGCATCGGCCCCAGGTGGCGCTGCTTCTGGTCCTCGGAGCCGTGCGCGATCAGCGTCGGCCCGAGCATCCCGACGCCGATGATGTCGAAGATCCCGGGCACGCCGGCGCGCCCGATCTCCTGGTTGACGACGACCTGCTGGAGCGGCCCGAGTCCGGCCCCGCCGTACTCGGCGGGCCAGGTGACGGCGGCGTAGCGCGCCTCGGCGAGGCGGCGCTGCCACGCCCGGCGTGCGGCCACGGCGTCGTCGTCGTCGGCACGGGGATCGGGCGCCTCGGCGGCGTGCTCCTCCAGCCAGGCGCGGACGACCGTGCGGTACTCGGCCAGCTCCGGCGTGTCGTTCAGGTCCAAGGTCTCGCGGCTCCTCTTCGGGGGAAGCGGACGCTAGCGGATACGGACCTGCCAGCCTGCGCGGATGATCCTCGGCACCGCACAGGCCGCCGCGGGTGTGGTGGTGGCCGCGCGGCTCGCGCGCGGACGCCGCCGCCGGCCCCCGCTCGCCGGGCAGACGGCGGGCCGGCCGGTGAGCGTCGTGATCCCGGCGCGCGACGAGGCTGGGCGGATCGGTCCGTGCCTGGCCGGGTTGGCGGACGACGCCGACGTGGGCGAGGTGATCGTCGTGGACGACCGCTCGTCCGACCGCACGGCGGACGTCGCGCGCGAACACGGCGCGCGGGTCGTGGCCGGCGCGGAGCTGCCTGCCGGCTGGGTGGGCAAGCCGTGGGCGCTCCAGCAGGGCCTCGAGGCGGCGGCGCACGACATCGTCGTCTCGCTCGACGCCGACACCCGCCCGCGGCCGGGCCTGGTCGGCGCGCTCGCGGCGGCGCTGTCGGAGGCGGACCTCGTCACGGCGAGCGCGCGGTTCGTCTGCGTGTCGCCGGGGGAGCGGCTGCTGCACCCGTCCATGCTCGCCTCGCTCGTCTACCGCTACGGGCCGGCGGACAGCCCGGGCGGACGCGTGCTCGCGAACGGCCAGGTGACCGCGGTGCGCAGGGCGGCGTTGCTGGCGGCGGGCGGGTACGCGCTCGCGTCGGGTCATATGACCGACGACGCGGCGCTCGCCCGCGGGCTCGCCGACGCGGGGTGGCGCGTCGTGTTCCGGGACGGGACGGACCTGGTCGAGGTGCGGATGTACGAGACCGCGGGCGAGACCTGGCGCGAGTGGGGACGGTCGCTCGCCTTGCCGGACGTCACGTCCGCGCCGTGGCAGGCGGCCGACCTGGCGGTCGTGTGGCTGACCATGGGGCTGCCCGTGCTGCGCGCGCTGACGGGCCGGCCGTCGCGGGTCGACGTGGCCCTGCTGGCCGTGCGCGCGGCGCTGCTCGGGCCGTTGTCGGGCGCGTACGCGCGGCGCGGCGTCCCCTTCTGGCTCTCGCCGCTGGCCGACCCCGCGACGGCGGTGCGACTCACGTTCTCCGCCCTTCGGCCCACGCGGACCTGGCGCGGCCGGACGTACTGAGCGTCGCGACGACGCGCGCGACGACCCACGCAGGCCTGGTCTGCAGCTGCCGGGGGTGAACCGGAGCACGGCCCAGCCGTCGGCCGCACGGTCGGCGTCGCGAGCGCGGTCGCGCTCGAACGCCGCGCGGTTCCCATGCGCCGCCCAGCCGTCGGTCTCGACGATCACGCGCTGGTCGGTCCAGCGGAAGTCCGGCATCGGGCCGTCGTCGCGCGGGTTGACGGCGGGCGGCGGCAGGCCGGCGTCGCGGATGAGCCGGCGGAAGCAGCGCTCGAGCTCAGAGCGGGTCGGCACGGCATCGGGCGTCAGGGCGTCGAGCTCCTGCTGGGTGACGAGGCGGCGGACGAGCGCCTCGGCGCACGCGGCCTCGAACGCCTCGGCGGAGAGATCGGGCGCGAGGTCGGCGAGCGTCCTCAGCGGCGCGGTCACGGGCAGGCCGTGGACCTCCGTCACCGCCGGCGGGTGGGATGTCACGCGGACGCTGAGCCCGGGGCGCGATCGCGGGCCCTTGCCGGCCACGGTCACTTCGATGGTGTGCGGCACGATGGGGACCACCCGCTGCAGTCCGGCGGCCGTTCGGTGGCTCGCCACGGCGGTCGGGCCGGCCGCGAGCAGGGCTGCCCGCACCCGTCCGACGTCGGTCAGGGCGGGATGCCCGACGGCGTAGACGCCGCGGAACACGGGGTGCAATCGGCCGGTCTGGAGCCGGTGGCGGATCTGCCCCGGCGTCATCCCGAGCTCCGTCAACTGTCGGCGGCTCACGACGCCGTCCTGCCGCCCGGCGAGTCCGGCGAGAGCGACATCAACGCAGATCGCTCGCGGCGTGGAGCCGTCCGACCCGCGTTGTGGTTGCTCTGCGACATCAACGCCGGTCGCGCCCGGTTTCGGGCGGTCTGACCCGCGTTGTGGTTGCTCTACGACATCAACGCCGGTCGCGCCCGGCTCTGGGCCGTCTGACCCGCGTTGTGGTCGCTCTACGACATCAACGCCGGTCGAAGGCGCGTCTGAGGGAGATGACCGGCGTTGAAGTCCCATGGCGGCGCATCATCGCCCCGTCGGCGCGCCCCGCGGCCGAAGTGCGCCGAAAAGGCACACATTCGGCACAAAGGCGGTTCACCCTGAGGCAGCGACCGCAGCACCCGGCCGCACGAAGAACAGCAGCCCGATGAACGACATCAACCCCCCGACCGCCGCCACCTGCCACACCGGGGAGAAGATCAGCGCGGCGAACGGGAACCCGAACACCCCGACCCGCGCCCCCCACTTGAAGCTCGAGGCCGCGGTCACCGCTCCGCACACCCCCAGGCAGACCAGCGCCGCATACGGGGACAACACGAACGCCCCGCCGACGAAGCACATGACCGCCTTCCCGCCCTGGAAGCGCGCGAAGA
>Ga0126307_10002659_pt1 | contig 12087 bp, 6 predicted proteins | sample Plot28_FD_89955 | JGI IMG/M metagenome (GOLD analysis project Ga0126307, IMG submission 89955) | Serpentine soil microbial communities from UC McLaughlin Reserve, CA, USA - Plot28 | ecosystem: Environmental > Terrestrial > Soil > Grasslands | place: USA: UC McLaughlin Reserve, Lake County...
ACCGATATATATAAATAAAGCCCTGGCAGGCAGTTTTTTTACTTCGCCAGTGCTAACATTTTTCAACGTGATTTCTTCAAGCACTTTGTCGCCGGCAACAGCTGCCACCTCGGTGTTCGTCAATATTTTAATATTGGGTGTCGTGCTGATATTTTCTACCAGGTAATTGGCTGCGGTTTGCTTCAACGCGTCGCGGCGTATTACTATATTCACTTCTTTTGCAAATTTGCTCATATACATGGCTGCCTGGCATGCCGAATTTCCACCACCAACGATATAGATCGCTTCATTTTTGCACGCATGTGCTTCAATGGCGGCAGAACCGTAATAAATACCTGCTCCTGTAAATTTTTCAATGCCTTCAAGGTCCAGTTTAGTATAGGAGACCCCTGTTGCTATGATAATGGTTTTGCTATGCACGATGGTGCCGTCGGTCATTTCGGTTAACTTATATCCATCTTTGACACAAATTGTTTTTACTTCCTTGGGTGTAAGAATCTCTGTTCCGAAACGGGTGGTCTGCGTGATCGCTCTCCGCGTTAATTCCGCACCAGACAGACCGGATGGAAAGCCTAAATAATTTTCAATCCGTGCACTGCTGCTTGCCTGCCCTCCTGGATTTGTCCTTTCTACCAACAGCGTTTTCAATCCTTCGCACGAGCCATACACCGATGCCGCCAACCCGGCCGGTCCTGCACCTATGATCAGAACGTCATACATTTCACTCAGGGGCTTTTGCTGCAAACCAACACGTTCTGCCAGGTCCGGCAGTTCCGGTCTGGAAAGGACCGCGCCATCTTTTAATACAACCAGTGGAAGTTCGGAATAAGAAAGTTTTGCACTTGTGATATATTTGTCCGCCTCTTTATTTTCTTCCACATTCATCCATAAATAGGGAACTAAATTGCCGGAGAGAAATTCTTTTAACCGGTGCGACTCGGGCGACCATTGAAAACCGATGATACGGATGCCCTCATGATCAGGTTTGTATAATGCCTGCCAGTCATCTAAAAGGTCGCTAATGACAGGAAACAATTTTTCCTCGGGAGGATTCCATGGCTTAAGCAAATAATAATCAAGCTTTACCGTATTGATAGCACGGATGGCTGCTTCTATATCGGAGTAAGCAGTAAGCAATACGCGTTTTGTATCCGGAAATAATTCCCTTGCTTTTTCCAGGAATGCAACACCTTCCATTTCCGGCATGCGTTGATCGGAAATAAATAAAGCAACCGATTCATTTTTGAGTTTTAATTCTTTTATGAGATCCAACGCTTCGTTGGCAGAGTCGGTGGCAACGATACGGTAGTTCTCATGGTATTCATTCCGCACATCACGCTGAATGGCACGCAAAACCTGTATATCATCATCAACGATTATAATGAGCGGAAGTTTCATATGCTTATATCAATTCAAATTTTCAATCAGGCGCAGTTGCAGTTACCGGAATGCAAACATCAAACTCGGTTCTCCCCGGTTGAGACTGCACTTTTATTTCACCGTTATGACGTTTTACGATCCTGTTTACGATATCGAGGCCAATACCTGTTCCCTGTCCTACTTTTTTTGTAGTAAAGAAAGGATCAAATATTCTGGACATAATTTCTTTGGGAATCCCTGTTCCGTTATCAATGATCTTCACCTTTACATTTTTGTTGTTACAAATGGTTTCAATCGTTAATTCGCCGTTTTTATCAATAGCATAAATTGCATTGTCGATGATATTGGTCCATACCTGGTTCAGTTCGCCAACAAATGCGGGTATATCAATAAGATCGCTACAATAGGTTTTGTTTACCGTTATATTTTTTTCCCGCAGTTTGTATCCTAACAACGTGAGTGTATTATCAATATCGCGATGAATATTGGTGAGCTGGAGTTCATTGGTACGGTCCATATGAACATGGCTTTTGATAGCGCCAACCAGGTTCGATATTCTTAATGAAGCTTCTCCAAGATCCATTACAAGCCGTTGAGAGCTGATGAGGTTTTCAAGCCAGCGAAGCACTTGCACAAATGCCTTCTTATCCGATCTTGCACGGATCGTTTCCAGGTCTTCATTGGAAAACCCGGCTTCACTAAAGGATCCGGCAATATTACAATCGGCCTCGGGGCAATAGCTTTGGAGCCAGTCCCTGATCGCATCTTCTTTTTCCATTTTCTGCATGGCACTTAGCCGGACCTTTCCGGCATTATTATTCGTTTTTGATTCCACGAGTGCCCTGACACTTTGAATATCATGCGCTGCAATTCCATGCATCAATAATCCTTCCGTGAGCTCATAATTCAGTTGAAGTTTTTTTAATAGTTCGGCGGCTATCCGGCTAATGGCTGATGCCGGGTTGTTTAACTCGTGGGCGATACCTGCGGAAAGTTTTCCGAGTGCACTTACTTTCTCATGCTGTAATTGTATCGTGGCAAATAGCCTGGCCCTTTCGGTCATATAGCCTACCAGCCGTTGAATTAATTCAGGAGACCGGCGCTCCAATTCAGGAAAATGGTCTTTGTGCATCATCAGGGTCCTCACGTTGCCAACCGCATAAGCATAACCAGGAGATGTTTTCATTCTTGAATAGGGTAGCAATCCGCTCACACCACCTGTAGCCATATCATTTCCGAAAGTGAAATAATAAACCTGCCGGCCGTTTACATCCATATAGAAATTGATACTTCCCTCCATAACGAAATACAGTTCATTCTGTGGGTCGCCTAATTTGCGGAGTAAAGCGCCATCCTCATATTCATGATAAACGGAATTCTCCAGGATCCATTGCAGGAGTTCAGTGGGTTGGTCCTTAAGTGCAATAACTGTTTTTAGTTCTTCGGCCGTGACAGAAGGCATGTATTAAAATTAAGCTTTTGACGAGATTGACAGCCATAATGGTTTTCCTTTTTTTAACGTCTGTAGGCTTGAGAAAATATATTGGTTATATCATAGAAATTAGCGGCAAAAAAATTTCTACCGGCACGTTTCGAAACAGCCATGAACCTGCAAAGATTTAAGTAACTTAATAAGTGATAAATTAAACTTTGAGCACCTTGAAAGAGTTGAAAACCTTGTCGTTATTATTTATTTTTTCCATTTGCTTTTCATATTTATATAGCCAGGAAGTTTCATTTAAGACTTATTCTGTACAGGATGGATTAGTAGCTAATCCGGTTCGCCGCATCTTCCAGGATTCAAAAGGTTTTATATGGATCGCGACATGGGAAGGGCTAAGCAAGTATGACGGATATAAGTTCACCAACTTTACCACAGCTAATGGTCTTTCGCACAACCTGGTAAATGATTTGTTTGAAGCTGATGGCAAAATTTATGTTGCGGAAAACAATGGTTGCATTGATGTCATACAAGATGACAGGATACAAAAAGCATTTATTGCCCGATCTGCTGTCAATCATTTTTTATCCTTAAAAAATGGATCCATTCTTTTAACAACTGATGATAATGGGGTTTATGAATTTAGCAAAGGGAGGTTTTATCGACCTGAGCAAAAAATTGATGGTCTGACGTGTGGGGAAATAATTCAACTTAATGATTCATTGCTTCTCGGTCATACATCCAATTGGGGACTACAGTTTATTACTAATGACTATAAGCTGTTTTCCAAAAGCGTGTTTCATGATCTTGACTTTTCCAGCTTGTACAAAGATTCTAAGAACAGAACCTGGGTTTGTACTTCAAAAGGCCTGAAATTGTTATCTCCTACCATTCGGACGCACGAACCGCCGCATTTTGCACCTTTGCCTGCCTCCTTTAATGTTCCCGAAATAACGCAACCAATAGTGACAGATATACTGGAAGATCCCGATGGTGGCTTTTGGATAGGAACGTTACAGGGGCTTGTCAGGTTAGAAGCATCCGGAAGGGTTCAGGTTTACACAGGAAAAAATGGCCTTCCTTCTTCTGCTGTCGGTACTATCTTACGCGACAGGGAAAATAATATTTGGTTCGGTACAGCGCTGGGGCTCGCAAAATTTGTCAGCAAAAACCAGGTCCATGTTTTTAAAGACAACGGGGTTTTTAAAAATGATATTAGTGGCATCATACACATGGATAACAATGATCTGCTACTCACTACTGGCCATGGTATTCAACAATATAAAAATCTCACAAATACCTTTCTCGATCTGGCACATCCGGATAATGATTCCACTCTGGCTTTCGTCCAGGGAAGTAAACCGCTACTGTTTTATTTTGGAAACACATTTGGCAAATTGAATGCGGACAATCGCTTTGTTACACTAAGAAACCTGGCCAAATTTTCGCCAAGTGATTATTATTCCTGCACTGATTCTTTGGGAAATTCATTTGTGGCTAACCATAAGGGTATTGCTGTTCTTTCAAAAAAGAATTGGTATGTTGATACAACTGTGCCTTATCGTATCAGTTCTCTTGCAATAGATAATAAAGGATATTTATGGGCAGGCACATGGGAAAATGGTTTATTCCGGATCCAATATTCACCTGATGGTAGTAGCGTGAATTTTTCTGTGCAGGATTTTAGTTACCTGGTCCATAGTAAACATATTCGAAGCTTGTTCCCCGACAGTAAAGGAAGTATATGGGTGGGTACAAGATATGGCGGCGCTTTTTGTTTAACACCGCAAACCAGGGACCAATATTCAGCGATGCAATTTGAAAAACATCAAGGCCTGATTTCAAACTTCGTCACAGCATTCGCCGAATCATCTAAAGGCGATATATGGGTTGGCTCGTATTTGGGCCTGGATAAACTGGTAAAAGAAAAAAGCAGTTTCCGGGTTTTTAACTTCAGTAAAGTCACTAATTTTTTCGCGCATATATTAGGCATTGTACCTGCGGGTGGTAATAAATGGTATTGCCATGCCAATTCTGGCCTGACAATATTTACAGATGAAGAACTTGAAAATGCACCGGCAATGCAGGTTCATATTCTTTCAGTTTTCCTGGGGTCAAAGGATACAATAACAAGAGTTGCCCCTAACGCTATTATTGTGCTTAAACATTTTCAAAACCAGGCAAAATTTGAGTTCAGCGCATTGGGATTTATCAATGAAAAACAAATTTTATACAGTTATCGCCTGGGAGGCAGGGGTAATGAAGTATGGAGTGAACCACAAAATATACACGAGGTCTCTTATGCTAGTCTTTCACCAGGTAATTATTCTTTTGAGGTAAGAACAGTGGGTTGGAACCTTCAGCCTGGTAAGCCTGCTTCATTCTCGTTTACCATTGAGCCCCCATTTTGGAAAACGGCCTGGTTCATTGCCCTATGTATTTTATTTTTTGGTTTTATTCTTTATGCTTTATACCGTTATCGCATCAACCAGTTGGTTCGGGTACAAAAAGTGCGTAACAGAATCGCCACAGACCTGCATGATGATATTGGCTCCGCTCTTACTACTATCAGCGTTCTTTCAGAACTCAGTGATAAAAACCTGGCTGATCAAAAGCTGGCAAAACAGTATATACATCGCATATCTGAAGAAGTGAATGCATCTGGACAGGCGCTCGATGACATTATCTGGAGTGTGAATAGCAGTAATGACTCCCTGGATGAAATGATGATTCGTATGCGGCGTTTTGCTGCTGAGTTATTCGATCACACTAATACCCATTGCCAGTTGCAATTACAACCTGCCGCTACAGGAATAAAGATAGGAATGGAACAACGAAGAGATCTTTATCTGGTGTTTAAAGAAACGCTCAATAATATTTACAAACACGCCGCTGCAAAAAATGTGAAGGTGGAACTCAGCATCCTCGATCATTTTTTGAAATTGACAATTAAAGATGATGGGCATGGCTTTGATACTTCTCAACTGACACATCGTAATGGCTTGAAAAATCTGAAGACAAGGGTAGATAAATGGAAAGGCAAAATAAACATTGAATCACATCCTGAAAAAGGAACTCTCATCAACATTATGATGTCCATTCATAACTGATGTTGTTTAACAATCACCAAACATTCAGTAAACTACTCATTTGAGCAGGTTGAATCAGTCCACTTGTATTTAACTTCATACTGAGTTCGAGATTCATCAGCTTATTCTTCTCTATCAAGAAGGGCCTTATCGCAACATGATAAATTAAATAAAGGGCTGAAATTATTAATTAAGAACGGCACTGATTTTATTAGCCATTTTTCTTTTTCTGATAAGTTGAAACATTCCTGTGAAAAATGAGTAACTGCTAATTAATTCTTAACCATAAAAATATCATTATGCCAACCTTAACTGAACAACCGCCAAAATTGGATATTCCAAAAGAAAAAGTCATTTCTCTTATTAAAAAAATATTGGGATTTGCAAATGGTAACCTCGACTATCAATTGCCCCCCAACCCAATTTTACCTCCAAACCCGATTGTACCCTTTGCATCAATGAAGAATTCACGTTTGAAATTGTTTGCCATAATGTATCCTGAACTATGGGATGTACTGGGAGGATGGTATTCGCAAGTAGCTCTCAACCCACAGCCTCTTCCACCGAAAGCGACCCTTGTTCTGTTGCATACACAAGAGACGATGCAAAGGGCCCAACTGATGTATGACATTGCCAGCGGCCTGGATGGACATAAGAGTGGTAAAGACATTGTTCAGGAATATATGACCCGTTTTGCTAATGATATTTGTGCTGATCCACCGGAACTAGGTCTGTCAAAAAAACAATGGCCCGGCGGTAAAACGACTGAACCAATAGCAGGTTCCATATTTTCACTCGAGTTGATTATGGCAGGCATTCAACTTGAGGAAGCAGCTTCAGAACTAAATGAGGATCTGAAAAGCTGTTTTATGCACATCGCGGAAATATTGATAGATACCGGCTATTCCAGGATATAGTTTCACGAGATATTGACTTCTATTTATGACATTTTAAATAAAAAACTATGGAACAAGAACAACGTACAATCGACCGGAGAAAGTTTCTTCAAAGCACGGTGATAACTGCCATGGGCGCAGGAACTATGAGCCTGTACCCGTTCACCGCTCATGCCAATCCTTATTCGGATGACGATATACACATTATTCGTCCCGTTGAAGGCTACTCCCCACAAATAGGCATACTGGTGTCGATGATGAACTGGATGCGGGCTAGTGTATTGAGGGCGGTGAAGGGCCTGACTCAGCCTGAACTTGATTATTTAATGGACCCTCAGGCTAACACGATTGGTGCACTTTTATTGCACTTGGCCGCAACTGACGTTGTTTACCAGGAAAAAACTTTTTACGGAATAAAAAAAGGCTTCAGTGAAGTGAACAAGAAATGGGAGATTCCAATGAACCTTGGTGAAGAAGCACGAAAACAAATAAAGGGTAATAAACTGGAATACTATCTATCAGAACTACAGGCCGTGCGGGAAAAAACACTGAGTGAATTTAAAAAGCGAGATGATAAATGGTTTGCCGAAATTGACCCCTCTTTCTTTGGCAACTTACCCACCAACAATTTTTGCAAATGGTTTCATGTATGTGAACATGAAGCCAATCACCGGGGACAAATAACGGTGATAAGAAAAAGGCTCGCCGGTAAGGATTCGAAAGGGGAATGATGATCATTGAGCAGACCTGTGTAAATCATACCCATAAAAACTACTTGCCAAAGTGCATTTTATAAGATGACGTCAAAGCTATGTTCTTCCTACTCAAATGAGTAATGGGGCACTATCTAAACTTAAATTAAATTCGTAAACGGACCATCGGCTAGAGACCACCTCCGACTTAAGCATGCCCATAAAGATCGTCATATTTGAAGACAATGATAAGCTGCGGGATTCGCTGGTGGCGCTTTTTAATGGAATGGAGGAGTATGAGCTGGCAGGCGATTATAATAATTGTAATGAAGCGGCCACCATTGCAAGAGTATATCAACCAGACGTGGTTCTGATGGATATTGATATGCCGGGTGATAGTGGTATTAAAGGTGTAAGTAGTATCAAAGAAACAAGACCGCACACCGCCATCATCATGTATACAGTTTTTGAAGATGATGAAAAATTGTTTCAATGTCTTTGTGCCGGCGCCAATGGATATCTTTTAAAAAAAACGCATCCTGCCAAACTTATTGACGCTATACAGGAAGTAATTATCGGTGGAGCGCCCATGAGTCCTGTCATTGCCCGTAAAGTCCTGGATAGCTTTCAACACGGCAAAAGCAACCGATACCATTTGTCTGCAAGAGAGGTTGATGTTCTTCAGCTTCTCATCAAAGGGTACAGTGCCAAAATGATCGGCGCTGAACTAAATATTTCTTTTGATACCGCCCGGTATCACCTTAAAAACATTTACCAGAAACTCCACGTCAATTGTGGAAAAGAAGCAATTGTCAAAGCACTTAGCGAACACATTGTTTGAACTAACGATTTTATTTTTACTCAAATGTGTAGTTGATCAATCATTATTGGTAACAGAATTTTGAGAAGATATTTTACTAACCCAAAGCATTTCTCTTGAAATTTCTAAACCCATGTATTATGAGAAAAACGCGTATCCTGCTTTAGCAGCAATTACCTTATACACTGCCATAAAATTGTTTGCACAAAGTTCCCCACCTGGATAAAGGTTTTATAGCGTAAACTTTTGAAAATGAAAAAGCTTATCATTCTCCTTTGTTGCTTATTCTCCCACCAACTTGGCTTCTCACAAAACCTATCTATGCCTGACAGTGGTCGATATATTATACACCGCTGGTTACAACCGATCGGTGAGGAAACTTATACGGTAACTCATGACAACAACGGTATTCAGTTCAATATTAATTTCCTCTTTGTAGACAGGGGAACAAGAGTTCCTCTGAATAACCTGATATCATTGGCGAAAGATTTTTCACCAATTTCTTATGTTATTAAAGGGAAACAAGAGCGGACTGAAACTATCGACGAAAATATAACGATCAAGGAGGGTAAAGCATTCATTAATAAAAGCGATACTTCTTATACCATTCCACTTCCTCCAAATGCTTTTCCGATAGACGGAGGTGTTCCGCTGACAATGCAGGTTCTATTAATAAAATATTGGGAACGGCATGGGCGTCCGAAACAAATTCATGGTTTGCCGGCGGGAAATATGATCGAAATCCGCTATCGGGGAAAAGATACCATTTTGCAGAATGGACAATCCACTTTATTTGACAGGTACAGTGTTAAAAATGTGAAATGGATAACAGAAAATCTATGGCTGGATCAAAAAGGTGAATTCGCGGCGCTTACTTACGGGTTTACAGAATTTGTAAATAAAAAATATGAAGAGCTCCTGGTGGATTTTAAAAGAAAGACCACAGCGTATGAATTAAAAGACAATAACATTAAAACAAAAAAAGAAGGATCAATGGTTGTTACCAATGCAAATCTTGTTGATGTCAACACAGGTTTGCAATCTCCTGCCTCTGCCGTTGTAGTTACCAATGGCGTCATCACCTGGACTGGACCAACAATAAAATTGAATGCACCCAAAGGTTCGAAGATCATTGATGCAAAAGGTATGATGCTTTTACCCGGATTGTGGGATATGCATGTTCATTATCCCTGGGTAGAATATGGTAGAGCTTTGATTGGAATGGGTATTACAACTGTCAGGGATTGCGCCAATGAATCCGATATTATTGAACCCGTCAAACGATCAATCGATAAAGGTCAAAGCATAGGACCTAATATTCTACGAGCAGGATTGATTGATGGTACAGGTCCTAATACACTCAGCCTAATTACTGCAGATACGAAGGAAGAAGCTATAGACCGGGTGAACAAGTACAAGAATGAAGGTTATGACCAAATAAAAATCTACGGTTCAGTAAAACCACAAATTGTAAAAGTAATCTGTGACGAAGCACACCGTCTTGGGATGAACGTGACGGGGCATATTCCGACAGGGATGAAATTATTGCAGGGCATCGATTCCGGCATGAACCAGATCAACCATCTGCAATACATTTTTAATGCCTTTGAAATTGACAGCAGCACGTTTACTATTGATTTTAACAAACCTGCTAACAAAAATGTATTAAAGGTCTTAAAAGAAAAACAAATTGTAGTTGACCCTACCCTGAATATTTACGAGATGAGAGCACGCCTTATCAGTACTCCTGTTACAAATATTTATCCTTCATTTTACAACTGGCCGAAGCCTCAGCAGGCGCAAGCAATTAAAAGCGGAACCGTAGTTGATACCATTGCTAAATATAAATTGGATCTGCGGATTCCAGCGTATAAGAGATTAGTTCATCGCCTTTTCGAGGAAGGTATCCCGATTGTTGCCGGTACCGATAATCCTTCTTTACCTGGTTATAGTTTATACAGGGAGTTAGAAATTTATGTGGATGGAGGTTTAACACCTTTGCAAGCTATTCAAACAGCAACACTCATTCCTGCAAAAGTGATGGGACAATTATCACAATCAGGAACGATTGAAGTCGGAAAACAAGCCGACATGATTTTTGTAGATGGTGATCCGCTTAAAGAAATCAGTGACATACAAAAAATTAAGTGGGTCATTAAAAGCGGACAAGTTTATAATGCCGCGGAATTGAAGAAATCGGTTGGATTTAAATGAACAAAGTAAAAATATATTCTAATAGGTCATTTTAATTCAAAAAATATGAAGCAACATTTCCTAAATATAAATTCAAAAATATTTCATCAAACAAAAACTATAGCTACTGTTTTTATTCTGACAATTTGTAGTCATAGTCTTTTCGCACAGCGGCCACAAGAGATAAATCCATTGCTCATACATTCCAATGCACCAATTCCATTTGACAAAGTGAACTCTACCATTATTGAGGAAGCAGCGTCTGAAGTGCTTGCTAAATCAGATCATCGCATCAAAAAGATTGTGAGTATTGCCCCGGGCAGGCATACGTTTTCTAATACCTTAAAAGCATTTGATGAATTGGGTTATGATATTTTGGATCTTTTTATAAAATGTATGTTGATTGCCGGTACATACGAAGCGGACAGCATACGTAATGCTGCACGGAACGAGCAGGAGAAATTGTCACTATATAGAAAGAACCTTTACCTGAATGAAGGCCTGTATCATGCATTGAAGCAATATGCAATTACTGCTGAACCAAAGAAGTTGCCAGTTCATCAGCAAAAATATCTGCGGGAAAGCATTTTATTATTTGAAAAAAACGGAACGAAGCTGGATTCCACAGCAAGAAAAGAACTGAAAAACATTAATCAAAAGCTGGTTTCCTATGCCACACAGTTTGATAAAAATATCGCCGAGTCAAAGGACAGTGTTGCTTTTAATGAAAACGATTTAACGGGCGTACCAGATAATATAAAGGAACCCTGGAAAAGAGCGATCGGCAACTACGTGGTGTATATAAATGGTCCGAATTACAATGATATTCATAAATATGCTGTAACAGGTGAAACACGACGGATCATGTATGTATACTACAACAATCGGGCTTATCCAAAGAACTTAGGGATACTGGATAGCCTTTTATACTATCGTAATTTGTATGCCCGTAAGCTTGGTTTTAGAAGTTTTGCGGATTATACCCTCATCGATAAGATGGCCGCCAATCCGGAAAATGTATGGAAGTTTGAAAACAACCTGGTAAATAAGTTAACACCTCAGGTTACTAAAGAGTTGTCAGAATTAAGGCAACTAAAAAGTCAACTTCAACTGGAGTCAAGTGATTCCCTTTATGTATGGGATATTGCTTTTTACCAAAATAAGCTGCTTGATGCTAAATACAAATTGAACACCGATGAAGTAAAACAGTATTTTGAAATGAATAATACGTTGCAGGGAATGTTTAGTGTTTATGAAAAGCTGTTTAATATTCAGATAAAGGAAATCAAAAGTATTCCGGTATGGCATGCAAAAGTTAAAAGTTATGAAATGTATAAGGATGGGAAAAAGTCAGGCAGCTTTTACCTGGACTTGTACCCCCGTAAAAACAAATTCACTCATAATGCTTGCTTCCCAATAAGTTTCTATCTTAAAGCGGATAAGAAAGAAGTTATTCCGGTTTCGGCACTTGTTTGCAATCTCCCGGAAGGGAATGCTAAAGAATCCTCTTTACTGAGCCACTCTAATGTAATTACTTTATTTCATGAGTTTGGACATTTGGTTCATTCTATACTTG
>Ga0126307_10002660_pt1 | contig 12087 bp, 14 predicted proteins | sample Plot28_FD_89955 | JGI IMG/M metagenome (GOLD analysis project Ga0126307, IMG submission 89955) | Serpentine soil microbial communities from UC McLaughlin Reserve, CA, USA - Plot28 | ecosystem: Environmental > Terrestrial > Soil > Grasslands | place: USA: UC McLaughlin Reserve, Lake County...
CGCGCTCGTCGGGCTTCTCGGCCCGCTCGTGACCCGCACATTGATCGCTCGAGAACTGCGAAAGGTCAGGGACGAGTTCGCGGAGCAGCTCGCTCCGAACCTGCAGGTGCTGGCTTCGGCACTGCGGGTCGGGCACAGCTTCATCGGCGCACTGAAGGTGGTCGTCGAGAACGCGCACGAGCCGTCACGGAGTGAGCTCCGCCGAGCGGTGACCGACGAGCAGCTCGGCGTGCCGGTGGACGAGGCGCTCCAACGCGTCGCCGACCGGATGGCGAGCCGTGATCTCGAACAGGTGGCGCTGCTCGCTGAGCTTCAGCGCACGGCCGGCGGCAATGCCGCTGAGGTGCTCGACACCGTGGTCGAGACGCTGCGCGAGCGCGCCGATATTAGGCGCCTCATCAAGACATTGACGGCCCAGGGGCGGATGGCTCGATGGATCCTGACTGCCCTGCCGGTCGTGGCCGGCCTCGCGTTGTTCCTCCTTCAGCGCGACTCAATCCGCCCCATGTTCGAAACCGGCGGCGGGCAGATCGCGCTGGTGGTCGCCACCGGCATGGTCGTTGCCGGCTCGCTCGTCATCCAGAAAATCGTCGATATCAAGGTGTAGGAGACCATGGCCATCTTCCTCTTCGTCGGCGTCCTTCTCGCCGGTACCGCAGTCGCTCTCACCGCACGAGCGCTCGTCCTCGGAAGCGTTCGCAGGCAACAGACGCTCGCACAAATCGCGACCTACGGCTACGCAAACGCCACTCCGGATGCGCGCGACAAACGTGACAACGCTGGCTTCAGAGCGGCGCTCGAGCGAATGGCGACCCACGTGGGTACCGTGGTCCTGCCAAGGCTCCCGGACTCGCACGAGCGCCAGCTCCGCACACTGCTCCGCAGCGCCGGCTCGTATCGCATCACAGTCGAAGCGTTCGTCGGCTACCGCGTTCTGGCGGCCGTGCTCATGCCACTCCTGCTCGTCTGGCTCTTGGGCAGCTCCGGGGGTCTTGGCGCGCGGTCGGTCCTGGTCGTGCTCATGTTCGGGGCGCTCGGCTGGGTGCTCCCGTGGTTCCTCCTCAAGCGGCGCGCCGCCAAGCGACTCCAGGCGATCGACCTGGAGATGCCAGAGCTCGTCGACCTCCTCGTAACAACCGTCGAAGCCGGCGTCGGCCTCGCAGGGTCACTCCAGTTCGTCACGCGCCGGATCGAGGGCCCCCTAGGTCAGGAGCTGCGGCTCGCGCTCCAGGAGCAGAGCATGGGGCTCACGATCGAGGAGGCCCTCGAGAACATGCTCGTACGGGCCGACAGCCCGGCGCTTCGAGCATTCGTCCAGGCGATCCTCCAAGGGCAGCTGCTCGGGGTCTCGCTGGGCAAAATCCTCCGCGACCTCGCCGTCGACATGCGCAAGCGCAGGCGGCAGGCGGCCGAGGAGCGTGCGCAGAAGGCACCGACCAAGATCCTGTTCCCGCTCGTGGTGCTGATCCTGCCCGCGCTGCTCATCGTCTCGCTCACCGGACCGATGATCGGGCTGCTCCGCAGCCTCGGGAGTTTCTGATGCCGGCGCGTCGCCCCAGCCGGTCGGTCCAGACCTATCCGTTTGGGGGGCACGACTTCGCTGCCCAGCCCGCAAGATCGAGATTGATGACTCGCCTCCGGAATGTCCTGCTCCCGTTCGCGACCATCGTCGCGGTCGCGGTCATCGGCGGCGCCGCGGCGCACGCGGCCGCAACGCCTGTCAAGTTCCTCCGCATCCCCTCCGTCGCGCTCCAGGGCAAGACGCTGCCGGTCGTCGCATCGGTGAAGTCTTCAGGCCGTATCTGCACACTGAGCGTCCGCTACGCCGACGGCTTCGTCCAGATGGTCGGTCGCACGATTTCCAGCAACGGCCAGGCACGATGGACGTGGTCGGTTCCGGAGGTCGCCAAGGCCGGACGCGCCACCGTGACCGCCTACTGTGACGGAGCCGGGAGACGAAGCCGCGCGGTCACAATCGTCGGCGACCTTGTTGCGCCGAAGATCGTGGTCGAGAAGCAGGGATTCTCCGTGCGGCCGAGGTCGAGCGGAAGCTCGGTTAGCTATGGCCTGCTGCTGAAGAACACTTCGCCGAACGCCGACGCGCTCCAGATCTACGTACTCGTCAACTTCGTCATGGCCGACGGCAAGCTGATCGGCACGACGTCCAATATCGTCGATGGCATCGCTGCGGGCTCGACCTACGCCTACGGCGGCTCACTGACGTTCCCCGGCGCCGCGCCCGTCGTCCAGCTCGAGGTCGTCGTCAAGGTTGGCGGCCGGCAGCGGCACTCGATGCGCCTCCCGCTGCTCGACAACATCCGTGTTCTGCCCGGACGCAGCGACGCAGCATGGGTCGGCGAGGTCGACGGCGAAGTGATCAACCGCGACCCGATCCTGAGCCTCCAGAGCGCGAAGCTCTCTGCCGTCGTCTTTGACGGCGCTGGAAACATCATCGGCGGCGGCACAGGCTCTGCGAGCGCATTGCTTCCGCCGGGCACCCGCCAGGTGTTCGTGATGCAGTCCGGCTTCGACGCGATCCCCTGGGGACAGGCTGCGTCCGCACGGGTGAGCGCGTTCGGAACGTACGTCCCGTAGGCGCGCCTGCGTCGTCAGAGCCGCGGGCGAAAACCCATCAGCAAGCGGAGCATCCAGGCACAGCTCAGGAACGCTCCGGTCAGTGCCGGCAGCACTACTGCGACAAGGCCGACAACGGCAGCGTAGCGGCCGAAGTCCGCAACGAAGCCGAAGAGCGGCAAGGCGACGGACATACCGCCCCACGCGACCGCGGCTGCGACGAGTGCCCCAGTGAGCTGCTTCGGGCCTAGCGACGGGAACCGCGCAACGATCCAAAGCGCGAGGACGGCCGCGCCGGCGCAATAGCCGATTAGAACCGTTCCGACGCTCACCATCACCTTCCCTCCGGCCGCGGACGCTCGTCGACGCAAGCGCGTCGGGAAGATCCTATGCGTCTTAGCCGACTAGCGGGAAACGCGCCGCGAAGCCAGCAGCTTGGCAGCGCTCGGATGCTCGCGCGCCCACCGCTCGTACGTCGTCCCCCGTGGGCGGAGCCACGTTGCGAGCTCCCCCTCGCTGCGGAACACGCGCGCCGACCACACGACGGCGCCAGGCCGTCCGGTAGCCGGGATCGACTCGGGGTGGCGCAGGCGGTCAACGACTTGCGACCAGGCCATCGCACCACCGGCCAGCGCCACAGTGATCGCCGCAGCGGGGGCATAACGATGGAGCAGGCGAGAGTTCTTCATGCGCCTCGCCTCGAAGTCAACTAGTTTCCGCGTCGCCGCGGCTCGGGCGAAGGTCCAGGACGGACTAGACGTTCGGCCGAGGAAGAAGCCTCCACGTCGGGCGATACTGGGACGAGAGTGGTGGGCGAAGTCCTCACAGTTCTGCGTGCCGACGGCGACGTCCTCTGCCGCGACTGCCGGGTTGCCACGTCGTTCTCTACGCGCTTCCGTGGCCTGATGGGCCAGTCGAAGCTCCCGCCCGGCAAGGGTGTGCTGCTTTCGCGGACGAACTTCATTCACACGCACTTCATGCGCTTTCGGATCGATGTCGTCTTTCTCGACGACGAGATGGCGGTCGTCAAGATCGCCGAGGGCCTGAAGCCGTGGCGGATGGCCAAGTGCCGGGGTGCTTCGGCCGTGATCGAGCTCGCCGACGGCGCGATTCGCTACACAGGCCTCCGCGTCGGCGAGCGGTTAGCGCTTGCGAGCGGCGAGGTTGGCGTCAGCGGTGAGATCCGCGTCGTCCTCAGCACGAATGACTCGCGCTTTTATCGCGTTTCCAGCTTTTTGCTTTCGCGCGGCGGCTTCGTGGTCACGCGCGGCCGCGACCAAGACGCGATCAAAGACCTCGTACAGAAGGGCGCGGTAGACGTCGTCATTCTCGATGCGAGCGATTCGCTGACGACCGCGGCCCGGACCGCCCGATCGCTGGAGGCGATCGCGCCGGACGTCGGCGTCGTTCTCGCCGTCGAAAACGACGGAACGAACGGCAAGAGCTCGCACGCGAACGGGAGCGTCCGCGTCGAGCGGGTTGCGAAGTGGGGCTCGTTCGATTCGGTCATCGCCGCGGTGGAACGCTCGTACACCGCTGCGAGAGCCGGCGGACTCACGTAACGCTCCGGCGCTGAGCGCCGTACCATCGGTCGAGTCATGAGTCGGCCGTCGCAGTCGGCCGAGGCGGAGGAGGGTACGCCCGGTCGCTTCACTCCTCCTTCATCGCTGCCGGTCTTCGGCGTGGTGGACTCGCTCCTCGGCGTCGACGACAAGACGCCCCGTCCGGTCCGGGATCAACTCACAGCAGCCCGCGATCGCGCCGCGCTCCTCGCAGCGACGATCGGCGATGCCGGCCCGGCCGAGCAGCTCGGTGCGATCGTCTATGCCTCGGGGGCACTCGCCGCGGTTTGGCTCGACGGACGCTGGGACGGTCGCGCGGTTGACGACTTCATCGCAGGCTTGGCCCGACCGCTCGCGGCAGGTCGCGACGGCGTCCGCACGGCCCTCTTCTCGCAGTGCGTTTGCGAGCGGGAGCTGCTCGAGCTGCCGCCGCAGCTTTGCGCCGAGACGATCCTTCAGATGCTCTGCGCCTTTTCGGGCGCAGCATTCGCGTCGCTATGGACGGAGAACAGCGACGGCCGTCTGAGCGAGCTCGTGCAGGTGGGCGAAGGCGCCTCGAGTCGCCGGGCTCGAGCTGCAGCCGGCGAGTCGATCGAGCAAGGCCGCGTCGTCACGAGCGAGCGAAACCTGCTCCATTCGATCCCCGTGCAGCGATGGGGCCGCCGAGCCGCGGCGCTCGTCTTCCGGTGCCGGCCGGAGCTGCGGCCGCGCGCGTTCGCGTTTGCAACCGCGGCGGCGGCGGCGCTCGTTCCGGTGATGGAGTTCGACGCTCTGCTCGCACGCAACGCGCAGCGCGAGCAGTCGCTGACCGCGGCCACTGAGCGACGGCTGACACGCCTCGGCTTCGACCTCCACGACGGCGCGCTGCAGGACCTCGCCGCGCTCGCATCCGACCTCCGCCTCTTTCGATCGCAGCTCCTCCAGTTATTCGGCGGTCACCCGGATTTCGAGATCGTGGTGGGTCGCGTCGACGATCTCGAAGCCCGGCTGGTGGCACTGGACGGAGAGCTCCGCGAGCTCAGCCGCTCGATCCAAACACCGGCCGGCATGCGTATATCGCTCGCCGACGCTATCGAGCACGAGGTCGCGGATTTTCGGCGACGCGCCGAGATCGCGGCCACATTTTCCACGACCGGCGGCTTCGACGCGCTCACGGCCTCGCAGAAGATCGCGCTCGTGCGCGTGACGCAGGAGGCACTGAACAACGCTGCAGAGCACGGGCGCGCCCGGAACGTCAGCGTCCGCCTGAGCTCGACCCGGGCGCGGCTCTCGCTCGAGATCGATGATGACGGCGAGGGCTTCGAGGTCGAGCAGGAGCTCCTTCGGGCTGCACGCGCCGGCCGGCTCGGCCTCGTCGGCATGGGCGAACGAATCCGTCTCCTGGGCGGCCGCTTCGACATCGACAGCAGACCCGGGGGGCCGACCACGGTGCGGGCGACCGTGCCTCGCTGGAGCCCGCTGACGGGGAAAGTGGAGGGGGCTTAGGCGGCGCGGGTGACGAAGCCCCGCGCGTACGCGAGCCGCGCTGCCTCTGTGCGGTTCGCCACTCCGAGCTTCCGGTAGATGTTGCTCAGGTGGAACTTCACCGTCTGCTCTGCGATCCAAAACTCCTTGCTGATCGCCCGATTCGAGAGGCCACGCGCCAGCGCTTTCAGCATCGACAGCTCGCGCTCGGTCAGCCCGAGCTGATCGTCTTGCCCGGCTGAGGCGCCGATTACCCGCGCGTTGTCGGCGAGTGTCTCGCCGAGCGCGGTCCGGAGCGCCGAGGCGAGATCCGGCAAGGAGATCGTCTTGACGATGTACGCTGTCGCCCCCTCGCTGAGCGCCGCCTGAATGTGCTCGGGGTCGTTGAAGGCCGAAAGCACGACAACCTTGATGCGGGGATGCCGCTGCCGGATCGCGCGGAGGCACACGAGGCCGCTCATGTCGCCGAACCGCAGGTCGAGCAGCACGACGTCCGGATTCGTCTGATTGATCAGCGGCAGGACCTGCGCGCCCGATTCCGCTTCGCCGACGATTTCGAACTCGTCGGCGCCGGTGAGCGCGCGCCGGATCCCGGCCAGGATCAGCCGATGGTCATCTGCAATGACAACTTTCGTCTTCATGTGTTCGTGGTCTCCCTGGCCCGCACTCACGCGACGAGCTCCGCGAGGCCGCGCTCGTGCGCGACCCGCGCCGCTTCGGTTCGATTGGCGACTCCGAGCTTCTTGTAGATGTTGCTCAAATGGAACTTCACGGTCTGCTCCGTGACCCAGAATTCCTTCCCGATCGCCTGGTTCGACAGCCCGCGCGCGAGCGCCTTCAGCATCGACAGCTCCCGCTCCGTCAGTCCGAGGCGATCGCCGTTCTGCGCCGGTCGTTGGCTGATCAGCTGGACGCCCTGGTAGACCGTCTGGTCGAGCGCCTGCCGCAATGCGGACGGAAGGTCGATCGGGTTGACGCTCTTCACGATGTACGCAATCGCTCCACGCTCGAATGCCTCGTGGATGTGCTCCGGGTCGGAGAACGCCGATAGCGCGACGACCTTGACGCGCGGATAGCGGCTTCGAATCGCCTCGAGGCACGCGAGGCCGCTCATGTCGGGTAGGCGCAGATCGAGCAGGACGACGTCCGGGCTCGTCTGGTGGACGAGCGGCAGAACGTGCCTGCCTTCCCTCGCCTCCCCGACGACCTCGATCTCGTCCGCCTCGTCCAGCGCCGCGCGGATTCCTGCCAGGATCAACTCATGGTCATCGACCAGGAGAACACGGGTAGCCATGTCAGTACGCCCCCTTCGATCGCCTTCTCAAGACAACGCCGCCGCAGAGCGAGCGAAGCTTCCTGCTAACTACTAATTACTATACGAACGGCGGTTGTGCAATAGGTCTAAGGTACTAAATCCTTGTACGAAGGGCACTACCCAAAGGGGTGCATTTCACGCGTAACGGCAGCGACCTGCCGTTGCTGGCCCTCCTCGAGCGCCCTCGTGCCGGAATCAGACACCGGCCTGTCCAGAGGCTCGATCTCCAGAGGACGTCCGACGCCTCGTGCCGCGGAATCCCTCGCCGATCAGCCGCTTGAGCGGATCCGTCTCATCCACCCGCGGCGCGAGCACGACGCCGAGCCGCCGCCGTTCGACCACCAGCCGTTTGTCGGCTTGGACGCGGCGCAGGTGACGATTCAGTTCTTGCCGAAGCCTGCGAATGCCGAAGAGCTACAGCGCGACGACGCGGACACCTGGCACGCGTGCGAAACCGCGCTCGTTGCGCCTGACGATGCCGAGGCCATGCGTGAGCGCCGTCGCACTGATCCAGAGGTCGTGCTGCCCAATCACGTTTCCCTCCTTGGCGAGCGACGCCCACAACTCCGCGTGCACGCGAGCAACGGCCGGGGTGATCGGAACCGCCTCAGCACCCACCAGTAGCTCCTCGACCCAGGCGAGGCGCCGCGCAGGCACCGAGACGGGTCCCGAGAGGCCATGCTTGCGACCGGGACTCGCTGCAAACGCGTGGGCGCGGCCGAACGGCCACGTCCCGATGCCTGGCACCGAGGCGTGTCCCGAAAGGCCGCGTTGCGGCGCGGAGCGCCGCGCGCGCCCGCTACTTCCCGCTGCGGTCGATCAGCTCGATGCGGTAGCCGTCCGGATCCTGGACGAAACACAGCCTCGAGCCGCCTTCGCGGACACGGTACGGCTCTCGCTCCGGCTCGATGCCCTGCTCCGCGAGCCGCGTCAGCGTCTCGTCGAGATCGTCGACCGCGAGCGCCACGTGGCCGTACGCGGTCCCGAGGTCGTAGGCGCGGCCGTCGTGGTTGAAGGTGAGCTCGAGCTCCTCGTCCTGGCCGGCGATGCCGAAGAAGTAGTTCGTGGCCTCGAGCTCACCGTTCCGGACGATCGGCAACTCGCGGCGCGCCTCGAACCCGAGCGCCTCGTAGAACGCGCGGCTCTTCTCGGGATCGGTGATCCGGTACATGGTGTGCAGGAATCGCGTCATGCGGCGCATCCTAGGTTCGCCGCCCTCACCGAGGCGAGTTGGCCGCGCTGTACGGCACGAGCTTCTAGATGCGGCCTGCGTGAGACGCCGCGTAGAGCTCGCCGCGCGCTCCTCCCCGAACGTCGACAGATCCGGGACGCTGAAGGGCTCGCGGCGCACGTCGGTCGCCGTCCCGTTCTGGACCCGCAGGCTCCAGACCGCGTTGCTGCAGTAATCGCCGAAGAAGTACCTCCCCCGCGCCTCCGGGACGGCAGTGCCCCGGTAGACGAACCCGCCGGTGACCGAGCAGCCGCTGTCGTGACCGTAGACGTGGACCGGGAAGACGAGCCGTCCCTGCGCCGCCGGCGCTTTCTCCTCCTTGAAGACGTTGCCCTCGTAGACGTCCCAGCCGTAGTTGACGAGCTCGGCGAGCTGCGCGCGCGGGAGGTAGTCGATCTCCTCCCAGAGACCCGCGCCGACGTGCGCGACGTAGAGGTCCCCGGCGCTCACAGTGAGTGTCCCGGAGGTGCGGGTGACGCAGAGCGCGGCGGGGCTCTTCCTCGCGCTCGAGTTGCCGCAAGCGATCGACGAGGAGGCGGTGCTGGCTCAGTCCCGCGCGCGCGGGGTCATGCTCGACGGCCACAACGAGCACGCGTTCGCGCCTCGCCCGCCCGGGATCGCCTTCGGCTTCTCGGGCGGGCCGGAAGCTGCGCTACAGATCGGGGTGCGGCTGTTCGCTGAGGCGACCGCCGCGGCAGCGTGAGCCGGCTCAGGCGAGCGCGTCGCCGTCGAGGCCGGCGGCGTCCGGGAAGCGGGCCTGGACGCCCCAGCCGCCGAAGTCTTCCGAGACCGCGAACACGAGCTCGTTCTCGCCCGCCTCGAGGGGGACGTAAACCCGGTCGAACCAGCCGATGGTGCCGAGGAAGCGGTAGTCGCGGGAGCGGTACGTGTAGTCGCCGGCGTAGAGACGGCGGCCGTTTGCGAAGACGACAACGCGGTCGCTGAAGCCGAAGACGAGCTCCTTCGTCTGCGCCGTCCGCGAGCGGATCACCGCGCGCGCGTACACGGTGTTCCTCCCGTCGTGAATGCCGTTGATCCGGGCAAGGTCGGCGAGGCCGATCGGCTCGCTCGCCAGCGGCGTCCACGCTCTGCCTTCGAGTATCGGCGTCGGGGCCAGCTCGGACTCCGGAAAAGCGTCGGAGACGAGCCAGGTCCGGATCACGCCCTGCGCCGGCATCGGCCCGTCGAGCGGCTCGAGCACCGGCGCGGCGGTGTCGTACGCGAACCGCGCAACGTGCACGGCAGGCCCGCCTGCGAGGAGGCCGACGCCGCCCGCCGCCGGAGTGCGCTTCAGCTCGCGGATCTGCAGCGCCGGCCGCTCGAGATCGGCAACGTACGCCTGCGCGCGCGACCCGGAGAAGACGACGCGAACCGTGAACCAGCCGTCGAGCGGGAACTCGATCTGCGCGCCGAAGCCTTCCCCGTGGTAGAGCTGCCAGCCCGACACGCCGTTGAAGACGGGCGTGTACTGGATCGCGTCCGGGTTGCCGACCTGATGCGGCCGCACGAAGAACGACTCGAAGTTCTCCTCGTCCTCGACGCGCCAGACGACCCCGGGGAACTTGCGCTCCGGGCCGACGAGCAGGTCGGCCTCGACCACGCCGTCCGCGAGCGCGACGTCCGGCAGCGTGGCCAGGAGCCCGGAGAGGTCGCTCGCGAGGCGAACGCACGCGCGGCCGCGGTGCTCGGCGAACACCGGCGGCGCCGGATCCCAACGCCAGGCGCCCGAGTCGAGCGGGACGTCGATCAAGCATCGCTCCACGAGATCGGCTCAAGATCCTTCCATCTCGAAAGATTACCGTGCGAGGGAGGAGGTGCAGGCGCAGGTATCGCGCGGGGCCACGTGGCCGTTCCTGAACATGTTCGTCGCGACGCAGCTCGTCGACCAGGTGGCGTCTAGGGAGTAGCGCGCGCGACCGGCAGCCGCAGCAGCGCCTCGAAGTCTTCGCTGCCGAGCTCCCAGTCGCCGGCGGCCGCGTTCGCGCGCACCTGCTCCGGCTTCGTCGCGCCCGCGATCACCGAGACGATGCCGGGCTGAGACGCGAGGCCGGCGATCGCGAGCTCGAGGAGCGTCCGTCCGCGTTCGCGCGCGAACTCCTCGAGCCGCTCGACCGCGTCGAAGGCCTCGTCGCTCAGCACCTCGTCGCGGCCATGGAGGCGCGTGCCTTCGGGTGCCCGCTCGCCGCGGCGGTACTTGCCTGTGAGCAGACCGCTCGCAAGCGGGAAGTACGGGACGAACCCGACTCCGAGCTCGCGGCACAGCGGCAGCACCTCGGCCTCCGCGCCTCGCTCGAGCAGGCTGTACCAGTTCTGAAGCGCGGCGATGCGCGAGCCGACCTCGCCGAGCTGCGCCGCGTCGAGATTCGAGCACCCGATTTCGCGCGTCTTCCCCTCGTTGCGCAGCTCCTCCATCGCCGCGACCGTCTCTTCGAGCGGCGTCACGCCGTCGGGGCGGTGGTAGTAGAGGAGGTCGACGTGGTCGGTCTGCAGCCGCCGGAGCGATCCTTCGACTGCGCTCCGTACCGCCGCGCGCGAGCCGCCGGCGCCGTCGCCCGCGTCGTGGCCGAACTTCGTCGCGAGAACGAACCGGTCGCGGCGGCCGCGGAGCGCCTCGCCGATGAAGCGCTCGCTCGCGCCTTCGCCGTAGACGTTCGCCGTGTCGAAGAACGTGACGCCCGCTTCGAGCGCTGCGTCGATCACCGCACGCGCCGCCGCCTCGTCGATGCGCCGGCCGAAGTTGTTGCAGCCCAGCCCGACGCGTGAGATCTCGAGACTCCCGAGTTGATTCGTCCGCACTACTCCTCCAGATCCTCGCGAACGAGCCCGTAGAGAACGCCGTCCGTCCACTCGCCGTGGCGCCGGTATGCCTTCCGCCGGACGCCCTCGCGGACAAAACCCGACCGCTCCGCGTGCCGCTGCGCCCGCTCGTTGAAGCCGTAGATCTCGAGCTGGAGCCGGTGGTAGTCGAGGTCGAAGATCAGATGCCGCTGGAGCAGGCGCGCGGCCTCATCTGCGAGGCGACGGCCGCGGAAGTCAGGGTGGACGGCAAGCCGCTCCAAATGCGCGATCCGGCTTCGTCGGTTGACGCGCTCGAATCCCATCGCCCCCGCGCGCTGCCATCGCCCGTCCTCGCGCACCTCGATCACGAAGCGGCCGAACGCATCGGGCTCCTCATCCTGCTGCGCGAGCTCCTCCTCGACGCTCGGCGCGTCAACAGCCGCGCCGCCGGCGAGGAACGGCTGGACGTCGTCGTCGTTCACCAGCTCGAGCAAGAAGGGCAGGTCGTCGGCCGTCGCGCGGCGGATGCGAACGCCGTCGCCCTCGATCACGGCTCCGTCACCGCTTGCGTGCGGCGCGGGAACCGGGCGGCTCCCGACCCGAGTGCAACGCCGCCGAGGATCAGCGCCAGCCCGGCGGCGGTCGCACCGCTGATACGCTCGTCCAGCAGCAGCCACCCGTAGAAGAGCGCCGTCGGCGGCATCAGATACGTGACGAGGCTCGTTCGAGCCGCGCCGTGGTGGCGGATAGCGCGGTAGAGGATCAGCTGCGCGAGCGCGGTGCCAAGGAGCGTCAGCGCGGCCAGCGAGGCGACGGACTTTAGGCTGGGCACCTCTTCGGGCGCGGACACGACCGCGAGCGGCAGGAGCACGAGCGCGCCGCCGGTCATCGAAGCCGTGGCGAGAGCGTGATTGCTCGCCGTCCCGAGGCGCCGCTGCGCCCAGAAGCTCGAGATCGCGTACGAGATCGACGACCCGACAACGGCGAGCGTCCCGGCGACGAACCACCAGTCGCTGCCAGGCTGCCCTCCCGCGAGCACGGCAACGCCGACGAGCCCGAGCATGAAGCCGACGAGCCGGATCCCCGTGACGCTCTCGGTCGGCAGGAGCAGCGGCGCGAGCATCGCAATGAAGATCGGCATCGTCGCGTTCGCGATTGCCGCG
>Ga0126307_10002661_pt1 | contig 12086 bp, 13 predicted proteins | sample Plot28_FD_89955 | JGI IMG/M metagenome (GOLD analysis project Ga0126307, IMG submission 89955) | Serpentine soil microbial communities from UC McLaughlin Reserve, CA, USA - Plot28 | ecosystem: Environmental > Terrestrial > Soil > Grasslands | place: USA: UC McLaughlin Reserve, Lake County...
AGGGGTCCTCCCGTGTCGGGCTACGGACCTCTGGCATTGTCGGGCGTGGGTCCTGACGAGCAGTCTATTTCGATGGGAAGGTCATCGGGCCAGCCGACCCAGGCAGGTGTCATGGTCTGACAGCTATCGCCGAGGCGGAGCTTTTTTCGGCTCAGCTGTCGCCGCAGACGAGTCGGGGCCGTCCGACTCTTCAGGGGTCGGAGTCTCAACTCGGCTCTCGGGTGACTCCGGTAGGGTAAGGGTGCTCTGGCCCCGGGCATCGACCCCCATGCCCACCTTGGCGTCTCCGCTGCGGTCCGCAAACACGAGCGTAGAGGATCCACCTCGAACCAGGCTCAAAACCGTGCGAGTCGTCCCGTTCTCGTCTGCGAAGAGCATGCTCACGGTCTGATCGGGGAGGAGCCCGAGGACCGCTCGCGAGCGACCTGCCGAATCGCGGACTGTAATACCGGACGCTCCGTCCGCCATCGACGTGAGGCTCAGGCCGGCTTTGGTTCCGGGTGATTGGAGGGTCAGCCGCATCGAGCCGTTGTCAGCCGTGCCCCAGGTGCCGCGCACCACGCCGTTCGCGTCCCGTAACAGAAATTGTCGGGCCTCGAGCACATTGGCCACGGTTCCGGGGAGCCCATGGCGCGCCGACACAACAACCAGAGCAGTGGCCAGCCCGAGCAGAAGCGCACCGGTGACGACCGTCCCCATCCAGAGCCGGCGAAGTCTCCGGTTCTCCCGAGCTTGCTCCTCGATCCGGACCGTGAGCATTCGCTCCAGCTCGTGCATCTGACGCCGGATGGGCTCCGCCGGGACGTCTGAGGTAAATGGCTCGCCCGGCCGGGAGCCGCTCATCCGGCACCACTGAGGAGGAAGTACGACCGGCAGGCACTCTGGATCAGCTCAGGCGTGAGTTCCGGCTTGATCTCGAGGTACTTCGCGATATCCCGCACGTGGGCGATCAGATCGCGTGGGTGGCAGCCCCGCGGAGGAAGCGCGAGCTTATCGTAAAACTCGTTGAAGATGTAGGTCACCGCATCGGGGCTGTAATTCACATCTTGGCTCAGGCACTCGGCCCGGAAGATCTCCTCGTACTGAGCCCGGGTAGGATCCCCCACCGGGATTTTGTAATGAATCCGCCGGAGAAAAGCCTCTTCGACGAGCTCGGTGGGATCGAGGTTCGTCGCGAAGATCAGCAGGCAGTCGAACGGTACCGGGAACTTCCCCCCGGTGTGGAGAGTCAGATAGTCGACCCGCTTGTCCAGAGGGACAATCCAGCGGTTGAGTAGATCGCGCGGAGGAACCCGTTGACGCCCGAAGTCATCGATGATCAGGACTCCCCCGTTTGCCCTCACCTGGAAAGGAGCCTGGTACACCTTCGTGAACGGATCGTAACGCAGGTCGAGCTGGTCCAGCGTCAGCTCGCCGCCGGTGACTACTACCGGCCGCTTTATCCGGGCATACCGTCGGTCAAAGCCCGGTCCGGTCCGCCAGAGTGACTCTAGACCAGTTACCTCGTCCTGGGTCTCGATCTCCTGGTGGTGGACAGGGTCATATACCAGCATCGTTTGGCCTTCGATGTCCACCGCGTACGGCAGATACAGCTCTCCCCCCAGCATCCGGGAAATCGCCCCCGCAATGGCCGTCTTCCCATTCCCGGGGTGACCATACAAGAATATGGATTTCGAGGAGTTGACCGCGGGCCCGAGGATCTCGACCAGCGTGGGATCCAGCACTAAGTGGGCGAAGCCGGCTATCAACGATTGCTGGGTAACGTGGGTCTTCTCAATCGACTGTGCGTGAATCCAGCTGGTGTACTGGGAGACGGGTACCGGCGCCGGTCCTACGTACTGGCTGGCCTCGAGTGCCGCCTTGGCACGGTCTCTTCCGTCGCTCCCCAGATCGAACAGATAACTACCGCGATGAGGTGCCGTGGTTCCCCGGACCTCGATGAATCTGCGATGCTGGAGGGTGAGTAGCTCCTCATCCACCAGGGGGAAGGGCAGCCGGAGGAAATTCGCGATGTAGTCACCGGTGCGGCCTCCCTGGACGTACAGCACCTTCAGGACCAAGTCGCGAACGACGTCGGCCGAGAGGCCGAGATCAGCCAATGACTGAGGTACCGGCGGGATCGCCGCCGTATCCGCGAGGTTTGTGCCTTCGATCATGGCGGGGCTCGCGGTCAAGTTACTGTCTCCCCTTTCGTCGATCCGGAACGCTCTGGAATGTCGGCGGACCAGACGAGGACATCACCCACCCGGGTGCCGGAGCTCTCCAGGGTTCCTGCCGGGAGCTCCAGAGCGTGCGCCGCCTGGCGATGCCAGCGGGTTCGAGCACCCGGCCGAAGAGACGGATAGCTTGCCACCACGCCCCCTCTGGCGTCCAGAAAGGCCACGTCCAGAGAGTACCGCATCCCATACATGTGAATCGAGCGGCAGGGCGAAAGCAGCAGCCCCTCACCCGGAAGGGGCGCCGGCCGAGCCAGCATCCCCCGCAATCGGGTGAGCCAGCCGTCGGCCAGCAGAACCCGGCTACCCAGCTCCCGGTCACGCCGGGTGTTTACCACCCGTAAGAGCCGCATTAGAGCTTGCTGAAGGTGCGGTAGATGGCGAGGGCGGACGGTCCGATCACCACCACGAACATCGCCGGGAAAACGAATAGCACGAGGGGGAACACCAGCTTGATCGTAGTCTTTGCCGCGGCCTCCTCAGCCCGCTGGCGCCGCTTGGTGCGCATGGTGTCGGAATGCACCCGGAGCGCATCCGCCACCGACGTACCGAACCGATCGGTCTGGATCATCATGCTTACCAGGGACTTGATGTCGGCCACGCCGGTGCGCTCGGCGAAGTTCTTGAGCGCCTCATCTCGGGGCGTGCCGGCCCGCATTTCCAGGTTGACCATGGCGAGCTGCTCGCTCATCACCGGGCTCACGTGCTCGATCTCGTCGGCTACCCGGACCAATGCCTGGTTGAGTCCCAGCCCGGCCTCGACGCAAACGACCAGCATATCCAGCATGTCGGCCAGCGCGAGCTGAACCTCCTTCTGGCGGGCCTTGAGCCTTCTTTTCACGTAGAACGAAGGAGCGATCCACCCCATTGCCCCGAAGTACAGGACTGCCAGGAGGACCTTATTTGAAGCGACGCCCAGCAAGGGCAACCCGAAGAGCGCCAGCACAGGGAGCCCCAGTGCCAGGCTCACTCGCGACGCCCAGTACATGGAAACGGCGCGAGGATCCGAGAAACCCGCCTGAACCAGGAACAACCGAACAGCGGTTGCGTCCTTCCGGCCGCCTCCCACCTGTTGTCCGAGCGCTTGCAGAGCACTCATCAGTCGCTCGGACTTGACCTGGCGCCGCCTCCGGGCGGTGGCATCCTGGGCGCTACCGGGCTGCATCTGATCCAAACGGCCGAGCACAGCGCCCTGACCCGGCCGCATCTGCAGCAGGGTGAGAGCAAACAGGGCTACGGTTAAGGCCGTCAGAATGACGATTATCGCAAGCATGAGGAGCTCAAATCTCGATTTTGATGATCTTGCGGATCCAAATAAAGCCAATCAACTGCATCGATAACGCTACGCCGACCAGGATTTTTCCCACGGGATCGGTGAAAAGAATGGACATATACTTGCCATTCAACGCGTACAATATCGCAAAGATGATGAGCGGCAGTGCGGAGAGGAGGTAACCGGTCATCCTGCCCTGCGCGGTGTAGACTCTGACCTGCCGGCGGATGGTAAAGCGGGCCCGTACCACGGCAGCCAAGTTGTCTAGAATCTCGGCCAGGTTGCCACCCACCTCGCGCTGAATGAGAATGGCGGTGACCAGAATACGTACGTCCACCAGGTTGATCCTGTCAGCCATTCCGAGTAGCGAGTCCTGCAACGGCAGGCCGAACCGCTGCTCCTCGAAGATCCGGCGAAACTCTCCGGCTACCGGTTCGGGACCATCGTCCGCGGCCATTTTGAACCCGGCGGACAGAGGGTGGCCGGCCCGAAGTGCCCGTCCTACCAGATCTATGGATTCGGGCAGGAACTCCTCGAAGGCGTTCAGGCGCTTGGTTCGGCGCCGCCGAACATACATGGTGGGCAGCGTGGCGCCCGCAATGGTGGCGAAGAAGCCGGTCACCAGAGACCCGGTCGCAATCAGCATCATGCTCCCGAGTCCCACGGCCATGCCTAGCGACAGAATGCACAGCGTTTGCAGGCTCCAGGAGACGTCCGCCTGCCGCAGCAGCAATTCGGCATCTCGAAGCTGAGGCACCCGGGAGATGATGGGCCGAAGCCAGGGCGACTGCATGACGGCCGATCGAAATACGCTGGAGCTCTGTCCCAGTCCCGTCAGCGGCTCGCTGGCGAGGGAGCGCAGGTGATCCACCATGCCGCGCTTGCGCTGATTTTCCTGGATCCACTCCCAGAGAAAGACCAGGGATACCGTAGCGAGCGCCACGGTCAGGAACGCGATCAGGGCGGGCACCAGGACGTTGGCGGGCAGTCCTACCATCGCGGTATTCCCCCACGTGCATTGTCCGCTGCCGCGACCGGGTTGGTGAACATGAGTGCGGATAGGTCGATGCCGTAGCTCTTGAGCCGGTCGGAGAAGCGCGGCCGGATTCCGGTTGCCTTGAAGTGCCCGAGAACTCTATCGTTTTCGGCTATACCTTCGCGCTCGTAGACGAAGATGTCCTGCATGGTGATGATGTCGCCCTCCATGCCGACGATCTCGGAAACCTGCATCAGCTTGCGCGAGCCGTCGGAGAGGCGGCTCACTTGGACCACGACGTTGATGGCGCTGGCAATCTGCTGGCGCATGGCCCGCTCCGGCAGCTCCAAATTGGCCATGGAGATCATGGTCTCCAGCCGGCTGAGCGCGTCACGGGGGGTGTTCGCGTGCAGCGTGGTCAGCGACCCATCGTGACCGGTGTTCATGGCCTGCAGCATGTCTATCGCTTCAGACCCGCGACACTCACCCATGATGATCCGGTCGGGCCGCATCCGTAGGGCGTTGATCAGCAAGAGCCGCTGGGGCACCTCTCCATGCCCCTCGATGTTGGACGGCCGGGTCTCCAGCCGAACCACGTGCGGCTGCTTCAGCTGGAGTTCGGCGGAGTCTTCGATGGTGACGATCCGCTCCGTCACTGGGATGAACGAGGAAAGAATGTTGAGCAGGGTCGTCTTGCCGGCGCCGGTGCCGCCCGATATCAGCACGTTGAGGCGAGCCTTCACAATGGCCGTGAGCAGCGCCAGCATGGGCTCGGTAAGGCTCTCGGTCCGAAGCAAGTCCTCACCCGACAGGGCATCGCGCTTGAATTTCCGGATCGAAAGATGGGGGCCATCCAGCGCCAGCGGCCGGATGATCGCATTGACCCGGGAGCCGTCCGGGAGACGGGCGTCGACCATGGGAGAGGAATCGTCGATTCGCCGCCCCACGGCGGACACGATCCGGTCAATGATCTGCAGCAGGTGGCGGTCGTCCTGGAACATCACCTCCGTCCGCTCCAACCGGCCATGCCGCTCGATGTACACCTGCTTATAGGTGTTGACCAGGATGTCAGAGACTTCCGGATCCTTGATCAACGGCTCCAGCGGGCCCAGGCCGAAGATCTCATCCAGTACCTGCACCACGACCGCATCCCGCTCCTCGAAGTTGAGCGGCACCGATTCCTGGGTGATCAGGTCCTGAACGACCTTCCTGACCGCCTCCGCGACCTGTTGCCGGTCGAGCCGGTCGAGGTTCGACAAGTTGAGCCGCTCGAGCAGCTTTCGGTGTACCCGGCCTTTCACCTGTTGCAGGGCGTGGACGCCGTGAGCGCCGTCGGTCAACCCGTGAGCGTGGGTCGAAGCGGGACCTCCATTAGAGCCGGCCGGTGTCGGAGTTGCTGGGCGCGGGGTTTCCCACGGCAGCACAGGACGTTGGCCGTTGCTACCCAACGGAGCACCTGCGGGTATCTGCGCGTCGGGCATGCTCTATTTCCCTCCCTCTCGCCGATTGGTGACCTTGCTCATGATGCCCTTCAGTGGTGCGGCCAGGGCTTGACCCAGCCGCGACCGTGACCGTGCTGTCTTGATCCCGGTCACCTCTGCGGCAAGCCCCGCGAGATCTCGGGTGTACGGAGAGCCGCCATTCAGCACAATGGGCTTCCCGGCGGTCACCGAGCTCAGGACCGCTTCGTACTCGTTGCTGACTTTCCAGAACACCTTCAGACCCAGACTTCGCTCGACGTCCGCCACCGATACCGTGTCATCGGGATCATAGCGGTTGAGAATCAGGCGCACCTGTTCCTCACCCTTGGTGAGCACCCGCTTGAAGAGTGGCATTCCGCGTTGAATGTTCCGGAGCGACGGGAGATCGGCCACGGTGACGAGGAACAGGAGGTCAGCCTGCTCGAAAACGGCAAGGGTGGTCGGGGCAAAGGAGCGCGGAGTGTCCACCACCACGTAGTCATAGTGCTGGCGCAAGAAGGCCAGGATCCGGCGAATCTGTTCCGGTGTCACTGCGTCGGCTTTTCCCGGGTCGACGGGTGCCGATAAGAGGTCGATTCCGGAGGGGTGATGGTCGATATAGGAGGCCAGCAGTCCGGCATCCATCCGCCGAAAGTTCTCGACAAAGTCGACAAAGTTGAATCTCGGCTTGATGCCGAGCATCAGCGCGCTCTCCCCCAGCTCCAGATCCAGATCCACCACGAGCGTCTTCATCTTGGTGGCTCGATGGATCAGGATGGCGAGGTTGGTGGCCAGGGTGGTCGACCCACTCCCTCCTTTGGCGCTGAAAAAGGAGAGGATCTTCCCGGGATCCCGCTGTTTGTCGCTGTCCGACCTTCGAAGCTTACTGGCGGAGCGAATGGCGGCGGCGCGGAGCTCCTCGGGAACTACCGGTTTGGGCAGGTAGTCTGAAACCCCGGCCCGCATCGCGAGCATCAATTGTTCGCTGGTGAGCACCGGCCCGGTGGCGATGAAGAGTTGGGCCGGATTTAGCTCAACCAGGTACTGTGCCAGCTGGATACCCAGCTCCGGGCTTTCCTCCAGGTCCAGGATGATGACTTCGGGCGACAGCGCCCGGAGCGCCTGCACCTGTTGCTCGCCAAACTGGTAGAGGGGGGAGGTAATCTCGAGCTCCAGGGTAACCGGCCGCTCAGGACCGGTCAGCAGCTGCTTGACCTGGGCCACGAAGCTCGAGTCACTGGAAATGAGCGCGGCGCGCCCTAACTGAAGAGTGCTCACGATGCCGGCGCGACTACTTGACGAGTACGAGGGTGTAGATCAATGAGCCCGCAACCGGACCGCCCACGCCGCCCTGGACATATCCCAGGAACCTCGCGGTTATGGGGTTCTTGCAGGCTCCCGGTCCCTCGCAGGGCCGCTGATCCACCCAAATTTTTGCAAAATTCGTGAATGTGATCGGGTTATCCTGAGGCAGGCCGGCCTGTTCCGGGGAATACAGCCCCACAGTAACCACGCGAGGACTCTGGTCCAACCAATCCCCATAATACCTGGAACCATCTACGGTATTGGTGGCATCGTTCCAGTGCGCTGAGGGATCCTGGTTGATCAGATGTTCCCATGCATCGCCCAGAGGTTCCTTGGCCCCGTTGCCCTGTCGGTACTCGGTGCCCACTGTTCCTGTAGTACAACGTTCCCCTCTGATGGCCGCTGCCATGGAATCGGTGCCGCGGGTGCTCTCATTTTCGGCCCAGGTTCGAAAATACGACTCCACGGCTGCATCCTTGGGATCGAATGCCTGTACCAGCACCTGTCTCCCGTAATCCGCGGTCTTGTTGGTGTACCCAGTGCCGTACGGGTTGCGGTATGTGGTTCCGTAGCCGTTTGTTGTCGGATCGTAAATGTCGCCAGCATTAAATGTCCACGGCTCCATTTCGCCCGGGTCGAGCACGCCATTAGAGTTGGCGTCGACGTAATCCCAGACATGGTTGCCGTTGACGTCTTCAGTAGTGGTTGTGTTTCCCTTACCGCTCGTCACATTATTTACGTTGTTCCACATATCCGGCAGGGCTACCGGTTTGAGGCATTTGGCGAGACCGGCTTGCGATGCCCTGGCGGTGGCGCTGGCACGAAGCCCCATGGTCGGCGATCCGAACACGTTAGCGAACCAGAGCGGCAGATTGCTGCGGTACCATTCCACTTTCACCGTCTTCTCTGCCAAATCAACTGTCACGGCGTCTTCGCCCTCGGTGATCGCCAACGTCCGCACAGCGTGCTTGTGGGCGAACTCATGGGCGCGCTCTGTTGCGACCGCCACATAGTCGGTGGCGGGGTCCGGGATAAGAAAGGCGCTCGCGCCGGCCAAGGCTGCGGCATCCATAGCTCGTTGTGCCTCTGCCTTCGTGGCCTTGATCATCCCATAATCAACCACCAGAGCGCTCATTCCCAGTATCAGAAACATCATGAGCGCCATCATGACGAGGGTAACCCCACGCTCGCCCGACAGCGCCCGCCTCGAACCCATAACTCCGCGCGACCTCATACCTCAAACCTCCTGTGACCGACTAGTGCTGCTGAGGATCTCTCCACGCCGTGTCTGCCGCATCCATCTTCATTTGACCGGACCACTTCCAGGTGGACGGCTCACCCGTCGGGAGCAGCGCCGGGGTATCGCTCGGCAGCACCAGCCTGGGTGAGACGAGCACCAGGAGCTCCGTCCGGCGCTGCCGTGCGTCCTTGCTTCTGAAGAACTGTCCCAGAATAGGGATGTCTCCCAATAGCGGGACCTTGGTCGAGTTGTCCGTCAGAGTATTGTCGACCAGCCCCGCAATGGCCAGATACTGACCATTCTTCATCTCGACCTCGGTCTCCGCCCGGCGGCTGAGAATGCTGGGAATGGTGAAGCCACCGAAGATGAGCGGGTTGGAGAAGTCCAACGCCGATACTTCGGGTGCCACCTTCAACCGAATACTGCCGCCCCGGGTGATGGTGGGCGTGAACTTCAGACGAATACCGAACTCCTTGAAAACGATAGAGACGGCGTTGTTCCCCCCACCGCCCTGAACCGTTGGGTAAGGGAACTCGCCTCCCGCCAGGAAGGAGGCTTCCCGTCCGGGCAGTGCAATGAGGTTCGGCTCAGCCAGGCTCCTCAGCAGCCCCTTGGAGGAGAGCGCGCGAATGAGCACCTCGATGCTCGCGTTCGCGTTGAACAGGGCCAGGTCCACGACTCCGTCAGCAAAGGTGCCGGACTGTGGATCCGTATTGGCAAAGCCGCGCCAATCGCCGGTACGACCATTGAGATCCTGGGGGTTCATGGTGGCCAACTGGGAGCGGAACTCCTTGATCGCGCTCTTGTTGACTTCGGCGAATCGCACCTTCAACAGCACCTGGACCGCTTCCGGGGTGGTCAGGTTGTCGACGATCGTGGCCCCCGAGCCCTTGGCAATCTCCACCGCCCGGTTAGCCACGCTGGCGTCTCGCACCGTACCCGAAAGCGTCACCACGTTGCCGCTCGCGATCACATCGATCTTTTCCCCAGACAGCACCGTGCTCAGGTAACGCTGAAGGCCGGGCGCGTCGGCGGTGACCTCTACCGAATAGAGCCTGATATTGCCGCTGTTGTCCCAGAGGAAGAGGCTGGTGGTACCCAATGTCTTCCCGTTGACCAAAACCTCGGTCGGCGACACGACCACAGCCTCCGCCACCGCGGGATCTCCGATGGAGAAGCGCTGAATGGCCGTGGTGTTCACGACGAGGGCCGATGCACCCTTGGATACAGACACGACCTGTTCCGGAGCCCTGACCACTCGTTGGGCTGCGGCCGGCCGAGCAGTGCCGGCCAGAGCCGCCGCCATGAAAGCACAGCCCAAGGACCAGCGCGAGGCGTACGAGGGGGGAAGAGTCCAACCGTGGCGGAAGAAACGCACGAGTGTTCCACTGGTAAGAGTCAGGGTTGTTTCTGGAAGGTCGTTAACGTCCGCTCACCGCCACGGTAGCCTTCTACGACGGTGGGGTTTGATTTGACGACAGGTGCGGCGGAACGAGTGCGTTGAGGCCGGTTGGCAGAAGTCGCACTGGGAGAAAGCCTGTCTGCTCGGGCGCCGGCCGTGCTGACGGCAAGTGTGTCGAGTGTGTTCCGCAGCGCAAGCTGCAGACGGCCTTCCTTTGCGGCGAGAGCCAGCAGCTCCGCGTCATCAGGAGATACCAGCAGGGTGATAACCGTGACAGTCTGAGGCTTTCCTTCCTTGTCCCGGGTGACGGATTGGCCTGCAGCGAGCGTCTGCACGTTCTGGAGCAGCGTCTTGGTGATGGCTTGAGGCCGATTGTCGCCCTTGTCCAGGGTCAACATGACGTCTACCCGCGTGCCGGGAAGCACAAACCCGGCAACCCCGATGACTTCATCGACCTTGACGCTGACCGCACGCATTCCATCGCGGATGATGATCGGAAGACCCCCGCCGGCATCCTTGGTGGAAACCTTTCCTTCGAGTAGAGGCTCGTTCTCGGCAACCGGCGTGATAATTCCACGCCCGACAGCATCCTTGACCGATCTGATATATCCGTTGGGAACCGCGTCGCCCGGCCAGCTGACCACCTTCACGTCCCGTTCTGACACCACAGCTCCAACCGGAAGGCTCCGGGCCGACAGAACGATATTTGCCCGCTTCGGCTCGGCCGCCATGAGCGGCGTGGTTCGCTCTCGGAGATAGCGGAGAGCGAGTAGTGCGGCGACCACACCCGAGGTGAGAGCCAGAACCAACATGAACCAGGGTCGGGATCTTTTTCTCATGGTACTACGGCCCCTTCCCATTCGTTTCGCATCGTCGCCTGAGTCGATATGGTCACACTTGCTGGTGCTCCGGCCCACCCCAGCAGGACACCGACAAGCCCCATCTGGTGCTCGGTGGAGACGATAACTGTCGTCTCGCTTCCCGCCACGTGAAATTCTCCCGAAAACTCGATAGTGGCAGAGTCGATGGCAGCCAGCGCAAGCCGCTCTTCAATTTTGGCCTTAACGTCATCGGTTGTCTCGATGTCGTCATCCTGTACCACGGCGTAGCGAGCACCCTCTCGGGCCGCATCGGTCACGGCCTGCTTGATGTTCCAGGCCCGGCCGAACTCGATGATTCCGGCGATGAAAAAGAGGATGAGAGGCAGGACCAAGGCGAATTCTGCCAGGGCTTGTCCCCGCTCATTCCTCACCAGGCTTCTAGCTCGTCGGGCACTCACAACCGGACTCCCTTTCCAAACCACCAGATGAGTGTTCCGACTGCGATCGGAACTCCGTACGGGATGGTGAGCGCGGCGGGTGATTCGAGCTTCCGTCGCTCGCCAGCAAGACCGAGGCTACGCCATGACCTCAGCAGATCCAACGTGTTAAGAACCAGCAGGGGGAGGACGCCCTTGCGAGTCATGCTGATCAACGCAAATGCCGCACCTAATACCGCGATCACAGCAAGGGCCCCCACGATCTCCGTGGAGCCGAGGAAAGCCCCTATGCCAGCCAGGAGTTTCACGTCACCCCCGCCGATCGCGCGGAGGGCATACAAGACCAGGGAAGCCAGTAAGGCGATGCCTGCACCACTCAATCCGTGCAGGAATGCATCAACACCCAGCGGGGCTCTCAAGATCAAGGCCGCCGCCAAACCCATGACCGTGATCCGGTTTGGGATCCGGTGGGTGGTCACGTCCCACCACGCAGCAGCGGAGGCAAATACGACGAGAGTTCCATCCGCCACCGCTGGGGTCACCCTACCTGCTCACTTGACCTTATGTGCCAATGTTATCAGCCGCCGTCTTCAGATCGGTGTTGGCCTTGTTGAAAATCTTGGTGATGGAAACGCCCATGCCCTGAATGAGGACCACCACGCCGATGACGATCAGCCCGAGGAGCAACGCATACTCCGCCAGCCCTTGACCGGACTCATCGTTCCAAAACTTCCGTGCGAGTGCCATCATGCTTGTTCCTCCGTTGCTAGGTTGAGTGGAACAGGACATACAGGGACTCCGAAAAACGGTGATCCCAGGGGTGGCAGGACATCGACGTCCCTGCCTGAAGATTGACGCCGGGCTTTCACGGGGGTGCCTGGATTGTCCGCTGAGGATGATCGGGGAACATGATATAGCGCCGATTCCGCGCCGACGCTAGTCCCACAGCGGCAATA
>Ga0126307_10002662_pt1 | contig 12080 bp, 11 predicted proteins | sample Plot28_FD_89955 | JGI IMG/M metagenome (GOLD analysis project Ga0126307, IMG submission 89955) | Serpentine soil microbial communities from UC McLaughlin Reserve, CA, USA - Plot28 | ecosystem: Environmental > Terrestrial > Soil > Grasslands | place: USA: UC McLaughlin Reserve, Lake County...
ATCCGACCGCCACGGCCGCCGATCTGCGCGAGTTCGCAAGCGCGAAACAGGTCACGGCGGTCGTCGTCGAGCGCAGCGCCGCCGGGTTCTGGCCGCTCCTCGAGCCGTTCGGCCCGCCACTCGGGGTCGACGACGTCCTGATCTACCGGATCCGCGCGCAAGCCAGCCGGTGATGATCGGGGCCCCACCGGGAGAACCGGAGGTTCTCCGCCGTGCTAATACGCGCCGCGCTTCGCGATCACCGCCGGCAGCGTCTTGAAGAGGATCGCGATGTCGAGCCAGATCGACCAGTTCTCGAGGTAGTAGAAGTCGAGCCGGACGAGGTCGTCGAAGCTGAGGTTGGAGCGCCCGGCAATCTGCCAGAGCCCCGTCATCCCCGGCAGGACGAGGTGGCGCTTTCGGTGCCACGGCTCCAGGAGCTCGAAGTCGCGGAGCGGCAGCGGGCGCGGGCCGACGAGGCTCATCTCGCCGCGCAGGACGTTGAGCACCTGCGGTACCTCGTCGATCGAGAACCGTCTCAGGAACCGTCCGACCCGAGTGATGCGGGGGTCGTCGCGCAGCTTGAAGAGCGCGCCCTCGGCCTCGTTCGCCGCCTCCAGCCGTGCCTGCCGCGCCGGCGCGTCGGCATGCATCGTCCGGAACTTGATCATCCGGAACTGGCGCTCGTTCAGGCCGATCCGCCGGTCGCGGAAGAGCACGGGGCCGTTCGAGTCGAGCTTGATCGCGACCGCGATCGCGATCCACAGCGGCACGCCGACGACAACGACCAGCACGCTCACGAACAGGTCGAAGCTGCGCTTCAGCACCCAGTCGGCGCCGACGAACGCAGGCGGACGGAGCTCGAAGAGCGGCACGCCTTGACCGGGCACGTACTCGGCGCGCTGCGTGAGGAGCTCGGCCGTCGTCGGCGCAGCGCGGACGCGGACGCCGCGGCGGTGGGCGAGGTCGACGAGCTCGAGCAGCGCGCGGTCGTCGAACTCGGTCTCGGCGATGATCAGCTCGTCGAGCTCCCGTTCCGCGAAAATGCGCGGCAAGTCGGCGACTGTGCCGAGGTACGCCAGGGGCATCCCGTCGGACGATGGGCCGACGGCGCCGACGAAGTCGTACGCGATCCCGCCGCGCCCCTCCCCGAGCACGCGCCGGAGGTGCTGGACGCGGGCACTGTCACCGACGAGGACGGCATGCCGGCGGATGCCGGCGATGCGGAAGAGGTCGGCGGTGACGACGTCGTAGCTCGCGCGCAGGAGCCCGGTGAACACGATGGTGAGGACGACCGCCGTCGGCATCAGCCCGTAGGTCCCGAACTGTCGGTTCGTGCCGATCCCGAAGGCGAGCGCGACGAGCCCGACGAGGATCAGCGACCCCACGATCCTGCCGCCGCCGGCGCGTCGCTCGCGCTCCGCGTAGAGCCCCGCGCGCCAGAAGATCAGCACCATCACCAGGAGGAGGAAGGGGAGCCACTCGCTCTCGACGCGCCAGATCGCGCCCCAGAGCACGTCTTCGCCGTAGAGCACCGCGCGCAGGACGAGCGCCGTGTAGAGACCGAGCACGAGGCCACAGAAGTCGAGGGCGAAGAGCGCGACGATGCTCGCGGCCCGGCGAAGCAGCGTGGTGACCGAGCTGCCGAGGAGCTGCGGGCGGCCGGCTCTGATGTCACCGAGCGCCGGAGGCGTTACTGGCGCCCGTGACGGCTCCGTGGACACCTGCCGAATGCTACTTCCGGGGCCTGCCGACGGCAGGCCCCGGAAGCAAAACCGCTAGCGGCGGAGCGTCTGGAAGGCGCGAAACGCCGGCTTCCGCTTGCCGCCGACGGTGACCACGCCGGACTGCCACCCAGACAACCGCCGCTCGTCGCGGATCAAGAACCAGATCAGCATGTCGATCCGCCGCGTTTTCTTCGCGAGGGCGTAGGCCTGGTGGACGTACTTCGCCTGCAGTGTGTACGGCACCCCGAACGCCCGGTCCGGCGGCCGCGTCTGGTAGCCGTACTCGGTGATCCAGATCCGCTTGCGCCCGAAGCTGCGGTTCACCTGCCGGATCAGCGTGCCGATGTTGCCGAGCGTGGCCGCCTTCGTCGACTTGGGCACCGTCGTCGGCTTCTCGAGCCGGCTCCCGTAGTACGGATGGTGCGCATATGCATCGAGCCGCTTGAGCCCTGCGCGACGGAGCCACTGGATGAAGACCAGCGGCGAGGTCGATGCGCGCGAGCTTCGAGGGGCGTCGTTCCCGCGCGGCCCCGTCGCTCCGCAGCCGACCTTCTCTCCGCCGAGACCCGTCGAGTGGACGCCCGACCAGACGGCGTTGCAGATCTTCGCGTAGTCGAACGCGCTCTGCGGCCGCCAGCTTCCGCGAACCCGCTTCCACTGCGGCTTCAAGAAGACCGGGTTGTTCGGCTCGTTCCACGCGAGCCAGTAGCGGATCGAGGGGAGTGTCTCGAGCGAGTCACCCTCGCCGACCTCGAAGGTGCCGCTGTAGCGCGTCGCAGCCGCGAAGGCAAAGAGGCGCAGGTCGGTGATCCGTCGCGGCAGCCGGTTCTTGCCTGCGCCCGCCCAGCGGGGCGTGCCGAAGATCGCCGCGAGGACGCGAACCTTGTTCTTCGCCGCATGCGTGACGACGTTGTCGACCGCGCTCCAGTTGTAGGCGGAATCCGCTGGATCCGCCGGAGCAGCAGGGCGACGCCGCGCGACCTGGCTCCAGTCGATCGTGACGCGCACCATGCCCGCGCGCAGGCTCTTCAACTGCTTGAACGCCCACTCGCTGCGGGTGAAGAGTTGCTCGTCGTCGTAGAAGCCCACGAGCATGCTGCCGGCCTCGGTGCGCTTGCTCGCCGAGGTTGCGTCACTGCTCGCGGAGACTGCGACCCCCGTAGCGGCGAGCATCAGGACAAGAAACAGGGCGACACGTCTAAACACTCACTGGCTCCCTTCCAAGGGTCGGCAGCATCCGCCGCAGCCCCTCTTCTAGCTCGATTTCCGGCTGCCACCCGAGGATCTCCTTCGCCCGCGTGATGTCCGGCTGGCGGATCTGTGGATCATCGATCGGCAGCGCCTCGTACACGATCTCGCTTCGTGACCCGGTTACCCGGATCACCGTCTCCGCCAGCTCGAGGATCGTGAACTCGTTCGGGTTCCCGAGGTTGACGGGGTAATGCTCGTCGCTCATCGCGAGGAGGTAGAGCCCCTCGATCAGGTCGTCGACGTAGCAGAAGCTCCGGGTCTGCTCCCCCCGGCCGAAGACGGTCAACGGCTTGTTCGCAAGCGCCTGCCGCACGAAGGTCGGGATCGCGCGGCCGTCGTTCGAGCGCATCTTCGGGCCATACGTGTTGAAGATGCGCGCGATGCCCGTGTTCACCCCCTGCTGCGTGCGGTACGCCATCGTCATCGCCTCGGAGTAGCGCTTTGCCTCGTCGTAGACGCCGCGCGGCCCGACGGGGTTGACGTTGCCCCAGTACGACTCCGGCTGGGGGTGGATCTGCGGGTCGCCGTACACCTCGCTCGTCGAGGCGAGCAGGAACCGCGCGCGCTTCCACTTCGCGAGGCCGAGCGCGTTGTGCGTGCCGTACGAGCCGATCTTCAGCGTCAGCAGCGGTAGCCGCAGGTAGTCGATCGGGCTCGGGATCGCCGCCAGGTGGAAGACGATGTCGACCGGTCCCTCGACCGTGATCGGCTCGATCACGTCGTGGTTGATGAATTCGAAATCCTCGCCCCTAATGTGGTCGATGTTTTCGAGTGATGCGGTCTCGAGGTTGTCGACGCAGACGACACGATGGCCCTTGTCGAGCAGGTAATCGCAGAGGTGGGAGCCGATGAAGCCGGCTCCGCCGGTGACGACGGTGCTCACGGGCGCGGAGGATACCGTCGGCCTCGGGCGCCGCTGACCGCCGCTACTTCAGGTCCTTGTTCGACTCCATGTCGAACCACATCGCGAAAAGCGTGAACTGCGACCCCGAGATGAGGAGCAGCGCCACGAGGATCATCGTCGGCGTCGTCAGCTCGTTTCCCTCGAGGCGCAGGATTGTCTCGACGACGCCGAGCGCGAGGCCGGTCACCGTGAGCACGATCCCGAGCGCGTAGAAGAAGACGAGCGGGTGGAAGTCGCGGATCACGTACTTCTCGCGCAGCCGCCAGAAGAAGCCCTTGAAGAGCAGCCAGGCGATCGTCGGGACGACGCGCCAGAGCCTGATCTCGGAGCGCTCGCCCTGGCCGTAGATCGGACGCGAAGGAATGTCACGCACACGCGCGTTCCAGACGTTCAGGTGCACGAGCATGTCGTTCGGGAAGCCGTAGCGCGGGTAGATCCGCTCGAGGTCGAGGCGCTCGAGCAGCTCGCGCGAGATCGCCGTGTAGCCCGACTGTGAGTCGGCGACGTGCCAGTAGCCGCTCGCGATCTTCGTCAGCATCGAGAGCACGGCGTTGCCCAGGTAGCGGTGGCGCGGCATCAGCTGCCACGCCTGCCCTGTGAAGAGCCGGTTCGCCTTCGCGTAGTCGACCTCGCCGCGGGCGACGGCGCCGGCGATCGTCTCCAGGTCGCCGGGATCCATCTGACCGTCTGCGGCCAGCACGCACGCGACGTCGACGCCGTCTGCGAGCGCGCAGCGGTAGCCCGTCACGATTGCAGCGCCGACGCCCCGATTCTCCTCGTGGACGATCACCTCGATGCGCGGGTCGGCGGCGGCTCGAGCGCGGGCCGCCGTCGCGTCGTGCGAGCGATCGTCGACGACGTAGATCCGGTCGACGAACTCGGGGATCGTCGCGAGCGTTTCCCCGATCAGCGCCTCCTCGTCGTGTGCCGGGACGACGACCGCGAGCCGCTTGCCGTTCAGCATGGTCAGGCCGGGCGGGCGGCGAAGCGGCGCTGGGCCGGCTCCCACAGGATCGCGGCGAGGATCCCGACGATCAGCCCGATCAGGCCGCCGACGACGACCGAGCGGCCGACGCTGCGCGCGGTCGTCTTGCGCGAGGCGGCGTCCTCGACGACCGACGGCTTCTCGACGTTTTCGGCGAGTGAGAGCGCCTGCTGCGCCTCGAGCAGGTCCTGCTGCACGGTGCCGCGGCGCTGCTCGCCGAAGCTGATCGTCGAGTTGAAGGTCGAGACGAGCAGCAGCCGCTCCGTCGTCCCGAGGCTGCGATTGCCGAGCACCTCGTTCAGCCCCTGCTGCGCGACCCTGAGGCGGCGGTCGATCGAGTTCAGCTCGCGCTCGTCGGAGTCGATCCGCTGCTCGATCGCCTCGATCTTGTCCGTGACGTACGGGGAGACGTCTGCGATCACCGTCTGCGCGAGCGAGTTCGCGGCGCGCGCGGTCGGCGCCGCCCTCGAGCCCGTCACGGCGATCTCGATCAGCGGCGTCTGGCCGACCGTCAGCCGCCGTCCCGCCGGAACGCCGACCTGCCGCGAAGTCACGTTGCCGCGGAGCCGGTCGAGCCGCATCCCGCTGACCTCGCTCGCCTTCTGCAGCGCCGCCTCCGAGTGGATGATCTCGCTGACGGTGCTCGGGTTCGTCGCCAGGCCGGGGACGGAGGCGCCGCCGGTCGGCGAGAACGGCTGCCCGAGGTACACAGTCGCGTCGGCGCGGTAGACGTCGCCGCCCCCGAGTGCGAGCGCGTAGCCGCCGACGATCCCGACGAGCAGGCCGAGCGCGGGCAGCCACCAGCGCGCCAGGACGGCGTTCCAGTAGCGGCGGAAGTCGACTTCCTGCTCGGCCTCGAGGTCGAGCTCGTCGACCCTGCGTGGGCGCTGGGTCACGGTCACCGGCGTCCGAGCTTAGCGAGGAGCTCGGAGTAGAGCCGCTCGTGCGCCTCCGCGATCGCGCTCCAGGAGAGGGCTTCCCTCGCGCGTGCCGTGCCCCGGAATGCGTCATCCGGATCGTCCAGGAGCTCGTTGATCGCCTTCGCGAGGGCCGCCGGATCGTCAGGCGGCACCACCGCGCCGGCGCCGTACTCCCGGACGGTCTCGCCCAGCGTCTCCGTTACGACGACGGGCCGTCCATGGCCGAGAGCCGTGGCGAGAGCGCCCGACGCGGATTCCCCGCCGCGATAGGGGAAAACCGCGATCGTGGCGTCGCGCATCAGCGTCTCGATCTCGTGCGGCGGGAGGTAGCCCAGGCGCCAGTCGATCCGTTCGGCGACCCCGACCTTGCTCGCCAGCCGGCGGATCGGCTCCACAGGGTCGAGTGGATCGCCGGCGACGACGAGCCGCGCGCCCGCCACGTCCGACAGCGCCCGCACGAGCACGTCCAGTCCCTTGTAGCGACGGATCAGACCGAAGAAGAGCAGCGTCCGCCCGACAGGGGGTTCCACCGGACCGTCGAACGTGCCGTGGGGGATGCGAACGACGTGCTCGGTCGGGACGCCGAAGTCCTCGAGCTGCTCCATGCCGCGCTGTGTGTGCACGACGACGCGGTCGAACGCGGAGTACAGGCGCCGCCGCTCGGCGACGTCCGCCTCACCCTCGTGCGGCAGCACGTTGTGCGCCGTCAGGATCCGCGGTCTCGGGAGCCGGCGGGCCCAGATGAGGTCGCGAGCGACCGCCGGCAGCCACTCGACGTGCACGACGTCGGGGCGCCCGCGTCGAAGCCGAGCCAGCAGGCGGACGACGCTGGGCGCATACTCGACCGCCTTCAACGGCCGCCGCAGCCGCGACCTCGGCGCACGGCGCAGGAGCTTCCCCGACAGCTGCAGGAAGAGCTCGCGGCGCGCGTACCCGACCGGCGTCGGCGGCTCGCCGAACGGGAACGGCGATGTGAGGAGCTCCACGTCGTGGCCGCGCGCGCCGAGGGCGGCAGCAAGGTGGTGATCGTAGTCGGGCGAGTAGCTCGGCGGGTCGAGCAGCGCGATGTGCACCGGCGAACTGTGACACTAGGCCCGCGCTGAACGTCCTCTACTTCCACCAGTACTTCGCCACGCGGCGGCGGGCGACCGCCACGCGCTCCTACGAGCTCGCGCGACGGCTCGTCGACCGCGGCCACCACGTGACGATCGTCAGCCGCGACACGCGCATGCTCGAATCGGGCCGCGAGCAGCCGCCTGTGGGACGGCTCGTGGCGCGGGAGCAGGTGGACGGGATCGACCTCGTCTACCTCAACATCCCCTACGCCAACCGCTACGCAACGGCCGTCCGCCTCGCGTCGTTCACCGCGTTCACGATCGCCGCGAGCGTCGCCGGCGCCCTGCAGCAGAAGCCAGACGTCGTCTTCGCGTCGTCGACGCCGCTGACGATCGGCGCGGCCGGCCTCCTGACTGCCCGGCTGAAGCGAGCGCCGTTCGTCTTCGAGATCCGCGACCTGTGGCCGGCCGTGCCCATCGCACTGGGAGCTCTGAAGAGCCGGCCCGCGATCGGAACGGCGGAGTGGCTCGAGCGACGGCTCTACGACGGCGCCGAGCGGGTCGTCGTGTTGAGTGAGGGCGCACGCGAGGAGCTGCGGGGGCGCGGCATCCCCGAGGACAAGCTCGTGCTGATTCCGAACGCCGCCGACCTGGACGTCTTTCGGCCGGACGTGGTCGACGAAGGCTTCCGCGCCGAGGCCGGGCTCGAGGGGCGCTTCGTGGCGTTGTACGCGGGCGCCATGGGCCCGGCGAACGGGCTCGACCAGCTCGTCGACGCAGCGGAGGCCCTTCGGCGCTGGGGTGACACGCGCGTTGCGATCGTCGCCGTCGGCGACGGCGGCGAGCGGCCGCGGCTCGAGGACCGCGCGCGAGAGCTCGGGCTCGACAACCTCCTGTTCCTGCCGGCGGTGCCGAAGGAGCGGCTCGCGGGGATCCTCGGCGCGGCGGACGTGACACTGACGATCTTCGCGCCGTACCCGATCCTCGAGACGAACTCGCCCAACAAGTTCTTCGACTCGCTCGCCTCGGGAAAGCCCGTGGTCCTGAACCTCGGCGGCTGGCTGCGCGAGCTCGTCGAGGAGCACGAGGCCGGCGTCTGGGTTCCGGGCGGGAACGCCGAGGCGCTGGCCGGCGCCCTCAGCGCGCTCGCCGCCAACCCCGAGCGCGTGGCGGAGATGGGGCGGAACGCGAGAGCGCTCGCGGAGCGCGAGTTCGGTCGGGACGAGATGGCCGACCGCCTGGCGCAGACGTTGGAGGAGGTGGCCGGGTGAGGCGCGCGGTCGTCTTCGGGCTGCTGCACGCGGGTCTCGCGGTCGCGCGGAGCCTGGGCAGGGCCGGCGTGCCCGTGACCGGCATCGCCTGGAACGCACGCGACTTCGGCCTCAAGTCCCGCTACCTCGACCGGCGCGTGGTCGTCGCCCGCGGTGACGATGCGGCCGTCCTCGAGGCACTCGGCGACGAGCGCATCGTCTTCTTCCCGGAGCGCGACGAGCACGTCGAGCATGCGCTCCGCAACTGGGACGCGCTCAAGCCGCGCGCCGATCTCCCGCTGCCGGACGACCCCGAGGCCGTCCGCCGGCTGCGGCGCAAGGACGTCCTGCCCCTCGTGGCCGCAGAGGCCGAGGTGCCGTCGCCGAAGACGGTGCTGGCGGCAAGCGACGACGCCGTCCGCGAGGCAGATCTACGCCCGCCGCTCGTCGTCAAGGCGGTCGAAGGGCAGGAGTACGCCCTCGCCTTCGGGCACAAGGCGGTCGTCGCGCAGAACGTGGACAACGCCCTCGCCGCCGTCCGCGAGGCACGGGACCGCGGCTTCCACATGATCGTCCAGGAGGTCGTTCCAGACTCGCACGAGCGGATCTACTCGCTGCTCACGTACGTCGGTCGCTCCGGCGAGCCGCTGGTGACGCTCGTCGGCCGAAAGGTTCGCCAGGGGCCGCTCCGGTTCGGCACGAGCGCGGTGTTCGAGATCGACTACGAGCCCCGGGTGCTCGAGCTCGGGCTCCGCCTCCTGCGCACCGCCCGCTATACGGGCATCGCCCACGTCGAGTTCGCGCAGGACCCGCGCGACGGCACGTTCCAGCTGCTCGAAGTGAACACGAGGCTTCCTGTCTGGGCCGCGCTCGCCGCGAATTCCCACCTCGACCTGCCCCGGATCGTCTACGACGACCTCACGGGCAAGGAGGTCGCGCCGCTGCCGACCTTCCGTGAGCAGCTGACCTGGATCTATCTCGCGAAGGACGTGTGGGTGTCGCTGCAGATGGCGCGGCGACGGGAGCTGGGTGCCGGCGATTTCGCATCGCGCTATATGCGTGGGCGCAAGGCACGCGCGGTCTTCGCTCGCGACGATCCGTGGCCGGCGGTCGCGTCCCTCGGCTACCTCCGCTCGCGAACGCCATGATTCCGGGGTGCTGAGACGCGCTGTTGACGTGGTCGGGGCGACGGTGCTCGCGGTCCTCCTCTCGCCGATCCTCGGCGGCCTGGCAGCGGCGATCCGCCTGACGATGGGCGCGCCGATCCTCTTCCGGCAACTGCGACCCGGGTACAAGGGACGGCCCTTCGAGGTGCTCAAGTTCAGGACGATGCGCCAAGGGGACGGGCTGCCGGACGAGGAGCGGCTCACACGACTTGGCATCTTCATGCGGCAGTTGTCGCTCGACGAGCTCCCCCAGCTCTGGAACATCCTCCGCGGCGACATGAGCTTCATCGGGCCGAGGCCGCTGCTGATGGAGTTCCTCAGGTGGTACACGCCGGAGCAGATGCGCCGCCACGACGTCAAGCCGGGAGTAACGGGGTGGGCGCAGGTTCAGGGCCGCCACGCCATCTTGTTCTCCAAGCGCCTCGAGCTGGACGTCTGGTACGTGGACAACCGCAGCCTCGGACTCGACCTGAAGATCCTCGGCCTCACGCTGCTGAAGGTCTTGACGATGCGCGGGGCGCAGCCTGCCCAGGCAGACGCCGATGTCGACGACGTCGGGCTTCACGACGCGGTGCGGCGCGAGCGGGGGCTCTCGTGAGCGCGATGGCGACGACGCGGTCGGAGATCGGCGGCGAGTTCCACCTCCCCGTCGATCCACCCGGCCCCTACCACCGCTGGCCCGAGGGCTCGGTCTGGTTCGCGCTCGGGCGCCACGCCGTCCAGGCGCTCCTCCGCCGCCTCCGCGCTCGAACGCTGTGGCTGCCGGACTACTTCTGCCACGAGGCTGCGCGGAGCTGGCGGGACGCCGTCGAGGTCGAACTCTACGAAGACGACCCGCGCTGGCCCGAGCCCCGCTGGGAGACGCTGCGCCCGCGTCCTCGCGACGTGGTGGTCGGGGTCAACTACTTCGGGGTGCGGAGCGGCGATCCGTGGTTCACGTGGCGCGCGTCCACCGAGTGCGTGCTGGTGGAGGACCATGCGCACGACCCGTCGTCGGAGTGGGCGACGGCGTCGCAGGCGGACTACGCCTTCAGTTCGCTGCGCAAGACGCTGCCCGTCCCGGACGGGGCGATCCTCTGGTCGCCGCGCGGGCTCGTGCTCCCCGACCAGCCGGCCGGCGGCGCCGACGGCAGCGAGCTGAAGCTCGCGGCGATGCTGCTGAAGGGCGAGTACCTCGCCGGCGGCAGCGACGAGCTCAAGGGCCGCTTCCGCCGGCTGCAGCTCGACGGTGAGGAGCGGCTGGCCACCTCGGACGTCGCCGGGGCGTCACCGGCCACGCGCGAGGCGCTGGTGCGCGGCGTGCCGCTTCCCTGGCGGGCGCGGCGGAGCGAGAACACCGCGCGCCTCGTCGCGGCGCTCCACGACTGGGACGCGGCGGAGCCGCTGTTCAGCGAGTGGCCGGCGGACGCCGCGCCGCTTGGCGCCGTGTTCGCGTTCGAGTCGGCGGCCGAGCGCGATCGCGTTCGTGAGGTGCTTCGCGAGGGCGGCGTCTTCTGCCCAGTGCACTGGGCCGACGCGGCCGTCTCATCGTCGAAGCGGGTTCGAGATCTCGCGCACCGCATCCTCACGATCCCCACGGACTGGCGCTACTCGGCCCCCGAGATGGCGCGGATCGCCTCGCTCGTCCGGGCTTGACGGCCGAGTCGCTCGCGACCGGCGACTCGCGTTGGGACGAGCTCGTCGACGCCTCGCCGACGCCCGACGTGTACTACCGCGCGGGCTACTGCGCGGCGTACGAGGCCGCCGGCGACGGACGAGTCGTGGCGGTCGTGACGCAGGGCACGCTGTTTCCGCTGCAGCTGCGCCCGCTGCCCTTCGGCGAGGCCGGGTGCGACGCGGTGACGCCGTACGGCTACGGCGGCGTGCTCCGAACGGGACCAGGTCCAGGCGCGAACCTGCGCCAACTTCGGGACTGGTGTGTGACGAACGGCGTCGTGAGCGTCCTACTTCGGCTACACCCCCTGCTGGGGGGTCCGGCGCAACTGTCCGGAATCGACCTGAACGACGTGGAGATCCGCGACCACGGGCCGACGACGGCGGTCGATCCACGGCGCATCGACGCCGCGAGCGGCAGGCTCGAGGGGATGTCGAAGGGCCGTAAGGCGGACCTGACAATCGCTCGGCGGGAGCTCGAGCTCGACTGGGGCGAAGGCGAGGCGGCGCTCGAGGATTTCCGGCGCGTCTACGACTCGACGATGCAGCGACTCGGCGCCGGCGAGTTCTATCTCTTTCCGCGCGAGTACTACCGGGCGCTCGCGGCCGGCCTCGACGACCGCCTGGCGGTCGCGGTCGCTCGCCGCGGCGGCGACGTCGTCGGCGCGGCGCTCTTCCTCGCCGACCGCCGCTTCGCCCACTACCACCTGAGCGGCACGACCGACACGGGGCGTGAGCTCAAGGCCGGCACTCTCCTCGTCCACGCCGGCGCCGAGTGGGCTGCGGGACGCGGCTGCGAGCTCCTCCACCTCGGCGGCGGCACGGCGGGCGCCGACAGCCTCTTCGCTTTCAAGAAGAGCTTCGGCGGCGAGACATACACGTACTCCTTCGCGACGCTCGTCGCCGACCGCGACCGCTACGAGGCGCTCGTCGCTCGTCGCTCCGAGCTACCCGAGCCGCCCCGCGCGGACTTCTTCCCGGCGTACCGCGCGTAGAGCTCGAGCGTCTGCCGGGTCACAACCTCCCACGAGAACCGCTCCACCGCTCGTCGGCGCCCCGCCGCGCCCAGCCGCCGCCGGAGCTCTCGGTCGCCGAGCAGCCGCTCGAGCGCCGCCCGCAGCGCAACGGCGTCGGCGGGTGGGACGAGGACGCCGGTCTCGCCGTCGACGACCAGGTCGAGCAGGCCGCCG
>Ga0126307_10002663_pt1 | contig 12078 bp, 11 predicted proteins | sample Plot28_FD_89955 | JGI IMG/M metagenome (GOLD analysis project Ga0126307, IMG submission 89955) | Serpentine soil microbial communities from UC McLaughlin Reserve, CA, USA - Plot28 | ecosystem: Environmental > Terrestrial > Soil > Grasslands | place: USA: UC McLaughlin Reserve, Lake County...
GCGGCTCGCGGGTCAGCCCGTCGATCACCGGTGACTCAACGCCGGCCAGCGACAGCTTGCAGGCCTTGTAGGCGATCGACAGCCCGCCGAGGTCGCCGATGTTCTCACCGACAGTGAACGCCCCGTTCACGTGGTGCCCATCACCGAGCTCGCGCGGTGTGTATTCGTCGTATTGCTCAATCAATGCCTTTGTCCGAGCACCGAATTCGGAACGATCCTCATCGGTCCACCAGTCCACAAGGTTTCCGTCGCCGTCGTACTTGGCACCCTGATCGTCGAACCCGTGTCCGATCTCGTGCCCGATCACCGCACCGATGCCGCCGTAGTTGGCGGCGTCATCAGCCTCGGCGTCGAAGAACGGCGGCTGCAGAATCGCTGCGGGGAAGACGATTTCGTTCATGCCGGGGTTGTAGTAGGCGTTGACTGTCTGCGGCGTCATGAACCACTCGTCGCGGTCCACCGGCCCGCCGAGCTTGCCCAGCTCGCGGTCGTAGCCGACCGCGTAGCCGCGCCGGTAGTTGCCGTACAGGTCGCCACGCTCGATCACCAGCGTCGAGTAGTCCCGCCACTTGGCGGGATAGCCGATCTTCGGGGTGAACTTGTCGAGCTTGGCCAACGCTTTTTCCCGCGTCTGCGGCGTCATCCACTCCAGGTCGTTGATGCTGACGCGGTAGGCCTCGCGCAGATTGGCCACCAATTCGTCCATCCGCGCCTTGGCGTCCGGCGGGAAGTGCCGCTCCACATACAGCCTGCCGACGGCGTCGCCCATCAGGTTCTCCACCACCGACACGGCGCGCTTCCACCGATCGCGGATCTCCTCGGTGCCACTGAGCCTGCGGCCGTAGAACGCGAAGTCCTCGGCCACCAAGTCATCGGTCAGCAGGAACGCGCGGGCATGAATGACTCTCCAGCGTGCCCACGCCTTCCATGTGTCCAGGTCCTCGCCGGACCACGCTGCGGCGAAGGCGGTCAGGTAATCAGGTTGGCGCACAACGACTTCCGCTGCCGCCTCGGGTGACGTGCCCAGAGCGGTCACCCAGCCTGCCCAGTCGAACCCCGTGGCCTCGGCCGGCAGGTCGGCAAATGTGCGCAGGTTATATGTCAGATCGGCATCGCGGCGCTTGACCACGTCCCAGTGCGCGGCCGCAAGTTTGGATTCCAGTGCGACGATACGAGCGGCCGTCTCGGTGTGATCACCGCCGTACACGACGGCGAACATCGCCGCGATGTGCTGTGGATAGGCGGCGAGAATCTCGGCGTGCTGCTCGTCGCGGTAGTAGGACTCGTCGGGCAGGCCGAGCCCGGACTGGTTCAGGTGCAGCAGATAGCGCGTCGAGTCCTTGGAGTCGGTGTCGACGTAGCCGCCGGTGCCCCCGCCGACGCCGGTGCGCTGCAGGCCGCCCAGCACCGCCGCGAGCGCGTCGGGGCTTTCTGCGGCGTCGATGGTGGCGAGCTCGTCGAGCAGCGGCTGCAGCCCACGCGCGGCCACTGCCTGCTCGTCCATGAAGCTGGCGTACAGGTCACCGATGCGCTGCTCGTCAGTGCCCTTCTCCGCGCCGGAAGCCGCCGTGGCGGCTCCGGTGATCAGGTCGCGGACCTGTTCCTCGGCGCGGTCGTAGAGGGACCGGAATGCGCCGTCGGTGGCGCGGTCAGCGGGGATCTTGTACTCGGCCAGCCAGCGACCGTTGACATGGCCGAACAGATCGTCTTGGGGGCGGGCATCGGAGTCGATGTGGCTCAGGTCGATACCCGAGCGAATGGCTTCTACCGTCACGCCCCCAGGGTGCCAGAAGCCGCCAGGTAGCCTCTCGGCCATGCCCGACGACGAGCTCACTGAAGACCGCGAAGGCGACGACGGTCCCGTCTTCACCGGCTTCGGCTTCGGCTCCGCGGCGCTCGGGGCGCTGGCCGTGGCTGCGATCGCGCTAGCTGTGCTGATCTGGACCCAGCACCGCAGCGACGTCGACGACCTTCGGTACCGCACCCGCGTCATGCAGGCCGCCGCCGATTGGTCCAGCGTGCTGATCAACATGAACAAGGACAGCGTCGAGTCCAGCCTGCACAAGTTGCACGAGGGCACGGTCGGCCAGCTCAACGCGGACTTCGACGCAACCGTCGAGCCGTACCGCAAGCTGGTGCAGACGTTGCAGGCGCGCACCACCGGCCAGGTCGACTCGGTGGCGGTCGAGTCGATCCACCACGCGCAGCCCGGTCCCAACGGCGCGCCGCCGCCCCAGCAGCAGCCCGAGTTGTCGGCGTCCGCGTCGCGCACCGACACCGTGATGGTCGTCGCGACGTCGGTCAGCGAGAACGCGGCGGGCGGCAAGCCGCAGACCGTGCACTGGACGCTTCGGCTGGACGTCTCCGATGTCGACGGCAAGCTGCTGATCTCGCGGCTGGAGCCGATCCGATGATAAACCGTTGGCGCGTGCTGGCTTTCGACATCCTGGCGCCGACGGGGGCGGTCGCAGCTCTCGTCTTCATCGGCGTCGCGCTGGCCTGGCCGCTGTGGTGGGTGGCGGTGTGTTCGGTGCTGTGCCTGCTGATCGTCGAGGGCGTGGTCGTCAACGTCGCGCTTGCGCGCCGCGACGCGGTCACCGTCGGCACCGACGACGACCGTCCAGGGCTGCGGCTTGCAGTTGTCGCGGTGGCGACCGTCGCGCTCGTCGCCGGTGCGATCGTCGGCTACCTGCAGTGGACGGTGCCGGACCGCGCCCTGCACAACGACAGCGACGAGGTGGCCGGCATCGCGAGCAGCATCTCGGAGGCCTCCGCGACGTTCGCGCCGCAAAGCCCTACTGCGTCGATCGACCGAGCCACGTCGATGATGTCACCCAAGAGCGCCGAGGCCTTCAAGAAGGAATTCGCCAATGTGGCAATGGATTTGACGAGCAAGAACATCTCGGCGCACGCGAGCACGGTCTCGGCAGGCATCGAGGCGATCGGGCCGGACGCTGCCAGCGTCGCAGTGATCTTGCGTGCAACGCAGAACGCACCCGGCAAACCGTCCGACACCGCGGTGCTCGCACTACGGGTCCAACTGTCCAAGTCCGACGGGCGCTGGCTGGTTGACGACGTGTCGCCGATCCACTCCCGCTAACCGAGCAAGCGGGCGTGGTCGACCTTCAGGCACCGATCCATTACCACGTGTAGTCCCGCGGCTTCGCCGTCACGGGCCACCTGTTCATGCCACAGGCCCACCTGTAGCCACAGCACCTTCGCGCCTACCTTGATGGTGTCCTCGAGGACTCCCGGGAGGTGCTCGTGGCGTCGGAAAACGTCGACCAGATCGGGCACCACCGGCAGGTCTGCCAGCGATGGGTAGACGGGCGTGCCGTCGATCTCGTTGATCGTCGGATTCACCAGGTACAGCTCGTAGTCGGTGGCCGACTTCAGGTACTGCCACACGCCGTAGCTGGGACGCAGCGGGTCATGCGAAACGCCGACGATCGCGACTGTCCGCGTCTCCCGCAGGATCTGCTCAATCTCCATCGACATGTTCTATACCCGCTCCGTCGACAGAATGCGCTCGGCCAACTCCTCGGGTCGACTCAACGCCAGAAGATGCCCGCCGGGCATCACCTCGGGTTCCAGCCCGAGCCGCAAGCGCACCACCCGCCGCTGAAACTCCAATGGGAACAGCCGGTCGTCGCTGCCGACGATCACCCTGGTTGTCACGTCGGGCCAGCGGTCCAGCGGCCACGGCTGACCGAACGGCGTGTCGGACTGCTGCGGCTCGCCCTGCCGGAACGCCTCCTCGCGCACTGCTGCGGGCACGTCGTGAAAGAAGTCCTCCACCGGATCGAATTCCGGCACGACGCGGGCGTGACCAGTTGCCGCCCACCACTGCCCCGGCGCTTCCCCGGCGGTCGGCACCATCGGGTTGACCAGAACGATCGCTGCGGTGGACACCCGCAACGCCACCATCGGCGCGGTGAACGCGCCCATCGACTGGCCGACCAGAATCAGCGGGTCCGTCACGGCCGAGACCGCATCGACGACCGTGTCGGCATAGGTGTTCAGATCCGCCGAATCGTCGTCGGCGGGCAGGTCGATCGCAATCGCGTCGGGCAACAGTGGCGCGACGCGATGCCAATACCAGGCGCTGCCACCGGCTCCCGGGATCAGCGCGTAGGTCATCGGCTCAATGGCCCGGACGCTGTTTCCGCATCTTGGCGAACCGGTCGGACAACCGGCGCATCCGAATCATCAGCGAAGCAGGCGGGCTCGTCTCGCCGCCGAGGTACGAAGCGAAAGTCTTGCTCGGAACCCCTATGCGCGACGCGAACTCGTCCGGACCCAACCCCGATTGCTCCAGCAACGCCTGCACATGGCGGCCCACCTCGGCGCACTCGTTGGCCTCGAGGTGCTCGCGGGTGCGGGTGAGCACCTCGGAGAGCGCCTTGGAAACTCCGTATGGCCGCGCGGTTTCCAGCACTTCCTCGACCTGACGCGCGGTCCGGCCGTAGGGATCACGTTTGATCGCGACGACGATGCGCTGCCAGACCGTCAGGTCGTCGTTCTCCAGCGCCGCCCGGATCGCGGCGGTCGGCCAGAACTCGACCGGCCGGTCGTCGTTCGCCGGCCGGCCGCCCTGCGCCGGCGCCGCGGGGCGGTTGGCTGCGGAGACAGCGTCGCGGCGCGCGTCCCGAATATCGGGGGCCAACGTCACCTCGCCTCCTCAAGCATCGCTACCGCCACCGAGAGGCAGCGCTCCCTGACCATGGCCCAATCGGCCTCCGCCTCTGGGCCCGACATCCCTGTATCGTGCTCGTCCGACGGTTGCGGATCGGCCAGGCGGCGTACCAACTGGGTGGCGACCCATTGCTTCCTCGAGCGGTCTCCACAGTAATACCGGTCCATTGACGCCAGCACCACTGCGGCAGTGTGAGTTTCCATCGAGTCGACCAATTCGGCAAACTCGGCGTAATCCCTGGTGGTGTTTCGGCACATGATCAGGTAGCTCTTCAGCCGCAGCGTTTCCGCGCCGGTCGGGATCTGTAGCCGGTCGCCCGTCGGCAGTTGGACGTTCGTGGTCTCCATCGGGCCGCGCCGCTCCACCGGTGCCCGATCCGAGTCGGCCGCAATCTCCAGTGCGTCCAGCGCGACCGAGAGCCTGCCCCGCCACATGGTCACCGGATGGACCCCTGGCAGACTGAGCGGCCCGGCCTTGCCCGCTCGGCCCGTCGAGCCGTTCGATGTGCCGTTGCGATGCACGCGACCGTTGGCATGGCCGTTCACGAGGGCTGGCACCGGTTCGCAAGGCGGAAGGCAGCCGCTCAGCGCCAGCGGATCGGCAACGCTAATCGTATCGGGGGCAAGGCTTTTCAGCCGGGCCGCCGACTTGACCACCATGCGCAGATCGGAGCCCGTTGGCCCCAGCGACGAGATGTCGTCGGGGATGATGACCAAGTCGGGAATCTCGACCTTGGGCAGCGGCTTCTCGAAGTCCACCGACGGCAGAATGCGCGCGAGCCAGCGTGGCAGCCACCAGTTCCACTCGTCGAACATGGCCATCAGCGCGGGCACCAGCACCAGCCGGACCACGGTGGCATCGACCGCGATCGCGACCGCACACGCGACACCCAGCTGGGCGACCAGCGGCATGCCTGCGAAGGCGAAGCCGATGAACACCGCGATCATGATCAGCGCGGCACTGGTGATCGTGCGGGCGCTGGTGCTGACCCCGTATGCGACAGCGTCGCGGGTGTTCTTGGTCTGCAGGAACCGCTCGCGGATGCGGGTCAGCAGGAAGATCTCGTAGTCCATCGACAGGCCGAACGTCAACGCCAGCACCAGCGGCGGGATGGTGCTGTCCAGCGACGAGATCGGCTTGAAGCCCAGCTCTTCCAGCCAGCCCCACTGGAACACGACGACAAGGCTGCCGTACGCGGCGGCCACCGACAGCACCGTCATCAGGACGCCCTTGAACGCGAGAAACACCGACCGGATCGAGACCAGCAGCATCACGAACGCGATCAGCGCGACGAAGCCGAACACCAACGGCTGCTTCGCCGACACCTGGTCATCGAAGTCCTTGATCAAAGCTGTCGGCCCGCCGACGTCTATGCGGGCTCCGACATCCAGGACGCCGGGGCTCTGCGGCAGCTCCTCGCGCATCCAGTCGACCGTTTCACGGGCGGCCAAGTCCTCTGGATCCACCTTCAGCACCGCGGAAAGCAGCGCCCGACGGTAGTCGTCGCCGAACACCGGTGGCGACACGGTCACGACATTGGGCGCCTGGGCCATCCGCTGGCGCACGACGTCCAGCGCAGGCTCCTTGGAGGGTGCCGAGGCCGCGTTGCCGTCGGGGAACGTCACGAGCACCCGCACCGGTCCCAGCGACCCCGCGCCCAGCGCCTCGGCCGTCGCGTTGACGCCGCCGCGGATCTCGTGGATCGGGTCGAATTGGCGTTGCATGCTGTTGCCGAGCACCATGGAGAACGCGGGCGCGGCCAGTGCCAGCAGGAACGCCGTCGCCAGAAGCGCCGACAGCCACGGACTACGCATCACCCAGCCGGTCCACCTGCTCCAGAACCGCGACTGAGTGCTCTCCACCCGGCGTGACCAGTGCAAGTAAGACGACCGCTTGGCCGCCGCGCGACCGAACGTCGCCAGCACCGCCGGTGTCAGCGTCGTCGATGTCAGCACCGCGATCGCCACCGCGAGGATCGCCCCGGTGGCCATCGACTGCAGCACGGGGGTGGTGATGAGGTAGATGCCGGTCACCGAGGCGATGACGGTCAACCCCGACAACACCACGGCCAGACCTGAGGTGGCCATGGCCGCGTCCGCTGCCTGCTGGGAATCACGTCCGGCGCGCAGTTCCTCGCGGAACCGCATGAGAATAAATAGTGAGTAGTCGATGGCCAGTGCGATGCCGAACATCGAGACCGTCGATGCGACGAACACCGACATCTGCGTGTACATCGACAGCAGATAGACCAATCCCATGGTCACGACCACGGTGCAGATGCCGAGCACCAGCGGCATCGCCGCCGCGGCGAGCGACCCGAACACCGCGAGCAAAACAATCAGGACGATCGGAAGGTTCCACTGCTCGGCCTGAGCGATGTCATGCTTCGTCGCCTGCGTGGCGGCCGCCCCGAGCGCCCCCTGGCCGACGACATACAGCCGGACCTTGCCGTTCTCGATCTCGCCGGGCTTTTCGCCGTTGACGCCGACCTTCTGCCGCAGCTGCTTGGCGACGTCGACCACGCCGGTGTTGTTGAAGTCTGGCTGCAGGGTGACGACGTAGGGACGGTCCGGCTGGGGAGGCGGCTGCTGCGGGTTGGGTAGGAGCTTGACGCTTGGCGCCTCGGCGGCGATGCGTTCGAGTAGCGTCACCGCGGAGGTCATGTCGTCGAAGGAAGCGTCTGCGCGCGGCGCCGCGACCAGGGCCAGGGGGGATGCACCCTGGTCGGGGAAATGCTGCTCGAGCTCGCGCTGCACGTGCAGCGACTGGGAACCCTCGACTTCGAATCCGCCGCCGGTGAGGTTGCCTGACTGGTGTATCGCCAGATAGATCGAGGGAACCAAAAGAAGCAGCCAAGCCGCGAACACCGCCCAGCGATATCTGCGCAGGTTGCTGCTCAAGCGCATCATGAACTGCTGGATAGCGAACTCCCCGCTTTCTGCCTGGCGTTGCGTAGCGTGAGCGTACAACAGCGTGAGGTAGGTGCCGCCGCCCCAGCAACGCCCTAACCCTGCTCTAACGATTCTCGTGAATCCGCAGCGCAGCGTTACCCGAAACTGCGCGCCTCCCGTCGTTCACCTGCGCGTTTATTCGCTGGATTGGCAGGCGTGATGGCGCCGATGGCAATATGTCCTGAGGACTTTCAGGTCGGGGACCCCCAATTGTCTGAACGCAAGCTGTTTGCGACAGCGTCTAAAGCGTTCGCAAACCGTTAGGAGTTGTCCATGAACACGACCACCAAGGCGCTGCGTCGCAGCCTCTATGCTGCGTTCGCTGCCTCGGCAGTCGGTGGCGCGGTGGTGGTAGTGCTGGCGGTCCCGTCAGCAACCGCCGCAACCGATCCCTGCGCCGCGAGTGAGGTCGCCAGGACCATCGGCTCGGTGGCCACCTCGACGGGCAACTACCTTGACTCGCACCCCCAAACCAACCAGGCGTTGACGACCGTCTCCCAACAGCAGGGCGGACCGCAGTCGCTGGATGCACTGAAGGCCTACTTCGACGCCAACCCACAAGTCGCCAAGGAGATGCAGGCGCTGCAGCAGCCGCTGGTAAACCTCTCCGGCCGGTGCAAGCTGCCGATCACCATTCCGCAGGTGCTTGGTCTGATGCAGGGCGGGCAGCAACAAGGAACCCCAGTGACCGGTGGTTTGCCAGGAGCCTTGCAGACCGCGCAGACCGTCGGCGTTCCCAGCGCCGCACTGCCGGGGTCGTCGTCACCGGCAGCCGCGGCCACGCAGGGCAGTGGACCGCTACCCGGGCCCGCGGCAACCGGCACCCGCTAGCGTTGTGCGACCCCCATAGCGCCCTGGTGACCTGCGGTTTCAGACTTTCTTGCGATTGGTTAAGCGCAAGGCAAGAAAGTCGGCAACCTTTCTGCTTAGCTTTTAAATTGTCGGAACCGCAGTGGTTACGGCCTCTCCACTTCATATGAAGGAGCCTGTCCATGTTGCTCTCGGCCCGTACCGCGCGGCGTGCGGTAGCTGGCGCGGTCGGCACCGGCGCGATCACCGGTGCGATGTTGCTTGGTGCCCTGCCTTCGGCGATGGCGCAGCCCGACGCACCGCCGAACTGCACTGCTGCAGACCTGGCCGGTGTGGCATCCGGTGTGTCGGCGGCGACGTCTGCGTACCTCTTCACCCACCCCGACGTGAACTGGTTCTTCACCAGCCTCGAGGGCCTGCCGCGTGAAGAGCTCCGCGACGACGTCCAGACGTACCTGGACGCGAATCCTCAGGTCAAGGCCGACCTGACCGGGATCCGCCAGCCGTTGGTCGACCTGAAGAACCGCTGCGGCACAGCACCGCCACCTTCCATTCCGTAATTCGCGTGCGGGTCGGTGAACCGCCCGCGCAGGAAAGCGCGAGCCGCACGGTGCTGATGGTCGACGACGACCCCGACGTCAGAACCTCCGTCGCCCGCGGATTGAGGCATTCGGGGTTCGACGTTCGGGTCGCGGCGACCGGTAAAGAGGCGTTGCGGCTGCTGTCCAACGAATCCCATGACGCGTTGGTTCTGGATATCCAGATGCCGGAACTCGACGGTGTGGCCGTGGTCACCGCGCTGCGCGCGTTGGGCAATGACATACCTATTTGCGTGCTGTCCGCGCGCGACACCGTCAACGACCGGATCGCGGGCCTGGAGGCCGGTGCCGACGACTACCTCACCAAGCCATTCGATCTGGGCGAACTGGTGGCGCGCCTGCACGCCCTTCTTCGGCGCGCCAGCCATTCGGATCAACCATCCGACACGATGACGGTCGGTCCGTTGACCATCGACACCGCCCGCCGGCTGGTGTTCGTCAACGGCGAGCGCATCGACCTGACCAAGCGGGAATTCGACCTGCTGGCGGTGCTGGCCGAGAACGCCGGTGTGGTGTTGTCACGCCAGCGACTGCTCGAACTCGTCTGGGGCTACGACTTCGACGTCGACACCAACGTCGCCGACGTATTCATCTCCTACCTGAGGCGCAAGCTCGAACGCGACGGCCTGCCGAGGGTGATCCACACGGTTCGCGGGATCGGGTACGTGTTGCGGGACGAGCCGTAAGTGCGCTTGCCGCGATTTCTGCGGTCCGCGTCGCTGCGCACCCGGGTGGCGATCGCCTCGGCTGCCGCCGCGGCAGCGGTCGTCGCCGTGTTCACAATCCTCACCTCGCTCGTGCTCGCGAATAACGATGCCGCGCAATTGGATCGCCGACTCGACTCGATCATCGACGCCAGCATGTATCCCGCACAGCTGGAGGATCCGCGTCGCGGCGTACTGACGACGGGCCGGTCCCGTTCCACCGGTCAGGTGGTGTTCCAGCGCGGCCTCCAGCTGCCGCCGCTGCCGTTGGGCACCGCGACGGTCGAAGTCAACGGCGTGGAGTACCGGGTGCGAACGATCCTCATCGATCAGCAGGGCGGTGTGCTGATGTCGGTCGGCATCCACGCCGACAGCATTCTGTTGAACCGCGCCAGGATTCCGGCGTACACCGCCGTCGGCCTGGTGACGGTGTTGATCGCCGCCGGACTTGGCTGGCTGCTGGCCGGCCCCGCGATCCGGCCGCTGCGCCGACTGACCGAGCACACAAAACGGCTCGGCAAAGACACGGAGCGGATGCCCGAAGTGCGTGGCGTCCGCGAGGCCGAGGAGTTGTCCGAGGCGATGACCGCGATGCTGAGCCGGTTGGCCGCCGCTCAGCAGGCCACCACCAATTCCCTGCAGGCCGCAAAGGATTTCGCGGCAAACGCCGCGCACGAACTCCGCACCCCACTGACGGCGATGCGAGCCGACCTCGACACCCTGCGGATCCACGACCTGCCTGCCGAGGAGAGAGCCGAAGTGGTGCAGGACCTTTCACGGGCACAGCGCCGCGTCGAGGCCATCATCACCGCGCTCGGGCAGTTGGCGTCGGGCCAACTTGCGCAGGCCGAGGACCGCGAACTCATCGACATCACCGACATGCTCGACCGCGTGGCGCGGGAGAACATGCGCACCGGCGACGGTGTCGAGATCGTCATCGAAGCCGCGGACGATCTCGGATCCATCTGGGGTTGGCCCGGTGGGCTGCGGCTCGCGGTCGACAATCTGGTGCGCAACGCGGTGACGCACGCGCACGCGACGCGAATCGTCTTGGCGGCGCGCCGCTATGACCACATGATGACGATCATTGTCGATGACAACGGCCGCGGCCTGCCGGAAGAAGAACATGACACGGTGCTCGGCCGATTCTCCCGGGGAAGCAACGCAGCGCCGGGCGGCTCGGGGCTGGGCCTGGCACTGGTGGCGCAGCAGGCGGTGTTGCACGGCGGAAGCATCGAATTGTCGAACGGACCGCTTGGCGGGGTGCGTGCGATGTTGACGATCTCGACTTCACCTGAGCCGCCGGCCAATTCAGATTAGCGTCAGCCGCGCCGGAAGAGCGCTGCGGCCGCCCGCCAGCCCAGCAGCAGCACCGCGGTCGACAGCGACGCCACCACCACGAAGCTCGTCGAAACCCCGGCAGATGTGGCCTTCCGCAACAGCATCCCCCCCACGACAGTGCCCACCCATACCGCGACCCCGGTGGGGATGACGGTGAACGGCCGGCGCCAACCGCCTATCAACAACCAGCCGACGGCTGCGCCTGCCAGAAACGGCCAGGCGGTGTGTGCGATGCCGGCCACCGTCAACCCCTCGGCGTGACTTCGGCGCCCGATCGTGGCGAACACGATCACGCAGACGACGTCGGCCAGCAGGGCGATCAGTGCCCGCCGGACGCGCCGGCGCCCGCTACTGACCGGCATAGGTCATCACATCGAGATCTAGTGGCATGACATTACTTTCATCCCGTCCAGCGAACCCGGGCTGCATGGGCACGGGTTGTCCGTTGAAGATGTCATCGAGCTCGTCTTTCGGGCCGGAGACGCGGGAGTCGAGGCGAAATCCGGTAAACACGAACGGTAGACCGTTGGAGCGCAACGGGTCCGGGGTACTCATCACGTGAAAGTGAAGGTGCGGCGCAGTGGAGTTACCGGTGTTACCGACCGAGCCGATCACTTGGCCCCTGCTGAGCCGGTCACCGGGTTTGACCCTGACGGTGTTGGTCTTGATGTGGGCATACAGTGCGTAGTTGCCGTTTCCGAGATCCTGTACGACGTGGTTTCCCGCGTAGCTGTCGAGTGGGAGACCGGTTGGGTTCCTCCCGGGCACCTGCTCAGGCAGTCCGTCGACGGCCGCAACCACCGGACCGTCGGAGACGGCCATGATATCGGCCCCGTAGTACGTGAAGGTCTCTGGTTTGGCCGGGTCGCCTATGAACAACCGACCGTCGGGTCGGAGCTGCACATAGTCGATGGCGAAACGTTCGGCGCCCCAGAGTCGGCCATTGATCGGATTCAGGGCCGTACGGTGCGATCCCA
>Ga0126307_10002664_pt1 | contig 12077 bp, 9 predicted proteins | sample Plot28_FD_89955 | JGI IMG/M metagenome (GOLD analysis project Ga0126307, IMG submission 89955) | Serpentine soil microbial communities from UC McLaughlin Reserve, CA, USA - Plot28 | ecosystem: Environmental > Terrestrial > Soil > Grasslands | place: USA: UC McLaughlin Reserve, Lake County...
GCCAGCCCCGGGGACCGCTCCAGACCCGAACGGCCAGCCCCGGGGACCGCTCCAGACCCGAACGGCCCGGGCTTCCCAGGGGCAGCTCGTGTCCGGACCGCCGGCCCGGGCACGGTCCGCGACATCAGTCGGTGGCAGCGCTACTGCCGGTGGTTTCCCGGCCCGTCTGAGGGGCCTTAGACGAACTGAGCCCCTTGTCGCGCGGCAGCTAAGTGCGCCAGCCCGTGGTCCGGCGTGACCGACCGATGTCGGGGGTGCGGCCTCAGCACGAGTGTTGACCTCGTCACCGAGACGAGGAGAACCCGATGTCGACCTTCTACTACGGCCCGGCGCTCGACTCCGAGCTCGACCACCGGCGGACCGCACTGCTCCGCGACGCGGCGACGCACCGGCTGGCGCGGCAGGCCCGCCGCGCCCACCGGGCGGCGGCCCGCGCCGTCCCGGTGCACCGGCCGCTGCCGGTGCCGGCTCGAACTGCTGCCGCCGTTCCCGCGGCGACCCTCTCCGCGACGCCGGCCCCCGCCGAGGTGGGGGCCGGCCCGGCCCGCGGCCAGGCCACCCGGGCCGCCTGACCGGCGCTCGCGGAGCGCGAAATGCGGCTGGAACTGTCGGACCCCCGTGCCACGATGGCTCCCGTGCCGAGGTTGGGATCGGAGGCGCCGCTGGTCGGCCGGGCTGAGGAGCTCACCCGGCTGACCGGGGCGGTCGAGCGCGCCCGGACCGGCCGGCCGGCTGCCGTGCTGCTGGCCGGCGACGCCGGCGTGGGCAAGACCCGGCTGCTGGCCGAGCTCTGCGGCCGGGCCCGCGCCGCCGGCGCGACCGTCCTGATCGGACACTGTGTCGACCTGGGTGCGGTCGGCCTGCCCTACCTGCCCTTCGCCGAGGCGCTTCGGGAGCTGGCCGGCCGCGCGGACGCCGGGGAGGAGACCGTGGCCGAGGCGTTGCGGGCCCGGCCGGCGCTCGGCCGGCTCATCACCCGCCCCGGCCAACCCGCCCCGCCGGCCGGCTCCGGCGACGACGACGCCGGCCGGCTGCAGCTCTTCGACGCGGTGGCCGGCGTGCTCGGTGACGTCGGCGAGGCCGGTGCCCCGGTGCTCCTGGTGATCGAGGACCTGCACTGGGCCGACCAGTCCACCCGTGACCTCCTGTCCTTCCTGCTGGCCCGGCTGCGGTCCGAGCGGCTCGCCGTCGTCGCCTCCTACCGGGCCGACGACCTGCACCGGCGGCACCCGCTGCGGCCACTGCTGGCCGAGCTGGTCCGCCTGCCGACCGTCGAGCGGGTCGAGCTAGCCCCGTTCACCCCCGCTGAGCTGCGCGACTACCTGCGCGCCCTGCGCGGCGAGCCGGTGTCCGAGCCGCTGGTCCGCGACGTGCTCGCCCGCTCGGAGGGCAACGCCTATTTCGCCGAGGAGCTGTTCGCCGCCGGCCTCGGCGCGGGCGGCGAGGAGAGCCATGCGCTGCCGACCGGGCTGGCCGACGTGCTGCTCGCCCGGCTGGAGCGGCTGCCGGCCTCGGTGCAGCGGATCGCCCGGGTCGCCTCGGTGGCCGGCCGCCGGGTCGGCCACCCATTGCTGCAGGCCGCCAGCGGGCTGTCCGACGCGGAGGTCGAGGAGGCGCTGCGGGAGGCGGTGACCCACCACGTGCTCGTGGCCGAGGGCGGCGACCGCTACGCCTTCCGGCACGCGCTGCTGCAGGAGGCGGTCTACGGCGACCTGCTGCCGGGCGAGCGGGTCCGCCTGCACGCGACGTACGCGCGGCTGCTGGCCGACGGCATCGAGGGCGCCGGCGCGGCCGAGCTGGCCTACCACTGCCTGGAGAGCCACGACCTGCCCGGCGCGCTGTCGGCCTCCATCCAGGCCGCCGGCGAGGCCGCCGAGGTGCACGCGCCGGCCGAGGCGCTCCGCCACCTGGAGCAGGCCCTGCAGCTCTGGCACGCCGTGCCGGACGCCGCGGAGCGCGCCGGCTGTGACCTGATCACCGTCGGCCTGCGGGCGGCGTCCGCGGCCGCCAGCGCCGGCGAGATGCACCGGGCGGTCGCGCTGGCCGCGGCTGCCCGCGACCTCGCCGACCGGGAGGCGCCGGGCAGCCGGCAGGCCGCCAGCACCCGGCACAAGCTCGCCCTGCACCTGCTCGGCTCGGATCGCCCGGAGGAGGCCTACGAGGTGACCGCGCAGGCGCTGGAGCTGCTGCCGGAGCGGCCGCCGACGCCGCCCCGGGTCTGGGCGGCAGCGACCCGCGGCCGCGCCGCGGTCAACCTCGACCTCGACGAGGAGGGCCGTCGGTGGGCGGAGGAGGCCCTCGCCGGCGCCCGCGAGCTCGACCTCGCCGATGCCGAGGCCGACGCGCTGGCCACCCTGGCGCTGGTCGCGGAGAGCGAGGGCGACTCGGCCGAGGCGCAGGCCCGCCTCGCCGAGGCGCGGGACCGGGCGGCCGCCGCCGGCGATCTCGCGGTCGAGCTCCGCGCCACCTACAACCTGGCCAGCAGCCACTACTACGCCGGTGACCTGGCCCAAGCGCTGCGGGTGCTGGACGCCGCGGTGGCCCGGGCCACCGCCACCGGCCTCACCTTCAGCCCGTACGGCCTGGAGCTGCGGGTCCTGCAGGTGATCGCGCGCTACGTGGCCGGCGACTGGGACGGCAGCCTGGAGGCGGCCGAGCTCGCCGGCGACCGCACCCCGGACTCGGTGCTGGCCCGGCTGGCCGCCGCCGCGCTCTATGTCGAGGTGGCCCGCGGGCTGCCCGGCGCGGTGGAGCGGGTGCGCCAGCTGCGCGGCGCCTGGAGCCAGGACACCAGCCTGGCCCTGCTCGCCGGCGGCTGCGAGACCGACCTGCTGCGCTGGCGCGGCGACCTGGACGCGGCGGCCCGGGCCGCCGACCACGCGATCGCGTACGTCAGCCGCCGCTGGGAGAAGTGGTATCTCGGCGGCATCTGGCTGGCCGCGCTGGGCCTGGCCGCGCTGGCCGACCGGGCCGAGACGGACCGGCTGCGCGGCGAGGAGACCGCGGTGGCCGCGTCCCTCCAGCGCGGCCGCGAGCTGATCGAGCACGCTCGGACGACCGCTCAGCGGGGCCGGCCGCGGCACGGCCGGATGGGTCCGGAGGGCCAGGGCTGGCTGGCCCGGGCGGAGGCGGAGTGGTCCCGGCTGGCCGGGCGCTCCGACCCCGAGCTGTGGCGGGCCGCGCTGCGGCTGTTCGACTACGGCTACGTGTACGAGCAGGCCCGGTGCCGGTGGCGGCTGGCCGAGGCGCTGCTCGGCGCTGACCGGCGGGACCAGGCGGCGGCCGAGGTGGCGAAAGCCCACCGGGTCGCGGTGCGGCTCGGCGCCGCGCCGCTGCGGGAGGCGCTGGAGGCGCTGGCTCGCCGCGGCCGGCTCGACGCCGGGTTGCCGGTGCCGGTGCACACGGGGCAGACACCGCTGACCGCGCGGGAGCGGGATGTGCTCGCGCTGCTCGCCCGCGGCCAGACCAACCGGCAGATCGGCCGCACGCTGTTCATCTCGGAGAAGACGGCCAGCGTGCACGTGTCCAACATCCTCGGCAAGCTCGGCGCGTCCGGCCGGACCGAGGCGGTGGCGATCGCGCACCGGCGGGGGTTGGTGCCGATGTCGGAGGAGGCGCCAGCGGGGTAAGGCAGGCCGCGTGACCAGCCAGCCGGCGCCCTGGTGGCGCACCGCCGTCTTCTACGAGGTCTACCTGCGCAGCTTCGCCGACGGCGACGGCGACGGGGTAGGTGACCTGGCCGGCCTGCGGCACCGCCTGCCGTACCTGGCCGATCTCGGCGTGGACGCGCTCTGGATCACCCCGTTCTACCCGTCCCCGATGGTGGACCACGGCTACGACGTGACCGACCCGCGCGGGGTCGACCCGCTCTTCGGCGACCTGCCCGCCTTCGACGCGATGCTCGCCGACGCGCATGCGCTGGGAATCCGGGTAACCGTGGACGTGGTGCCCAACCACACCTCGGACCGGCACCCGTGGTTCCGGGCGGCGCTGGCGGCGCCGGCGGGCAGCCCGGAGCGGGACCGTTACCTGTTCCGGGACGGCCGGGGGCCGGGTGGGGCCGAGCCGCCGAACAACTGGCAGTCGGCCTTCGGTGGGCCGGCGTGGGCGCGGGTGCCGGACGGCCAGTGGTACCTACACCACTTCGCGCCCGGCCAGCCGGACCTCAACTGGCGGCACCCGGAGGTACGCGCCGACGCCGAGCGGACACTGCGCTTCTGGCTCGACCGGGGCGTCGACGGCTTCCGGGTCGATGTCGCGCACGGGCTGGTCAAGGACGCGCAGCTGCGGGACAACCCGGGAATGCACCGGTGGGGCACCGGGCACGGGCCGGAGAGCCGGTACGCCTGGGACCAGCCGGAGACGCACGAGGTCTACCGGTCCTGGCGCCGACTGCTGGACTCCTACCCCGCAGACCGGATGGCGGTCGGCGAGGTCTACCTGGCCGACGCGGCGGCCCGGGCCCGCTACGTCCGGCCCGACGAGCTGCACCTGGCCTTCAACTTCGCGCTGCTGTGGGCCGGATGGGACGCCACCGAGCTGCGGAAGGCCATCGACGGGTCGCTCACCGTCAGTGCCACGGTCGGCGCCGCGACCACCTGGGTGCTGTCCAGCCACGACGCGGTCCGCCACCGCACCCGGTACGGCGGCGGCGAGCTCGGCCGGCGGCGGGCCCGGGCGGCCGCGCTGCTGCTGCTCGGGCTGCCCGGCCCGGCGTACCTCTACCAGGGCGAGGAGCTGGGGCTGCCGGACGTGGACCTGCCCGACGAGGTGCTGCAGGACCCGGTCTTCACCGGTACCGGCGGTGAGCGGCGGGGCCGGGACGGCTGCCGGGTGCCGCTGCCGTGGTCTGGGGACCGACCCCCGTACGGCTTCAGTGCCGGCCGAGGGCCTGGCGCTCGGTCCGCGGTGGATGCGGACGGCGACTTCGTCACAGCGCGCCTCCAGCACGGGCGCCTGGGCGGCAAGGCCGAGGAGACGACGATAGGCGGGCACATCCGGGACGACGACAACGCCGCCGGTCGGTTGCCCCGGGCGGCGACAGGCCGCGTCGGCTCAGGCCGCCAGCGGGTCGGGAGCCACGCCCTTGAGACCTGGCTGCCGCAGCCGGCCGACTGGGGACCGCTGACGGTCGAGGCGCAGCGGGTGGACCCGGCGTCGATGCTGGCGCTGTACCGGGCCGCGCTGGCCACCCGGCGGGCCGAGCCGGCGCTGCGCGGCGGCACGCTGAGCTGGTTGGAGAGCCCGTCCGGCGTGCTGGCCTTCGGCCGGACCCCACACGCCGGCGGACCGGCGGTGGTCGTCGCGGTGAACCTGTCCGGCCAGGCCGTGCCGATCCCGCCCGGCCGGCCGCTGCTGGTGAGCGACGCGGCTGCGCCGGCCGGGACGCTGCCGCCAGACGCCGCGGTGTGGGTGCGCCCGCCGCGGTGATCACCGCCCGGTTTGGCGGCCCGGCCCGGCCGGGAACAACCGAGGCGACAACAGCGAACCACGGGGGCTCGTGCATCGGGAGGTGCTTTCACCGTGGTCACCCGCACCCGGTACAGGTCTCCGGCAAGCATCATCACCGCGATCTTCGGTCTGATCGCCGGCGTCATCGTGCTGGGGATCATCCTGGTCCTGGTCGACGCCAACCAGCGCAACACGATCGTCGACTTCATCCTCGACATCGGTCGCTTCTTCGTCCGGCCGTTCCGCGACCTCTTCCCGCAGGACGACCCGAAGGAGAACATGGTCGTCAACTGGGGGATTGCGGCGCTCGCATACCTGATCATCGGCGCGATCATCGCGCGCATCGTCCGCCGGGCCTGACCGCACCCGCCCCCGCCCGAGCCCGGCCGGCGGGCCGCCCCGCCGGCTTGCCGGCGGCGCCCACCGGGGCAAGGATCCGTCCCGGTGGGCGCTGTCGCGTCCGGGAGGGGGTTGGGGCGTGGCTCTCGGTCCGCGGAGGATGCCGACGGCGACTCCGTCACAGCGCGCCTCCGGCGCGGGCGCCCGGGCGGCAAAGCGGAGGCCGAGGCCGATGTCGGGAACATCGGCGGCGGCACAGCCGGTCGACGGCCCCGCAAGGCCGCGCGGCCGGTCGCGGAGTGCGTCGATTTCCGCCGCCAGCGGGGCCGGAGCCACACCCTAGATGGCCACGCCGGTCGCCGAGCACCAGGTCCGCTTCGCCGAGCCGGCCGGGCGCTGGGTCGTCCTGGCCACGGTGCTCGGCTCCGGGCTGGCGATGCTCGACGCCACAGTGGTCAACGTGGCGCTGCCGCGGATCGGGGAGGACCTGGACGCGGACCTGGCCGGTCTGCAGTGGACGCTCAACGGCTACACGCTGACGCTGGCCGCGTTCATCCTGCTCGGCGGCTCGCTGGCGGACCGGCTCGGCCGGCGCCGCGTCTTCATCCTCGGCACCATCTGGTTCGCCGCCGCATCGGCGCTGTGCGGCGGCGCCCCGAACGTAGAGGTCCTGGTCGCCGCCCGCGCGCTCCAGGGCGTCGGCGGCGCGCTCCTCACGCCGGGCAGCCTGGCCATCATCATGGCGTCGTTCGTGCCGGCCGACCGGGGCCGCGCGATCGGCGCCTGGTCCGGCCTCGGCGGGATCGCCGCTGCGGCCGGACCGTTCCTCGGCGGCTGGATCATCGTGGCCACGTCCTGGCGGTTCGTCTTCCTGCTCAACCTGCCGCTCGCCGCGGTGGTGGTGCTGGTCGCGGCCCGGCACGTGCCGGAGTCGATCGACCCGACCGCCAGCGGCCGGCTGGACATCGCCGGCGCCGCCCTCGGCGCGGTCGGGCTCGCCGGGATCACGTACGCGTCGATCGCCGCCGGCGAGCGCGGGCTCGACGCGACCGTGGTCGGCGCTGCCGTGGCCGGCCTGCTCACGCTGGCCGCTTTCGTCGTCCGGGAACGCCGCACCGCCCACCCGCTGGTACCCCCCGGCCTCTTCGCGTCCCGGCAGTTCACGGTGACCAACATCGTCACCTTCACCATCTACGCCGCCTTCGGCGCGGTCTTCTTCCTGCTCGTGCTGCACCTGCAGGTGGTGGCCGGCTTCAGCCCACTGGCCGCGGGCATCTCGTTGCTGCCGGTCACGCTGCTGATGCTCGTGCTGTCCACCCGGTCCGGCGCTCTGGCGGCCCGGATCGGCCCGAGGCTACCGATGACCGCCGGACCGTTGATCGCGGCCGCCGGCCTGCTGCTGACGCTGCGGGTCGGCCCGGACGCCGCGTACCTCACCGATGTGCTGCCCGCTGTGGTCGTCTTCGGAGTGGGGCTGTCGCTGCTGGTCGCCCCGCTGACCGCGGCGGTGCTGGCCGCCGCGCCGGAGGAGCACGCCGGCGCCGCCTCCGGGGTGAACAACGCGGTGGCCCGCACCGCCAGCCTGCTGGCCGTCGCGTTGCTGCCGGTGCTGTCCGGGCTTACCGGCGACGTCTACCGGGACCCGGCCGCGTTCGCGGACGGCTACCGGACCGCCACCCTGATCGCGGCCGGACTGCTGATCGTCGGCGGGCTGCTGTCCGCCGCGCTGGTGAGCAACGACGTCGGCCGGATCGGGCCGGGCGGCGACGATGTGGACCACTGCTTCTCCTGCCCGGTCGACGGGCCCCGGCTGGAGACCGTCCGACCCGCCCGAGGAGAGAGGTCCTGACCCAGTGGACGAACGGTCGATTCTGTCCCGCATCGATGAGCTCGTCGCCGAGGAGAAGGCGCTGCGCGCCCGGCACGTCGGCGAGGGCCTGGGCGAGGTCGAACAGCAGCGGATGCAGCAGCTCGAGGTCGAGCTCGACCAGGCCTGGGACCTGCTGCGGCAGCGCCGGGCGAAGGCCGAGTTCGGCGACGACCCGGACAACGCCGAGCAGCGACCGGCCAGCGAGGTGGAGACCTACCTCCAGTAGGACGGGCCTCGTCGCCCGGGGGTCCGGCGGGTCCGGGAGGCGCCTCCGGGATCACTCAGCTGCTGACGTCCCGAGTGGTCATCCGGGACCAGGCCAGCGACCCGAAGACCAGCCCGTACGCGGCCGTCACGAGCAGGCCGCGGGCCGGGCCGTCGACCGCGATCGGGTCACGCAGCAGGTCGCCGTAGTCCAGCCAGTAGTGGCTGAACAGCCACGGGTGCAACCAATCCAGCTGCGGCACGCTGTCCAGCACCTGGCTGGTCACCGCGAGCACCGCGGTCGTCGCCATCGCGGCGATCGGCGACTCGGTGAGCGTCGACACGAACAGCCCGATCGCCGCCAGCCCGGCCATCATCGCGGCCACATAGAGCGCGACGAGGCCCACCCGGACCAGCCCGGCGCCGAGCGGGACCTGAGCGCCGGACAGCAGCGTCACCGGGCCGACCGGGAAGAGCAGCGCGCCGATCCCGGCTCCGACCGCGCCGACCGTCAGCGCGGCCACCACGCAGTACGCCACCGCGGCGACGTACTTGACCAGCAGCATCCGGGTCCGCGACACCGGCACCACGAGCAGGTAGCGCAGCGTGCCTAGGGACGCCTCGCCGGCCACGGCGTCGCCGGACACCACCGAGACCGCCAGCGGCAGGAACAGCGGCAGCACCACCGTGAGCGCGGTCAGCGCGACGAAGACGCCGTTGCCGGCGATCCCGTAGAGGAACGGCGGTCCGTCCGCCGGGTCCTCCGGCGGGGCGGCCAGCCGGACCGCGACCGCGATGAGGATCGGCACCGCGGCCAGCACGGCGAGGATCACCTGGTTGCGCCGGCGGCGGAACACCATGTCCAGCTCGGACCGCAGGAAGCGGCCGGTGCCAGCCCGGGACGGGGCCGCCGCGACCGCCGGCACCGCCGCCTCAACCGCTGACATCGAAGCCCTCCCCGGTGAGCGAGACGAACACGTCCTCCAGCGCAGGGGCATCCAGTGTGAACTGTCGCACCGGGACGCCAGCGCGAACGAGCCCGGCCAGCACGCCCTCCGGCGCCGCCGTGCCGAGCAGCGCGCTCACCACCCGACCGTCGGTGTCCACATCGGACAACCCCTGGGCGGCCAGCGCACGGATCGCGGCGGCCGGGTCGGCAGTCTCGACCGAGACCCGCGGTGCCCGGCCCTGCCGAAGCGAGTCCAGCGTGCCCTGGGCCACCAGCTTGCCGACGTGCATCACGCCGACGTGCGTGCACACCTGCTCCACCTCGGACAGCAGGTGCGAGGACAGCAGCACGGTCACCCCGTCTGCCGCGAGCGCGCAGACCAGGGCGCGGACCTCGCGGGTCCCCTGCGGGTCGAGCCCGTTGGTCGGCTCGTCCAGGACGAGCAGGTCGCGCGGCTGCAGCAGCGCCGCGGCGATGCCGAGCCGCTGCCGCATGCCCAGCGAGTACGCCCGGTAGCGCTTGCCGGCCGCGGCGGACAGCCCGACCCGGTCCAGCGCGGTGCCGATCCGGACCCGGGCGGTAGCCGGGTCGGCGGTGCGGTCGGCCGCGTCCAGCCGGGCCAGGTTGCGCTGGCCGGACAGGTGCGGGTGGAACGCCGGGCCCTCGACCAGCGCGCCGACCCGGGGCAGCACCTCCGCGGCGCTCGCCGGCATCGGCCGGCCGAGCAGCGTGTGCGTGCCCGCGGTCGGCGCGACCAGGCCGAGGAGCATCCGGATGGTGGTCGTCTTGCCGGACCCGTTCGGGCCCAGGAAGCCGTAGACGCTGCCGTGGGGCACGTGCAGATCGACGCCGGCGACGGCGAGCTGGCCACCGCGGAAGCGTTTGGCCAGCCCGGAGGTGGTCACCGCCGGGGCGGCCACCGCCGCCGGCGCAGGAGCGGCGGCGGCCGGCGCCGCGACCGTCGTCATCGGGCGGCGGCCGCGTAGAGCAGGTCCGGAGGAACCGCGCCGGCGACCATCCGGCCGTCGTCGGTGAAGAGCACCGTCACCAGCTTGGAAGTGAGCAGCCGGCCGCTGCCCCAGCTGCCGCTCACCCGCTGCAGCTGGCCGAGGATCTGGCCGCCGGGCCCGTCGTCCGGGGCGGACGGGGCCACGCCGTCGGCCACCACCACGGTGGTCCAGCCCGACCCGACCGTCCGGACCGCGCTGCCAGCCCGCTCCGGGTCCGCCCCGTACGGGTGGCGCCCGGCCGGCTTGGGCGCGGCGCCCTCGGTGACCGTCGCCCCCGGCGGCGGCGAGAACTGGAACTGGTCGTCACCCGGCACCGCGAAGCTGATCTTGGTGAAGCCGACCGAGAATGCCGGCCCGGCCGAGCTGGCCCGGCCGAAGAGCTGCACCCGCAGCGGCACCGACGTCTCCGCGTCCACCGCGAGCCGGACCTGGCCGATCAGCGACCGGGCGTCCTTCGGCGCCAGCACCAGCTCGTACGCGTCCCGGCCGGCGACGGTCCGGGTGCCGTCGGTGCTCACCGAGGTGGTCGGGGAGATCGCGGCCAGCGCCCGCTCGGCGGCCTCCTGCGGGGTCAGCGGGGTGGGCACCGGCGGCCGGTCGCGCGCCGCCGCGCCCGCCGGCAGCGTGTAGTGGGTGGCCGAGTTGGACCCGCTGGACCACAGCCAGGCGTCCCGGCCGTTGTGGATGACGTCGGTCTCCCCGAGCCGGCCGAGCAGCGCGAGCCGCTGCTTGGTCTCCCCCGCGTACCAGATCCGCAGCGTGTGCGACCCGGTCAGCAGCGACAGCGGCGAGGTGCTGTCCGTGCCCGGCCCGCTCGTCGGCAGCGCCGGCAGGCCCAGGTCGGAGTCCTGAACCACCGTGCCGGACAGCCCGTCCACCCGGGCACCCTGCAGGTCGACCAGCAGCTGCGCGGCCGTCTTCGGCGGCAGCGGCGGATCGGCCTCGGCGGTCAGTACGCCGGTGGCCGCGACGCCGACGGCGGCGGCGGCCGCGACCGGGACACCCCAGCGGAGCAGGCGGGTGCGGGTCGGTGCGGAGGTCATGCCGGGATCCTGCGCGGTCGGCACTGTGAGCACCCTGAGAGAGCCGCCGCCGTCCGGCGGAGGATCACGGTGGCGCACCGGCCGCCCGAAAGCCGGCTGGTACGGCGAGTCGGCCCGAGGACACGGAGGCGATCAGGCCGTGGTGTCCACGGCGGGTCCGACCGCCTCCTCCTCGCCGGGCCGCAGGTCCGGCCGGGCGGCCCGGGGCACCCCGGCGGCCTCGTACGCGGCCTGCGCGTCGAGCGTCTCGTGCTCGAGCAGCGCCCGGGCGAGCCGGTCGAGCTTGTCCCGGTTGTCGCGGAGCAGCTCGACCGCCCGGTCGTAGCACTCGTCCACGATCCGGCGGGCCTCGCTGTCCACCAGCTCCCGGGTCGCCGGCGAGGGGCCGGACCCGTCGGTCAGGAACGGCTGCTGCTGCCCCTCGGCCGGCAGCACCGCGATCGGGCCGATCCGGTCGGACATCCCCCACCGGCCGACCATCTGCCGGGCGATCCGGCTGACCTGGTCCAGGTCGGACTCGGCGCCGGTGCTGACGTCGCCGAAGACGACCTCCTCGGCGGCCATCCCGCCGAGCGCGCCGACGATCCGGCCGCGCAGGTAGGGCTCGGAGTAGGAGTACTGGTCGGCATCCGGGCTCTGGAAGGTCACGCCGAGCGCATGCCCGCGCGGGATGATCGAGATCTTCCGGACCGGGTCGGCGCCCGGGGTGAGCATGCCGAGCAGCGCGTGGCCGCCCTCGTGGTGGGCGGTACGCTCCCGCTCCGCGCGGGACATCATGATCTTGCGCGGGGTGCCGAGGACGACCTTCTCCAGGGCGTCGGTGAAGTCGGCCATGTGCACCTGGTCGTGCCCGCGCCGGGCGGCGGTCAGGGCCGCTTCGTTCACCAGGTTGCGCAGGTCCGCGCCGACCATGCCGGGTGTGGTGGCGGCCAGCGCGGCCAGGTCGACGTCCGGCCCGATCGGGACCTTGCGGGTGTGCACCTCGAGGATCTTGCGCCGGCCGTCGGAGTCCGGCGGGCTGACCACGACGCGCCGGTCGAAGCGCCCCGGCCGCAGCAGGGCCGCGTCCAGCACCTCCGGCCGGTTGGTGGCGCCCAGCACCACGACGCCCTCGCTGCCGGTGACACCGTCCATCTCGGTGGGCGTCGGGTTGAGAGTCTGCTCCCGTTCGTCCACGCCCCCGATGCTGCTGCCGCCGCGGGACCGGCCGA